>Ga0153915_10003714_pt1 | contig 14025 bp, 11 predicted proteins | sample Opewatmetagenome_2_FD_107003 | JGI IMG/M metagenome (GOLD analysis project Ga0153915, IMG submission 107003) | Freshwater wetland microbial communities from Ohio, USA - Open water 3 Core 3 Depth 3 metaG | ecosystem: Environmental > Aquatic > Freshwater > Wetlands | place: USA: Ohio, Lake Erie... | reverse complement strand
GTGGCCGCATCGAGGTGAGCTGACAAGCTGGCGATCTCCTGGCCCAACTGTTCGACGTTATCCATGGGCGATACTATACATCTGTATAGTAACGAGTGCAGGTGTTTTTTTCGCTTCTCGACGGGGGGGGGGTACCGGCTAGTACCCGTCGGACTTCGCAATGTTCTGGTCTTTCTTGTACAGCTCGTTGTAGACGAAGCTGCGGTTGCGAAGCGAGTCCTTGATGTGCTGGGGGAAGGGCATCATGCGCCAGAAGATTCCGCGCACTTCCTTGTCCAGCTTCTGCATCCCCTGGCTTTCCTTGTTGATCCACAGCGCGTAGTCGCGGATGAAGTACTCCCGCACGTCTCCGCGCAGCTTGCGCTCCGTGAACCACTGGTAGTACTTGCCGGTGATCCCCTCTTCCATCCAGTAGTACTGGGCCTTCTCCTTGGCCACCTGCCAGCGCAGGTCCGCCATGGCGGTGATGACGGCCACGGGCAGGTTCTTGGAGTACATGGGAATGGCCACCCGGCCCCGGCTGGTGGCGCGGTTGAACTTCTCGAACGGCTCCCAGCAGATGCCCGTGTCCCCGTAGCTGGCGATAAGGATGATGTTCGGCACGATGCGCGTGGTCTGCGTCTTGTAGGTGCGCAGGAACAGCCCCGGATCCAGAGCCTCCACCTGCGCCATCTCGCGGATCACGTTCTCCCGGATGCCGATTTCCTTGATCTGCGGACGCACGAACTGCGAATGAAAGATGGGGAAGTGGTTGCCCTGCCGGCCCACGCACATCTTGGCCATCTGGCGCAGGCTCATCCACTCGCCGGCCGCGGCCCGCTGGTCCACGACGCTGCCCGAGGTGATCCCTTCCGACTTGCGCCCCAGGTTTTCCAGGTCCTTGTCCGCGGCGGCCAGGGCGGCGTACGACGCGGCGATCTGGGCGTCCAGGGTGCCGAGCTGGCGCAGCAGCTCCTGGACCTGGGCGATGGCTGCCTTCTGGCCTGCGGTGAAGGGCGCTTTCAAGCCACCGTATTCCTCGTTGCGCTCGTGACGGATGATCAGGTCAATCTGCCCCTTCAGCTGCGACTCGCGCTCATCCAGCTGAACGACCTTGGTCTTCAGCATGGTGAGCTCGGCGTCGCGCTGTCCCCTCTTCTTCTCCACGGCGTCCAGGATCTTCTGCCCTGTCTCTTTGCCCTTCGCTTTCACCTCGTCCACGGTGGAAGGCCTGACCTGGCCCCGGGAGATGCGCTCCAGCCACTCGTCCACGTACCAGACCGGCTCGTCGGTCGTGTTTTCGTAGATGATCCGGGACACCATGTCCTGCAGCTCGGGGGTGAGGAAACCGGGAGAAAGGATCCCGAAGCGCATCAGCAGGCGCTTGGGCATGATGAGGTCACGACCCGCCCTCAGGGCGATCTTCTCTCCGAGATCCCAGAAGGCGGAGATCAGCTGGGCCCGGAGCTTGGACTTCTCCTCGGGGTCCTCGGCCTTCATGTACTTGCCCAGGAGGTCGTGGACGCGCGTGGCCTGCTCGCCTTCGTTCGAAAGGACCTTCTTGTAGAAGTCCTTGTCCTGGAAGTACGGCTTGGGGTCTTCCTGGATCTTGACGATCGTGGCGAAGCGCGTCCTGGTGGTATCCACCTCGTCCGCGGCGTGCTTCTCGATCGGCTTTTCGTCGGAGAACAGGGTATGGAAGTCCGGCTCGCCGTCCGCGGCGGCCGCGGGCGCGGCCGGCTTTGCCTCTTCTATATCAAGAAGCTCGGCGATGTCAGGATCGAGTCCGTTCTGCGCTGCTTCTTTTGCTTTGTCCATCGGGTCCTAGTGGAGGCGACGGGAATTGAACCCACGACCTCTTGAATGCCATTCAAGCGCTCTAGCCAACTGAGCTACGCCCCCCGGTGACACCGTATAATATGTAGCTGACTGATTGTATGTCAAGCCGAACCGTCCGCACGAGTCGGCGCATGCGCAACCGTCATCGCGCCGCCGCAACGCCATTCTCGAAAATGCGCAGCCCTTCCGCGTGCATTCCCGACCGTGTGGGCCAGTCGGGGTGATTCTGCACGTGCAGGAAGGCTTCCGGGTGCGGCATGAGCCCGAACACCTTCCCCGTGGGATCGCAGATCCCCGCCACGTGCGCCTCGGAGCCGTTCGGATCCTCGGGATAGTGCGGCTCTCCCCCGGCGGGGGACGTGTAGCGCAGGGCGATGAGCCCGCCGCGGGCGAGGTCCGCCAGCTGCTCCGCGGACCGGGCTACGAACCTGCCCTCCCCGTGGCGGACCGGAAGGTCCATCTCCCGCAGGCCTTTCGTCCAGGCGCAGCGCGACCCCTGCTCGAAGGCCACCCGCACCCAGCGGTCCTCGAACCGGCCGGAGTCGTTGTGGGTGAGAGACACCTCCTGCGCCCAGGAGCCGCCGGTATTCGGCAGCACGCCCATCTTCACCAGCACCTGGAATCCGTTGCAGATGCCGATGGCGAGGCCGCCGCCGTCAAGGAACTCCTTCATCCGCGGCCCGAGGCTCCGGCGAAACAGGGTGGCAAAGACCTTGCCCGACCCGAGGTGATCTCCGAACGAGAACCCGCCGGGGAACGCCAGGATGCGGAAGCGCAGCAGCAGGTCCGGCTCCGCGACGAGGTCCGTCACGTGGACCCTGAGCGCATCCGCCCCCGCCATCTCGAAGGCGAGCGCAAGCTCCTCGTCCGCGTTGATCCCGAACCCGGTGATGACGCACACCTTCGGACGACGGCTCACGGCGTGTCCCCTTTTCCGTTCCAGGCTGCACGAACCTCCGCAAGCGGCAGGGAAGCGACCCGGGTGCCGCCCGCCTCGATGCGGATGGTGCGCTCCGCGGTGACCTCCCCCAGCATCGCGAAGGGCACGCCGTGCATCGCCCGCTCCCACCGCCGGCGGTCGGCGGGGGAGACGCTGATGAGAAACCGTGACGGGGTTTCGCAGAACAGCAGGACCGCGGGGTCCCGGTCCAGGTTCGGCGCAGCGGACAGCCGGTCCAGGGCGATTGCCGCTCCCGTTTCTCCCCCCAGGCAGCTCTCGGCGAGAGCGCCCCAGAGCCCGGCGTCCGACAGGTCATGGCAGGAGCGCGCGAGGCCCCGCTTCAGGGCCATGTGCAGCCGGCGGTAGACGATCCACGCGGCAGGCGCCCGAACCGACGGGCAGGGACCCAGCCGCGCGCCCAGCCGGCGCTCCAGGCAGGTTCCGCCCAGCTCGCCCCGGGTCTCTCCGACCAGGTAGATGAGGTCACCGGGCTGCTTGAAATCGGTGGTCTGGGCCCGGCGTACGTCGGGGATGATGCCGAGCAGGGACACCAGGAGCGTGGGCCGGATGGAGATCTTCCTCCCGCCCGCCTGCGCGTCGTTCTTCATGGAGTCCTTGCCCGAGATCAGCGGAAGCGCGTAGTCCCGGCAGGCGTCGGCGAGGCCGCGGCACGCCCGCACCAGCTGCGCCATCTTGAACGCCCCGTCGGGATTCCCCGCGGCCTCCACCGGGTCCGGCCAGCAGAAGTTGTCCAGGGCCGCCATCCGACGCGGGTCACCCCCGAGAGCAACGTGCGCCCGAACCGCCTCGTCCACCGCGCACTGCGCCATGTCGTAGGTGTCGTGATCCCCGTAGCGCGGGCAGATGCCGTGCGTGATGGTGATGCCGCGCGAGGAGTCGTGGCGGACGAGGAACACGGCACCGTCCGAGGGCCCGTCGCGCCGGCGGCCGACGAAAGGCTTCACCACGGAGCGCGCCTGCACCTCGTGGTCGTAGCGCCTTACCCACTCCTCCCGGGAACGAACGTTGGGATCGGCGATGAGGTCGCGCATCATCGCGGCCAGCCGCTCGCCCTCCAGCCCGAGACGCTGCCCCTCTCGCGGCATGGCGGCGGGCGGCCGCCACTGGGCCCGCAGGTCCATGACCGGAAGCCCGCCGTGCAGGAAGTCCAGCCCGATGCGGCCGACCAGCTTTCCGCCTGCGCTCACTTCCACGAGGCCGGTGTCCGTGAACTTCCCCACCACCGCGGCCTCCACGCCCCGGCGCCGCGCGAGGGCCAGGAGCTCGTCGATGCTCCCCGGCGGGACCGCGAGGCTCATTCGCTCCTGGGACTCGCTCACCAGGATCTCCCACGGGGCAAGTCCCGGGTACTTCAGCGGGCAGGCGTCCAGGTCGATGGAGACGCCGCCGCTGAGGCCGGCCATCTCTCCGAGGGAGGAGGAAAGGCCGCCGGCCCCGTTGTCGGTGAGGCCGCGGTACAGCCCCCGGTCTCTCGCTTCCAGGATGAAGTCCAGCATCTTCTTCTGCGTGATGGGGTCTCCGATCTGCACCGCCGAGGTGGGGGAGGACTCGCTCAGCGCCTCGGAGGAGAACGTGGCGCCGTGGATGCCGTCCTTGCCGATGCGCCCACCGGTCATGACCGCCAGGTCCCCGGGCCGCACCTGCTTCTCACAGGCGTCGCGGCCGCGGATGCGGGCCGGCAGCACCCCGCCGGTGCCGCAGAAGACGAGCGGTTTCCCGATGTAGCTCTCGTCGAACAGGAACGCGCCGGCCGCCACGGGAATGCCGGACTGGTTGCCGCCGTCCACGATCCCCTGGTGGACCCCTTCCAGCACCCGGCGGGGATGCAGCAGACCCCGGGGGACTTCCTCCGCGGGAGTGTCCGGCGAGGCGAAGCAGAGGACGTTCGTGTTGAAGATCGGCTTCGCCCCCAGGCCCGTGCCCATGATGTCCCGGTTCACTCCCACGATGCCGGTGATGGCTCCGCCGTAGGGGTCCAGCGCCGACGGGGAGTTGTGCGTCTCCGCCTTGAAGCAGACGAGGGTCGAACGGTCGAAGGCGATCACTCCCGAGTTGTCATGGAACACCGAGCGCAGGAAGCGGCGGCCTCGCCCGAAGCGGCGCCTGCGGGCGGCCGCCTCCGTGGTCGAGCGGATGTAGGTCCGAAACAGGGAATCGATGCGCTCTTCCCCGCCGCCCTCGGAGTACCGCACGGTGGCGTTGAAAATCTTGTGCTTGCAGTGCTCCGACCAGGTCTGCGCGATCATCTCCAGCTCGACGTCGGTCGGTCCTGGCGCAAGGCCGCAGGCCTGCCGGGCGGCAGAAACCGCGTTGTCCGCGAAGTACCGCTGGACCACCTTCATCTCCTCCAGGGAGAGAGCCAGGAGCCGTTCGCGGGAAAGGGCCTGGAGCCGCTCGTCCGTGAACCCGGCGAGATCGAACGTCGTCACCGCGAGCGGGCTCTCCGGGACGGTGTGGGGATAACTGCGGGGAGGGCGGGTGCCCGCGTCCCACTGCGGGCGCGTGATGCACGCCGAGGACTGCACCAGGGGGTTGTGAAAGAACCGCGCAAGCTCCTCGGTGTCCAGTGCTGCGCCGGGGGCCGCCACGAGGTACTGCTGGGCGGTCTGAACGACCGCTCCCGCCGGCACTCCCCCGGGGAGGCAGAGTCCCAGGGCCTCGCGCGCCGTGAGGGCCACCGGGTCCGTGACGCCCGGGCGGGCGGTCACCTCGACGAGGAAGTCCCACGCCCCGGCGAACGCCCCGGCCGCGGCGTGCCCGTCCACGAGCATCTCCTGCGCCACCTCGTCCACGAACACCTCGGACAGGACCTGCGGGGCGGGAAGCGGGAGCCCCTGGAGCAGGAACACGTCCACCACACGGCAGTCACGGGCGGAGGGGAAGGCGCGGCGCAGGCTCGCGAGCATCCGCTCGGCCCTGCCGTCGCGTCGCACAGGTGCTGGCCCCCCACCGGGAGGCATATAGACCTCCAGGCGATGCGAGGCTGCGCCGGGGGAAAGCCCGCTCATCCGGCGGTCTGCGCCCGTGCGCCGAAAAGGATCGAGAGCATGCACATGTCGTCCTGGGGCGGCTCGTCCCCCAGGAACGACCGGACCAGGGCCACGACGCGCTCGGCGTCCACGGCGCCGGTGTCCGCATGGATCCGTGCCGCCTCCTTCATCAGCCGGTCCATGCCGAACATCGTCCCGTTTTTCCGCGCCTCGGTCACCCCGTCGCTCACGAAGAGAAGACCATCCCCGGGGGAGAACCGATGGCGCGCAGTGGCGTACTCGTGGTTGGCCACGTGCCCGATGGGGAAGTCGGACTGGCTGAAGAGCAGGGAGGGCCGGCCCTCGGTGAAGAGGAGGGGCGGCACGTGCGTCCCGGCGGAGGAGTACTCGAAGCTGAGCTTCTCGATGTCCAGCACGCCGAGGAACAGGGTGAGGTAGATCTCCGGGTCGCCCTGGCTGATCTCCGTGATGAAGCTCTGGTTGATCGTGGTGAGCACCGCGCCGGGAGGCTTCACGACGTACTGGCGATTGAGGAGGATCCGCTTCACGGAGGTCTCGATCAGCTTCTTCACGTAGCTCATCACCATGGCGGCGTAGATCCCATGGCCGCAGACGTCCCCGCCGTACACGCCGAGCCGCAGCTCGTCGATCTGGAACACGCCCATGATGTCGCCGCCCAGCTCTTCGCAGGGGATGTACTCCGTGTCGATGGTGACCCCGGGGAAGCCCTTGTGCCTCTCGGGCAGCAGGTTGCGCTGGATGTTCTGCGCGAGAGCGAGCTCCCGGCGCACGCGCTGGTTCATGGACTCGAGCTCCCGGGTGTGCTCGCGCTCCTTCACGGCCAGCAGCTTGCGCTCCACGCGCAGGATCTCCAGCCAGCGGGTGTTCATCTCCTGCAGCTGGATCACGGTCCCGGACAGGATGGCGCGGATCGTTTCCGGGTGCTCGGCGAGCAGGGAGGTGAAATCCCGGGCCGCCATGGAGAGGGACTTCACGGGCGTCAATGCCACGACGCTCGAGGTATGCCGCTTGCTGGCGAGGATGACGGCCATCTCGCCGAAGAAATCCCCGGGACCCTTCTCCACGATGTCCCCCGGCTGCTCGCCGGGAAGGCTGCGGCGGACCTGGACCTTTCCCTCCACCAGGAGGTGGACGCGCTGGGGAGGCTCGGACTGGTGGATGATGGTCGTGCCGGCGGCGTGTTCCTCCGGGGTGAGCAGGACCAGCACCTGCCGCAGCTGGGCCTCGGTGAGCCCCTGGAAGAGCGAGTTCCCGGCAAGGATGGGCAGGAGAGACTCGTCGTCCATGACCTTGCGCCCAGAATCCGCTGGTTTTCAGGCCCTGTCAAGGCCGCTCCTGTTCCTTGACCGACTCCGGTCGGTCCCGTATCTTGGGTGAGATGGCAGACATCCTTGTGTTCGGAGCGCACCCCGACGACGCGGAGTTCGGCATGGGCGCGAGCATGGTGAAGTTCGTGCGCTCGGGCGCCTCCGTGGCTCTCTGCGTGCTCACGAGGGGGGAATCCGGCACTTTCGGGACCCCCGAGCAGCGCGAACGGGAGATGAAGGCGGCGGCCGAGAAGCTGGGCGGTGAGCTGGAGATCCTCTCCTACCGCGACTGCCAGGTCTTCGACACCTTCGAGGCGAGGGTGCGGCTGGCGGAGGTCGTGCGGAGGTTCCGGCCGCGCATCGTGTTCGCTCCCTACCACACCAACCCCAGCTACCACAAGGACGGCGCCGCGCACCCCGATCATACCGCCACGGGGGCCATCGCGCGCTCAGCGCTGCGCTACGCGCGGTTCGCCGGGCTGAAAGAGGCGCAGGGGGAGCCGTGGAACGCGGAGCACCTTCTGTACTACATGGTGCCGAGGACCCGTATCCCGACGTTCCTGAACGACGTCACCGACTACATCGACGAGTGGCAGACGATCGCCAGCTGCCATGTCTCGCAGCTCTCCCTCCGGGACGGCAAGGTCCTGGACAACCTGCGGCGGTTCCGCGAAGCCTACGGGAACCTGATGGGGGTACCGTACGCGGAAGCGTTCCTCTCCGAGGAACCCGTGGTCTTTGACCTGGGGCTGCTCATGAGCCAATCCATGCAGCCCGGCGGGGCCGTTGCGGGCCAGGCCGGCGCAGGCTCCTCTCAGCGCACCGCCAAGGGATAGACGAGGATCCCCGCCCTCCCCACGTCCGTGAACGCCACTTCCTCCCAGGGCACCACGAGGAAGGAGCCCCATTTCACCACGTCGGTGTAACGGAATCCCTCGGGCAGCCGAGGGAGACCTGCTTCCGCGGGCGCCGTGCCGGTCCCGCCGCGCACGGAGCTCACCAGCCGGCCTCCCGGGAGCAGCGCGAGCAGGGTCGTTCCCTCTTCGAACACCGGGATGACCACCGCGGACTCGCTCTCTTTCTTCGAACGGTAGGAACGCTTCACCGGGCTCTCCCGGGAGCGCAACGAGAACTGCAGGGACGTGCCCGGAGCCTGCACGGGAAGGCGCGAGCGGCAGGCCGCGAAGAAGGCCGCCAGGTCGGACGGCACCGACGGGCCCTCGATGGAGGCGGCGCCCAGCGAGGCGAGGAACGTGTCCCGGTCTTCGGGATCCTCCGTCTTCGAGTCCGCGTGGTATCGGGTGTACTGGAAGCGAGTCTCCGAGGCGTCGGTGTATTTCCACTCCAGGTCGTAGCTGTCCTCTGACTCCGCCGCGAACCCGACGGCTTCCCAGTCCGGGTTCCTTCTCTGGAACGGCGGGACGAGAAAGGCGTAGTCCTTCTGCGGCGGAGACCAGGCCACCAGGCTGATCCCGCCGAGGGACAGATCTTGTTGGCGGGCGTCGTTCAGGAGCGCGTTGTAGTACAGGTGCACGACGAGGGACCCCCGGCGCGGGACCAGGGTGGTGATCGTGCGGTGCGCGAAAATCAGCGGGTCGCGATGGTAGGTGAAGCGCAGGCTGCCGTCCGGCTCCATTCCGAGAGCCCCGATCCCCGCGCCGTTGATGCCGCAGAACAGCTCATCCCCGAGGAACGCCATGTCGGCCACCCGGGACTGCACCGTCCACGGGGCCCGGGGGACCGCAACGCCCGCGGATGGGCCCGCCACGGGAGCGAAGCTGCCGTCACTCAGCTGGAACCACGTGCCGGGAGGCACGCCAGCGACGGGCGCGCGGCCCGAGCAGCTGGTGAGCGCGGCCAGGCCGGCTCCCGCGAGGAGGAAGATCAGTACGCCCGGCCGAACACCGCGACGTCGCGCGCGGTCTTTCCGCAGACCATGCACGAAGCACCTCCCGTGTCGGTACGCTCCAGCGGGAGAAGCCGGATGGTCGCCTTGGTCTCTTCCTTCACGCGTGCCTCGCACGCGGCGTCCCCGCACCAGCCCGCCTCTATGAAACCTCCGGGGTCGTCGATGAGCTTCTTGAACTCCGCGTAATCACGGACCCGGAACGTGGACTCCGTGCGGAACTTCAGGGCGCGACCGTACAGGGAGGACTGGATGGAATCGAGCAGCGTGCGCAGGGCCGCGCCGGCCCCGGCGGCGGGAACGAAGGCCTTCTCCCCCGTGTCCCTTCGCACGGCCACCACCTGCCCCTTCTCCATGTCCCGGGGGCCGATCTCGATGCGCACCGGCACGCCCTGCATCTCGTACTCGGAGAACTTCCACCCCGGGGTGTTCTGGTCGTCGTCGTCCAGGAGGACCCGGAAGCTCCCGGCCAGGTCGTCCCGGAGCTTCCGGGCGAAGGCGGTCACCGCCTCCCGGGTCTCGTTCTTGAAGATGGGAACGATCACCGCTTCCACCGGCGCCACGCGCGGCGGGACCACCAGCCCCTTGTCATCGGAGTGGGCCATGATGAGCGCGCCGATCAGCCGGGTAGAGGCTCCCCAGGAAGTGGCCCAGACGTGGTCCACGGTCTTGTCCTTCGTCTGGAACGTGACGTCGAAGGCCTTCGCGAAGTTCTGCCCGAGGTAGTGCGACGTGCCGGCCTGCAGGGACTTGCGGTCCTGCATCAGCGCTTCGATGCAGTACGTGCGCACCGCCCCGGCGAACTTCTCCGAGTCCGTTTTCACGCCGGCGAGCACGGGGAGGGCCAGGTATTCCTCGGCGAACGTCTTGTAGACCCCGAGCATGCGAAGGGTCTCTTCCTCCGCTTCCTGCGAGGTGGCGTGGGCCGTGTGGCCCTCCTGCCAGAGGAACTCCGTGGTGCGCAGGAACAGGCGCGTGCGTTTCTCCCAGCGCAGCACGTTGCACCACTGGTTGATGAGCAGAGGAAGGTCCCGGTAGGACTGGATCCACTTCTTGTACATGCTCCAGATGATCGTCTCCGAGGTGGGACGAATCACCAGGGGCTCCTCCAGCTTCTCCCCGCCGGCGTGCGTCACCACGGCCAGCTCGGGGGCGAAGCCCTCCACGTGCTCGGCCTCCTTCTTCATGAAGCTCTCGGGGATGAGCAGCGGGAAGTACGCGTTGACGTGACCGGTCTGCTTGAACAGGCCGTCCATGCCCTGCTGGATGCGCTCCCAGATCGCGTAGCCCCGGGGGCGGATGACCATGCATCCCTTCACCGGGGAATAGTCAGCGAGCTTCGCGTTGACGACGATATCGATGTACCACTGGGAATAGTCGGAGGCCCGGGGGGTGATCTTTTGCGCCATAGGCTGTTCAGTTGTGCGGCATTCTACGGGCGCGCCGGGGAGGTGTCAAGCGAACGGTCCGGCCGCGAGGGACCGCTAGTTCGGCCGGGCGGTCTCCACCATGTAACGGATGTTGCTGCCCTTCGTGTCCTTCTCTTCTTTCTGCACCACGAAGACCAGGGATCCGCCGTCGGGAGAGAGGACGATCTGCTTGATGTGGTAGGCCCGCACGCCGGGGCGCGTGAACGACGCGTCTCCTGCCGTGAACGCCCGGGCCTTCCCGTCCTTGTCCGTGACGGTCACCGCAATGCTGTAGGAGGCCCCGCCATTCGCGGAGGGCATCTGCGCGAGGGCCACCTTGTAGGACCGGCCGGTCTGGAAGTCGCGGAACTCCAGCGTGTCCGCTGCCTGCGCGCCGTCCAGCAGCACGTACAACAGCCGTCCGGTGGAAAGGTGGTCGATGCGCAGCTGCTTCGTGCGCGGGAAGCCGGCGGCCAGCGCATTCAGCAGGGCGCCCAGGCCGTTGGAGCCCGGGTCCACCGGCTGCGCGCCGGCGAACTTCTGCGTCCCCTTCGAGGCGAACGCGTTGGCGCGCACGTCGACAATGAACGTGTCCGCCCATGCCGCGGAGGTGGTCTCGGCAACCCCGTATTGCCCGAACATGAAGTATTTCCCGTCGTTCGAGAAACCGAGGTTGACGAACTGTGCCACGTCGCCCGCGGGAACGGCCCGCGCGGCCAGCAGGATCAGTGCCCCGATCAGGGCAAGCCGTCTCGACATAGGTGCTCCTGGTAACAGTATCGACGGCACCGCCGCTTTTTATAGTAGAAATTGCGCTTCGCGCGATGCGGGCGTCTGCGCTCGGCTACCCACCCGCTGGTCGTCTTTCTCTGGCGGCCTCGTTCCGTGGATATCGCCCTTCGGGCGATGCTTATTTGACCTGGACGCCGAGGTGCGGCGCAAGGTTGAACACCCGTTTCATCAGCTGCTCGAAGTGCTCGTGGGTCAGGCTCTGCTTGCCGTCGGACAACGCCTGCGCGGGATCCGGGTGGATCTCCACGATGATCCCGTCCGCGCCCGCCGCGAGCGCGGCCAGGGAGGCGGGAGCGACGTAGTGCCAGTCCCCCATTGCGTGGCTGGGATCCACGAGGATCGGCAGGTGGCTGAGCCTCTTGATGACGGGCACGGCGGCGATGTCCAGGGTGTTGCGCGTCTGCGTCTCGAAGGTACGGATACCCCGCTCGCAGAGGATGACGTGGGAGTTGCCGCCCTTCATGATGTACTCCGCGGAGAGCAGCAGCTCCTCGATGGTTCCCATCATGCTGCGTTTCAGCAGGACGGGGCGCCGCGTCTCCCCGATGGCCTTCAGGAGCGCGAAGTTCTGCATGTTGCGGGCTCCCACCTGGAAGATCCCCGTGTAGCGGCCCACGAGGTCCACGTCGTGCTCGGACATGATCTCGGTGACCACGGTGAGCCCGTGGCGGCGTGCCGCGGCGTCCAGGATCTCCAGGCCCTGCTCGCCGAGGCCCTGGAAGGAATACGGCGATGAGCGGGGCTTGAACGCCCCGCCCCGCAGGAGCTTCAGCCCGAGGCGGGCCACGAGAGCCGCGCTCGCGTTCACCTGCTCCTCGGTCTCCACCGAGCAGGGTCCGGCGATCACCGTGAACGTGCCGGGCCCGATGGTCACGCCCCCCGCCTCGACTTTCGTCGCGTCGGGGTGGAACTCGCGCGAGGCCAGCTTGTAGGGCTTCAGCACGCGCAGGACGCTCTCCACGCCGGGCATCTGGTCGAACTCGGAGACCTCGATGCCGCGGTCGTCCCCGGTCACGCCGCAGATGGTCTTTACTGTGCCGCGGCTCAGGTGAGGGGTGTACCCGAGGGCCTCGATCTTTCGGATGGTGCTCTGGATCTGGTCCTCGGTGGCGTCCTGGCGAAAAATGACGATCATGGGGGAAACCTACAATGTTTTTACCGGATCGCAAAGAACGCCGCCCCGCGCCCGGTTTCATGGTACAGTAGGCCATGCGCCCGTCCGCCGGGACCATGTCGTTCTTCGCCACCTGCCTGGTCGTGCTGCTTCTCGCCGCGGGGGCCGTGCTCGTGCTCATCGTGCTGCTCGCGACGCCGCGGCTGACGGATGCCCTGCGCGCGCTCCCCGACAATTCCTGGTGGTTCATCTACAGGACCCCGGCGGACTTCGCCGCCGGCCCGCTGACCGGCAGCCTGGCGGCTGCACCGTGGCGGATCGGGGCAGCGATCGCCTCGTCCGTCCTCTCCCTCCTCGCGGTCCTGCGCGCCCGCGCGCTCTATCGCCGCTCGCCGTCTCCGATCATCCCGTTCCTCATGATGTTCCTGCTCGCCCTGGGGCTGGAATGCCTGCGTGCGGGCACCGCGCTGCTGGTGGCCGCGGACAGCCCGATCTCCTTTTCGGTGCTTCTCACGAGGGTCATCTACTGGGGAAGGTTTGTCGGCCTGCTCGCGGTGCTGCTGGCCGGGCTGTACGCCCTGGAGCTGAGGTACGCGAAGGTCATCGTGCTCGGCGGCCTGGTGCTCCTCGTGTCCTTCGCCATGGCGGCATACATCCCGGTGGACCGCACCGTGTTCCTCGCCCAGATGACCTGGAAGCTCGGGGACGAGCAGAGCGTCTGGTTCCTGAACCTCGCGCTGGCGGCCCTTGCATTGCTTGCCGGCGTGGTCGCTGCGCTCGTGCGCAAGGGGCGCCGCACGACCCTCCTCGCCGCCGGGATCGCCCTTTTCCTCATCGCCAGAGAAGTGGAGTTCTTTGCCCTCCTGCCCGCGTTACTCGCCGCGGGCCTTGCGGCACAGGCGCTGGGGACCGTGTTCAGCCTGCGCGCGCTCGCGGCCGGGAAGTGAGCGGGACCTTCGGGAAGGGTGATGGATGCGTGGCCGGGCGATCAGCCCAAGGGGAGCCGGGCGGCGATCAGCCCGACGCCGACCGGAAGCACGATGTTGTCGAAGTTGCCCGCGGGAAAGGCCTCCAGCAGCGCACCTGCGGCGCCGAGCACCAGGGCGTCCAGCGGCCGCTGGGTAACGGCCAGGGTGACCGCGAACACCGCGCCGAAGCAGGCAAGGCTTCCCGACACCGTTTTGCCGCCGAACAGAGGGATCTTGGGCCCGCGCACCATCGTGCCCGCCAGGCTGGCAACCCCGTCGCCAAACGCCAGTGCGTAGATGGCGAGGGAAGCCGCGGGCAGCGGGTAGAGGATCAGCGCAAGCATCGCCCCGAGCCCCAGGGTGACCGGGCCGAGCACGAAGCCCTTTCGGTCCTTGTCCCGGGAGGCGATGAGGGTAAGGTCGCTCACCAGCGGGATGGGGATTCCTCTCAGCCTCGAGCTCTCCGCGAAGGCATAGAACAGCGTGCCCGCCGCGAGAAGGCCGAGGGTGGCCGGAAGATTGACGGAGGCCAGTACCGGCACCAGGGCAATCAGGAAATGGAGGGACTTCCTGACGATCTCTCCCTGGAACCGCTCCAGGACAACTGCAACGCTGATGGGGCTTTCTATCATGCTGCAACCACTGTGTTCTCTCAATGCAAAATCGGTACCAACAAAGTGATCGTCACTGCCCCACTATCTCTTTACCCGACAACCACTTGCTCCCGCAACATGGCCCC
>Ga0153915_10003713_pt1 | contig 14025 bp, 7 predicted proteins | sample Opewatmetagenome_2_FD_107003 | JGI IMG/M metagenome (GOLD analysis project Ga0153915, IMG submission 107003) | Freshwater wetland microbial communities from Ohio, USA - Open water 3 Core 3 Depth 3 metaG | ecosystem: Environmental > Aquatic > Freshwater > Wetlands | place: USA: Ohio, Lake Erie... | reverse complement strand
CTTCAACCAGATCCGCTTCCCCAAGAAAGACGAGTATATCTGGGGAGTCAATTTCCAGCGGACCATCAAACGAAAAAACGAGAGGGTTTCTTTCGCCTGGGTGCCCAAGAACGAATCGGCCTACGTTTCCCGATTCGCCCGGCTCGAGGGGATCAGCGCCATCCGGCCCGGCACGCATCTCGAGATTCTCCCTTACGCAGTCGGACAGGCTCAGTTGCGGCCTTCCGAAGCAGGTAATCCATTCGAAACGGGACGCAAAGCCCTGGGCAACATGGGGTTTGACCTCAAGGTCGGGCTCAAGAGCAACCTGACTCTCGATGCCACGGTCAACCCGGATTTCGGCCAAGTCGAGGTGGACCCGGCCGTCGTCAACCTCTCGGCCTACGAGACCTATTACCAGGAGAAACGGCCCTTTTTCATCGAGGGCGCCTCGATCTTCGACGGTTTCGGCCGGGGCGGCGTCTACATAAACGCCGAAATCAACTGGCCCATGCCGACATTTTTTTACAGCCGGCGCATCGGGCGGTCGCCGCAAGGGAATATCACCCAGAGCGGCGACTACTTTTCCGTCCCGGACCGCACGACCATCCTCGGCGCGGCTAAGGCTACCGGAAAGGTGGGCGGCTGGAATGTCGGGTTCGTCAACGCCCTGACGTCCAGGGAGTTCGCCCAGATCGATGCCGCAGGCCTGCGCCTCAAGGAAGAGATGGAGCCGTTCACGTATTACGGCGCGCTCCGGGGTCAAAAGGATATCGGCGACGGACAGCGCGGTTTCGGCTTCATCGCGACGGGTGTCGCCCGTAACCTGCAGACCGAGGCGCTGAGTTCCCTCCTCAACAAAAACGCGTTCAGCCTGGCCTTCGACGGCTGGTCTTTCCTTGACAAAAGCCGGAAATATGTCATCGGCGGCTGGTTCGGAGGGACCCGAGTCGAGGGGACAACCCAGGACATCCTCGGTCTCCAGAACTCGTCCATGCATTATTATCAGCGTCCCGACGCCACCCACGTGGAAGTGAATCCCTACGCGACCTCCCTGAGCGGCTGGGGCGGACGGCTGAGCTTCGCCAAGCAGGGCGGAAATACACTCTGCCTTTTCTCCGTGGGCGCGCTATCGCCCGGCTTTGATCCCAATGATATCGGCTTCCAGTACTCGGCCTCGGACATCGTCAACTTCGAGTTCCTTCCCGGCTATATGTGGACAAAACCGGGACGCATTTTCCAGCAAGTCATGCTGGCCGGAGGCGTTTTCCGTAATTACGACTTCGGCGGAAACAAGACATGGGACGGTGCAGTCGTGTTCGCCGAAGGGCAGTTTCGCAATTTCTGGCGCTTCAATGCCATGGCTGCCGTCAACCCGGAGACCATCAGCAACCGGCTGACCCGGGGCGGCCCTCTGGCCCTCATTCCCTGGGGCTATGAATTTGATCTAATGCTCGAGACCGACGGCCGCAAACCTGTCGTGTTCGAGCTCGGAGGAATGGTCTATCGACGGCCCGACGACGGGACACAATGGCAAACGGAGGTTTCGCTCAACTGGAGGCCGAGCTCGAATTTTAGCCTGTCCATTGGTCCTGAGTACATGGGCGAAACCACCGGCATCCAGTGGGTCACGAAAAGCGACGATCCGCTCATGACATCCACCTATGGCGCGCGCTACATCTTCGGCCACCTTAACCAGAGGATCGTCGCAGCCGAAGTGCGTCTCAACTGGACCTTCACTCCCCGGCTAACGCTCCAGGCCTATCTCCAGCCGTTCCTCGGCGTCGGGACCTACAGCCGGTTCAAGGAGCTCGCTCAGCCCAAGACCTTCAAATATAATATTTACGGAGAGGGGGGTTCGACGATCGCTTACGCGGACGGCGGCTACACTGTCGATCCCGACGGCAGCGGTCCGGCCGCGGCCTTCTCTTTCGGGAACCCCGATTTCAACGTGAAGTCGCTGCGTGGAACGGTCGTCCTGCGCTGGGAGTACCTTCCTGGGTCGCTTCTCTATTTCGTCTGGACCCAGAACCGGGCCGACTACGCTAATCCGGGCGATTTCCGGCTCCGCCGCGACCTCGGCGACCTGCTGACGGCACCCGGCGACAATATCTTCCTGATCAAGGTTTCCTACCGGTGGAGCCTGTGAGAGGACGCCCTGAGCCGGCCGCACCCTCAGCGTGATTTTCCACCTTTGGCCGCCCAGTCATCCAGGGTTTGACCTTCCGAAATCATCGTCACTCCCTCGGAGCGGGCAGTTTCGAGGAACCAGTCCAGGAGTCCTTCGCGGGCCTGCGGCCAGGGCCATTTCAACCCGCGCTCCTGGGCCTCTTTTTGGAAGCTGTCCCAGCGTACCAGGGCAACGTAGGCGACGGGCATCTGGACCCGTTTTAGCCTTCTTTTGAATTCGGCATTCTTGGCAGCCTTCACTTCTGCCTTCTTGAGAATATCCCAGGCCGCGAGCATCGTTTCGCAAGAAAGGAATTGGGCATCGGAGGGCGAAAAACAGCCGAGATGGTCGCCGCTGGCTAGAACGGCATTCTCCAGGAGAGTCAGGTATTCAAAGATGTGGGGGGCCATGGGGCCATAATAACCATCTAAAAATTCCTGTCTCAGGCGGCCCGCATCCAGGGCCGGGTTCCAGAGGAGCTTAGCCAGCATCCAGGCCCGCATCTCGGCCATCTCGGAGCCCCAGGATTGGTAGGCGCCCTGTTCGAATATCCCCCGGACATTGTTTTTAACGAACAGCCGGATATTCGGCCCGAGAACTCGATAGTTCGGATGGGGCTGGATATAGTTTGAGAAATCGGTGGTGTAGTCCCAGATGAAAAGGCGGTCGGCGATCTTCGACCAGCCCTCGAGGTCGTCCAGGAAGGCCTTGTTGTTTGGGTCGTCGAGCGGTCGGCTGAAGGAACATTCGATGCTACAAAGACGGACGATTACGTTCGGCCGCGGCCGGGTAATCCGGGGAGGTTTCCGGGTATATTGATAGGCCAAGGTGTCGACGGTGATGCCTGGAAACTCGGCCTCGATGTCGGCGGCCACAGCATTGACAAAACGCAAGAGCGAACCGGAGGGACTCCCCTCTTCCTCGTCGACGGCTTGGCAGCGGGGGCAGGTGCAGTTATTGGCGCAGTCGTTCTGAGAGACAGAAGCGATTGTTGCGCTCGGATTCTCGCGCAGCCTGATCTTGAGGTTTTTGACCAATTCCCGCCGCATTTCTTCATTCGTCAGGCAGAGCTGGGCGTCCTTGGAGGTACGCTTCCCGTCGATCTCGCTAAACCATTCCGGATGAGAGGCAAAATACCTCTCCGGAGGGATCAGGGGATAGAAGGTATGGACGAAGCCTTCATAGACGTGCCGGCCGCCGCGGCGATCATCCCCGCCGGCTCTCGCCCCGTTGGCTCTGTTCCGGGCAGCCCAGAACGGGTCGAAGGCGACAAACCAGAACGGCTCCCGGTACTCGAGGGGCGGGGCATAGCGGACGGAGATAGGCCCGACGGAGAGGACGGGTTTTTTCGGCACATTCCAAACCGCCTGGGTCCACCAGCGGCAGCCGACGACGTCCTCGAGGAAAGTGTAAACGGCATAGAGTGTGCCGCGCGGGCTTCCTCCGGCCAGGATGAGGTCGCGGCCTGCGGTTTGAACGATAATCTCTTCAGGCCGGAGTGATTTGGCGTCGAAGCCCGGGTCGGCCAGCCTGGCGGCTCTTTCGCCGACAAGGAGGCGGTTTTCGTACGGAGCAAAGTCATTAGTGACGGGAACCGGGCAGCCCGCTGAAAGATGGAGGAAGAAGGACAGCTCATCGGCCGCCCATTTTTCTGTCTCGGAGGCATCCGGGGCCAGGACAATCCTCGCCGCCGCCTTTCCTCTTCTGGCGATCTCCACGTCGGCGAAAGATCCTGACGCCAGCGCCAGGATAACCAGCCAAGCCCAAGTGACTCTTTTCAGAGACCTAGCGGTCCAAGCATTTCTTGTCATAGGGAAATTCTAACCTATATGTCGGGCCCCTTGGCAAGAGGATAAATTAGATTAGGCAGAGGTGGTCCGAAGCAGTCCTCTTTTCCTTCGGTACTAAACCCGGAAGCGGGATTCCCGGAGGTCCGATCACTTCTGCCGATAATACTCGGCCGGCGTCTTGGTGACGATGTACTCGACCGCTTTTTGGATGCAGGCCCGGATGGCCTGTTCGGTCGGGGTTTTTGAGAATCCTCCCAACGCGACCGGAAGTCTCCCCCCGATATCAGCCCCTCCGAGGGCGCCGACGCTCGTGGCGCTTCCCGTGACCGTAGCCGCAGCCACAATTTGGGAGGTCTTGGCATCGATAATCCGGACATCGATGGCCATATGGGCTTTTTTCAGCCCGGCTCCCACGGTTACGCCGAGGACCTGGGTCCCTCCACCGACTCCCTTGGCGCTCCCTTCAAACTCAGTCACGGCCGCGGTTATGATGAGGTCAGCCCCATAGATTTCTCCAGTCGGAGCGGCGGTTTCCTTCTTGACCCGTCCGGCCGCAGCCAAGTCTTGCTCCTTCATGACTTCCTCAAGCTGCTGCCTCTCCAGGACGATATACCGGTTGGTGTTGAAAAGAGCCGTGGTCAGCATCTCTCTCATGCCGTCACCGATTTCCTTAAAATGGGTATTGTACAGACCAAACCAGCCGCTCGACTCGCCCTCTCCTTTGGCGGTCTTGTCCGTGAACTCGCCGACGGCCAAACGGGCCTTGGGACCGTCGTAGCGTTCGGCCTGGGCCTCGGCGATCGACGGACCTTCGCCCGAAGTAACCGTGGCCGTCGGAGCGCACGACATCAGGCCGATCACAAACACGGCCAAGACAGATAGATAAAGCGCCTTTCTCATGTTTTCCTCCTCCATTTGTGAAAATTATATTGTCGGTCGAACGGCCTTGTCAATGGAATCTCTATTCTTGAATTTCTGCCCGGGGAAAGCTAATCTAGAGAAGAGATGTCCCGATCGATTAGGGTACGCCTGATTCTATTCATCGTCCTCGGTTTTCTCGGCCCGTCCACTCCGAGCCCTGCGGGTCAAAAAAAGGGCCTCCCTCCTGTCTATAAAAAGTGGCTGGAGGAGGAAGTCGTCTACATCATCTCCCCGCTCGAGAAACAGGTTTTCGAAAAGCTACAGACCGATAGGGAACGCGACCTCTTTATCGAGGCCTTCTGGAAGCAGCGGGACCCGACTCCGGGCACGACGGAAAACGAGTTCAAGACCGAGCACTTCCGGCGGATCAACTACGCCAACTATTATCTCGGACGGCAATCACCCCTGCCCGGCTGGAAGACGGACCGTGGCCGGATCTACATCATCCTGGGAGAACCGAACGACATCCAGCACTTTGACGCCGGCCAGGAAACCTATCCCGCCGAGGTCTGGTTCTACCAGAACCAGGCAGAAGCCGGGCTCCCCGCGGGCTTCAACATCGTCTTCTTCAAAGAACACGGAACCGGTGACTACAAGCTCTACAGCCCGACAACGGACGGCCCCCAAGCCTTCCTGGCCTCCTATCTGGGCAGCCCTGGGGACGTGGCCGGCGCTTACCGGAAGTTACGGGAGGTCGAGCCCAACCTGGCGATGGTTTCGCTCTCGCTCATTCCGGGAGAAGATTCCACCGCTTTCGGCCGGCCCTCTCTTTCCTCGGACCTTCTCCTCCAGCAGGTGGAATCGCTCCCGGAAAGAACCGTGCGTGACCAGTACGCGCAGAAATTCCTCCAGTATAAGGACATCGTCGAGGTGGAGTACTCGGCCAACTACCTGGATAGCGACTCCCTGGTCAAGATCTTGAAAGCGTCTCCGGACGTGACCTGCGTCCATTACTCGATCGAGCCGGCCAAACTCTCGGTCAGCCAATACGGGGACAAGTTCAGCACCACCCTGACCCTAAACGGGTCGGTCAGAAACGAGGCGGGAAAAGTCATCTATCAGTTCGACAAGACGCTACCCATTTCGTTTAAAGAGGAAGAGCTGAAGAACATCAGCCAGCGGCCGTACGCAATCTATGATGTTTTTCCCCTGATCCCGGGATCATACGACCTCTCCATCCTGCTCAAGAACGAAGTCTCCAAGGAGTTCAGTTCGCTGGAGAGGAAGCTCGTCATCCCGGCCGGGGAAGCCAAGGCATGGGTGACGCCGCTCCTCTTGGGCTATAACTCCGAGATGGTCGAGGTCGGCCGGGATAGGCTCAAACCCTTCCAGCTCGGAGGCGTCTCTGTATATGCCCAGGCCAACCGGACTTTCACGAAATCCGATGAGCTCGTCCTGGCCTTCCAGGTGTGGGGAATTCCCCAGAGCCTCAGGAATGAGGCCGAGATTGTTTTCACCTTCCTCAAGGACGCCCAACCCGTCAAGTCTTTCTCTCGGGTTGCAACCGGATATCCGGGCTTTCCGGACGTGGTCGAATCCGTGCCCCTGTCCGAGTTCATCCCGGCGCACTACGAGGTGCAGGTTTCGGTCCGGAGCGGGGGACAGGAAATCGCCGGCGCGAAGGACGAGTTCGACATCACGCCCCTGGAAAAAATGGGCAGGCCCTGGGGTTATGCGAAAATCATGCCTGGTCTTGGCGACGCCGTCTACCCCTTCCTCCTCGGAAACCAGCTTTTCAATGCCGGGCGCACCGAGGAGGCCCGCCTCCGCCTGGAGGAAGCTTTCAAGAAGAAACCGGAGGACGCGGACTTTGCCCTCGCCCTGGCCCGCGCCGACATGACACTTCAGGATTATTCGAGAGTGGAGACGCTCCTCCTCCCCTTCTTCGGTCAGCCCAAACCGCCCCGTTACGAGATGTTCGTCCTTCTCGCCAGCGCCCTCTACAGAAAAGGAGCATGGGATAAAGCCTTGAAGGTCATAGAGGAGGGGATCTCCCACCACGGCCTCAGCACCGGCCTCTTAAACCTCCGGGGAGATTGTTACCTGAGGCTGGGGAACAGGGCCGAGGCCCTGCGCGCCCTGGAAAAATCGTTGGAGCTCGACCCCACCCAGCCGGACGTCCAAAAGGTGGTCAACGCCCTCAAACAGAAAGAGGGGGCGAATACGTGAGACTCGTCCCGGCCAGCATTCCCTGAAGTCATCGGGCGGAGGTATCAGCGACCTTACCGGCCGGCGCGGAGGGATGGGCTAGGATGAGGGGAAGCCGGAATGGTTCGTTTTTTGCAGCACATAGCTAAAATATATTTCTTCCCCGGAAGAAAAAAGTTCGTATCTTTTGGAATCCCGGGTTCCCCACCAATACTTGAGTGAATTGAACAGCAGCTTGGGCGCTTTTCGGTTCAGCAGACTCATTTTCCGCTCGTGATCAAGCTCCATCGCCTGAAGAACATGCGGGGTTATGATTTCTTCCTTGACGAACTGGAAGCCGGAACTTTCGAGATGCCCGCGCAACTCGTCGATTCGGCTTTTATGACGGAAGTCGGCGAAAAGGAAATATCCCTTCTGACGAAGGACTCGCTGCACTTCGCACAGGAAAGAGTGGAAAGACCCATAGCAGTGGGAGGATTCGACGTTGATGACAATATCAAAGGCGTCTTTCTCAAAAGGCAGAGACTCCGCCCTCCCGCAAGAAAAGGTGAGCCCGGGAATTGAATGACGGTGGTTGCAGAGTTCAATAGCCTCCGCGGCCTGGTCGACGGCCGCACAAGAGCGTGGCAGGTGGCGTCTCATGATGAACGATGAGCCCCCTCCGCAGCCACAGCCCACCTCCAGCACATCCTGTCCCTTCAGGTCAACAGAACTGGCGACGTGATCGTAGAGCTGGATGCAATAGCGGTGTTTCTCTTCGGAGTCGTTGAGGGAAAGTTTTTTCCCGTTTGAGTCCGGGTCGGCAAACCCAAAATTCCAAAACAGCAAGTCGTCGTGTTCTCCCGCCCTCCTGGCCAAGTATTGGTACAGGCCTTTGTTGAGCCCGCTTCTGACTCTGGCAGGCAGAAGACTCTCTATCCTGCGGGCAATCGAGCCGAAGAATCCAGACCTTGCTTCCTTCTTCATTGGCAGCTTGTCGAGTTCATAAAGAAGACAATCATTCGCCCGTCCGGCACCATGACTCAGAGGCTTTTCTCCCCCCATCCCTGGGAGCGGGAAGGGACGACTTTCCTCTTTACTACGGAAAACCGCATTATAGGACAATTCCGGCCGAGTGGCAATAGTGTGTGTGGCTCGCCCGTCCCCGCTCCGTTCTCGAGGCGCCGGTCCCCCCATCACTGAGAACGCCCAGGGCATTGATGTGACCGAGAATCCATTCCCGCTTGACATTGTTTTTCGTATTTAATATGAATTAGGCATAGTTATTCTTTTGCGATAAACTAATCTGCAACCCTAGATAAGGGAATTTGAAATTTGACGGGAGAAACAATGAAAAAACCGCAGGCCCTTCTTTTTCTCGTCTTTTTCGCTTTCCTGTTTGCTCTGAGCAGCCCGGTCCTCGAAGCCCAGCGCCTGACCGGGATAGTCCGCGGCATGGTCATGGATGAAGGAGGAGAGCCGCTCCCCGGCGTGAGCGTAGAAATCAAGAGTCCGGCGCTCATCGGCGGCGCTCAAACAGCGCTCACTACGCCCAGCGGCACTTTCCTTTTCCCGGCACTTCCGCCTGGCAAGTATACCGTCCTTTTTAAGATGCCGGGGTTCCAGTCCGTCGAGAGGGAGAATGTCGTCGTTTCGGTCGGCAAGAGTGCGACCATTGACGTCGCCCTGAAGCCGTCTACCCTGCAGGAGGAAGTTACGGTCATCAGCCAGGCTCCGGTAGTGGACGTGACGAGATCCGGCCTCTCCACGACCTACGACCAGCAGCTCATGGAGAGCGTCCCCAAGTCCCGGTTTACCTACATGGACATCATGTTCTGGGCACCCGGTGTTTCGATGAACGAGAACAGCACTGAGGAATGGCATTCCTCCCTCGGCTCGGCCTACTCGTCGGACAACTACCTCGTCGATGGCATTGACACTTCATTTGACAATAACGGCACGACCTGGGTTTGGAACAACCCTGATATTTATGCGGAAGGGGAGGTCGTGGCCATCGGCGCGCCGGCGGAGTACGGTGATTTCCAGGGGGCAGTAGTCAATGTCGTCACCAAGTCCGGAGGCAATGATTTTCACGGCGGGCTGAACGCCTACAGCATTCCCAGCTCCTTTGTGGGCAACAACACCCCGGGTGCGGAATTCCCCTACCGCATCAGAAACAATTGGGACCTCGGTCTTGACCTCTCCGGCAGGATAATAAAGGACAAAATCTGGTTCTACGGCAACGCCCAGTGGAAGAGGTACGCGTACAACCAGCCGGGAACTGACCCGGATTGGCCGACCAAATCTGACTACAAGAGGTTTTTCGTCAAGGGCACTTTCCAACTGGCCAAGAGCCACAAACTGGTCGTCTCCTACCAGCAAGAGTGGTCCGAACTCCCGGACGTCATCACTTTCACCACGCCTTACGACGCCGCCGCCTGGGAACCCGGGAATTACGGGGTTCCCAATATCATGCTGACCTCGATTCTCAGCCCCAATACGATCCTCGAATTCAAGGTCGGCGGCTGGCACGTCCACGACAACTGGAAGCCGCAGGACATGAACCTGGACCAGCCCCTCTATTACGATATTGGCACCGGCGTATCTGCGAACGGCATCTGGAGTTGGAGCGAATCCAAGTACACCAAGCTCCAGGTCAATGCCGCCGTTTCTCATTTTGCCGACGATTTCATCAAGGGCAACCACGAACTCAAGGCCGGCGTCCAATATACGGGATATCTCAATACGGCGATCGGCTCTTACTCCGGCGGTGTGGTGTATTATCTCTATTATGGCGAGCCCTACTCCGCCTATTTCCAGGATCCCTACAGCTACGGTCAATCCATCAACAAGCTGGGAGTGTTCTTTGACGATGCCTGGACGATAACCAAACGACTGACCCTCAACTTGGGGCTTCGCTTCGATCATCAGGACGGGAACTTCGTGGAAGTCGACAAACTCGACGCTAACATGAAGCCGACAGGGGATAAAGTACCGGGCCAAGACAACGTCATCGTCTGGAACACTTGGTCTCCGCGCCTTGGCCTTGTCTATCAGCTAACGTCGGACATGAAAACCATTCTCAGGCTCAACTACGGGTATTACTATGACGGAATGACCACCAACTCTTTTTCCAGGCTGAGCAAGGGCTACCCGACCATGTATGCCTACGGCTACAACCCGGATACGGGCCAATACGACGACTTCTGGTATTCCTTTGACCCGTCTGCGGGCTATGGCATCGGCGATGATGTCAAGAACAGCCTGTGCAAGCAATTCTCAGTGGGAATCACGCGTGAGCTCATCACCGACCTAGCCCTCGAATTGACCTACATCTACAAGTATACAGAGAATCTATTTTCCTGGTGGGATACGAGCTCGCGGTTCGCACCGGTCGACTATTTCGATGAATACGCGGGCAAAAATATCACCGTCTATAACATGACGACCGACCCCGGGGATAAGTTCCTAACCCTGCTCAATCCCCCCGAATACAAGCAGAAATACCACGGTCTCATCATCGGCGTCCAGAAAAGGCTGTCCAACAACTGGCAGTTGAACTCCTCGTTTGTCTGGTCAAAGGCCAACGGCGCATCCGGCCTCGATCAACTAAACCAATTTTCAGGGCAGAGATCCGGGATCCAGAATCCCAACCAGCTCATCAACAACAATTGGGACAGCCTTCTCCAGAGTGACCGGACCTACATGTTCAAGCTGCAGGGCACTTATTTCTTGCCCTACGGATTCAGCCTCAGTTCGAACTTTGTCGCCCAGAGTGGAAAGCCTATTGCCAGGATAATTCCCGTTATGGGGATGAACCAGGGGTCTTTCTCGGTCATGGGCGATCCCAGAGGATCCCATTTCAGGCTGGATCCCTACTACGTGCTCGACATCCGGCTGGATAAGAGGTTCAATCTCCCTCGAGGCGGAGCGGTCAATATAGCGGCCGATTTCTTCAATCTCTTCAATAGCGACGCGATGACCGGGACGGTCGACATTGGGACAGCGAAGCTGTTCATGAAGCCCGATACGATCTCGCCTCCGTGGAGAGCCCAGCTTAGCCTGAGGGTGATCTTTTAGAGAAAGGAACCCGCGGCCACATACTTAAGCGACGGCCACAGTCTCTCAAAAGAGAGAGGTTGGCTTGGCTAACTTCCTTTTTTGACCAGAATCTCATAGTTTCCGGAGGTGTTGTCGGACCAGGCGATATAGGCGCCGGTGTCTGTGGCGGCAATCGACGGATAGATCGAATCCCCGATGCCCCAACTCACCCGCTGGGAGGTGAAGCCGGCGCCGCCGAAATTGCTGAACTTCCTGTGCATCACGTCGTAATTGCCCTCCCAGGCATCGCTAAAAGAAATATGGACTATATTGTTCACGTCGTCGAAATCCACCGACCCAAAATGGGTGGCTGAAGCGGAGTAAGTCAGCCGCGCCGTGATGACGCTGAAGCCGACCTGGCCGTAGTTGTTGAGCCGTTTGTACATCATCTCCGGGTTCCCCCAGCTTCTCGATTCATAAACAATGTAAACGTACTGATCCTCCGGAGCCGTCCCCGCCGAAGTGACGATGTCAGGAAAATCGTTTCCCAAAACGCTGAAAGTGAGCAGATAGGTTGTATAGGCCCCTCCGCCGGAAGACCCAATATTCTTGTAATAGATGTTGTAGGCACCGGAGAAATCATCCTCATAGACCACGCTCACTATGTCGCCGGCCGCGGACACGGCGATCCTGGGGAAATAGGAATATGTGCCCGAGAAGGTCAGCCGGCGGGTCAGGTCCACGGCCCCGGCGCCATACCCGGTGATCCTCTTGTACATGATCTCCTCATTCCCCGGCCAATTACTGTCGTAGGCAACGTGGACATATTCCCCCCTGACGGCCACGTCGGGATGGAGGGAATCTCCTGCGAGGCTGGTCAAGGTCGTGAAAGTCCAGTTCTGAGTCGTAGCGCCCAGGTCGGAACTCCGTGCATAAACAATTCTAAAAGGATCAGAGGGGGTCGGCCGCCATTGGTACACGACATGGACATTGGTATCTTGGACGGCCATGGAAAGATTATAGAAATCAAACAGGTAATCATTCGCCGGAATCGCCGAATGCGAGCGGATCTGCCCGGCCAGGGTCAACTGGACAGGCGTTGACCAGGAAGCACCGGCATTAGTCGACCGGGAAAAGTACAGGAGATCTTGGTCCCCGGAAACCTCAATCCAGATGACAAAGACGTAGTCCGTCCCCGGAAGGCTGACGATCTTCGGGAACAGGGAGTCGGCCGTAGAGTTGGAGATATTCTTCGCGGCGGCCGTGAAATCGGCCTGGGCCGGCGGCGCAAAATAGAGGGCCAGCAAACTCAGACCGAAAAAAATGAAACCCAATCGCTTAAACACGCTGCCTCCTGTTGACTACAAAGAGGATTGGGAAAAAGAAGGCCGATTATCATGCCGTCCGTTCCCCGCTGCTTTGTTCTTATCAAATCCGGAAGGGCCTGTCAAGATTCCAGCGCGCGCCGTCATCCCTTGAGCGGCTCCCCTCTTTCCTGTATAAATGAGAGTCTACCGCATGAGAAAAGACCTAATCTCCCGGCGCGAATTTATCAGGCGCACCGCCTTGGCCGCCGGCTCCCTGATGATCGTCCCTCGCCATGTCCTCGGCGGCCGGGGGTATACAGCGCCGAGCGACGAACTGACCAAGGCGGTCGTTGGCGTCGGAGGCATGGGCAGGGCCCACCTGCGATACCCCGGCTCTCGACTTATCGCCGTCTGCGACGTGGATTCCGGCCACCTCCAGGCGGCACTCGATATCTCCGAGGCCGGCGTCAAAGGCTATAAGGATTTTCGCGAGGTCCTGGAGCGGCCGGACATCGACATCGTCCACATCGTCACTCCACCGCACTGGCATGCCCTGATATCTGTCGCCGCCGCCGAGGCCGGGAAGGATATCTGGTGCGAGAAGCCGATGACCCGAACGATCGGCGAGGGCATCAAGGTGGTCGAGGCCGTCCAGAAGTACGGCCGCATTTTCCGGGTCAACACCTGGTTCCGGTTCCAAGACACCTTCTATGACCTTGGAACGCCGATCAAGCCCATAAAGAAAGCCGTCGCCCACGGCCTGCTGGGATGGCCGCTCAAGGTCACTGTCAGCGGCGTGACGGGCTTCGACTGGAAATTCCTCTGGAGCGGAAAAACTTATCTTCCGCCCCAGCCGGTCCCGCCCGAGCTCGACTACGACTTCTGGCTCGGGCCGGCGCCCTTCAAGCCCTACCATCCCCATCGTGTCCACGGCAGCTTCCGGGGCTACTGGGATTACGACGGCGGCGGACTGGGCGATATGGGCATGCATTACCTCGACCCCGTTCAGTATATTTTGGACAAGGACGGCACGAGTCCTATCGAGGTCGAAGCCGACGGACCACAGCAGCATCCCGATGCCTGCGGCTCCTGGCGGCGGGTAAGAATGCGGTACGAAGACGGCTGCGAGATCATCCTGGACGGAGAAAACCGGGACAAGGAAGCGGCCTTCATCGAAGGGCCCGCGGGCAAGATTTTCAAGGATTTTAAGACGGACATCCCGGGCCTCCAGACAAAAGTGGCCTCACTCCCGGACCTCGAAGCGGAGCCGGAAGACTTTGCGGAGGCGGTCAGGAAGCGCCGGCGGTTTGCCCTGAACGAAGCCAACGGGCACCGTTCCTCGACGCTCGTTAACCTCGGCAAGATTGCCGTCCGCCTGGGAAGAGGGCTCCGTTTCGACCCCGCGGCTCAGCGCTTTATCAACGACGAAGAGGCCAACCGCTTGGTCGACGAACCGATGCGGGCCCCGTGGCATCTTTAAGGACACGAGTCAATCAAAGTGAATCTGACCGAGGAGCAGAATCAGTAAGTTGAGCAGGAAGAAGCCGGCCCGTCTTCTGCTTTTCGCGATACTTGCCGCTGCAGTTTTACGCGCTGCTCCCTTAACTCCTGAAGCGTCCGCAATCCAGGACCGGATCTCCCTGATTCTAATTAAGTTTCCCGCGCAGGACTCCTCAGAAAAGAGCTCTTT
>Ga0153915_10003712_pt1 | contig 14026 bp, 10 predicted proteins | sample Opewatmetagenome_2_FD_107003 | JGI IMG/M metagenome (GOLD analysis project Ga0153915, IMG submission 107003) | Freshwater wetland microbial communities from Ohio, USA - Open water 3 Core 3 Depth 3 metaG | ecosystem: Environmental > Aquatic > Freshwater > Wetlands | place: USA: Ohio, Lake Erie... | reverse complement strand
GGGTTTCAGATCTCTCCCTCCCGCCGCAGCTCCCGGCGATCGTGCCGCAGCGCGCGACGGTCTCCCCGAAGTTCCCGGCGGTCCTGGCGCAGGTCGCGCCGGTCCAGACGAATATCATGGCGTTCCTGACGGATTTGACGGTGATCGCGCCGGATCTCCCGGTGCTCGTGCCGGATCCCGGGTCCCTGGGCCACCAGCGAAGCGGGAGCGATGATCAGGGCGCCGGCGAGGAGGAGGCCCGGCAACAGTTTCAGGCGTTTCATTTGTGCATCCTCGAGTGAAGGTTCACCGCGTATGACGCCCACGGCAGGGCGGTGTTAGCCCGGTGAGATGCATCACCTGCGGTGTGTGACCGTCGTCGGATGCCGAAAACCCGGAGCGGCCCGCCGTGGCGGGCCGCTCCGCTATCCGGTCGTGGCGGAGGGATCTACCGACTGATCCTGGCAAGCGCCTCGCCGAGCTCGGTGTAGGCGGTGGGATCGATCTCGCGGAATGGGGCCTGGACGTAGGCGATCTTCCCGTCAGCCCCGACGATGAACAGGGTGCGGTTGTCGAGCCCGAACGCCGCGTTGAATGCGCCGTAGGCCTTGCCGACGGCCCCGCCCGGGTCGCTCAGAAAGGTGAACGGATAGCCGCGGTCGCTGGCCCACGACGCCAGTGCTTCCGGCGTGTCGGCGCTGATCGCAAGGAGGACGGCCTTCCGGCCGGCGGGAAAGAGCTTCGCGTACTGATCACGGTACGCGTCCATTTGGATCGTTCAGCCGCCGGTCCGCGCCTTGTAGAAGAACGCGAGCACGACGGTCTGGCCGCGGAAGTCGCGCAGCCGGAGCGGGTCCGGCGCCACGCCGGAGCGGGTCGCGGCCGCGAGCGTGAAATCGGGCGCGGGGTGGCCGGCCGCGAGCGGCTTCGCGTCCTGCCCACAGCCCGGCGTCGCGAGGCCGGTCAGCGCCAGAGCCGTCGCGACCACGAGAGAATGTCGGTGGGTCATCGGTGCCCTCCTGTTGCTGGTGACCTGTGGTCGTGTCACCCGCCCGCCGTCACCTTCCAGATCCTGCCGTTGCCGTCCGCCGAAATGTACAACGATCCATCGGGCCCCACGGCGATCCCGGAGGCGCGCAGTCCGGTCGGATTCCCCGCCTCGGCAGCGAAGGTCGAGTAGCCGCCCGCGGGGCGGTTTCCGGCGAATGGCACGAACACGACGCGATACCCCTCCTGCGGCAGCGGCGCGCGGTTCCAGGAGCCGTGGAAGGCGATGAAGAGCCCGCCCCGGTAGGCCGCGGGGAACCGGCTCCCGGGATAGAACGCGAGCGCCATCGGTGCCCAGTGGCCCGGGAAGCCGATGAGCGGCTGCTTCGCGGCGGCGCACCGGCCGACCGTCTTTCCGTCTCCGCCGTACTCCGGGGCCAGGACCTTGCGCCCCTGAAGCTGGTCGAAATAGCAGTACGGCCAGCCGAAGTCGTCACCCCGCTCCACCTGGACGAGCTCCTCGGCGGGCAGCTCCGCGTTGAGGCGGTCGGAGTAGCCCCAGTTATCCCCGAGCTGGTCCCGCCCATGGGTGGCCGCGAACAGCCGGCCGGTGCCGGGCTGCAGCGCGAGGGCCATCGCATTGCGGAGCCCCGTGGCGATTCGAACGCCGTCCGACTCGTGCTGGCCCGCCCGGTCGGCGGCGAACTCCCAGATGCCGGCCCGCTCGGCAAGCTCGGGACAGGGATCCTTTCCCGGTGAGCGCCGGCTGCGATTGCGCTGCTGGCAGCTGTTGCTGCCCGAGCCGAGGTTGACGTACAGCCGGTTGGGACCGGCGAGGAGAATGGTCTTCGCACTGTGCTCGCCGGTTGGCAGCCCGGTGACGATGGTCTCCGGCGGGCCGTCCGGTTCCAGCCGGGACGGGGTCCATGGCCAGCGGACCACCTCGGACGCCGTGGCGAAATAGAGATGGGTTCCATCCAGCGCGATTCCGCTGCCGCCCCCAGGGCCGAATCGCCGGGTGATGTCGGCCCGGCCGTCGCCGTTGGTATCCCGCAGGGCGAGAACGCCGCCGCTCCTGCCCTCCACGGCCACAAAGACGTCTCCGTTCGGCGCCACCGTCAGGTGGCGGACGCTCCCCACGCCCTCGGCGAACAGGGTGGCACAGAATCCGGCGGGAAGTGTCAGGCCGGCGTTGCCCGGGGCGCAGCCCTGGCTGGCCGGCGCCCCACCGGAGGGAGGGGGGACGAGGAACGCGAACGCGGCCGCTGCGAGAGAGGTGAGCTGCAGGCGCATGAGTCGGGGGGCTCCAGAGGGGAGAAGGGACGCTGGAACATAGCCAAGATACCATCCCCCCTCCCGGGAAGCAGCCTGAATGGAGGACCGCGCCGCAGGAGAATCGGGGCGCGGCGCGACGCCGATCCGGCTGCGCACGGTCGTCGAAGGGGCGTTTTCAGAGGGGAAAACCCGATTTCCCCTCTTGCAACTGGGGGAAGACATTGTACTTTGGGTCACGAGCGGAGTCGCTTCATCCGGAAGATCCGGCTCCCTTCACCCCCCAACGGAGGCACTCGATGGCCACGAAGAAGAAGGCTGCTCCCAAGAAGAAGGCGGCCAAGCGGAAGCCGAACGCGGCGTTCATGAAGCCCGTGCAGCCCGATCCGGCGCTCTCTCAAGTCGTCGGCGACAAGCCCCTTCCCCGGACCGAGCTCACCAAGAAGCTGTGGAACTACATCAAGAAGCACGGCCTCCAGGACAAGAAGAACCGCCGGATGATCAACGCCGACGACGCCCTCAAGGTCGTGTTCGGCGGCAAGAAGCAGGTCTCGATGTTCGAGATGACCAAGCTCGTCAACAGGCACGTCAAGTAGCCAGCCGCGGGTAGCGCGAGCACCAGGGGGCGCGCCCGTCGGCGCGCCCCAATGCTTTCCGGGCATCCCGCGCCACCCCACGCCGCAGCGACCGGTACGATCCGCCCTCCCTGTTCCCTGTTCCCCCTCCCCCGCCTATCTTCCCGCCCCTATGGCCGGCGAATACATCTTCACGATGCGCGACCTTCGAAAGGTCGTGCCCCCTTCCCGCGAGATCCTCAAGGGGATCTACCTGTCGTTCTACCCCGGCGCCAAGATCGGAGTGATCGGCTCGAACGGCGCGGGCAAATCCACGCTCCTGCGGATCATGGCCGGAGTGGACCACGATTTCTCCGGCGAGGCGCGCCCGCTCCCCGGCACCAGGATCGGCTACCTGCCGCAGGAGCCGCAGCTCGACCCGGCGAAGGACGTGCGCGGCAACGTCGAGGACGGGGTGCGGGAGGTCCGCCAGCTGCTCGATGAGTTCAACGAGATCTCGCTGAAGTTCGCCGAACCGATGGACGACGCCGCGATGAACCGGCTGCTGGAGAAGCAGGGTCGGCTGCAGGATCGCATCGAGCATCTCGGCGCCTGGGAGCTCGACCACAAGCTGGACATCGCGATGGATGCGCTCCGGCTGCCTCCCGGCGACGCCGAGATTTCGCGGCTCTCGGGCGGGGAGCGCCGGCGGGTAGCGCTCTGCCGGCTGCTGCTCGAGCAGCCCGACATGCTGCTGCTCGACGAGCCGACCAACCACCTCGACGCCGAGTCGGTGACCTGGCTGGAGAAATACCTCGAAGGCTTTCCGGGCACTGTGGTGGCCATCACCCACGACCGGTACTTCCTCGACAACGTGGCCCGGTGGATCCTGGAGCTCGACCGCGGCGCCGGCATCCCCTGGGAAGGCAACTATTCGAGCTGGCTGGAGCAGAAACAGCAGCGGATGGCGGTCGAGGAGAAGCAGGCCTCGGCACGCCAGAAGACGCTGGAGCACGAGCTGGAGTGGATCCGGATGTCCCCCCGGGCGCGGCAGGCGAAATCCAAGGCTCGCATCAGCAAGTTCGAGGAGCTGCGCCAGGAGGCGGAGCGGCGGAGCGAGGGGACCGCGGAGATCCTCATCCCGGTGCCCGAGCGCCTGGGCGACGAGGTGGTGCTGGCGCAGGACCTCACCAAGGGCTACGGGGACCGCCTGCTGTTCGAGCACCTCGACTTCGCGCTCCCGCGCGGCGGCATCGTGGGCGTGATCGGCCCGAACGGCGCCGGCAAGACGACGCTGTTCCGCATGATCGCCGGACAGGAGAAGCCCGACGCCGGCAGCCTCAAGGTCGGTTCGACGGTACGGATCGCGTACGTGGATCAGTCGCGCGATTCGCTCGACGGGGCAAGACGGTGTATGAGGAGATCTCCGGCGGCCAGGACCAGCTGCAGTTCGGCCAGCGGACGGTGAACGCCCGCGCCTACTGCGCGGGATTCAACTTCCGGGGCCCGGACCAGCAGAAGCGCGTCAAGGACCTTTCGGGCGGAGAGCGGAATCGGCTCCACCTCGCCAAGCTGCTGAAGAGCGGCGGCAACCTCCTGCTGCTCGACGAGCCGACCAACGACCTCGACGTGGACACTCTGCGCGCGCTCGAGGACGCGCTGGTGAGCTTTGCCGGATGCGCCGTGGTGATCAGCCACGACCGCTGGTTCCTGGACCGCATCGCCACGCACATCCTGGCCTTCGAGGGGGACAGCGAGGTCGTGTGGTACGAGGGCAACTACCAGGAGTATTCCGCGGATTACCACCGGCGAAAGGGCACCGCCGTCGATCAGCCGCACCGGATCAGGTTCAAGAAGCTGGTGCATTAGGCAGGCCTGACGTCCGCGGCCCCGGGACCGGCTGGTTCCGTGCCCGGACCAGTGTACCTTTCGCCCGGGCGGTCAGCGTGACGCTCGGTCCCCCAGTTCTCAGCTTCCAGGCCTCCCCGAGCAATGAACGACGACCAGCCACGCATCCCGTACCTGCCCACCCGCATCGAGGGTCTCGCGGCCATCGCGACGAACCTCTCCTGGAGCTGGAGCCCCGGCGCGCGCGGGCTGTTTGCCGCGGTCGACGGGCCACTCTGGCACCTGACCCGGCACAATCCGATCGAACTGCTCCGCCGGGCCGATCCGGCCCGGCTGGCGGCATGCGCCGACGATGCCGGCTTCCTCGAGGCCTACGACCAGGTGGTCGCGGCGCTGGTGGCCGACTCCGAGGTCGACCAGAGCTGGTACGCGACGGCGCATCCGGAACTCGGGCGCCGGCCGATCGCGTACTTCTGCGCCGAGTTCGGGCTGCACAGCTCGGTACCCATCTATTCAGGCGGCCTGGGCGTCCTCGCGGGCGACCACTGCAAGGCCGCCAGCGACCTCGGCGTCCCGCTGGTCGGCGTCGGGCTGTTCTACACGAAGGGCTACTTCGACCAGCGGCTCCGGCTGGACGGATGGCAGGAGGACAGTGACGCGCGGTTCGATCCCGGCTCCACCCCGCTCGATCGCCTGGCGGGCCCGGGCGGCGAGCCGCACTTCACCAGCGTCCGCACCTTCGACCGCGAGGTCCGGATCGCGATTTGGCGGATGCAGGTGGGGCGGGTCCCGGTCTTCCTGCTCGATACCAACCTCGAGGAAAACGACCCGGTCGACCGCGATCTCTCCGGCAAGCTGTACGCGGGCGGCCCGGACCTGCGGCTCCGGCAGGAGTGGATCCTCGGCGTGGGCGGGGTCCGGGCGCTGCGCGCGGCGGGCATCGACCCGGCAGCGTGGCACGCAAACGAAGGGCACGCCGCCTTCATGGCGATCGAGCGGCTGCGGGAACTCACGACGCGGGGAACCTCGTTCGCCGACGCGGTCCGCGAGGTGCGCGGACGGGGCATATTCACCACCCACACCCCGGTCCCGGCCGGCCACGACAGCTTCGACCGCGAGCAGGTGTCGCGCTGCACCGGGCCGCTTTGGGAGGAGCTGGGTATTTCGCAGGACGAGTTCATGGGCCTCGGTGCCAACCCCGCCGAGCACCAGCACCTGTTCCACATGACCCCGCTCGCAATCCGGCTGTCGAGCCGGGTCAACGGCGTCGCCCGGAAGCACGGCGAGGTGTCACGCCAGATCTGGCGCCCGCTCTGGCCGGGCCGGCAGCCCGACGGAGTTCCCATCTCGCACGTGACCAACGGCGTGCACCTGGGCACCTGGATGGCGGCGCAGATCAGGGTCGTGATCGATGAGCATCTCGGCCGGGACTGGGGCGAGCGGGTGGACGACCCCGCAGTGTGGGACCCGGTGCTCGAAATCGATGGCGGCAGGCTCTGGGCGGCCCACCTGGAGCTCAAGCAGGCGCTGATCAGCTTCATCCGGGAGGAGGCCCGCCGGCGCTGGGCCGAACACTGGAAGGAAGCCGCGCACATCGTCGGCGCCGGCACGCTGCTCGACCCGGAGGCCCTGACGATCGGGTTCGCCCGGCGGTTCGCCACCTACAAGCGCGCCAACCTGCTCTTCAGCGACTTCGACCGGCTGCGCGAGCTGCTGACCAACCCCTGGCGGCCGGTGCAGATCATCTTCGCCGGCAAGGCGCACCCGCAGGACGGACCCGGGAAGGAAGTCCTGCAGAAGGTCTACAGCCTGACGCGAGATCCGCATCTCGAGGGCCGGGTCGCCTTCATCGAGGATTACGATCTGCACCTGGCGCACCGGCTGGTGCAGGGCGTGGACCTGTGGCTCAACATGCCGAGGGCCCCGCTCGAGGCCTGCGGCACGAGCGGCATGAAGGCGGGGCTCAACGCGGTGCCCCAGCTCAGCACGCTGGACGGCTGGTGGCAGGAGGGGTACACGGGACACAACGGGTGGGCGATTCCTCCCGCCCACGGCGAGGACGACGTCGACGGCTCCGACGCGGAGCGTCTCTACTCGCTGCTCGAGGAACAGGTGGTCCCGCTATACTACCAGCGCGACCGGCAGGGGATACCCCGGGGGTGGCTCGACAAGATGAGGCACGCCCTGCATGTCGCCGGCGCGCGGTTCACGGCCAGGCGGATGGTGAAACAGTACGTGTCGGAATTCTACGCGCCGGCCATCGTCGGCGGCGGACCGGGCGACGACCCGCCTACCGCCTGACATGCCGCGCAAACCAGCCCGGCCCCGCGCCCGCGCCCGCGCCCGCACCCCTGCCAGGGAGCGGGCCAGGGACCTGCTGTACACCGCTGACGGGGCGCCGGTCGGCATCGTCCACCTGGTCGCGGAGTACCTGCCGTTCGCGCGCACCGGCGGCCTGGCGGATGCCGTTCGCGGACTTGCCACCTATCAGGCGTCGGTCGGGATCCGGACCGTCGTGCTCATGCCGCTCTACCGCTCGGCCCGGGACGCGGCCGATCGCCTCGATCCCGTCGGCGATCCCTTCACGGTCCAGGTCGGCCCGCGCGCCGAGCCGGCGCGGCTCTACCGCCACGTGGACCGCGACGGGCCCGCGGTCTACTTCCTGGAGCATGCGGCCTACTTCGACCGCGCGGGCCTGTACGGCGAGCGGGGAAGTGATTACCCGGACAACGCGCGCCGCTTCGCATTCCTGTGCCGCGCCGCCCTCGAGGCGATGCCCCGGGTCGCGCCCGGGCCGCAGCTGCTGCACGCGCACGACTGGCACACGGCGCTCGCGCCGGTGTACCTGCGCTCGGTCCTCCGCGCCGACCCCTACGCCCGCCAGGTCGCCGCGATCCTCTCGGTCCACAACGCCGGCTTCCAGGGCCACTTCCCGCGCGAGACGCTGGCGGACATCGGGCTCCCGAAGGAGATGTGGGACTGGCGCCGGATGGAGTGGTACGGACGGGTCAACTTCCTCAAGGGCGGCGTGATCTTCGCCGACGCGGTGACCACCGTCAGCCCCACCCACGCACACGAATTGCGAACGGCCGCGGGCGGCTTCGGGCTGCACGATGCCTTCATCGGGCTGCGGGACCGCCTCGTCGGCATCACCAACGGCATCGATGTCGACGAGTGGAATCCGGCGACCGATCCCGATACCGTCGCCCACTATTCGAGCGAGGATTTCGGCGGCAAGGCCCGCTGCAAGGCGGCCCTCCAGGAGAGCTTCGGGCTGCCGGTCGAGCCAGGGACTCCGGTGTTCGGCATGACCGCGCGCCTCGTGGCCCAGAAGGGCCTGGACATCATCCTGGGCGGCGAGTCGCTGCTGGCGAGCCCGGCCCAGTTCATCTTCCTGGGGGCGGGCGAGGCCCGGTACGAGGCCGCCCTGGCGGAAGTGGCGCGGGAGCACCCCGAGCGGGTGGCGGTGGAATTCAATTTCAGCGACCACCTGGAGCACCAGCTCATGGCCGGCGCGGACATGTTCCTGATGCCGTCGCTGTACGAGCCCTGCGGCCTGACCCAGATGCGGGCCCAGCGGTACGGGGCCATTCCGGTGGCCCGGCGGGTCGGCGGCCTCGCCGACACGATCGAGGACGGCGTCACGGGGTTCCTGTTCGACGAGTACACGCCCGGGGGACTCGATGTGGCCATCGCCCGGGCGGTCGACCAGTACGCCGATCAGCCGGCCTGGCTGCTGCTCGCCCACCAGGCGATGGGTCGGGACTTCAGCTGGGCCCGGTCGGCCGCGAAATACCACGAGCTGTACCGCCGGATCCTCGACGCCCGGCCGTCAGGTGAGTGATCGGGGATCGCGGATGGACTTCGTTCTCACGCTGCACAGCCATCTGCCGTACGTGCTCAACCACGGGCGGTGGCCGCATGGGAGCGACTGGCTCTGCGAAGCCGCCATCGACACCTACCTTCCACTGCTCGAGCGGCTGAACGAGCTCGCAGCCGAGGGGACTGCGGCGCCGGTCACGATCGGGGTGACCCCCGTGCTGGCCAGCCAGCTCGCCTCGCCGGTCTTCGTCCACGAGCTGGAAGCCTACTTCGAGCAGCGGCTGACGTCCTGCGACGAGGCGCCCGTCTCGCTCCGGAGCACCGGCGACTCGGGTCTCCTCCACCTGGTGGACTACTGGCGGTCGCGGCTGCTGCGGCTGCGCGAGGTGTTCCACCGGCTGGACCGCAACATCCCGGGCGCGCTGCGCCGGCTCGAGGCGGCGGACAGGCTCGAGATCATCAGCTCGGCGGCGACGCACGGGTTCCTGCCCCTGCTGGCGCGGGACGAGAGCATCCGGCTGCAGCTCGCCGTCGGGCGCGGCGAGCACCGCCGGCTGTTCGGCCGGTCCCCGGTCGGCTGCTGGCTCCCCGAGTGCGCCTACCGCTCGCGCGGCGAGTGGAACCCGATGCCCGGCGCCCCCTACTCGGGCATCCGCCGCGGGATCGAGGAGCACCTCGCGGACGCGGGCTACCAGTACTTCTTCACCGATGCGCACATGGCGCAGGCGGGGCTGCCGGTCGGCGCCTCGGGGGAGCTGCTCGCACCGGGCCACGAGTTCTCCCACGAGCGGCACGACCTGGTGCCCTCGCGCGGGCCGCATTCACCGTACCGGCCCTACCGGGTCGCGCCGGTCCGCTCGACCGGCACGGTCACCGCCTTCGTGCGGGACCCGCTCTCCTCGCTCCAGGTGTGGAGCCGCCACCAGGGCTACCCCGGCGACGAGTGGTATCTCGAATTCCACAAGATCCGCTGGCCGGGTGGCCTCAAGCTGTGGCGCGTCAGCGGTCCCGGCACCGATCTCGGCGAGAAACAGCCCTACGATCCGGCGCAGGCCATGGATCGGGTCTCCGCGCACGCCGCCCATTTCGCCTGGCTGCTCTCGGAGATCTCGCGCGACCCGGCAGCCGGCCGGGGCGGCTGCGTCGTGGCGCCGTTCGACACCGAGCTGTTCGGGCACTGGTGGTACGAAGGGCCGGATTTCCTCGCCGCGGTCTTCCGCGAGCTCCGCCAGCGACCGGCGCTGCACCCGTCCACCGCGGGGCAGTACCTCGCGGCGTCGCCGGCCCGGTCTTCCCTCCGACTCGGCCAGGGTTCCTGGGGCGCCAACGGGGACTTCTCGATGTGGCTGAATGAGGCAACCGCGTGGACCTGGCGGCGGCTCTGGCCGCTGGAGCAGGCCTTCTGGGACGCGGCTCCGGCGGGGCTCGCCAATCCCGCCGCGCGGCCGGTGCTGGCCCAGGCGGCGCGGGAGCTTCTGCTCGCACAGTCGTCCGACTGGCAGTTCATCATTTCGACGGGAGCGGTCGCCGACTACGCCGAGCGCCGGTTCCTGCAGCATTGCGAGGACGCGGAGCGGCTCATCACCGCGCTCACGGCCCCCGACGGGAGCGGGCTCGAGGAGGGCCGCAACCGGGGCGAGGCCCTGGCCCGGCGGGACGATCTCTTCCCGGATATCCTGGCGTCGGTGGAGCAGGCCCTGAGCGGGAGCCGAGCGCTCGCCTAGGCGGGCGGACCCGGCGTCCGACCGTGGTCGACCACCCGCGTGGCAGGGGTTGAATTCGGCACTTTTCAGGAGCGGTCACAGCGCGTGTCACCATCCCGATCCATCGTGCTACATGGCCACTTCTACCAGCCGCCCCGGGAGGACCCGTGGCTGGAGGAGGTGGAGGCCGAGAGTTCCGCCGCACCGTCCCATGACTGGAACGAGCGGATCGAGCAGGAGTGCTACCGGGCGGTCGTGGCGGCCCGGATTCCCGGCTCGGACGGCCGCATCTCCCGGCTGATGAACACGCTGGAGTGGATGAGCTTCAACTTCGGCCCCACGCTGCTCGAGTGGATGGAGCACCGGGCACCGGACACCTACCAGGCCGTGCTCGAGGCCGACCGCGTCAGCGCCGGGCGCACCGGCCACGGCAACGCGATCGCGATGCCATACCATCACGCGATCCTCCCGCTCAGCCATCCGCGCGACCGCCAGACCGAGATCCGCTGGGGCATCCAGGATTTCCGCCGCCGCTTCGGTCGCGCGCCCGAGGGGATGTGGCTGCCGGAGACCGCGGCGGACCACGACACGCTCGAGTCGCTCGCCGCCGAGAACATCCGCTTCACCGTCCTGGGCCCGCACCAGGTGAGGACGCCGCCGCGCGGCGGGCTCCCGGGCTGGTACCGCACCAGGAGCGGGGGGCGGATCGCCGTGTTCGTCTACGACGGCGGCCTGTCGCACGACGTGGCCTTCGGACCACTGGTGCGCGACGCCGAGGCGTGGGTCGGGCGACTGCTCTCGAGCGACGGGAGCGGCCCCAGGGAGCTGGTCTCCCTCGCGACGGACGGCGAGACCTTCGGGCACCACCATAAGTTCGGCGAGATGGCGCTGGCCCGGGTCCTCGATCGGGTGCACGGGGAGCCGGACGTCCGAGTGGAGAACTTCGCGGCCTTCCTCGCCCGGCATCCTCCGGAGGAGGAGATTACCCTCGTCAGCCCCAGCTCCTGGAGCTGCCAGCATGGGGTCGAGCGCTGGCGGGCCGACTGCGGCTGCCGGATGGCGCCCGACCTTCCAACGCAGCAGCGCTGGCGGGCACCCCTCCGCGATGCGGTCACCTGGCTTGCTCAGCAGCTGCACGAGATCTTCGAGCGCGAGGGGGCGGCCTGCTTCGCGGATCCCTGGGTGGCCCGCGACGCGTATGGGGCGGTGGTCGGCGCGCGGCCGGCCGCGGTCCGCGAGAGCGTGGCCGCCCTGGTCCGCCCCGGACTGGGTGGGGAGGCGCTGGTCCGCGCCGGGCAGCTGCTCGAGATGGAGCGGGGGGCGCTCCGGACTTTCACGTCCTGTGCGTGGTTCTTCGACGACATCGGGGGCATCGAAACGATCCAGGTCCTGCGCTACGCTGCTCGCGCGATCGAGCTCGCGGGGCCGGCGGGCGCCGCCCTGGGAGACCAGTTCGCCCGGCGGCTCGAGCAGGCGTACAGCAACGACCGCGCACTCGGATCCGGCGCCGACCTCTATCGGCGCTTCGCCCGTCCGGCGATTCCGCCCCAGGCGCGGATCACCGCCGGGCTCGCGGCCGCGGCCCGCTACGCTCCCGGCGCCGCGAGCACGCCGGCCTGGCGTCTGGAGGAGCGCTCCCCGGGGTCGTTCGAGCTGGTGCACGAGCGTACCGGGGCGCGGCGGCCGTTCACCGTCACGCTGGCGCACGCCGGGCTCAGGCTGACCGCGGCGGTGTCGGGCGCCGACCTCCATGAGCCGGAGCGGCTCCGGCTGCTCGACCTCCCCGAGCACCAGCGCGAGGCGGTTTCGGTGGTGTTCCGCGCGGAGCTGGTCGAGCGCTGGTTCACCCCGGCCGAGCGTACCAGGCTGACCACCGGCCAGCACCCGCTGCGCGAGGAGCTGCGCCACGCCCTCGGGCGCGCCGTGGCCGACTTGCGCGAGAACCGCTCGCTCCACGCGATCCGGCAGGTGCTGGAACTCGCCGAACTGTGCGAGAGCATCGGCATGTACATCCCCTTCGACGCCCAGACGGCGTGGTACCGGCTGTCGCTCCAGTTGCCCGCCGAGGAGATCGCCCGGCTGCGTCCAGTGGCTCACGCGCTCGGGTTCGCCTAGATACCCCCGCCATGTCCGGTCCGCTTCGCTTCGCGTTCGGCATCCATCTGCACCAGCCGGTCGGCAATTTCGACTACGTCTTCGAACAGCACGTCCGCCAGGTCTACCAGCCGTTCCTCGACCGGGCCGAGGCCGCCGGGTTCTTCCCGCTGGTCATTCACGTCTCCGGTCCCCTCCTCGAATGGCTCGAGGCTCACGAGCCGGGCTACCTCGACACCCTCGGGCGACTGGTCGATGGCGGCAAGGTGGAACTCCTGCTCTCCGGCTTCTACGAGCCGGTGCTGGCGGCGTTGCCACGGCAGGATCGCCTCGAGCAGGTGATCTGGATGCGGGAGGCGCTCGAGCGCCGGTTCGGTTACGCCGCGACGGGCCTCTGGCTGACCGAGCGGGTCTGGGAGCCGGAGCTGGCTGCCGATCTCGCCGATGCAGGGGTCCGCTACGCCCTGGTGGACGACCGGCATTTCCTGGTCACCGGCTTCCGGCGCGACCAGCTGCATCAGCCCTGGATGACCGAAAGCGACGGGCGGAGAGTCGCACTCTTCCCGATCGACGAGCGACTGCGCTACCTCGTGCCGTTCCGGCCGCCGGAGGAGACCGCGACCTACCTGCGCGAGCTGCGCGCCGCCGGTCACGGGCTGGCGGTGCTCGCCGACGATGGCGAGAAGTTCGGTGGCTGGCCGGGAACGAGGGAATGGGTCTACGAGAAAGGCTGGCTCGACCGCTTCATGCACTGCATTCGCGAGCTGATCGCCGGCGGCGAGGTCATGCTCTGCACGCTGGGCGACGCGCTGGCCCGGGTGCCAAGCGGCGGGCTGGCATACCTGCCGACGGCCTCCTACCGCGAAATGGAGGGCTGGGCCCTCCCGCCGGCAGCCGCGCAGCGCCTGGGCGCCCTTGAACGCGACCTCGGCGAGGCGAGGGCGCAGGGGGAAGACGGCGCGCTGATCCGCGGAGCGCATTGGCGGAACTTCCTGGTGAAGTACTCCGAAGCGAACCGGATGCACAAGAAGATGCAGGCGCTGTCCCGGCTCTGCCGGCTCGCCGGCGAGCCGGCGGAGGCGCGCCGCGCCATCGGGCGCGCGCAGTGCAACGACGCCTACTGGCATGGCGTCTTCGGGGGACTCTACCTCCCGTTCCTGCGCGCCGCCGTCTGGGGTCAGCTCGCCGTCGCCGAGGGCGTCCTGCGCGCCGAGCAGCCCCTGGCCTACGAAGTCGTCGACCTCGACGCCGACGGGCACGACGAGATCTGGGTGCACAGCCACTCATTTTCCTGCCTCCTGAGTCCCCGCCGCGGAGGAGCGCTGGAGGAGTTCACCCGGTTCGGCGACGGGGTGAACTACGCCGACGTCCTCACCCGGCGGCGCGAGGCCTATCACGAGATGTCGCCCGCCGGCGGCACCGCAAAGCACCGCGATGGAGGCAGGCCGAACAGCCACGAACTCGAGTCGGGCACGCAGCTGAACGAGCTGCCGCCGATCGACCCCGGCGAGCGGCCGATGCTGATCGAACGGATCCTGCCGGCGGAGGTGGACGGCTCGAGGTACGCCCGGGGGAACTACACTCCCATCTGGACCCCCACGATGGGAACCGTACGGTTCGAGGTCCGCGAGGGGGAGGGAATGCTGCACCTCACCTTCCGGATCCTGCAGGACGGCGCCGAGATCTTCGAGAAGCACTTCCGGTTCACGGCAGGCGGGACGCTCCAAATCGAGTATCGCTGGCGCCCGGGGGCCTTTCCGGCCGGCG
>Ga0153915_10003711_pt1 | contig 14027 bp, 13 predicted proteins | sample Opewatmetagenome_2_FD_107003 | JGI IMG/M metagenome (GOLD analysis project Ga0153915, IMG submission 107003) | Freshwater wetland microbial communities from Ohio, USA - Open water 3 Core 3 Depth 3 metaG | ecosystem: Environmental > Aquatic > Freshwater > Wetlands | place: USA: Ohio, Lake Erie... | reverse complement strand
CTAGCAACAGCGCGCTCATGAGAATGATCCCTGCAAGTTTCATGTTATCGGCATCAAGAGAATCTCTCCCCGTGAAGCCCGGAAGGCTCAGATAACCTCCGTTGTCCGGCCCTGAATAATCCTTGGCAAAGGTCTTCATGGATTGGCCTGACCAGATCTTTACAGCCGGTTTAAAGACCCCTTTATTCGGGAGAAACGGGTAAAGGATTATTATAAAAATCAATATTGAAAATATCACATAATGCAATTTGAGCAGGGACCTTGCCCCTATTGTTCTCTTTGCAGCGCGCATTGAAAACGAATAAAACATCAGGCTAAGGCAACCTGCAACAATCATAATATTCAGTGTTATATAGGCGGAAAGCCACTGTGCAAGGCTCATTTGTCTTTTCCTCTTTTTGAAATCAGTCTTTGAATCTCTTCAAGCTCCTGATCATTAATGCTCATCGTATCCAGGAGCCTTTTAATGAGGGTGATCGGCGTTCCTTCAAAGACACGATCAACAACGTGCCTCACTGTCTTGGTTTCATAATCTGTCTTGCTCAATAACGGGATATAGACATGGCCCCGCCCTTCCTTGCGCGTCCCGAGTATCTTCTTTTGCTCCAGTATCCTCATGATTGTCGATACGGAGGTATAGGCCAGATCGCGTCCCTTCGGCAGTTCGGCTATGACCTGTGCCACCGACCCTTCTCCGATGCGCCAGAGTATGGTCATGAGTTCCAGCTCAACATCAGTTAAAAGCCTAGTTTCGGGGTTATCAGCTTTGTTTTTTCTCATGGCAAATCTCCTTTTGTGCGGTTAATAACTAATTATTTAGTTGATGTCAACTAATTTTTTAGTTTGAATTAGACATTCAATATTTTTTGTCCCATTATTATGGTGGACTGATTTGAATCCCTGAGATATATTGGTTGAAATTTTTCATGGAGGATATCCAGATGATCATTCGTCCGCGCCGATTAAGGCGAACCCCTTCCATTAGAGACATGGTTAGAGAGACCAGCGTATCCGTCAAAGACCTTATCTTCCCCCTATTCGTAAAGCACGGAAATGGTATAAAAGACCCGATACAGTCCATGCCGGGACAATATCATTTTTCAACGGACACGGTTATTAAAGAGGCCGAAGAGATCCGCTTCCTGGGCATACCCGCTGTCCTTATCTTCGGGCTTCCGGAAAAAAAGGATGCTGTCGGAAGTTACGCCTATAAAGAGGATGAGGTCGTTCAGAGGTCTGTCTCAGCCATCAAGGAAAAGATACCCGACATGGTTGTAATAACAGACGTGTGCCTGTGCGAATATACTGATTACGGACATTGCGGGATTATCAAGGATGGTCAGGTTGATAATGACGCCACCCTTGAAATCCTTTCAAGGCAGGCATTAAGCCATGCCAGGGCAGGTGCGGATTTTGTGGCCCCTTCCGACATGATGGACGGGAGGGTCGCGGCCATAAGAAAGGAGCTTGACCTGAATCATTTTCAGGATACGGGAATCATCTCCTATGCCGTCAAGTACGCCTCCGCCTTTTTCGGCCCGTTCAGGGAGGCGGCTGATTCCGCCCCGAAGTTCGGAGACAGGTCAGGATATCAGATGGACCCTGCAAACGCCAATGAGGCCATAAAGGAGGCCATCATGGATATGGAGGAAGGCGCTGACATGATAATGGTCAAACCCGCCCTCCCCTATCTTGATATTGTCAGGAGGGTAAGGGAGGAATGTCTCCTGCCCCTGGTCGCTTATAATGTCAGCGGTGAATACGCCATGATAAAGGCCGCTGAACAAAATGGATGGATAGACGGCGAAAGGGCGATGCTGGAGACCCTGACCTGCATTAAAAGGGCAGGCGCCGATCTCATCATCACCTATTTCGCCAAGGAAGCGGCTCGTGCGTTGAGAGGTCGTATCCCTGATTTCGAATTTCAAAGCTCATAAATATTATTTTCCCTATATCCCGGAATACATATGAAAAACGCTCATCCACAAAACAACTCCCCCAGGCTTGTCGCATGGGAAGTGACAAGAACCTGCAACCTCAATTGCGTCCACTGCCGCGCATCATCGAAAAATGGGCCATACCCCAATGAACTGGAAACAAGGAAGGCCACAGAGATCCTGGATCAAATCGCCCTTGCTGGGAAACCCATAGTCATCCTCTCCGGAGGAGAACCTTTGATGAGGAACGATATCTTTGACCTGGCCCGACATGGAACTGAACTAGGCCTGCGCATGGCAATGGCCACCAACGGGACCCTTGTCACGCATCAAACGGCAAAGGAGATTAAAGACTCAGGCATACAAAGGGTAAGCATATCCCTGGACGGGGCTGATGCCGAAGGCCATGACAGGTTCAGACAGGTCACTGGGGCCTTTGATTCGGCACTTAATGGGATTGCCATACTTAAGAAATCAGGCATTGAGTTTCAGATCAACACGACAGTGACCAGACACAACAGGAATGAGATCCATAAAATTCTTGATCTGGCAGTGGAACTCGGCGCAGCGGCCCATCATATATTTTTACTTGTGCCTACAGGCAGGGCAAAGGACATGGTGGATCAGGAGATTGACGCCGCGGAATATGAAACCCTGTTACACTGGTTCTACAACATGAGGGATAAGACGCCCATCCACCTCAAGGCGACCTGCGCCCCGCATTATTACAGGATACTCAGACAGAAGGCCCATGAAAAGGGAGAGAAGGTGGATTTTGAGCACTATGGCCTGGACGCCATGACACGAGGCTGCCTGGGCGGGACATCCTTCTGCTTTATCTCACATGATGGGATTGTCCAGCCCTGCGGATACCTTGAAGTTAACTGCGGGGACCTGAAAAAGGATTCCTTCGAGACTATATGGCGCAATTCGGATATCTTTTCAAGGCTAAGAGACTTCTCCGGCTACAAGGGCAAATGCGGCATATGCGAATACCGGAGATTCTGCGGGGGATGCCGGGCCAGGGCCTTTGAGGCCACTGGTGACTACATGGAGCAAGAGCCCCTCTGCATCTACAGGCCCCATTCGGATGTTTAGTAGAGTCAAGGAAATCTATTTCAATCCTGATTTTGGAGCTAGAAATGAAAGATTTAAAAAAAATCGCGATCTTAACAAGCGGAGGTGACGCCCCCGGCATGAATGCCGCTATAAAGGGGGCTGTAAGGGCCGCTCTGAACAAGGGCCGGAGGATACTTATACATGCGTCTATTCCATGTAATTAACAAAATATTTATCCTGATTCTAATGATGTTGATGATGAAGAGATGATTATTCTAATGATGCAACAGATGCTTGAACGCCTTGGCTACAAGGTGACTGCCCGAATCGGAAGTGTTGAAGCCCTTGAGGAATTCAAAGTCAATCCGGGAAAATTTGATTTGATCATAACAGATATGACGATGCCGAATATAACAGGGCTGCAACTTGCCGGGATGATAAAAAGCATCCGGAACGATATTCCGGTGATCTTGTGTTCCGGTTTCAGCGATCAAATCAATGATGAGAAACGCAAGGCATTGGGGATTCGGGGATATATCATGAAACCGGTTACTATGAAAGAATTGGCTGAAACCTTACGAAATGTTCTTCAAAAGATGATCCTTATAAATTTTGGCGTGGATATCAGGTAATATTGGCAATGCCACACTGTTTGTGATAATTACAAAAAAAGCTCATTTATTACTCCCGAATATATTCAGAGGTTTTGTCATCATATAAACACTTTTGAAAGTTAGAAAATTAAATGTCATGAAAAAGAAATCCAACCTAATTTATAGAATAGTATACTGGGTATGCGCCTCTTATTTTTTTATCTCCCGCCTTGTCCCTTTACGGTTGTGGGTTTTCAGCGGACGGGTTTTAGGCCGGTGTTTGTATATGATTGACGCCAAGCACCGGAAGATCGCGCTCACAAATTTACGATTCGCATTCGGCACGACAAAAACGGAAAGTGAAATTCAAGATATCGCCCGGAAGGTCTTTGAAGAATTCGGAATGATCGCCAATGAATGGAGTAGATTAAAATATATTAAAAAAGAAGAGTTGGACGGTCTGATTGAAGTTGAGGGCAAGGAATACCTGCTGGCGGCGAAAAAGAAGAATCCCTCGGTCATCCTTTTAGGCGCCCATTTCGGAAACTGGGAATACACACACCTTTATTATGCCGGCGCCATCAACCGTCTGAATTTTATTGTGCGGAAGGTCGATAACCCTTTTCTTGAACTTGTAAGGTTAAGTTATAACACCCGCTTCGGCGTCAACATTTTGTATAAACGGAACGGACTTCGTCCGGCCATCAAAAATCTTAAGAACGGAGAAGATCTTGTTATTTTTGCCGATCATAAGGTCAACTTGAATGAAGGCGTCCAGTGCCTGTTTTTCGGAAAGAATGTCGCAACGAATCCGGTTATTCCGGCGCTGTCCGAAAAGTATCATGCCCCCGTAATACCCATGTTTATTGTGCGCTGTAAAGATTGCATCCGTCACAAAATTATCTTTTTACCCGAACTCAAACTTGACCCGGGAGATAAGGACGAAATGATTGCCAGGGCAATCCAGCGTCAAAATGATATTTTTGAAGAGATCATCAGAAAATACCCGCATCAATGGCTGTGGTTCCATAGAAGGTGGAGTTATCATTATCCTGAAATTTATAAGCAATAATTCATCATGAACTCCGCACACATTACATAAAAAAGGCAGGGTTTCATAACCCCGCCTTTCCCAAGTCCACTTAAGCGCGTCCTGCCCATTAACAACAATGGGTTATTTGTCAGCTATCTGAAACCTGTGAGTTCTTCTACCTCTGCGGCTGCGTTGCTGCTACTTGGTATTGATGGCTTCACGGTAAACCAGGATTTCGACACGCCGATTCTTAGCCCGACCATCGCGGGTCTTGTTATCAGCAGTGGGGGAACTTTCCCCATAGGACACCGACACCACGCGCAGCGGGTCAATTTTCTTTTCCGTCACTAGATAGCGGCTCACGGAATCGGCTCTGCGCTTGCCTAGTTCATAGTTTGAATCGTCGGAACCCGAGTTATCGGTATAGCCTGCTACCAAAAACACCGCGTTTTCATCGCTGGCAAGGTCTCCTTTAAGATTACTGAGAAATTCATCGATTTCTTTTATTGCCTCTTTAGGCAATTTCGCGGAGTTAAGCCCGAACTTGGCACCCTCTTTCATGTCAATAACCAGACGGCGTTCTAATTTCAGGTTGCCAAAATTTGCCAGCGCCTTCTCCGCTTTTGCGTCTACTTTGCCTATGTTGCCCTCAATACTGCTGATCTTGCCCTCGTCAGTAGTCAACCTCTTATCCAGTTGGCTTATCTGGCCTTCAGTTTGTCCTATCCGGGTTTCAGTTTGTCCTATCCGGGTTTCAGTTTGCGACACGCGGTCCGATACTGGACTGATCTGTTGTCCAACATACTCCTTGGTTGCGCATCCGGATAAAATAAATATCGCAACCATAACCAACATTCCAATGTTCCACCATATGCCGTTAAACGTTTTCGATGTTTTCATGTAGCCTCCTAATTCTGCTCCCTCATAGTTGAGTTTGGTTAATATTGATAATAGTTGACAAGAACTTGTTTTTCCAGGTCAGAAGTATACATAGAATAGCCCTGTATGTCAAGGGTAAATGCCATAAACCGCTGGATTCCACAGTTCCGGCGATTTCCACATCCAGGGCAACCTACAGAAAAATTTTTAAAATATATTTAAACTGACCATAAGTGAGCCGGAAACCGCGAACAACGTCAACCTTTTGGTGTTGACAGAAGCAATGGATTGTAGTTGTTATATTGAAAACCTATCCAATCTATTTTGCAAGTTTCAACTATTTTCTACGGGGGGAAACCATGAAGATTAAATCGAGATTTTTAATTATCCTTTTCGCATCCGTTATGATAGCTCTGTCCGCTACCTGGAGCTTCGCTCAAAAGAATGACCCAATAAAAAATGAAGCAAATAAAGTTGTAATCGACGTAAGCCAGATTGGGAAAAAGATGGGTGTTCCGGAGGATAAGATTGATTTGGGGGGCGGAAAAAGTTTCATGTTGGAGAGATGGAACAAAGAGCATATTAAAAAAGCTATTGATGAACTCAAGTACTGTTTTAAGGAACCGGAAAAAACCTATGTTCTGACAGAAGTCCCAGCGCCATGGATTACCCTCGCTTTAATACAGGCCCTGCAGCCCTTAAAGGTCCATTACCTCTATCCCGGACCGGGCGGCGATGAGTTGGAACTGATTGACCTGAAAAGAGGAACGCAGAGCCCTAATTACGACGTGCTTTTCGAAGTTAAAGAGCAGGGCGACGATGTCTTTATTAATCTCACCTCCGACAGGTCTGAGGCTGTGACAGAAGGGGGGAAGCATACCTTTGATCTGGCAAATCTTTCAAAGGTGGTCATTCCCGAAATTCCTGCCGGCAAGAATGTGTTTATCCACGGTAAAGGCATGTATGGCGTAATGGTTACCATCGCGAGGAATTATATTAAGAACTGCAAGAGCCTGTCTATGGCAGCCCATGAGACAGACTATATTTGCGCCGTCTCCTTTACGAAGGAACGTGAAACCGGCGATGTAACGCACCGAACATTACAAAACAATTTGTAATTGATCCGGATTGTCGACCAGTCTCTTTAAGTATTCCGGGACCTTTGTTTCAAAGAAGCACTCTTTGCCGCTGACGGGATGCTTGAAAGAGATAGACAAGGCATGAAGGGCGATTCGTTTGTGGTCATCGTCTCTCTTTCCATATTTCTTGTCGCCTACAATTGGATTTCCATTGTCGGCCAGATGTACGCGTATCTGGTGCTTCCTGCCAGTTAAAAGATCAACTTCCAGCAAGCTAAAGTCTTTGGTCTCCTTGAGCACACTGTAGGCAGTATGGGATAATTTACCCTTTTCCCTGTCGTCAGTGGAATAAACAATAAATGCCTTGTTCTCCGTCAGATATGAGGTAATAGTCCCGGATTGCATCTCAAGCCTGCCGTGAACAACGGCAAGATATTTCTTCCTTGTCTCATCCCAGTGGTTCTGCAGATAAAACTTGGCCTCTTCGGTCTTCGCAAAGATGAGTATCCCTGAGGTGTCCCGATCCAGCCTGTGAACTATAAATATACGTTTAGAGGATTTTGAATAGCCCTTGCGGACATAGTCTGTAATCGCAAAATAGGCAGTCCTTTCTTTCTCTTTCTCCGTGCTCATAGTCAACATGCCCGGCGGCTTGTCCACGACAATAATCGCGCTGTCTTCATGCATAATCAAAAGGCCCTTAGGCAGATGCCTTTTGTTCGATCCGGAATGTTTAGTCATAGTGAGTGCTCTCTCAGGCGGTATAAACTGCCCGACAAAATTATTATATTTCGAAGTTATCTGATTTGTAATAATATAATATGCAAAGGAGAATTCAATGGAAAAGATTAAATTAGGCGTCAGCGCCTGCCTGCTCGGTGAAAATGTCCGTTATGACGGCGGTCATAGTCATGACCGCTTTCTGACTGACACCTTGGGGAAATACGTGGAATATATTCCTGTGTGTCCTGAGGTAGGATGCGGTCTTCCGGTTCCAAGGGAGGCCATGCACCTGGAGGGTAATCCGGATTCTCCGCGTCTCATGACAATACAAACCAGACAGGATATGACAGATCGCATGGAAAAGTGGGCTAAAAAACGAACAGTCGAACTTGAGAAAAATAATCTTTGCGGCTTTATATTTAAGAGTGATTCACCAAGCAGCGGCATGGAGCGGGTTAAGGTCTACAATGAAAAGGGGATCCCGGTCAAAAAGGGCGTTGGGCTTTTCGCAAGGATTTTCATGGACCATTTTCCCTTGCTTCCCGTTGAAGATGACGGCCGTCTCAATGATCCCATACTTAGGGATAATTTTATTGAGAGGATCTTCAGTTTGAACAGTCTGATCATTTTATAAATTCAGGATAGTGTTTTTTCATGCAGTCAGGACAGATGCTATGGCTGAATTTTGCTTCGGAATATCGGCTGACATATGCCTCTACCTGATTCCAGTATCCCTGGTCGTCACGGATATTCTTACAAAAAGAGCAGATGGGTATGATGCCCTGAAGTATCTTGATCTGTTCACCGGCTTTGAGCAATTCCTGCACCTGTAACGCCAATCGTTCCTGCATCTCGATCATGCGCCGTCCAACATCGACCCTTGCCCTGAGCTCTCCCGTATCAAAGGGCTTGGCCAGATAATCGTCAGCGCCGGCATCAAGTCCGGCGATGATATCAAGCTTCTCACCCCTGGCGGTCAGCATGATTATATATGGCGGCTGGGATGATGGGACAGCCCTAACCCGGCTCAAGACCTCGAACCCATCCATAACGGGCATCATCCAGTCGAGGATAATCAGACGGGGCGCGTCCGGTTTTTCCATGATCGTCCAGGCATCCTCGCCGTTAACTGTCTCCACGACCTCATGCCCCAGCTTTTTAAGCACAGCTCCTAGAACTGTCCGGGACGTCAGATCATCTTCAGCTATAAGTATACGCATATTTATTCTTCGCTATTACAAGATGAGTTTAAGCCTGTGCAGTTCTCTTATAAGTATTTTTTTCTGGACAGGCTTGACAAGATAATAGTCACATTGCGCATTAATGGCCGCCAAGACATTTTCCTTGTCCGTCGCACTTGTGGTCATTATTATCTTGGCCATATCGGATGGTATCATTCCCTTTGATTTTTCCATATTCCTGATTTCTTTTAAAGCGGCCTGTCCATCCATTTCAGGCATCATAATATCAAGGCAAATGAGTTCGTATGGCTCCTTTGCCTCAAGTGCAATGCGCACAGCTTCAATAGCTTCCCTGCCGTTGACGGCGATATGCGATGGGCCGTAGCTCTTCAAAATCTCCTGAAGGAGCAGACGGCTGGTAAAATCGTCTTCCACAATAAGTGTTTTCACGCTACTCTCCTTTTATCTTTTTTATTGATTAATAATCGTTTCTATTGCTTCCTTTAATCGGCTGAATTGCGCTTCCAACTCATCCATGAGGCCCTTGACAGCATTCAAATCACCCGCCTTACCCGCCTTTTCCATCTTAAATGCCACATCTCGAAGAGAATATCCTTCAACGTTGGACGTCGCGCCTTTGATGGTGTGTGCCTGCCGTTCAACACCTTTGGCGTCCTCGGCTTCAAGGAATCCCTTCAAAGCCTGGATCTGCAGAGGGATATCCGATAAAAAACCTTTCAGAATAATTTTTGCTAAAGCCTCATCATCCATCAGGCGCTCAAGCATGGCCTTAAAATCAAATACACCTAATTCCTTTTCAGGAGATTGTCCAATGTTTTTTATCTCCGGGCTTTTATGATGATCTTCAAATCTTTGGGACAGCCACTTGTCCAGTTTGGCAACAAGAACCTTTGCTGAGATCGGTTTAGAGATATAGTCGTTCATGCCAGCCTCAAGACACTTTTCACGGTCACCTTGCATAGCATGCGCTGTCATGGCGATAATCGGGATATTCGCGTTAACGTCTCCCGGTTCCGCGTTCCGGATTCGCTTTGTAGCCTCAATACCGTCCATAACAGGCATCTGAACGTCCATAAGGACAAGGTCATAAGGGAGAATCTTCAATGTCTCTACGGCCTCAGCGCCGTTACCTACGGCGTAAGCGGGAAGACCTAGATTATTGAGAATCCCCAGCACCACCTGCTGGTTTGTGAGGTTGTCCTCGACAACAAGAAGGCGGACGCCGAGATCTGCTAAAATGCGCATTCGGTTGAAGGAAGAATCGTCTGTGTTAATGGGCAATGTTTGCTGAGGCCGTGCCGGCTTCACCTGAGCATCCGGAACTGATGAAGCGCTCAAGAGAGAGGATAATACCTTTAACAGTTCATAATGGCGTGTCGGTTTGGCAAGGTAGGCATCAAAACCGATCTCATCAAAACGTCGGGGGTCTCTTTTGATTCCAAGGGATGTCATCATAACCAACCGGGTATTGTTAAGGCGGTTGTCGGATTTAATAACCCGGCCAAGCGCCTCTCCGTCCATTCCCGGCATCTGCATATCAATCACTGCTATCCTAAAGGGATCACCCGCATCCATCGCCTGATGGAGCATTTGAAGGGCTGACGGCCCATCCTCCGATTCCGCGGGAAGCATGCCCCATGATTCCAGTCTCGTTGACAGGATCTCCCTGTTTGTTGCGTTGTCGTCAACTATAAGGATTTTGACCTCATGCAAATCAGACGGCAGTGGCGGTTCGGCCTGCGTCCCTTCCGGCTGCCTGGTAAATTGGGCGGTAAACCAGAACTCCGATCCCCGGGACTCTTCACTGTTTACTCCGATTTCGCCGCCCATCATCTCTGCCAGTTGTTTTGAGATGGCCAGGCCAAGTCCGGTGCCGCCATACTGCCTGGTAGTTGATGAATCCACCTGAATAAACTTTTCAAAAAGCAGTCCGATCTTGTCCTTTGGAATTCCGATGCCTGTATCATGTACCGAGAAGCGCAACAGGCTTTCCCCGTCGGTTTCGGAGACCAAAGAGACACGGATGACAACTTCTCCCTTACGGGTAAATTTAATGGCATTGCCTGACAGGTTAGTAAGAACCTGGCGCAAGCGTCCCGGATCGCCGCGCAGGAGAACGGGCGCTGCCGGATCAATGAAATAAATCAGCTCCAGGCCTTTTTCATGGGCCTTGAAGGCCATTGTCGCGGCAAATTCATCCAGCATGATATGCAGATCGAAATCCAAAACCTCAAGCTCCAGCATTCCCGCCTCGATCTTTGAAAAATCAAGGATATCATTGACCAGAGAGAGAAGCGATTCCCCGCTGGAAAGTACGGTCTCAGCATAACGACGCTGTTCGTCCGACAGATCTGTTTCCAGCAGCAGACCGGTCATCCCGATTACACCATTCATGGGCGTGCGGATCTCGTGGCTCATATTGGCCAGAAACTCGCTCTTGGCGACATTGGCAATCTCCGCCTTATCAGCCATTGTGTTGGCGCGGATAATGGCATCCTCAAGACAGATGTTGAGTTCGATCAATTCCTGCTCAGCATGCTTTCGGTCAGTGATGTCGATGCGTGTGCCGCTCATGCGCAAAGGCCTTCCGTCATCGGTCCGTTCCAGGACCTTGCCTCTGTCCAGAAGCCATACCCAGTTCCCGTTTTTATGCCGCATCCTGAATTCACAGTCATAATAGGGAAGCTCTCCGGAAAAATGTCTACCCATGAGTTCTTTGCATTTTTTCAGGTCCTCCGGATGTGACAGATCTATCCATGTCTTAATGCTGACAGGGGACAGCTCATCCAGCATATAGCCTAAAATTTCTGTCCATCGTTCATTGAATTCGGTTTCGCCGCTTTGGACATTCCATTCCCAGGTCCCGATATTTGCACCCTCAATAATGTTCTCCAGACGCCTTCGCTGGTGCGCTATCTGCTCCTCTGCCTTTTTGTAGTCTGTAATGTCAACAAATGTCTCAATAAATTTCTCCTGGCCTTGGATCAAAATGCGTTTAACAGACTTAAGGATCGGCGACCTGCTGCCGTCTGATCGTAAAATGACGCAGGCTGAGTTGTTGATTTCCTTGTCTGTCTCAACAATAGGGCCGCCGTCTCCCTGTTCAGGACGAAAATAATCGCGGCAATCCTGCCCTATGATTTGTTCTTCCGAAACCCCGATCAGCCTGGATGCAAATGGATTTACCAATTCTATCATATGCGTGTGGGCATCAATAATCAGGACCCCGGCGCTGATTCTTTCCATGAGAAGGCGTTGAAGGCCTTCGCTCGCCTGAAGGGCAACCGTGCGCTCCTGTACCAGAAGTTCCAGATCCTCCCTCCTGTTGACGATAAAACCGATCACGAGCACAATGGCAGTAGTCATTACAAGACCTGCCAGTCCGGTAATCCAGCCGGATCTTGCAGGATGAAGGGCCGAGAACCCACCGCCGGGACGTGCAACCACGGTAAAGGCCTTGCCGAAAATGAATATGGGCCTGGTGATGGAAAGAGCTTTCTCATTCTCTGTGTCGGCTTCTCCGACTGATACGGATGCGATCCGTATGGACGGCTCACTTCCATGGAGCATATACAATTCCATGGATATGGGAGTGTTATCAAGGCCTGATGCGGCGGCGTTTTTCAATAATGTCCCCATGCGAACTACGGCCATGACAAATCCTCGCAGGCGTTCAGGCTCATTGCCGAAAAAGACGGGGCGAAACACCAGGATTCCATCCTGCTGTTCAGTATCATCCTCCAATTGTATAGGGTCGGTGGATGAAGTCAAACCGGTGCGTTTTGCGTCTTCCAGGGCCTTTACCCTGAACCTCTCTGAGCTGAAATCAAAACCCAGAACCGGCGCATTGCCGACAAATGATTCCATATAAAGAATAGGGGAGTAAAAGGGACGTCCTGTCGCAGGGACTTTGTTTCCATTAGGGTCTATTTGCCATATTTCGTAATCAGGCGACACTGTCTGACGGGCCTTCTGCTCGAAGGCGGCCTTTTCTTTTTCCTGAACAACCGGGATCCATTCCAATGCCTGGATTGCATGGTTCTTCGCCAGATATTTAGTGTAATTATGGAATTCCTCTTTGGCAACCAGCTCATTGGAAGTAAACAAATTTGCCAGACCTTCCAGTTCCACATCCTTAAGTGTCTCCAGGACGGATGTAACGCCAATGGTCTTCGTGTTCAAGAGATGGAAAAATGTCTCGTTATAAGTTTTGCTCTCATCCTTGTTGGCTGTCCAGGCAGAAAAAAGGGTAAGTGTAAGTCCTATAGCGGCTACGATCCCGATTTCAATATGACGCAAACCACGAACATTTCTTGCGACAAGCCGGTCCCTCCACGCCACCATCGCGGCGCCTGTCAGTATAATGATGACCAGGATAAGTGAAACCGAAACAGGAGCAACACCTTCACGCGCCGCCTCCCATTTCCAGGTCCTGGCGTCCATATCCATACCCAGGACAGCAACAAGTTCTCCGGTTTCTGTTTCTTTGATCGGAATCAGCGAAGTGATCCATGTCCCCCAACGATCAGTTACAGGCCCGACAGTACGCTCCGTTTTGGTGTCAAAGGCGCTGAGATATTCAGGCGATATCTCATCATAAATCTGACCTGGAGGCGATTCATCCTTAGAACCGGCAGGCTCAGAATCAACATAAATGAATACCTTGCCGTCATCACTGCGTCCCATCAGGTACAGGAACCGGCATTTAGGATAGGCCGTTCGCGCAGCCACGAACTGTTCCTTGATCTGCAGATATTCGGATGAGGTGTGATCTGCCTCTGTGCCCGACAGATATTTGACACGATTGCTGTCAATTGCCTGAGCCACCAGGCGGGTGCTCCGCAGAAAATCATTACGCATCAGCTTATCGGCATGATTTATTGTCCACCATGTCAAAAAAGCCCCTGCGATCAGGACCGCCGATAAAGAACTGGCAATCCATAAAATCTTCCCATTATCCAAGCCTATCCCCTTTTTATCATTCATAAATTCATAAACCCCAATTTTTTATCCATAGATCCCATAATTCGCGCCGGAAGTGATGAGATCAAATCCACATCCTTTTCATTATTAATTCGTTCCATCTTATTCCATGCAAATCGGAAGCCATATCGACGCCGAAGAACCAAATAAACCATACATAAGGATGTCAAATTGATTGTTTAAAAATAAATTTTGCTGAAAGCTGAGTGCTGATGGCGGCTCGACTGAGCATTTCGGCCCTGAGCTCAATGCCGAAGGGCTCGCCGAAGTCTGATAGCATGAATCCGAAAATTGGTGTTTTCGGATGAACACTAACTGGCTGATTTCAGATAGCTATAAGGGAATGATTCATAGGAAAGGCGCGACTATTCATAATGAAGCTCCCCACCGCAAGCGGCTGGGAGCTTCATTAGTGGATATTAATATTCCCCCCAGAACTTAGGCGGAGTAATCTTGAGTCTCAGGTTGCACTTTAAGCACCGCTTTGCCTCATTAACCGCATCAGCCTCATTAAGCGGTTCATCATCTGCATGGTTCAT
>Ga0153915_10003710_pt1 | contig 14027 bp, 8 predicted proteins | sample Opewatmetagenome_2_FD_107003 | JGI IMG/M metagenome (GOLD analysis project Ga0153915, IMG submission 107003) | Freshwater wetland microbial communities from Ohio, USA - Open water 3 Core 3 Depth 3 metaG | ecosystem: Environmental > Aquatic > Freshwater > Wetlands | place: USA: Ohio, Lake Erie... | reverse complement strand
CGAGGCGACGCCGTTCGCGGAACTCTCGCCCGATCGCGTGATTGCGGCCATCGAGCGGCTCGGCTTTGTCTGCGACGGGCGGGTGCTCGCGCTCAACAGCTACGAGAATCGCGTCTATCAGATCGGGCTCGAAACCGGCACGCCGCTCGTGGCCAAGTTCTATCGCCCCGGCCGCTGGACACGAGAGGCGATTCTGGAGGAGCACGAGTTTTCCGTGAGCCTGGCGGCGGCGGAGGTTCCGGTGGTCGCTCCCCTGCAGGTCAATGGCCAGACACTGCACGAGATCGAGGGCTACCAGTACGCCGTCTTTCCGCGCCGGGGCGGGCGGTGGCCGGAATTGGGGACGACGGACGATTGCGTCTTGATGGGGAGGTTTCTGGGTCGCCTGCACCTCGTCGGCGCCAGCGCGAGGTTTCAGCACCGCCGGCGCCTGACGACCCAGGAGTTCGGCTGGCAGGCCCGCGCGATCGTGCTCGAGTGCCCGTTGATTCCAGAATACGTCGTCGACAAGTACGCCGACCTGACTGCGACGCTCCTCGAGCGCAGCGATGCGGCGTTCGAGGCACACGGCTTCGTGACGCAGCTACGCATTCATGGCGACTGCCACCGCGGCAACATCCTCTGGACCGACGCCGGACCGCACTTCGTCGACCTCGACGACTGCATGACCGGTCCTGCAATGCAGGACCTCTGGATGCTGCTTGCCGGTTCGCGGGATGACATGCGGCGGCAAATGGCGGACTACGTCGAAGGCTATGAGCAGTTCCGCCCGTTCGATCGGGTCGAGCTCGGCCTCATCGAGCCGCTGCGCGCCTTGCGGCTCGTGCACTATTCGGGCTGGCTCGCGGCGCGCTGGCGCGATCCTGCTTTCCCGCGTGCCTTTCCCTGGTTCGGCGAACCTCGCTATTGGGAAAATCACTTGAATGCGCTCGGCGAGCAGCTCGACGCGATGGATCAGGATGCGCTTGAGCTCTAGCGGGAGCGGCCTCGTGCCTGGCAACCGCGACCGTGGTACCGTTTGTCATCCGCGAATGGAACGCGCGATCAGGGCGACCCGCGTGCATATTCCGACATTGACGCGACGGATCTGGCCGTGCGGCGTGCTCGGCACCCTGTGCGCGCTGGTGCTTAATGGTTGTGGGGGAGGCGGCGGCGGCGGGGGCAGCGCCAACATCGCGCCCACCGCCAATGCCGGCGCGGATCAATTGGTCGTCCCGTCGAGTACCGTCACGCTGGCTGGTTCGGGAACAGATGCTGACGGCACGGTCACCTCCTACCGCTGGACGCAAACGGCCGGCACATCGGTGACTCTGAATAGCGCGACCAGTGCGACGCCGGCTTTCACGGCGCCTGCGACGACGGGAAGTCTGAGTTTTTCGCTGACGGTCACCGACGATCGCGGTGCGGTGAGCGCGGCGGACACGGTCGTCGTGGACGTCGAGACCTCCGTGGCTGTAACCGGAAACGTGTCGTTCGACTTCGTTCCGTTTCGCACCCTTGGCACGGGAATCGGACTCGACTACGGCAATATCAGCGCGCACCCGGCGCGCGGCATCGTGGTCGAGGCCATCGACGCAGCGAACGCGACCACTATCGTCGCATCGACGATAACGGACGGCTCCGGCAACTACAGCCTCGATCTGGCGCCTTCCAGACAAGTCTTCATTCGAGTCAAGGCTGAGATGCGCAAGGTGCCAAGTGCCGGGTCGCCGTCATCCTGGGATGTGCAGATTCGAGACAATACCAACGCCAACGCCCTCTACGCGATTGACGGGTCCGCTTTCAACACCTCGACTGCAGGAACGCACGATCTCCGGGCGCCCGTGGCCTTCGGCGGCTTGGTATACACCGATCGGCGTGCCGCACCGTTCGCGATCCTCGATGCGGTCTACGACCCGATCCATGTGGTGCTGACCGCCGATCCGACGCTCGCATTCCCGCCGCTCGACATTTACTGGAGCACGCGCAATCAGGCGAGCGCCAACCTCAATCTCGCCACCGGGCTCATCGGCAGCACTCATTTTCAGACTGCCGACCCTGCGGGCATCTATGTGCAGGGCCTCGAGAACGACGACACCGATGAATACGACTCGCACGTGATCGTGCACGAGCTCGGGCATTACCTTCTTTCCAGCTTTTCGCGAGACGACAGCATCGGCGGTCCGCACTCGGGTGAGAATCTCGATGCGCGTGTCGCGTTCAGCGAAGGCTGGGCCACCGCGTGGTCCGGCATCGGGCTTGCAGACCCGGTGTACCGGGATTCGCTTGGGCCGGGCCAACAGTCGGAGTTCGGCTTTGACATTGAACAGGACGCGGGCGGGCCATCCGGCTGGTATAGCGAGACCGCGGTTCAGTCGTTGATCTACGACCTGACTGATCCCATCGACGACGGGCTTGACACGATCAGCCTGGGTTTCGCGCCAATCTACGAAGTGTTGATCAACGAGGTGCGCACCACCGACGCATTCACCACCATCTATCCGTTTGTTCGCGGCCTGCGGGCCCGGCAACCGGCGCTGCTGCCGGCCATAGACACGCTGGTGCAGAGCCGGGGCATCATCCCCAACCAGGCGAATCCGCTGATCTCGCCGGACTTCGGCCGGAACGAAATCTTCGACGGTGGCGATCCGCGCAATCTCCCAATCTATGTCCCGCTTGACTCGGGCGGTAGCGCCACCGTCACGAGCCGCGCCGTTGCTTCGACCGACGGCTCGACCCGCTTCAACAAGCTCGGCAACCGCCGTTATCTCGTATTCACGCTGACTGCACCGCAAGTCGTCACAATCGGCGTAACCGCCGCCGGATGCAGCAACATTCCAGGCCCCGCGACCGATCCGGATGTGGTTCTGTTCCACGCGGGTGTGGAGGTTGCGCGCGCGGAAACCGCCGGCTGCGATACGCTCACGACTCCCGGAGCGATACCCGCAGGTGTCTATGTGATTGAAACGTACGAATTCAGTAACATTAACCAGGCGGACGGGATGCCTGCCGGCGATACGGATATCACGGTCACCCTCAACTGATCGCCGGAACGAGACGACAAGGTAGCGTATGCATTCGATTCACTTGCGGTTTCTGACGCTTCTTCTGGCGGCCATGCTGTGCGCGGCCTGTGGCAAGGGTTCGTCCGGGGATGCCGCCAAGGCGTCGCAGACCAGTCAGTCACAGCCGGCGAGCAGCCCTGTCGACGCCGCCTCGGCTGACGAAGCGTCGGTCCGGGATGCCGAGAAGCAGACGTCCGAGATGGTCCGGGGCGTCAGCCCCGGCAAGCCGTCCGCCCCGGTCGAGCTCAAATTCAACATTGCGTCCAAGCCTGCTCTCGGTGCGCCGCTCGACATCGATCTTGCCGTCATCGCGACCGCAAGCACGGATTCGATGACTCTCTCGGTACAAGGCAGTGAGGGCCTCGAGGTCGATGCCACCACCAGCCTCGCGAGCTTTCCCAAGTCCCAGCCGGGCGCACTTTACCGGCACAAGCTCCGCATCACGCCTCGCGCCGAAGGCGCGTTCAGTGTCAGCGTGCTGATCACCATGGTGGTGCCGGGTTCGGGACCCCAGTCGCGCAGCTTCTCCATCCCGCTGCTGGTGGGCAGCGTCGCGGCACTCGAGAAGGCCGCAACCGCGCAGATCCGAACGGACTCGAGCGGCGAGCGGGTGACCTCGGCGCCAGCCGTCGAAACTACGCACTAGCGGCCGATGCCGCCGCTATAATGCGCGCCCTTTTGGTCGGGCTGCCCCATACCGGTGCACGAGCAACTCCGCAATATCGCGATCATCGCGCATGTCGATCACGGCAAGACGACGCTGGTCGACCAGCTCCTCAAGCAGTCGGGCACGTTCGATGAGCGCAAGGTCGTCCCCGACCGCGTGATGGATTCGAATGTGCTCGAGCGCGAGCGCGGCATCACGATCCTCGCCAAGAACACTGCAATCCGCTGGCGCGACTACCGCATCAACATCGTCGACACTCCGGGGCACGCGGATTTCGGCGGCGAAGTGGAGCGCGTGCTGTCGATGGTGGACAGCGTGCTGCTGCTCGTCGATGCCGTCGACGGTCCGATGCCGCAGACGCGCTTCGTGACGCAGAAGGCTTTCGCGCACGGCTTGCGGCCGATCGTCGTCATCAACAAGATCGACCGCCCCGAGGCGCGCCCGCACTGGGTGCTCGATCAGACCTTCGACCTCTTCGACCGGCTCGGCGCATCGCATGAGCAGCTCGACTTCCCGGTGGTCTACGCTTCGGCGCTGCGCGGCATCGCCGCTCTCGACCTTGAGACCGAGGCGGATGACATGACGGCGCTTTTTCAGGCGATCATCGAGCACTGTCCGCCGCCAGAAGTCTCGGTCGATGGTCCGCTGCAACTGCAGGTGAGCCAGCTCGACTACTCGAGCTATGTCGGCGCCATCGGGATCGGGCGCATCAAGCGCGGAACGCTGCGCCGCAACGCCCTGGTCACGGTCGTCGATCGCAACGGGAACGAGCGTCCCGAGCGCATCACGCAGGTTCTCGGCTTCATCGGCCTCGAGCGCATCGAAGTGGAGGAGGCCGAGGCGGGAGACATCGTCGCGTTCGCCGGAATCGCGGAACCGAAGATTTCCGACACGCTCTGCGATCCGGCGCACGTCGAAGCGCTGCCGCCGCTCACGGTCGATGAGCCGACGATCAGCATGACCTTCGAAGTGAATACCTCGCCGTTCTTCGGGCGCGAGGGTCGCTTCGTGACGAGCCGCCAGCTGAAAGAGCGGCTCGAGCGCGAGGCGCTGCATAACGTCGCGCTTCGGGTCGAGGCCACCGATGACCCCGACAAGTTCATCGTCTTCGGCCGCGGCGAGCTGCATCTTGGAGTCCTGCTCGAAAACATGCGCCGCGAAGGCTATGAGATCGCGGTGTCGCGTCCGCAGGTCGTGGTGAAGGTGATCGACGGCCGTCCGCACGAGCCGATCGAGCAGTTGACCGTCGACATCGAAGCCGGGGCGCAGGGCGCGGTCATGACGGCGCTCGGCGAGCGTGGCGCAAGCCTCACCCACATGCAGCCGGACGGCCGCGGGCGGGTGCGCCTCGACTACATGATCCCGTCGCGCGGCCTGATCGGTTTTCAGACCGACTTTCGCACGCTCACGTCAGGCACCGGGCTCATCTACCACGTCTTCGATCACTTCGGACCGATGATCGACCGCCAGCTCGCGCAGCGGATCAATGGCGTGCTGATCTCGAACGGCGAGGGCAAGTCGCTGGCGTACTCGCTCTTCGCGCTGCAGGAGCGCGGCCGGCTTTTCATCGGGCCGGGCGAGGATGTCTACGAAGGGCAGATCATCGGCATCCACAGCCGCGAGAACGACCTGACGGTGAATCCCCTCAAGGGCAAGAAGCTCACCAACATCCGCACGCAGAGCAAGGACGAAAACGTCGTCCTGACGCCGCCGATCCGCCTGTCCCTCGAACAGGCCATGGAGTTCATCGACGAGGACGAGCTGGTCGAGATCACGCCGAAGGCGATCCGCCTACGCAAGCGCCAGCTCACAGAGAGTCAGCGCAAACAGGCCAGCCGAAGCGAAGAGCGGCGCGCCAAGGCGCCCTGATCGGCCCATCCGAGACCCGAGTCACGCTTGCGGGGTCGCTCTCTTACCTAATATGCCGGGCCTCGCCTCCTTGAATCCCGCGCACCGCACCTACTTATGTCAAATAAGAGCGCCAACTCCGCAGTGGACCTGCCGGCGCTCGATCCGTCGATTCTCGACGTGCAGACTACGGTCGTTGCGCTAGATTCCGACCACCGCCGTAGAGCAGTCAACCGCTTGCTCGAGCGGCAGATGCGCGAGGCGACAGGACCTGACGGCAAGGTGGTGCTCGAGCGGCTGATAGAGGTCATCAGCCGCCATTACGACTCCACTGAGGACGAAAGGCGCAGCGTCGTCCGCTCGATGCAGCTGATGTCCGACGAAGCTCAGGCCCTCACTCGCGAGATCCGCGAGCAGAACGCGAGTCAACTGCAAGCCATCGTCGATCACGTCAAGGACGTGATCCTGACGGTCGACGAATCGGGACACATCGAGACTTTCAATCAGACGGGCGAACGCGTCTTCGGCCTCAGCCAGGCCGAGGTACTCGGCCGCCGCATCGATTACCTCATCCCGGAGGCCGGAGCGCACGGCAACGTCGGAGCCTATCTCGAGCGGCTCGCCTCGCGTATCGAGGACACGCAGGCCGATCTCGCTGCGCACGAGGCGCAATGCCGGCGCGAGAACGGTCAGCAGTTTCCGGCCGAGCTTGCCGTCAGCAAGGCGCGCATCAACCGGCGGAGCGTCTACATCCTGTGCCTGCGCGACACGACTGAGCGCTTCAATGCCGAACAGGCCATGCGCGAGAGCGAAGCGCGCTACAAGACGCTGGTCGAGAATGCGCCGGAGGCCATCGTCGTGCTCGACGTCGACCTCGGGCGCTTCGTCGACGTGAACGAGAATGCCGCGCGTTTCTTCAAAATGGATCGCGAGACGCTGCTCAACATCGGGCCGGAGCAGGCGAGCGCGCCCGTCCAGGCGGATGGCACGCCGTCCTTTGGTCCTGCTCGCGGGTTCATCGCGCGTGCGCTCGCCGGCGAGACACCGGTCTTCGAATGGCTGCATCGCGATGCGCTCGGTCACGACATTCCCTGCGAGGTGCGTCTCGTGCGCCTGCCGAGCTCGACGCGCCGGCTCATCCGCGGCAGCATCACGGATATCACGGAGCGCAAGCGCGGCGATCTCATCGCGGCGGGCGAGCGCCGCGTGTTCGAGAAGATGAGCGCGAACGCGCAGCTTTCCGTCACGCTCGAAACGATCATCGGAGTGATGGAAAAGGTCTCGCCGGAATCCCACTGCGGCGTGAGTCTGTTGAGCCCGGATGGCAATTCCCTGACGGCGTCGGCAGCGCCGCGCTTGCCGGCGTCCTTCGTGCGCGATATGGATGGCATTGCCGTCGGGCCACGCAATGGCTCGTGCGCCGCGGCCGTGTACCTGGGACGCCAGGTGATCGTCGCGGACATCGCCAAGGACGCTCTCTGGGACGGGGCGCGCGAGATGGCGCTGCGTCACGGCTGGCGCGCCTGCTGGTCGACCCCGATCGTCGTGTCCGACGGACGAGTCGTGGGAACGCTGGCCGTGTATCGGCAGCAGCCCGGCACGCCAGGCCGCCGCGATGTCGAGCTCATGGCACGCATGACGCAGATCGCCGGCATTGCAGTCGAGCGGCGCAGGGCGGAGGACGCACTCAGGGCGAGCGAAGCGAAGTTCCGCGGGCTCTTCGAAAACGTGGTCGAGGGCGTCTACCAGTCGAGTCGCGACGGACGGCTCATGTCCGTCAACCCGGCGTTCGTCACAATGCTCGGCTTCGAGAACGCGGAGGAGCTGTATGCCCTGCCGAACGTCGCCGCTCTGTATTGCGATCCGGCCGACCGCGAGCATTTCTGGCGCGAACTCGACAGCCGCGGCGAGGTGCGTAACGCCGAGTATCGGTTGAAGCGCAAGGACGGCAGCGTCATCGTCGTGCTCGAGAGCGGACGCCTGGTGCGCGACGAGCGCGATCGAGTCGTCGCCTGCGAGGGCACGATCACCGACATCAGCGAGCGCAAGAAGGCCGAGACCGCGGTGTTCGAGGAGAAGGAGCGCGCGCAGGTCACCCTGCAGTCGATCGGCGACGCGGTCATCACGACGGACGCTGCGGGCCGCATCGACTACCTCAATCCGATTGCCGAGACCCTCACCGGCTGGACCAACACCGAGGCACAGGGCCAGCCCATAGCGCAGGTGCTCAATCTGGTTCACGAAGCTTCGCGCGAGGTCAGCGAAAATCCGGTCATGCGCTGCCTGCGCGAGGGCAAGGTCATCGGCGTGTCGGACCTCACCGTGCTCGTGAACCGTGCCGGCCGGGAAATCGCGATTCAGGACTCGGCGGCACCGATTCGCGACCGCGCGGGCGGAGTGATCGGCGCGGTCATGGTGTTTCACGACGTGAGCAAGGAGCGCCGCCTGAGGCGCGCTCTGTCCTATCAGGCGAGCCATGACGCGCTCACGGGGCTCATCAATCGGCGCGAATTCGAGAACCGGCTCGCCGACGCCGTTGCCAGCGCACGCAGCGACCGCGCGCTCACGCACGCGCTCATCTACGTCGACCTCGACCAGTTCAAGCTGGTCAACGACACCTGCGGCCACCCGGCAGGCGACCGGCTCCTCAAGCAGATCACGGGCCTGCTGCAAACGCGCATCCGCACGAGTGACATTCTCGCGCGCCTCGGCGGTGATGAATTCGGAATCCTGCTCGAAATCTGCACGCCGGAGCAGGCGATGCGCATAGCCGACTCGCTGCGACAGGCGATCCGCGAGTACCGGTTCGTGTGGAACGATGCGGCCATCAATGTCGGCGCGAGCATCGGCATCGTCGAGATCTCCCGAACGACGGAGAGCGTCGCGAGTCTCATGAGCGCGGCCGACGTCGCCTGCTACGCGGCAAAGGATCAGGGCCGCAATCGCGTGCACGTGTACGAGCAGGACAACGTGCCGGAGCGCCACAAGGAGATGCAGTGGGTGTCGCGCCTGACACGCGCGACGGAGGAGAACCGCCTCGAGCTCTTCTTCCAGCCGATCGTGCCGATCGGCACGAACCGCGATGCACATCCGCATTTCGAACTCATGCTGAGGTTGCGCGAGGAGACCGGCACGCTCGTGCAGCCGATCGAGTTCATTCCGGCCGCCGAGCGCTACAACGTGATGCCCGCGATCGACCGCTGGGTCGTCGAGCGCGCGCTCGGCACGCTCGCGCATCACCGCAGCAACACGAAGCTGCCGTTCTTCACGCTCGCCATCAATCTCTCCGGCACGTCGCTCAATGACGAGCGGTTCCTCGAATTCCTGATCGCGCAGCTCGCGAATCACGACCTGTCGCCGGGCGCGATCTGCTTCGAGATCACGGAGACCGCGGCGATCGCGAATCTTGCGAATGTCGTGTATTTCATGCGGGAGCTGAAGGCGCGCGGCTGCAGCTTCTCGCTCGATGACTTCGGCAGCGGTCTGTCCTCGTTCACGTACCTCAAGACGCTGCCGGTCGACTACCTCAAGATCGACGGCCAGTTCGTGCAGGGCGTCACGCGCGATGCCATCGATCGCAGCATGGTCGAGGCAATCAGCCAGATCGGCCGGTCGATGGGCATCAAGACGGTAGCCGAGCGCGTCGAGACGCCGGAAGTGCTCGCGGAGCTTGCGCGGCTCGGCGTCGGTTTCGCGCAGGGCTTCTACATCGCGGCGCCCGATTCCGTCACGCACTTCCCGTATCGGCCGACCTGAGGCGCGCAGGGCTCGTGTAGAATGTCGAGCGGGCCAGTTTCCGCCCGGCATCGAGAGACCGTTCAACGTGAATCGAACCGCGACGGCCTTGTCGCCGCTCGTCGGCGCTTCCGACCCGCCGCCGTATTCGTTGTTCAACACGCGAGGACGCGCGCCCGCGCTCATCGTCTGCGATCATGCAAGTCGCGCGATTCCGGCGGCACTCGATAATCTCGGACTCCCCGCCGCGGCACTCGAGCGACACATCGCCTGGGACATCGGCGCCGGGGAGCTCGCCCGCAGTCTCGCGCTGCGGCTCGATGCGCCGGCGGTGCTCGCCGGTTATTCGCGGCTCGTCGTCGACTGCAATCGCCGGCTGGAGGATCCGACCCTGATCCTCCCGGAGAGCGACGGCCAGCCCATTCCCCGGAACATCGCCATCGGCGCCGCAGAGCGTGCAGAGCGAGTTCGTTCGTGCCATGCGCCGTACCATGAGGCGGTCGATCGGCGTCTTGCGCAGTTTTCGGAATCCGGGGTCGTTCCGGCGTTCATTTCGATCCACAGCTTTACGCCGGTCTTTGCCGGCGCACAGCGCCCTTGGCACATCGGCGTCCTCTGGGATACCGACGGACGCATGGCGCAACCCATGCTCGAGGCGCTCGGCGCCGTTCCCGATATCTGCGTCGGCGACAACCTGCCGTATTCTGGCCGCCATCCCGCGGACTACACGGTCGACCGCCACGCGGAGAGCGCAGGCCTGCCGCATCTGTGCCTCGAGCTGAGGCAGGACCTGCTCACCGACGCCCGGGGCGTCGAGCGCTGGACCGACATCATCGCCACGCCCGTGCGCAAGCTCCTCGCGAACAAGGCCCTGCGGCGGCGCTTGCAGAGTTAACCTGGCGTAGCCGACCATTGGTCCCATAAGAACGACGACAAGCAGGGACGTCATGAGCATCAAAGAGCCTTCCTTCACCGTCGGCATCGAGGAGGAATACCTGCTCGTCGATCGCGTGACGCGTGACCTCGATTCCGATCCGCCGGCGGCGCTGCTGCAGGAGTGCACCGAGCTCGGGGGCGGGCAAATCAGCCCGGAGTTCCTGCGCTCCCAGATCGAGGTGGGTACGCGTGTGTGCCGCACGATGCAGGAGGCGCGCGCTGACCTTGGCCGGCTGCGCGCAATCATCGTTCGCGTGTCGAAGAAGCACGGACTTGCGCCCATCGCTGCATCGACGCACCCGTTTGCGCGGGCGGTGGCGCAGCGCCACACGGACAAGGACCGCTATTTCGCGCTGGCGAAGGAGATGCAGGCCGCTGCACGCCGCATGGTGATCTGTGGCATGCACGTGCACGTCGGCATCGACGATGACGAGCTGCGCATCGACCTCATGAGCCAGCTCTCGTATTTTCTGCCGCACCTGCTCGCGATGTCGTGCTCATCGCCGTTCTGGGAAGGGGAGTTCACGGGCCTGAAGTCCTTTCGCCTCACGGTCTTCAACGCGCTCCCGCGCACCGGGCTGCCCGAGCATTTCGTGAGCTACGCCGAATACCAGCGGCACATCAACACCCTGATTGCGAACGGGCTCATCCAGGACACGTCGAAGATCTGGTGGGACCTGAGGCCGAGCTGGCGCTATCCGACGCTCGAAACGCGCATCATGGATTGCTGCACGAGCATCGACGATTCGATCGCGCTCGCCTCGCTCGTCGTTTGCCTGCTGCGCATGCTGTATCGCCTGCGCCGGCACAATCAGCGCTGGCGCTCGTATCCGAACATGCTGGTGGCGGAGAACCGCTGGCGCGCGATGCGCTACAGCTTCGATGAGGGCCTGCTCGATCTGGCACGCGGCCATCTCGTGCCGTTTCCTGATCTTCTCGAGGAAATGCTCGAGCTCGTGCGGGAAGATGCGGCGACCATGGGTTGCGAGCGCGAGGTCGCCCACACGCGCGAGATTCTGCGACGCGGCACCAGCGCGCATCGCCAGGCGCGCGTATATGAGGACGCACGCGGGCGCGGCGCGAGCGAACGCGAGGCGATGAACGCCGTCGTCGACTGGCTGATCGCGGAGAGCGCGTCCGCGCTCGATGCGCAGGAATGAACGAAAAGCACTCGGGTTGCGTGCCGCGGTTTGAGTCGGCGCGTTTGTGCTAGCCTGCAAAGAGCCAGTCCGCATAAATTAACTCTGCTCCATGCGGATGTACGCGTCGCGGGGCCTGATGCAAAATCGCGTTGAACGCCGCTTCCAGCGGGCGAGGATGTGCGCAATGACCAAGGGTGGGATACAGCTGCACCGGCTGTCGGTGGGCATGCTCTTTGTTCTTGCCGGCCTGTTGGCCGGTTGTAGTAGCAAGGCCCCGGCGCCCGCCGCCACGGCGGCCGCTGATCAATCCGCAGCGCCGCCGTTCGCGCAGGGCGACTCCGAAGATTTTGATACCGACGATCCCTGCTCCCTCCTCGAGCCGAAGGAAGTCGAAGCGGTCCTTGGCGCACCGCTCGGAACGCCGCCCTTTCGGGCCAGAGGACCGTATGAACCCGCGGTGGACGGCGATCAGTGCGTCTACAAGACCGCCGACTTCCACTACGTGACAGTGAGCGCCACGTTTACCGGCGGCGCCCAGGCGTACTCGATGCTGAATATGGGAAAGAAGCTTCTGAGCGGGGCGTCTGACCCGAATCTCAACAAGGCCATCAAGCAGTCCTTCAAGCTCGATGACGGCACCGAGCTCACCGGCGAGTGGGACGAGGCCTCGCTGATGCCGATGAACTGCTGTATTTTCGAAGCGCTGCGAGGCGATCAGTTGATCGAAATCGACTTTACCGGCTCGTCCACCACGCTGCGCCAGGCGGCATCGCTCGTTGACGCAGCCTTCAAGCGCATCGACAAGCCGCTCAAGATCGATGGCGGCGCGAATGTCACCGCCGCCGCGGAGCTGGAAAAGCACCGCGTGCAGCCCGTCAACCCGTGCTCCCTGCTGACGCGCGCCGAGGTCGAGGCGGTGATCGGCAAGCTGATCGCGGATCCCGTCGCTCATGGCACCGACTCGTGCAGCTATGAGGTGCCGCCGGTCGGTATTCGCCAGGTCTATGAACTGCATTTCACCTGGCGCAATGGCTACTACGATTGGCGGCAGAACGGCCATGTCGCCGGGATTGCGGGTGGCGCGGTCGCCAAGATGTCGGGCGATGTCGTGGAGCAGAAGCTCCGGCAAGAGCTCGGGGTGAAGGGTGCGGCAGAGGCGCGGCCCGCATCGGAGGCGGAAGTCAACGCGATTATTGGCGGCCACGAGGTTGCCGCGAACGGTGCATGGGAGCGGGCGGCAGACCAGGGCATGGGGTTCGCGGCGGTGAAGAAAGACGTCCTCGTCACCATCGATCTGCGCGGTATCAAAGAGGCGACGGCTCGTGACCTCGTGGCCGCAGCCATGCGAAAACTCTGAGAAGGAGACATTCAATGCGGACTGTTATTGCACTTCTGGCCCTGTCGCTTGCCGCGGTCGCGGCCAACGCCGGCGTCGTGATCCACATGGCTACAAAGAGTCTGCCTGACGGGAAGCAGTCCGATCACACCGTCTACTATGCGCAAGGCGGCTTCCTGCGCATCGACTCGCTCGACGAGCGAGGCCACGTGACCAGCATTGACCTGATCCGTGACGGCGTGATCTGGCAGATGGACGTCCAGAAGCGCACCTACGAAAAGTTCGACAAGGCGCACGTGCAGAGCCAGATGCAGGTCAGGGACGAACAGCTCAATGCGATGCTCGCAAAACTGCCGCCGGAGCAGCGCGCGGTGATGGAACAGCGCATGAAGAAGCTTCGAGAGCCGCGCATGGACGTTGCCTGGAGTGACACCGGGCGCAATGAGAGGTCGGGGTCGTACAGCTGTCGCATCTGGGAGGAGAAGCACACTGGCAAACTGCGCGGTGAATACTGCGTCGTCGCGACGGGCAATCTTCCTGGCGGCGACGAGCTCGCCGCATCGCTCAATAACGCCTACGCGGCGGCCAAAGACGCGTTGTCGGGGAATCCCCTGGCTGCCAAGGTCCTGCAGAATTACGCCTCGTTCAACGCGATGAGCGGCTTTCCGGTGCTGCATCGGGAGATCGAGGGCGGCAAGCCGTATGAGGAGGACCTGATGACGAGCATCGAGCGCCAGTCTCTTCCAGCGGACAAGTTTGCGATTCCGAAGGGCTTCACCGAGAAGCAGGCCGGCGACGACGATTGATCAAGGCGGCGCGATGGCGCACGGGAGCTCCGAGATGATCCACCTGGCGAGATGGCGGGGGCCTGTGCTGATCGGGTGCCTGCTGGCGGCCGCGTCGCTGGCCGGATGCGGAAAGAAGAGTGAGCCTGGCTCGGCGGCGCCCGCCGTTGAGGCGAGCGGACCGCCGCCCGGGGCGACGCTCGCGATCGCCGGGCAGTTCTTCGACGGCAGCGACCCGGCGGCCATTCGCGCCTATCTGCAATCGGTGAAGGAGATCAAACCGACGAAGTTCGACGTGCAATGGAGTCCCGACACCGTCGCGGTCGGGCGCGACGAGGCCATGCGTTCCCTGCGCGCGGTCAGCGAGGACGGCAGCATCTACACGCTGGCGAGCTCGGAGCCCGCGGTCGCGAAGCTCAAGCCGGGCAGCATCCTGTGGATCTACGACATTACCGTCCGGCGCGTCGATCACCTCGCGACCGATGGCGATGTGACGGTCGTCTACACGAAGCCAATTGCGCTCACCGAGGCCTT
>Ga0153915_10003709_pt1 | contig 14028 bp, 8 predicted proteins | sample Opewatmetagenome_2_FD_107003 | JGI IMG/M metagenome (GOLD analysis project Ga0153915, IMG submission 107003) | Freshwater wetland microbial communities from Ohio, USA - Open water 3 Core 3 Depth 3 metaG | ecosystem: Environmental > Aquatic > Freshwater > Wetlands | place: USA: Ohio, Lake Erie... | reverse complement strand
ATGTGCTTACCATCCATGCTGAAGGCTCCCTTGAGGCACAGAAGCTTTCAATACTGGGTCTCGCGGATTTAAAGAGATATAAGGCCTCGGCCAAAAGGGCGGCGAGGATCAAGGACGGGACCAGACACGAGCTGTTCAGCAATCTCCCGGAGTTTCCGCCGAAGTTGTGATAAATTATCCTGAATTTTGTTTGACATATAAGGGCAAAGTTCCTATACTCCGTTCATCAAAAAGCGTGTCCTTATCAAATTAATTACTTTAATTAAGGAGAATTTAAAATGAGTTATAAAATCACAAAGGCAAACGAAGCAGTTAAATATGAAGCTCCGGGTCATTTTGATGTGCGTACTACGAGGCTTCATAATCCGGTTGATGTCAATGACGGAAGAATCGTAATGGGCCTTTCCCATTTCCTCCCCGGCGGCGGCGCAGCAAAGAATGCAATCCCGGTCGAATTTATCTATTATATCATAGAAGGCGAGATGACCATTACGCTGGACGACGGCGCCTTTGTTTTAAAGGCCGGGGATTCGATCCACTGCGGACCCATGACGACAAAAGAGATCAAAAACACAGGCATCGTCACAACAAAGATGCTTGTTATCCTCCTGCCGCCTGCACAGCCTGCGAAATAAATCGCTATCGAAGAACGGCTTATCCAAGATAATAAAAAGGCCGGTACATTGTCCTGTACAATGTCCGGTCTTTTTATTTACAACAAACCCTGACGGGACAATGGCGCGATTTCCCGAATTGACGGTCTTCTCAAAAAAATAGACTTCCGATTGTTACAATAAAGGACATCATTGATTACAGAAAGGAGATGTTTAACGAAAAGCCGAAGCCATAAAAATATACGGCTGATCTTGCAGCCCCGCGCATGGGAAACATTTTCTAAAATTTTAAATCTGATATTTCGATGACGGTTCATCCCCTTGTGCGGGGGGCGACCGTCAGGGCGGGAAAAGCTTTGGCACCTCTCTTCTTTCAATCCACGCCCCCGCGTGAGGGGCGACTGGCTGTGTATCTGCACGGGCTTGAAGCGTTTGAGTTTCAATCCACGCCCCCGCGTGAGGGGCGACGTTCAAGTGGCTGCTATCATCGCGGGAATGGTTTGTTTCAATCCACGCCCCCGCGTGAGGGGCGACAATGGAGACCGTCCCCAGCCTGGCCTTTGTCCATGTTTCAATCCACGCCCCCGCGTGAGGGGCGACATCAAGGGTATGACTAGATTGAGTATAAGTATAAGTTTCAATCCACGCCCCCGCGTGAGGGGCGACGTTTATCGTCCTCCAGTTTTTCCTGTTCAGCCTGGTTTCAATCCACGCCCCCGCGTGAGGGGCGACCGTGCACAATAACGAATGCAGGGATTAAAGGTTGTTTCAATCCACGCCCCCGCGTGAGGGGCGACCGGGATCTCCGCGAAGGTCAAAAACATAATTTTGGTTTCAATCCATGCCCCCGCGTGAGGGGCGACTTAAAAAAGTGCGCAAAAAACCGCAATTTTAAGGTTTCAATCCACGCCCCCGCGTGAGGGGCGACCAGGAAGGAGGTTTTAAATGGGGATCATGGTTGGTTTCAATCCACGCCCCCGCGTGAGGGGCGACTTTATTCTCTCATCCTCCAGCCGTGCGTTTTCTGTTTCAATCCACGCCCCCGCGTGAGGGGCGACAGGCCCGCAGGGATTTAAGCGGAGCAATGTCCTTGTTTCAATCCACGCCCCCGCGTGAGGGGCGACCGCGCCGGTGATGTCGTCAGGGAGTTTGATATCCTTGTTTCAATCCACGCCCCCGCGTGAGGGGCGACCAAGGACGCGGCAAAGGACATGGGAGAACCTGCGTTTCAATCCACGCCCCCGCGTGAGGGGCGACGGCAGGACGTCGTAATACTTCAGCCATTTGGTTTGTTTCAATCCACGCCCCCGCGTGAGGGGCGACCGGAGGACACTGTAAGGGTAGCTGAGTATTTCCGGTTTCAATCCACGCCCCCGCGTGAGGGGCGACCGGAGGACACTGTAAGGGTAGCTGAGTATTTCCGGTTTCAATCCACGCCCCCGCGTGAGGGGCGACCTCCCGGCAATAGCTATCCAGTGAGCAGGTAATTGTTTCAATCCACGCCCCCGCGTGAGGGGCGACACAATAAAAGATTTAATGATTATGGTGGGAGAGGTTTCAATCCACGCCCCCGCGTGAGGGGCGACAATAGGATATTTGTGGTCGGAGATACCCTCACAGTTTCAATCCACGCCCCCGCGTGAGGGGCGACTCTTTTCGCCCTTGGAGGTCAGGTCAATGTCCTGCGTTTCAATCCACGCCCCCGCGTGAGGGGCGACTATACGTATTGCTGGCCGCGTATTACGAGCACATGTTTCAATCCACGCCCCCGCGTGAGGGGCGACTTGGATGTCATGTGAGAGTGGGGATGGAGGATAAGTTTCAATCCACGCCCCCGCGTGAGGGGCGACGAAATATAAAACAAATTATTTGGAGGATGTTATGTTTCAATCCACGCCCCCGCGTGAGGGGCGACTACGATAGTCGAGGGGATCTGCACGGCATTGAGGTTTCAATCCACGCCCCCGCGTGAGGGGCGACTGGTGTAGTTATATATGTTCTGACTGCTTTTCGCGTTTCAATCCACGCCCCCGCGTGAGGGGCGACCCTGCCTCCGTTGCGGGGTGCTAAATCTTAAACAGTTTCAATCCACGCCCCCGCGTGAGGGGCGACCAATGAACCCCAATCGGTAGCACCATCATCATCAGTTTCAATCCACGCCCCCGCGTGAGGGGCGACAGGAAGCCTATTCCCTCATTGAGGAGATGGAGAAAGTTTCAATCCACGCCCCCGCGTGAGGGGCGACAGACAATCCATGATCGGTTGAGGAGGAATGGATTGTTTCAATCCACGCCCCCGCGTGAGGGGCGACGACTACTGCCAAAAAATCGGCATTCACCTCTTTGTTTCAATCCACGCCCCCGCGTGAGGGGCGACTCCCGGCTGCGTTTGTGACAACAACATCGTCCTGTTTCAATCCACGCCCCCGCGTGAGGGGCGACCCTCCATTTTATGACATAAGACAATCCGTCTATTGTTTCAATCCACGCCCCCGCGTGAGGGGCGACGCCTCTTTTTTCCCCTACTCGCTCCAAGAGTCCAGTTTCAATCCACGCCCCCGCGTGAGGGGCGACAGAATCCACACACCGATTGTGAGCGAAAAACAAAGTTTCAATCCACGCCCCCGCGTGAGGGGCGACACCGGTCTGGCGTCCACCTCGGATTCGATGTTATGTTTCAATCCACGCCCCCGCGTGAGGGGCGACTCCATTAGCAGATTCCACTAAAGCACACAGAAAAAGTTTCAATCCACGCCCCCGCGTGAGGGGCGACAAAGTCTTTCCTTACACTCATTAATAATTTCCTGTTTCAATCCACGCCCCCGCGTGAGGGGCGACTAGAGGTGTATTTCTTTAACCAATATATAATATTTGTTTCAATCCACGCCCCCGCGTGAGGGGCGACCCAATAATCTTGTATTCTTTTACGTTGTTTATTAGTTTCAATCCACGCCCCCGCGTGAGGGGCGACCATTTGTTCAGGCAGTTATCACAATGTTCGCGTTTGTTTCAATCCACGCCCCCGCGTGAGGGGCGACGGGGCATGATCTGCTACCGCAGCACCTATCTTTTGTTTCAATCCACGCCCCCGCGTGAGGGGCGACTTCTTGAGGCATCTAAGGATGCCCTTGATATTATGTTTCAATCCACGCCCCCGCGTGAGGGGCGACTACATACCCGACCCAGTGCCCATACTGTGGGGTTGTTTCAATCCACGCCCCCGCGTGAGGGGCGACGCATGGGGGACAATTATACAGCTTGACCCACAAGTTTCAATCCACGCCCCCGCGTGAGGGGCGACATGACCAATTCTGTGAGGCATACCAGCTCACAGGGTTTCAATCCACGCCCCCGCGTGAGGGGCGACTGTCAAGGACAAGATAAAGCGACGACAATAGATTGTTTCAATCCACGCCCCCGCGTGAGGGGCGACATGACCAATTCTGTGAGGCATACCAGCTCACAGGGTTTCAATCCACGCCCCCGCGTGAGGGGCGACTTGACCATGTGGCTGCTCCACTTGATCCAAAGAGTTTCAATCCACGCCCCCGCGTGAGGGGCGACATCCACAAAATTAGGCACATCAGAGGCAAACTGTTTCAATCCACGCCCCCGCGTGAGGGGCGACAGCCACTATCACAGCCCCGAAGCTCACCGAAGTGTTTCAATCCACGCCCCCGCGTGAGGGGCGACATTTGTTCAGGCAGTTATCACAATGTTCGCGTTTGTTTCAATCCACGCCCCCGCGTGAGGGGCGACGACCGAAGAAGTTGACCGAGAAAAGGCGCGCCTGTTTCAATCCACGCCCCCGCGTGAGGGGCGACTTTTACTGCCTCCCATGTACTGCTTATATCAGCCGTTTCAATCCACGCCCCCGCGTGAGGGGCGACCAGGTTTATTAAAATATTCACGGTCCCAACTAAGTTTCAATCCACGCCCCCGCGTGAGGGGCGACGATCAACTGTGATGTTTTCCCATCGCAATTCTTGTTTCAATCCACGCCCCCGCGTGAGGGGCGACTTCATGCCCCGTAAGTTTTCCCGCATTGACCTTGTTTCAATCCACGCCCCCGCGTGAGGGGCGACTTATAGCAACATATTGCTGTGACCCTCCTTATCCTGTTTCAATCCACGCCCCCGCGTGAGGGGCGACCCTCTTTTTTCCCCTACTCGCTCCAAGAGTCCAGTTTCAATCCACGCCCCCGCGTGAGGGGCGACCCGTATATCCTATATCTTTTACAATATAGCAAGTTTCAATCCACGCCCCCGCGTGAGGGGCGACGATCCGCCAGGCTCTCAATCCCGCGACTGGCCTTGTTTCAATCCACGCCCCCGCGTGAGGGGCGACTTCGAACATCCAACGCTCAACGTCGAATGAGGTCGGTTTCAATCCACGCCCCCGCGTGAGGGGCGACCCAATAAACCAAAAACAATAATGTGAAATCAGGAGAAGTTTCAATCCACGCCCCCGCGTGAGGGGCGACTGTTTACTTCTAATTCATTGTAAATCCTAAAAAATAAATAATGTTTTTGCGAACCTCGGGTTGTCGCCTAAAAAAATATTCAATTGTCAAAGAGCGTATTTTTAACAACCTGATATGTCAGGAAATATATGATTGCGAACCTCTTGGTCACAAAAGGGTACATAATGCCTTTAACTTTAATAACATAGTTGCTCCAATATATTTGTGAGCTTCCGGTTCGCACTATACTATCATAGGTTCATCGGGATCATAGGATTTCTTGATCCCAAGCTGTTCCACCCGGCGTCTCCAGTTTGCGCCCAAAAAATAAAACTTCAGGCTGTCCTCTTCCAGGTTTATCTCTTTAAGCAATTTATCACGCAGAACTGTCCACTGTGCCGGATCAACCTCACACTCAAAGACCGACAACTGTGCCCTCTGTCCATAATCCTTGCAGACCTTCGCGACTCTTCTCAGCCGACGCTGTCCCGCAGGTTCAAGGGTCGAAACGTCATAGCAGATTAAAACGAGCATATCTCACCTACTTCCATATGAATGCAGGATAACCGTCCATATCCCCTCTCAAGAACCTGGCTAACAGAAGGGCCTGGACATGAAACAGAATGCCTATTGTCACCTTCTCGCCAAGAAATGGGTGGGTTATCTCATCCTGCTTTCTTGTCTGATAAGCGACAAGAACGCTCTTTCGCGTTTCGTCATCCATCAAAACAGCCCCTGACTCCATTACCTGGAAACCCTTCCCCCTCACCTGATTCAGATTTATCAGAGACAGGACCAAACGGTCCGCGAGAAACGGCCTGAACTCCTCCATGATATCCAGCGCGAGCCCGGGCCTGCCCGGCCTGTCCCTGTGGAGGAACCCGACCGCGGGATCAAGCCCGACCGCCTCAAGGGCAGAACGGACATCGTGCATTACAAGGGTATAGATAAAGGAAAGCATGCAGTTAACGCGGTCAAGTGGCGGCCTCCGGTTCCTCTCCTTGAAGATGAAATCCTCCTTCTGCGAGACTATCAAGTGATCAAAGGCGCTGAAATATGCATGAGCCGCATCTCCCTCTATTCCCCTCAAACCGTCCAGGGGCAAGTCTCTTTGCAGAAGCTCCAATGAATAACCGATTCTTGCTGATGCATCATTGACCTCTTCTATATTCAGTTTTTCAGAATGATCCCTAACAGCCCTGTTAAGCACATTGCGGCAATTGGCAAGTTTTCCGGTAAGGATGTATCTTGCCATCCTTGCGGAAAAGGCCATGTCATCGGCCCGGCGATACTGTTCGCGTCTCAACAGGACATTTCCGGACACCGGACCCCTTACGCCTGCCATGAACCTGCCATATTCAGTTAGAAAACTTATAGCAACATCATGTTCAGCACAGAAGCCCATAAGAAAGGGGCTGCATCCGACATTGCCGAAGCATACGATCCCGCCAATGGTGTGAACAGGGACCCTCAGCCTGACCTCTTTTTCAACATTCACGCAAACCGTTTCACCTTCCTTGGAAAGGTAGGCCCCCTGGGTGGTAACAAACAGAGTATTAAGATGTTTTTTCACGGCTCCCTCACGGCATCCAAAAGATATCTGTTAATTGACCGCTTCTTTTCAACTGTCTTAGGCATGCAGAGTTCATATACAGAGCAGCTGTCACACCTCTTCTCATAAACCGGTGGAGGTGTCCTGCCGGACTCGAGTAGCCTGTGAAAAAGGTTGGCGGTATCCTCGGTCTCTTTTCTCAATCCATCGTCAAATACAACATCCTGCCTGTGTCGCGTCTTCCCATAAAAGATAGCGCCTTCCGGGATATCGATATCAAGCATCTCTTCCAGGCATATTGCCTGGGCGCAGAGCTGCACCTTGTCCGAATTATCCTTCTTTGGCTTCCCGTGCTTGTATTCGACGGGGTAGGGCAGCCATACCTCGTCAGGCGTCCTTTTTCTGTGAAACTCCACTACATCCGCCTTGGCTATAAGTCCTAACCTCAAGGATCTCAACGGCAAGGCGTATTCTATACGCACGTCGCCCCTTGACTCCCTGTCCGCCTCATGAACCTTATCATGCATGATTCTTCCTTCAGCGGTCAGCCGGTTCTCCGCCCATGCCTGCTCCACATGAATAAGGGCGCACTGCCTCTCGCAGAAGAGTATGTGCTGGAGCCCTGAAAGGGGCAGTAAGTCATCCTGTGTGTAGGTCATTTAATTTTGCTCCAGTCGCGCGCCTGAGAGCGCACGCGGTAAAGCCTTTCAGTAAAACCGCCCTCTTTCACAAACTCCTTTTCCAAGGCCTTTAACTGCCGGTCAAGCAGGTAGTTGGCCTGGTGAATAACACAGATTGCGGCATTAGCTGCAATCTCAGAAGAAGGATTTTCAATATAACTCTTATAAGTCGAATAGGACCTATTTTCTTTGTAAGCCAAGGCCCTAACTTCCTTGGCTTTGCTGTGGTTTTTGCCCCAGAGCATCAGGCCCTTCTGCCTTAGAAAATCCTGAAAATCCAGGAGCAGTTCCTCAAGGCTTGCCCTGGCAACCCCAATGAGCTTGAGTTCAGTTTTTTTGGATGTGCCTGAGGCCATGCACCCCTCCGCAATATTCTGCTTCCCGCTTCTGGCCGCCTGCACCATCTGGTCATGGGTGCGGGACCTTTTATCAATGAACAGGTCACAAAAGACCACAGTAGCGTCATAGACAATCTCCGCCATTTGATAAGATTGCAGGTCCTTGTAGCCGCCGTGGGGAGGGATAAGACCGGGGATGTCTTTGGTTTCTTTGTTTTCAGGATTATGAGTCATGTCATTCTCCTTTTAAAAAAGGTTGATGGATTTCCCTCCCGGTATTTTTAAACTCTCATTTAATTTTTGTTTTTAAGCCTCTTATGCTCCTTCTGCGGGATAAGTAGATAGTTCTCAGAAGAGACAACCTTTTTGCGGGTCTTCTTTTCTAAATCCTTTCTTGCCTTCCCTGCGACCTCTCCGCCCTTGCGGGCGGAACGTTTGCTTTCCTTAAAACCCCTGGCGTCATCCACGCGGGTTATCTCGGTCGTAGCCGCTTCCCCGAGCATGGAAAAGATCAATTCAAGATCGTTCATGTGGTCTCGCAGGTTTTCTCTCTTAAGCCCTTTAATCTTTTTATGTTTTGTGGGCGTAACGCCAAAGGTGGCCTTAGCTATCTCCGCGGTAAGGATGGAGTATCCCTTTTCCTGACGGACATCCCTCTTTTTCCATTCGTCTGTGAGTTCGTCGCGAATGGCAATACCGCGCATGCGCTTCTCAATCCAGTCATCCGAATAGCCCTTGGCCTTGTATAATTCCCGCGTCCTTTTTGTCCCGAGCTCTGGATTTTCAATTTCCTTAACTCGTTCATAGCCGACCCTGGCCAGCCATCGTTTGAAGGGTTCGGCCTTGGGAGAAGTGATGGACTGGATGATGCGGAATATGCCCTCTGTGTTGGCGCAGTTTGTTCCCCTTATTTTTCCATCAGGTGCCTGAATTGCAAGGGGGGTACAAATTGTACCCCAGTAGGAACTAAGCTCCTTATCCCTTTGTCTTAGCCTTTTGATATATTGCTTGGGATCTGCACTATCGGTTAAAGCTTCAACTACATCTGAAACCGAGAACCACCATTCATCATTATGAATGGTTTTCCTTATTTCCTTGCCTTTAAAAACTGCTATTCCTGTTTCCATTTCTCCTCCTGCCGGTCATAACCATCTTCAGCCGGAACAATTGCTTCCTGCCACACCGGCAGTTCTTCAAATCGGGAATAGGTCATGCCATTCTCCTTGTAGAAAAAGGTTGATGGATTTCCCTCCCGGTTAAAACAGATTTTATTATTCGCTTTAAATTTTAAGCAAATGAACCTTTCTGTGAATGATCAATTAATTTTAGTAGTCCTTTCATGTAACCTAAAAAATCATCATAATATTCAGGATAACAAAAAAATACATCGAGGTGTCGTCCTATATTCGGTAATCTCAATGCATTAATCTGATGTTGTCGCATTCGGATAGTCAACTTTTGCATATCTTCTCGCGATGGTTTTTCATTGGCTTCGATCTGCTCTTTCAAATCAGGGTTAATTACAACCGTGAATACTTCTCCTTCTTCAATTACCTTAAACAATTCTGCAACTTCCGGATATTTTCCGGCATTCTCTGCTTTGACAATAGGGTCGTCTTTTGCGTTCCCTGTATTTCTTTCTCGTACCTCTTTTAACATGGCCTCTGTACAAAAAGCAGAATTGACTTTATTATTTTCATACATCTGTTCAAGTACTTTGGAGGAAGTTACAAACCCTGGATGACTTTTTAGAAATCCATCCTCTCTAATCTTAAAACTCCAGACTTCACAATCTGTCCCATATTCACATTGTCGATTAACTCTTCCTGCAATCTGAATCAGACTTGCCAGACTATTTAATTCTCTCGCTGCCGAACGAAAAGAAAAATCAAGCCCTGCTTCCACACAAGATGTTGAGACAAGAGTCCAGTCCCTATCTTTTTTGTCATTTAGTCGTGACTTGACCCGTTCCAAGGTGTTTGCTCTATGCTCAACGGTTAAGGCAGTTGAAATATGCTCGATGGCACTTCTACCCTTTTCTTCAAGAATTTTCATAGCTAAAGCCGCTGCAGATTGAACAGTATTCATGACAACAATCCGAGGTCCTGGCAAAGATGTTATCCAAGCGCTGAGTTCATCAACACCCATTGGTTCATTAATCAATGGCGGATACATAACTCGTTTTTTTTCTAAATCCATAGCCCGCATATAAAGTTCATTACTGGTAATTTCAGGAACAATTGAATTTGTTTCAGAAAATTCCCTAAATTCCCAAAAGCGAGAAAGAGAACCTGAACCAAGGACTATATGACAACCCCAGTTTTTGACTAAATCCTGTAGCCATCGCCATGCTTGAGGCCATAAATGAGAAGGCAATGCTGCATGAGCCTCGTCGATAAAAATTGCTGAACCGGCAAGATTGTGAAGTTTTCTCAGTGATGCAGGTCTATTGGCTGCAAGTGTTTCGAAAAACTGTACAGCAGTTGTAACTGTTATAGGTGCATCCCAAAGAAAAGATGCCGCCATGAGGGCAGCGTCTTCATATTCTGCACGATGATGATGAGCCGCAACAACTGCTTCTGGTTTTTCATCATCTAATCGTAGAGATTTTCTATAAGTATCCACAGACTGATCGATAATATTAGTAAAAGGCAAGACAACGAATATCTTGCGAAGTTTGAAGATTTCCGCAGCCATTAGAAGATGAGCCATGACTGATGTCGTTTTACCAGTACCTACCGGCATGCTACATGAATAGATACCTCGGAACTCTGGATTCTCACGACACATCTTGTAAAACGAGTTTCTGATTTCGGTTCTTTCAAATGCGGTGTTGTCCGTAGTTAGAGAATTGATATAGGTGTCAAGGCAAACAAGTCTATTATAAGCGGCCAGCGGTATCTCCACTACATCGACATCTTTTCCATAATGCCTTGCTGTATCGGTATGATCCGCATCAACCAGACAGGAAAGGGCAAATCTAAGAAAGGTTTTTCCTGGAGCGAAACTTCCCGGTAGGTCAACGCTGAGCCCAAACTCAGCCTCATGTTTTTTTATATACTCGCCCAAACTTGCATTGGTTCTCTCCCATACCGTTTCTCCTTCTTTCTCAATGGCATTGCGAACCCGAAATTTTTGTATCTCTGAGTTTTCCTTGGGAATTGAAGGCAGCCCAGGTCGGTGATGTGCAAGCACACATAAAGCCGAGACGATGGATTTCTTTTGTAGCAGATAAGCTGTCCCGGCATCAGTGTGATTAATAGGTAGATGAGCGTTTCTCTTTCCCCCAAGAACCTTTTGATTATCTTTATCAATCTTTCCAAGATCATGATATAAAGCAGCAGCATGTACTGTAGATAGTAGAAGCTTCCCATGTTGAGAATAGGGCGCAGCGCCCGCAGCATTTATTATTGCTCTCCTTACAACCTCGGAAATGTGCTCAAAATAGGATTGTGTTGGGCATCCGAATCTTGCGCTATGCGCCAACAGTTGATTATATGCCATGGTTTACTGCCTCATCAGTTCCATCAAATCAAGGAAGTCTACCACCTTGCCTTTGAACTTTATAAATATCTCTTTATATTTATCCTCTTTCGGATTTGGAAAATCATATTCATCTTTTGTAGCAGATGGTTTACCTTCAGCCTCCTTCTTTCTAGGCATCAGAGCGTCAATCAAATCAAAATCGTTGCAAGTACCTTTCTGGTCATTGTGCTCTACATACCAAGCATGAAGCACTTCTACTTGTGTGCGGACCAAAGAACGATTATGAGAGTACACATAAGGAATCAATTCAAGGGCAACATCAACATCCTCCTTTTTACAGCCTGTCTTGCTTGCCTGTGTCGGGTTGACAAAAAATGGAATAGCATATATCCCGTGTTCAACAAATTTGAAGGCTCCTGGGGCCATTCCCGACGTTTTGTCCTCCTGTACAGCAGACTTATTCGTCAGTGTAAAATCCGTTCTTACAGTTACAGGTGCTACTGAAAGACCAAGACCGAAATGAACAACACCAGTTTTTACACTATCCTTAAGTGTAAGTGTGTCAGAGGCTTTTGGACTTGTCTCTATCTCAGGTGTGTCTTCCGGATGTATTTCTTTTTCATCCTCTGCCGTTTCTCCCTCGGCTTTTTCGAGGAAGGTGTTCCCGAAAATGCGGCCATCCCAGTACCGTTTTACAAATTCTTTCTGTTCAATGCTTTTTTCTTTGTCATCAATGATCATCTTCTTAATTACAGATCGTTTTCGTCCGCGTTCTTCCAAAATATCAAACCGAGTCTCATCAAGTGAAAACTTTTTCTTCAAGTAAAGCCAGATAGGTCCATTCTTATTTGCCACAAGATCCCTCATCTTCCGTTTAACCGATACTGGTGAAATTTCTCCGATGTCGCCTCTGCGCCGCCTGGGCGCCCCATCTCGTTCCGGATCACCATTTGGGTTTGAATTCCGAACCTCAATAATAATCAATCCTGTTGCACGTTTAATATCTGTACCATTTGTGCTCATAATTTCATCTCCTTTGTATTCTTATTATTTTCTTGATCGGCACTATCGGTCTCTTTGTTTCTAGCTCCATAAGATAAATATCCTAGAATCAGCTTTGCCCTATCTTCATCACAAATTTCTTCAGGGAACGATGCCTCCTCTAAAAGTTGGCAGTACTTTGTGATATCCCATAAACAATATCCAACTTTCTTGCCCAAATCAGTCTCCTCATCTTGACTCCTTTTCGCCCAAGAGATGTAAGGATGTGTAATGCGTTTGCCAAGAGTCACAAACGCCTCTTGGGGATTCTGCAAGGCTAGAGACATGTAATCATTTCCAATCAGTCTTAAGGGAATATCGCCATGTCTCACACCTTTTGAGTATAAGATGTGAAGGCGATCAGCTGCCGCGAAAAATCGGCCAAGATTAAATATATTATCTTTCATATAAACCTCCTTTTTGATTCCTTTTTTATACAATAGCAGCCCGTATAACGTTGGTAACATATGTAGCCAATAATCATTATTAATTTTCAACTTATTCTTGGGGTGATAGTGATCAAGATCAGCCTTCAAGCGTGCTCCGATAAGGGCATGAACGCTTTTTTCAATAATCGCTGAAAGTCCGATATCTAATCTCTCATGAACTGTTTCATTATCTTCAAATAAGAAATCTAACGCGTCAGATGACGTGAATCGTTTAGAAATGGGCAATCTTTGCTTACCTTGTTTTCTCATGACAATCTCACCATTCTGCCTCCAGGAACTATTGAGCAGCCATACGACCCGTGTCGGGTAGAAGGTTAGTGCGCCTTTGATCATTTTGCCTCCTTTTGTAGGAAGCCAAGGCATTACGATATCCGGGATGTTATTACATCCCCTTTGCCACTCTTTAGCACCTAATATATATCGATTAATAGAGTAATGTCTGGAAGCAAGAATTTTCGTGTTCCCCTTATCTACCGCCGCGATGATACCGATTATGATCTTTGCTTCTGGAACACTTTCTGCTATGCCTTCGAATGTCTTCAAAGCTGTCTTCGTAGCTTCTTCGCTGACGTATATATTTTTATTATCCTCTGTCTCGTCACTGTCAAAGATCTGAATCACATTAGTGTCTTTAAGCCCAGTGCAATATCCCAATGCAACGGTGTTGCGAGATTCGTATTTTCGGAGGCTTGTCCAGGTAATTCCTTCACGATTTTTGTGTAGGATATATTTTAAGGTTTTCCTTGCGTTTTCCCTTGCACGATGTCCAGCGGAAAAAGCCTTCGCACTGCTACGACCATACCGCATAAGACAAGGGATATCTTTATTTGCAGCAAATAATTTTATTTGTCCAAGGCCGGAAGCGTTAATATCATCATATTCATCTTCCTCTCCTGCTGCATCGAGACCAAAAGCATCCATATCTCCCGTCTGTCTGTATAAATCATTGCTATATCTTTCGAAAGTCACTGCCATCCATGTTTGAAGACTATTGTGATAAGGTGGGAAATGACCGTACTCTGGATTATCCCAATCCTTGATCGTTAAGAGAAAAAGAAAGTCCCGCCCATGATCCTTCCCTCTACCTTTCTTTTTCCCTTCCTTTTTGAGAGCGAACAAGGCTTCTGCAAATTCTTTTTTTCTAGTATCCTTCAATTTTTGTAAAATAATTTTTACAATTTCATTCCGGAAGCTATCCGAGTGGGAAAGCCCTGCTCGTTTAACTAACTCCTCGAAGGATTTATAGCCATCAGGTTTTGATTCAACCGTTTCCAACATCCTTTGCATCTCAATCGGTAGCTTCTTTAGACATCTATCTACAAAACGCAGGTCATCTTCCTCCCAGAGATCGGTGCATTTTTTAAGAAAGCTGCATAGTTCAGTTTCATCAATTATATCTTTATCGTT
>Ga0153915_10003708_pt1 | contig 14028 bp, 19 predicted proteins | sample Opewatmetagenome_2_FD_107003 | JGI IMG/M metagenome (GOLD analysis project Ga0153915, IMG submission 107003) | Freshwater wetland microbial communities from Ohio, USA - Open water 3 Core 3 Depth 3 metaG | ecosystem: Environmental > Aquatic > Freshwater > Wetlands | place: USA: Ohio, Lake Erie... | reverse complement strand
TGAAAGCGCTAGTGCGAGAGAAGAAGGCCGGGACTATCAGCACAGAGGAGTTCGAGAAGAGGTACAAGATAATTCAGGATGAACTCACGGAGCTCGAGTTCAAGGTGTACAATATGCGCCTTGGGACGAGCATAAGAGAGTGAGTGAAACTCTGATCATTCTACTCAGCTCTGGCACGTTGAATCAGAAGCACAGTCTCGATCACAACGATTACTGCAAGCAGCCCCGACAACACAGCTAATGCTAGGTTCATTGGGGCACTCAATCCACTGCTCCCTTTGAGATCAAGGGCTGAGGTGAGGACTCCAAGATTGTATGTCATGAGTGAAAGATAGTCAGAGAGTCCTGAGAAGAAAATGGTGTTCCACCACATTAGAGTCCCACCATAGTCCTTCGCCATCTGATCTGCGAACTGGCCACCGCTCTGTAGACGAGCCACGTCCAATCCCACGATCAACTGAATAGTGCCATTCTGAAGGGCACCTTGGACTGCCAAAAGCTCACCACCCGTTATGAATACCCCCTCAACTTGGAGAACGGCGTCACACTCAATGCCAAACGTTTCCGCTACATATGTTTCCTCGGGGAACACTGCCACGGCATGCATACCCGCGAAATGATAGACCGCGTCTTTCGTGGTGATGAGGTTCTCAAAAGCCTCTACGTCCCGAATGAACTCGGCAAGGTTAGTACTCAGGGCTTCAGACATGGTCGAGTTGACGATTGTCAGTGCTGCCCGCGTAGCATTTGCTATGGCCTTGGCGTTCTTTGGCAGCAGCCAGTAGCCGTGGGGATTTCCCTGCTCTTGGTTTTGGACAGTCGTATTTCCACTTGTGCCTGCTCCTGGCATAGGGGAGAGTGCTGCTCCGAAGTCAGCATACCGGGCAATTGCACCTTGGTCATCGAAACTGATGAAGGGTTTTCCCGTCTGGCTGGCAAGGTCAGACTCCCATGGAAAATGGCCTGTAAATGCGAGCACGTCGGCAGTGCTCGCCGCGTTCAACGCATCAGTGGTCAGCTGCCACGAATGAGGGTCAGCTCCCTCTGGCAGTATGACTGAGGTTTCTACGTATATTCCTCCAACCCTAGCCACTATTCCAGCAAGTGGCGCTAACGAGCAGACGACCCTCAAGACAGATTGGCTGCGGGCCCCCGCTTCCATTGGGACTCGAGCAATGACGATTGGAGCAAGTAGCAGGGATACAACGACGAGTACCTCAACTCTTCTCATCATCTGAAGTCTCCTTGGGTCGCTTCGATATTAACAAGTTCGGAATTCTTATTAGGATTCCGGACTACACCGGACTCACTGACTCCGCCAGAGATAGTCCAGTCAGTATCAATGTGTCGTGGTGTTCGAATTGGCGATAGTTGCAGTATCGATGCCCGATGCCGACCTGAGTGAACTTAAGCGGCTGCAGAGCGACGGCGGCTTCTCAAGCAGGTCTGAGGTGGTCAGACACGCACTCCAGTCCCTTCTGGTTGAGCATCGAACACTCGAACAGGCAGTGGGTGACATCACCGCCGTGTTCACAGTGACCTATGCTGACAAAGGAAAGGACAACGAGTGTGATGATGTTCAGCACAACTACAGCAGAATGGTGACGGCTGTCATGCACGTTCATACCACGGACGGCGGCTGCGTTGAAGTCATGCTGGTCAAGGGTACTGCAGCTGGCGTGAGGGCCTTCATGAAGAAACTACGAGCGCTGAAGAAGGTCGTCAGAGTCCAAGTGAATCTTGTTGGGGCGTCTTGAAATGGAACCAAAGCTACTGTTCGACGTCGCAGATCTTGCAGTGAGGTACCCAAATGGTGAAGTGGCACTCCATGATGTCACCTTCAGAGTGAAGGCCCCAACTTTCATGGCCATCATCGGGCCAAATGGGTCAGGAAAGAGCACGTTTCTCAAGACGGCGTTGGGCATGCTCAGACCGCTGAAGGGCCACGTGAAGGTACTTGGCTATGACTCGACGCATGACAAGGGGAAGATAAGAAGACTGGTGCGCTATGTTCCCCAGAGAGACAGAATTGGCCTGAGTGTTCCCATGAAGGTCAAGGACATAGTACTGATGGGGCGCCTATTGAAGAAGATGCCCCTAAGATTCGCCTCTTCTCGCGACATCGAAATAGCTCGCAATGCATTGAAGCAAGTAAACATGGGTGACATGTGGAACAGGCCTTTTCCGGAGCTGTCAGGAGGACAGCGCCAGAGGGTGCTTGTGGCCAGAGCACTGGCTGAGGAGGGGCAGATACTCATGCTCGACGAGCCTCTCAGTGGGACCGATGCGGAGAGTCAGGATCTCATAGTCCAAGCTCTTGAGGAGTATCATCAGAACAACGAGGTCAGCATTGTAGTGGTGACACACGATCTCAATCCACTACACACGATGGTCGAGAATGTGTTGCTGCTCAAGGGCACCGTCGTAGGCATTGGCGAGCCCTGCAGCATGATGGACCCTGAGCTCATCAGCCGCGTCTATGGGCCGACTGCCAAGATCGTCGAATACGGAGGACACAGATACTGTGTGACCAAGGACTCTGGATTTGATCGCCATGATTGACATAATCATCCCGCCATTCCTCATGCGTGCAGTGATCGGTGCAGTGTTCATCGCTATCGTTGCATCTACTAGTGGGACCTTCCTTGTGTTCCGGGGTCTCTCCTTCATGGCGTCGGGCGTGGCTCATGCGGCACTTGGCGGAGCAGCCCTCGGGTTGTTCCTTCAAGACTCCGGTATTGCCCCTTGGTTTGACCCTATACTGGGCGCACTGCTCTTCGCCGTCTTTGTAGCATTGGTGACTGGCTATGCAGGTGAGTCCGGATTAGCTGAGAAGATGGAGGTCGCTGTAGGGGTTTCATTTGCTCTCTCCATGAGCATCGCCGTCTTCCTCATGTACTACATCCCACCAACTGATGTTCCCCAGATATGGGGCTACCTGATAGGCGACATTCTTCTTCTTCTCGACTTCGACATAGTCATGCTTGCAGGGACTGCCCTGTTGGTACTGTTTGTCACACTCATGTTCAACAAGGAGTTTGTCTACGTCAGCGTGGATATGGAAGGGTCCTTGGCTCACGGACTGAATGCACGTGCATATCACTACCTGATGCTCATCACATTTGCACTTGCCATTGCGCTCGCCACAAAGGCAGTCGGCGCAATCTTGGTCTACGCAATAATGGTCGCACCTGCGGCGGCTTCGAATGAGCTGGTCCGGTCAGTGAGGGGAGTCATCGTGGTTGTATTCTGCATAGCCCTTCTCTCCGAGCTCACCGGCCTTGCTGCATCATTTGCGTTCAGAGCCTCCCCCAGTGCGATAGCGGGTATACTGGCTGCACTATCCTATGTCGTCGCCCTGCAGATCAAGAAGATGCGTGAGAGAGCAAACGGTCGAGCAGGCTCAGTCAGTACACCCCCGGACGTGACTGAGGAGCCTCTTGAAACCGACTTGCCTCAGTCGGACGCCAATCATAGGCACTGATTCTTCGGCAGACCTGTCAGACACCTTGCCAAGGAATGAAGTCAAGCCGACTGTCTGGCGGTATGTTTAAGTGAGGCATCGGATTCCGGCGGCGCCAAGGTCGGTGACAACGGCTGTGAGTGACGAAACTCCTGAGCGTGGCGAGATCATAAAATCCTCAATCATCACGATTGTCCTTGCCGTGATCTTCCTGTTTCTCGCGATTGCCTTCTGGGCGTGGTCCGCTCCTGACATCACCAGCCCCGTCAAGTACTTGGACTCCTTGAATCCTTACATCCCCGTTGTCCTTGAGATCATGTTCATGTTCGGCTTCTTTGTGTTCAGCACAGTGACAGTCGTGAATGTCAAGCTCGGGCTCAGTCAGATACGTGCTGGGTGGACAGAAATCGTCATCATGTTGATACTTGAAGCACTCTTGTCCTTCTTGATGTTCGGTTCTGGTGTGGGATCGGCGAGCGTGGTGCTCTGTCTGGCTTTTGTAGTGTACCTCTACCTACTTCAGGACTGAATGCATCTTCGGTTTCCTCAGTTCCGAACAAGGGTGGCACCAGAAGCTTTATGTGTTATGCCCAAGGTAAGCCCTCTTAATCCAGTGGCAGAATTGCTGATTGCTGGATGCATCGAGAGAATCGCGGTCAACTGGCCGGACCTGTTAGCTTTGTCCGATCTGAGGTTCTGACTTCCGACAGTTGCAGCGAGTACTACTTGGAGGACATGAGTGTGTTTGGAATCAGCGGCGCCGGCTATGACATGAGCACGAGTATATTCAGTCCAGACGGCCGCATATTCGCTGCGGAATATGCTAAGAAGGCAGTCGAGCAGGGCGCGACATCCATAGGCATTCTCGTCAATGATGGTGTGATTCTCTTGGCTGAGAAGAAGATGATGCCGTTGCAAGAACCTGACAGTGTCGAGAAGATCTCAAAGGTCGACGAGCACGTTGGGGTTGCCACGTCAGGCTTCATGGCAGATGCGCGTCGCTTGATTCAGGAAGCGAGGATCAAGGCACAGTCATACTGGCTGACATATGAGGAACCAATTCCTGCAGAAACCTTGGCCGAACACATATGCGATATCAAGTCGCTCTTCACTCTAGACGCAAGAGGACGTCCCTTTGGAGTCGCGATGATAATCGGGTCTGTTGATGCCGACAGTCAACCTCGTTTGTTTGTGACTGACCCTGTTGGGACTTACTTCGGTTTCTTGGCTGCAGTAATCGGGCGTGGCAGCACTCGGGCGGGAGAGTACCTGGAGAAACAGTACAAACGCAAGGTCAAGCTCTCGCAGGCAGTCGGCGTTGCACTCGATGCGCTTCGTCAAGCGAGTGAGACCACCCTGACTTCTGAGAACGTTGAAATCGCTAGGATAGCGGTTAACGACCGCCAGTTCTACAGGTTCTCTAGGTCAGAGATAGACGGTTTCCTGGCGCCACCGAAGTCCGAGAAGAAGCCCTAAGGAGTTGGATGTCAGGTTGATGGGCTGGGGTAGCAGAGGCACCAAAATCGGCGAGAAGTGGCTTGATCTCGACGCTGTAGTCATAGGCATACAGAAGGGACATCTCCGGTTTGAGCTTCTTGTCAATCCCGACCTCGCTTTCAGATACAGGCGTGGAGAGGATATTCCACTTGAAGACATACTGAAGGCCTACGAAATATATGAGGACGCTATGCGAGGTGACCACGCCTCAGAGGACTCGGTCAAGGACACCTTCGGGACCAGCGAGATATTCGAGATAGCACCTGAGATCATAAAACATGGCGAGTTCAAGCTCACACATGATCAGCGGGAGCTGCTTCTGAAGGAGAAGACGGAGGCCATAGTAGCCAACATCGCCAAAGGGGCGATGAATCCGCAGACAGGTCATCCTCACCCTCCTGACAGAATTCGTCAAGCGATGCAGGAAGCCAAGGTGCGTGTCGACCCCTTCATCAGAGTTGACGAACAGGTGCCGAACGTCGTAAAGGCCCTCCGCACTGTCATACCCATATCGTTCGACAGTGTTCAACTGAGGATAATGATTCCAGCCGCATACTCCGGTAAAGGCTACAACATGGTGGCCAATGTTGGTGTGATCAAGTCTGAGAGTTGGGAACAAGACGGCTCGTGGACTGGGGTTGTCGAGGTACCTCCTTCAGGGAGACAGGCGTTGTACGATGAGCTGAACAAGCTCTCGAAAGGGCAAGTGCATATTGAGCTCGTCAGGTAGCCCTTACGCACGGCCATAGCATTGATGATCATTCACGGATGATAAAAACAGAACTTCACAATGAGGGAATGGAAATACATTGGCAGGCATATTCTTTCAGAAGAGAGAAATAGTTGTCCCGGGCCAGCTCTTGGCCGAGGGAAGATATCGGCCATCCACGGGAACCTACTCAGACATTGATGGGAAGATATTCTCAGCCCTAGTAGGTCTTGCAGAGCTGCGGGGAAACACAGTGAAAGTGGTCGCACTTGAGGGTGTCTACATTCCTCGAGAAGGCGACCTCGTGATTGGAACGGTGACCATGGTCGCCGGTAATAATTGGAAGATCGACATTGGCGGTCCCTACGGTGCATCACTTCATGCCAACAACGCATTGAGGCGCCCGTACGATGAGGACATTTCTCACTACATGGACATTGGCGATGTGGTGTCCGCCGAAGTGTTAACCTTTGACAGAAACAGCGGGCCGTTCCTTTCGATGAAAGGCAGAGGCTTCAGGAAGCTCACTGACGGTATGGTCCTTGAGGTGAGTCCTGCGAAGATTCCTCGAATAATCGGAAGGAGGGGTTCCATGATCAACATGATCAAGGACAAGATACGCATACAGACAGTAGTGGGTCAGAATGGCAGAATCTGGATTCGTGCCTCCGACTTACCAACTCTGCGTCTTGCTATCAAGGCCTTCAAGATGATCGAGGAACAGGCTCACACGTCAAAGCTGACCGACAGGATTGCTGCAATGCTTGAGGAGGAGAAGGCCAAGCTCAAGGGGACCGAGAGCGTACATGTTGAGAAAAATGAGAGTGACACTGACAAGGAGGACTGGAGATAAAGAATGAGTCCAGAAACTAGACCTGACTTTCTTATCAACCCTGAAGGCCTGAGGTTGGATGGGCGGAGACCTGATGAACTGAGGAAGATTGAGCTTGAGTGTGGCGTGCTGAAGACTGCCGATGGGTCGGCTTCAATACGACAGGGCAAGACCTACATCCTTGCTGCGGTATACGGCCCCAGAGAGCTTCATCCACGACACCTAGCATTGAATGACAGAGCATACCTGAGATGCGTCTATCGAATGGCAACCTTTTCTGTGCCCGACAGGAAGCGAGCTGCTCCATCTCGCCGGGAACGAGAGATCTCGATGGTCATGGGCAATGCACTGGAACCTGCACTATTCTTAGAGGAATTTCCAAAGGCCGTTGTCGATGTCTTCATCCAAGTCATTCAGGCTGATGGTGGGACCCGTTGTGCGTCAATCACTGCTGCGTCACTTGCGTTAGCAGATGCAGGTATCCCGATGCGCAGTCTCGTCCCTGCAGTTGCAGTTGGAAAGGCTGACGGCAAGCTAGTCCTCGATCTCGGCGACGAGGAAGACAAGTATGGTCAGGGTGATATTCCCATCGCCATCATCCCTCGCACTGAGGAGTTGACACTGCTTCAACAAGACGGCTCTTTCACTCGTGAGGAGTTCCTAGAAGCAATCCAGATGGGGATAACCGGCTGCAAATACATCCACGAACTCCAGAAGGACGCTCTCAAGAGAGCCTACGCTAAGAGGGCTCCAGAGGCCTCAGAGGAAGAGGAAGAAGAGGACGTTGGCACGGAGTACGAGGACGACCTCGAAACGGACCTTGGCGAGTCCGAATATGACGACGAAGAGGAGGATGAGTAGGAATGGGCGACTTTAGTGCTGAAGTGGTAAGCCACATAGACCGCAACTATGTGATGGATCTTCTCAAGAAGGGAGAGCGAATTGACGGCAGAGCACTGGACCAATACCGGCCCATCGAGGTTCAAGTAGATGTGGTCCCAGCGAAGGCAGATGGTTCATGCATTGTCAAACTCGGCAATACGAGCGTGATTGCAGGCATCAAGGTTCTTGTTGGTGAACCCTACCCCGACACACCTGATGAAGGCGTCACAATGATATCGGCTGAGATGGCACCAATCGCATCGCCAATGTTCGAGGCGGGACCTCCGAAGGAGGACGCAATTGAACTGGCCAGGGTCGTGGACCGTGGTGTCCGCGAATCCGAGACCGTTGATGCAAAGGCACTGTGCATCGAGGCGGGAAAGAAGGTGTACATGGTCTTCGTAGACATCTATCCTCTGGAGCATGATGGAAACCTGATTGATGCGTCTTCGATCGCGTCGAACGTGGCTATGATGACTACGACATTTCCCGAGATGAAGATAGAAGACAAGGAACTCGTGCCATCGGGTCGTCTCATGAAGATCCCAATCAAGAATCTCGCTGTGGAGTGTACCATTGCCAAGATCGGGACTAGTCTCGTCATTGACCCCATCCTCAAAGAGGAGTTCGTACAAGACTGCAGACTGACAATGGCCATTGACCAAAACGACAACCTGACTGCGATGCAGAAGGGTGGTGGTATCGGCCCGATATCGATGAAGCAGATTGAAGGCGCAATCGACATGGCCATCGAGCGGTCCAAGGACATCCGGAAGATCACAGAAGACGCTGTGAAGTCGGTGAAGTGAACCGTGACATTGGGGTTGTCGCTTCGGCGGCACCTCCTCTGTTACGTTGATTCATAGATACGCTAATAAGTGAAGCCAACGGGCGAAACTCAAGCCCGGTCGGCTCTCGTCATGGGGGCATGACTGGCTTCACGGGGTAACTAAACAGGAGACCAGTAGTTTGCCACATACCAAGAAGGTGAACAGCACAGGCAGATTCGGCGCAAGGTATGGCTCAAAGCTGCGCCGGCGAGTTCTAGACATAGAGCTCAAGCGTAGAGAGCCTCATCGTTGTCCGTCCTGTGCGACAAAGGCAATAAAGCGGCAGGCTGCGGGTCTCTGGATGTGCCACAAGTGTGGTATGGTCTTTGCTGGAGGAGCTTGGGTGCCTTTCACCGAGCCCGGCAAAGCTGCTCGACGCGTAATCGCTCAGAGAGTGTCAGGTGACTTTCTTGCTCTTCGTGCTGAAGAGGAACCTGAGAAGCCCACTGAGTGAGTGCTTCTTGCGCGAGGGACTCTAGGTGCCCTCACTTCTTATCACAACCTCCCGGAGGCCGTCTAATCGGGTCAGGACGTTTGTTCGTGACCTGATGACAATCCTGCCCGACAGTGAGAGGTTCAATCGTGGAGGGATGAGCCTCGAAGAACTCACAGCTAGAATCGGCCAGTCGGGTGCGAGAGCGGCACTGATTGTAGGCACGTCTAGGGGCAATCCTCAACAGATACAGTTCGTATTCCCGGCGGGTCATTCAGCTCTGTCCATTCTTATCGAGAGTGCGGTCCTGCGAAGGGAGGTCCTACCTTCGGGGGGTCCCCGTATCAATGGAGTCTTCGGAATCACAGTGAACCCTTCGCCTACTGACAATGCACAGGATGTTGCTGGAATGGTCGCAGAGTTGCTGGAGCTGCCACTGCTCGTGTCCCAGAAGGTGGACCCGGTCGGAGAGGGCGGCCTGAATCGTGCCATAATCAGGTTTCAAGATGTTGTCGGGGGCAAGCTAATCTGGACGCACTATCACGCGTATGATGGGACGGAGATTGGTCCGCGAATACGGATCTTTTCAGTCAGGAGAAATCCCAACCATGAGCCTTAGGGTTGTCAGTGGTCGCACCGTAATTGAGATGGACATGGGCTCGTCCGACATGGCTCAGACAATCTTTTCCGCATTGCAGCCTGAAACAGAGTCTGTCCCTTCAGAGCGTGCAACAACAACCATCCATGCAGACGGCTCCAAGCTCGTAATTGAGATTCTTGCTGAGGATTTGACAGCATTGAGAGCAGCCATGAACTCGTTCTTGGCTTGGATTTCAGGTGCCAAGCGGGCACTTGAATATGTCAATGGTCATTAGCCCTCAATGTTGCAGCTATGGGAAGCTCACAGGGGAAAACGCTTAAGTTGCGACCCCTGTGCCGCATCAGAGATAGACCGTTATTACACCGAGAGGAGCGGCAAGAGAATGACTCAAGAGATACCTCCGGCCCTTCAGCAGCAGTTCATGCGGTTCGACAAGATGCAGCATGAGCACGAAACCATGCAGGTAATGGTTCAGAGCATGCAGTCAGAGCTCAGTGAAGTGAGAATGACTCTGGAGGAGCTGGGTAAGCAAGCAGACGATGTCGAAACTTACAAGGTTGTTGGACAGGTGATGTTCCGGGTAGACAAGCCCAAGATGACCGAGGAGCTGGATAACCGGAGGCAGACACTTGAGATGCGACTCGCTGCAATGAGCAAGAAACTGGAAACGCAAGCGGAGAAACTCAAGGAGCTTGCGACAAAGATACAGGACGAGGCGGGCAAGCTCAACATCAGGCTTCAGTGAGAAACATGAGTCCTGTCCTTACTATCGGCCTGCCGGAATTGACAGAGTCTGACATTGAGCAATTGGCAGAGGAATGTGAGGAGGAGATAAGTAGATTCGTCCTCAAGTCCGTGCCAAGGAAGAGCATCTCTGAGCTGTCAGTCATCTGTGTACTAGACGTTTCGAGCGATGGGTCACAGCTCGACGTAGATGTCCAACTGAGCCTCGAACAGGAATACGAAACAGGCCACTCGCTTGAGACTCTCGCCGAGGAAGCGACTAAGCACGCGGTAAACTGGCTTGAGAAGAAGCTCACGGAGATGAAGGGTATTTGACCATTAGATCCCTTCTTGAGTCGTCGCCGCGTGTACTGTTTCTAGGACATCAAAACGCTGATCCAGACGCAATCTGCTCGATGGCCGCACTTGCTGAGCTGTACGGACAGTTGAATCGTCAAGGACATGCTGACCTCGTATGTGACGATGTCAGTCGGCTTGCTGTTCAGGTGCTAGAGAAGTTCTCACCCACGACCAAGGTTTCGGCATCTATTGAGGGCGACTATGACTTGGTTGTTGTTGTGGACGCCAACAACACGTTCCAGTTCGGGGAGAGACTGCAGTCATTTCAATTCATTCCATCCAAGACGGTAGTCATTGACCATCACGAACCCAATCCCGACATCGCTCAGCTGTCCGAGCACCCCATTATCAAGAGCGACGCTTCTTCGACCTGCGAAATCGTGATTGAGCTGTACGACGAACTCGGCATCTCCGTCAGTCCGACTGCAGCCAGCCTACTGCTCGCAGGGATTGTATTCGACACTCGGCGGTTCTTCTATGCCACCGGCGGAACACTAGACTGTGCTGTGCGGCTATTGAGAGCAGGGGCTGACTACCAGACTGTCATAAACTCACTTGTCAGCAAGCCTGACCGGTCAGAGAGAATCGCCCGACTGAAGGCGGCAGCAAGATTGCGTATTCAGGTCGTTGATGACTGGATTGTAGTAACAACCAGCGTCGGGGCCTTCGAGGCAAGCGCATGCCGATCACTCATTGAGCTGGGTGCAGATGTGGCCATAGTTGGAGGGTCGCCTTCAAAGGGTGTTGTCAGGCTCAGCTCTAGAAGCACCAACGAGTTCTATGCGCACACGGGAATCAATCTTGGGAGAGATGTGATGGAACCTCTGGGTGTGGTGATTGAGGGTATCGGCGGCGGCCATCCGAACGCTGCTGGTGCGAATGGCAAGCGAAACCGCGATAAGGCGCTGGCAGTGTCCATCGAGCTAATCCGGGATGCCTTAGCAAAGAAACTCCCACATACGGATGAAGTGACATAATGAGGAGTCTGCGGAGCAATGACGCTCGTAGAGTTCGTCGACTTCAGTTTCAAGTACCTAGAAGCAGACTCTCTAGCTCTCAAGCACATTAATCTGAAGATTGATCCGGGCGAATACATTGTCGTCACGGGCCCCTCGGGCTGTGGCAAGACCACACTCTGCCGCGCAATCAACGGGCTTGTCCCGCACTTCCACCGCGGCTATGTCGGCGGTCACGTGTATGTGGACTCAAAGGACACCAGAAACAGCGAGGTCGCCGAGCTGGCTACGATTGCTGGGCTGGTGTTCCAAGACCCAAGCAACCAGCTTGTGACTTTGAATGTGGAGAAGGAGATCGCTTTCGGACCCGAGAACCTAGCTGTAGAGCCCAAGGAGATACGGTTCCGAGTCGAGGATCTGATATGCCGTCTGAAGCTGGAGCCTCTACGGGATAAACACCCTCACGAGATGTCAGGCGGGGAGCAGCAACGCGTTGCAATGGCGGCGACTCTTGCTCTCAGACCCAAGATTCTCGTTGCCGACGAACCAACATCGAATCTCGATCCACAGAGTGCACAGCTTATTCTTGACCTGATTGCAGACCTCAACAGACAGGGAATGACTGTCTTGCTCGTGGAACACCGCCTAGATTTGGTGTCGAACGAGGCTTCGAGGCTCATTCTGATGGACAAGGGCTCCATAGTGGCTGATGGTGCTCCTCGTGATGTGCTTGTGCAGGACCTTTGCCAGGAGATTGGCGTGGGAATACCAAAGGCCACTCAGGTCTACAAACAACTGAAACGACGGGGTGTGACGCTGGGACGCGTGCCACTGACGGGCAAGGAGCTAGCTGCTCTCGTGAAGGAGGCCCGACAGGCATGATTCAGCTTGATGATGTTTACTACAGCTACGAAGGCCTCTATACAGCGCTCAGGGGGGTTTCCTTGGAGATTGAAGACGGTGAGAGGGTCGCAATCATGGGGTCTAATGGTGCTGGCAAGACGACTCTCATAAAGCACATGAACGGTCTCCTACGGCCGCAGAGAGGGCATGTGTTCCTTGACGGCAGGGACACAAGGAATCTCTCGGTAGCTGAGATGGCTCGTATTGTCGGACTGGTCTTTCAGTCGCCGGATCATCAGCTCTTCTTGGACAGCGTTCACAAGGAAGTAGTGTTCGGTCTCAAGAACTTGGGATTCACCAGCGAAGAGATTGAGGATAGATGTGCCAGTACGCTGGAGCACCTTGGGCTAACAGGCTTCGCTGAGCGGTCACCCTTCACGCTTTCTGGAGGCGAGAGAAAGCGTGTCGCACTCGCTTGTGTTCTGGCTACAGAGCCCCGGGTTCTTGCTCTTGATGAGCCAACCATAGGCCAAGATGCTCAGCAGAAGGACAGACTGGCACAGCTCTTGCTCGACCTGAACCAGAAGGAGCGCACAGTGATAGTTGTCACCCACGATATCGAGTTTGTCATCGAGCATTTTCCACGGACTGTGGCAATGGCTGATGGGAGAATAGTCGCTGACGGCTCCACCAGTTCCGTGCTGAGCAATGACAAGGTGATTGAGTTGTGCTCACTTGCGCACCCACAAGTCACACTTGCCGCTAAGGCCCTACGCCAATCCTTCCCTGAAGTGCCAGAACGTATCACTTCCATGTCCCAGATAGAAGAAGTGATCATGGGTCTGCTTGAAGGAGGAACATACTCGTGAGTTTCTTGGAGATCTTCCAGTACACTCGCAAGGACTCAATCATCCACCGTTTGGACCCAAGGTCAAAGATGCTCTTCTCGGTGGCGGCCGCCGCTGCATCTCTCATGTTCCTGAATATCATTCCCCTTCTGATAGCGTTTCTTTGCCTCATACCCATCATAGCAGCAGCCAAGTCGATGAAAAGGTGGTTGCGGAGCATGAAGGGACTGTCAGTCCTGTTGGTCTTCATCATGGTCTTCAACACCCTTCTCTCGCCAGTTCCGAACCCCTTCTCACATTCAGTCGCATTGACGATCCGTCTTGTTGCCCTCATGACATCATTCTCGATCTTCTTCCTGACTGTGCACCCAGATCAGTTGTCCCAGGCGCTCATCCAGATGCATATCAAGTTCGAGTTTGCCTTTGCGATGAGCATGGCGATGAGGTACGTCCCGACCCTTGCGCAAGAAGCATACTCCATTATGGATGCTCAGAAAGCCCGGGGGGTCGAGCTTGACAAGGGTAATCCCATCAGGCGAATCAGGAACATCATCCCGATCATAGTCCCACTGATTATTGTGTCCATCCGAAGGGCTCTCTCGATTGCTGAGAGCATGGAATCAAGAGGTTTCGGTGCATGCGAAAAGCGTACCTACATGGACCGACTGAGCTTTCACAAGGGCGACTGGGTGGTGATGTCGGTGTCGATAGTCGTTCTGGTACTTGTTGTGTACGTCCGACTCTTTGTTGCGCTGCCGGAATGGATGCTCTGGAGTCTTCCTCTCTGAGGCCGTTACTCCGTACAAGCTCATGGAGGATGTTGGCCCTGCACAAAACGACAAGCTGTTCATCCTGACAGAGTTTATTTGAAGGGCCAACGTAGTATGAAGGGATGACAGTCGAGAAGAAGGTTCAGCTACAGTCCCGAGAGCAGTACACAGTCAGAGACCTGCTGGCAGACCTGAAGTCAATCGACCCTACTCCCAGTGTGCTCAACAGGGTTGCTTCGGAAGTCATCTACTTCCAGTGGAGCTGCTGCAAGACAGATTTG
>Ga0153915_10003707_pt1 | contig 14028 bp, 8 predicted proteins | sample Opewatmetagenome_2_FD_107003 | JGI IMG/M metagenome (GOLD analysis project Ga0153915, IMG submission 107003) | Freshwater wetland microbial communities from Ohio, USA - Open water 3 Core 3 Depth 3 metaG | ecosystem: Environmental > Aquatic > Freshwater > Wetlands | place: USA: Ohio, Lake Erie... | reverse complement strand
GTTTTTCCAAAACCAGAAATTGACAATGATATTACCGCATTTTTTGAGGAAAAAATTAAACCAGTTCTTATTGATGGATTATTTAGTGGTGAAAGTAAAAAAGTAATGGGCGAAGCAGAAACAATTTGGAAAAATATTCTAGATGAAAAATATCAAGACGAAGAAGACGATGATAAAAAAAGTATAGCTGAAGATTATCTTCATAATTATTTAGATGATGAATTCCACAAAAAAGCATTAGAAAATAATTTGAGGGCTGATGGAAGAAAAATAGATGAGATTAGAAAACTTTATGCTAAGGCTGGAGGTATTTCTCCTGTTTTGCATGGCTCAGGGATTTTTTATAGAGGAGAAACACATGTTCTCTCTGTTCTTGCCCTAAGTGGACCAGAAGACATGCTTGTTATTGAAGGGATGGAAACTGAATCAAAAAAACGTTTTATGCATCATTATAATTTCCCTCCATATTCCAGTGGTGAAACTGGTAGAATTGGTGGAATAAATAGGAGAGAAATGGGTCATGGTTTCCTTGCTGAAAAGGCATTAATTCCAGTCATTCCAAATAAAGAAAGTTTTCCATATACAATTCGTGTTGTTTCTGAATCAACAGCATCTAATGGATCAACTTCACAAGCTTCAATCTGTGCTTCAACTATTGCTCTCATGGACGGAGGAGTTCCAATAAAAACTCCAGTAGCTGGAATTTCTATTGGTTTAATGTCAGACATAAAAAATTCAAATAATTATGTTTTACTTTCAGATATTCAAGGACCAGAAGACCATTATGGTGATATGGATTTCAAAGTCGCTGGAACTAAAGATGGAATTACCGCCATTCAACTTGATGTAAAAGTAGACGGAGTCCAAATAAAAATTCTTAAAGAAGCATTAGAAAGAGCAAAGAAGGCTCGTTTGCAAATTCTTGAAACTATAACTCAAGAAATTCCTGAACCTAGAAAAGAAATTTCTCCAAATGCTCCAAAAATTTTGACAATAAAAATTAATAAAGACCAAATTGGATTAGTTATCGGGACAAGCGGAAAAACGATAAACGCTATTAGGGAAGATACAGAAACAGAAATCACCATTGAAGAAGATGGGACTATCTTCGTAACTGGTAAAAATGGCGGAGCAGAAAAAGCTGTAAAAATTATTGAGGAAATGACTCATGAGTATAAAGTTGGCGATATTGGAGAAGGAACAGTTGTTAAAATTATGGATTTTGGAGCTTTTGTTAAGATTGGCTATGATACTGAAGGGCTTGTCCACATTTCTGAAATTGCTCCATTTAAAGTTAATAAAGTTACTGACCTACTAAAAGAAGGGGATAAAGTTCCAGTAAAGCTAATAAAGATAGATGATAAAGATAGGCTTAATTTTTCCATAAAAGAAGCTGATAAAAACTACTTTAAGAACAAAGAGGCATCTTGTTAGTTAAAAGATAATATTGATATGATATAATTATTGGTATTAGGTACTATATATTTTTGATGTAAATTATGGAAGAAAATAATAAAGAAAAGCAAAATATTTCAGGCATAAATGATGGTGTTCAAGTTCTTAGAACTTATACATCTGATATGGCTGATGTTATTCGTAATAATGATATGACCGTTGCTAAGATAGCTATGGAGGAAAAAAGGAAAAATGAAGAAGATGAATTATATAGAAAAGCAAGTGGAACTAAGGGCTCAAAAATATTTTTCTTGATTACTGGAATAATTTTAATAGGAGTTGCAATCTTTGGAATATATTATGTTCTTCAAAAAAATAAAGAAACTCCTGCAACTTCACAAAAAGTAGAAAATGTTAGTACTTTTATTTCATATGATTCTTCTGCTTATATAGATGTGACAGATGTAAATACACTTAGTGGACTACTTACCCTCTTAGAAAAAGAAGGGGACACAGATAAAACAATAAAAGCATTTTTCTTTACAGAGAAAGTAAATATTACTTCTGGTAAAACAACTATTGAGTCTTCAAAATTAATAAATTCCGAAAATTTTATTAATTTAGTAGAAACAAGTATTCCAAGTGCTTTACTTAGATCATTAGATGATAGTTATTTGTTAGGAGAATACATGAATATTAATGATACAGGGACGGGGAATAAGCCATCAATGTTTTTAATTTTTAAAACTACAAACTATAATCAATCATATGCTTCAATGCTTGAATGGGAAGAAACAATGTTAAAAGATTTATATAGTTTATTCAATATAAGTGTTTCAAATTCAGAACTTTTTGAAAAACCATGGGAAGATATTATCATTAATAATAGAGATGCAAGAGTTTTATATGGAGCAAACGGGGAAGCTTTACTTTATTATCTTTTTATAAATAGAGATAAATTTATTATAACCACTAGTGTTGATGCACTACAGGAGGTTGTAGAAAGATTATTAATAAAAAATACTTAGTTCCATTTTAAAAATATAAATGTTAATATAAATATATGAATAAATATAAAACAAAATTAGAAGAAGAAAAAAATTTATTGGAAGAAGAACTTAACACTTTGGGTATAGTTGATAAAACTGGTGACTGGGAAGCCACTCCAGATAAAGAAGAAATCAATCAAGAAGTTCAAGACGAAGCAGATTTATCAGAAAGAGCCGAAGAGTATGAGGAAAAGTCACAAAAGCTTAATCATTTAGAAGAACGACTTGCTAATGTAAATAAGGCTTTACAAAAAATTGAAAATAGAACTTATGGTATTTGTGAAATTTGTGGATCTGGAATAGAAGAAGACAGATTAGAGGTAAATCCTGCAGCAACTACTTGTAAAAAATGTATTAACAAAATAGAATAATTATTCACCAATAGGCTCAAATATTAACTTGAGTCTATCTTTATTTTTATTTATATATGTCATTTGGAAGAGTTTATTCAGCTCAAACACATTTATTAAAAGGTAAAATAGTTAATATTGAAGTAGATATCACAAAAAATACACTCTACGCTTTTACTTTGGTTGGACTTCCTGATAAAGCTGTTGATGAATCAAAAGACAGAATGAGTTCGGCTTTGAAAAATTCTGGATTTCCTTCGCCCAAAAATCAAAATCAAAAAATTGTTATTTCTCTTTCACCTGCTGATTTAAAAAAAGAAGGTCCTTATTTTGATTTAGCAATTGCTATTGCTTACCTATTTTCACTTGGAGAAATAAATTTTAATCCTGAAAAAAAATTATTTTTAGGAGAATTGTCTTTAAATGGAGAATTAAGACCAATTAAAGGAGCTCTGCCTCTTGCCGAAGCTGCTAAAAAATTTGGGTTTAAAGAAATATTTTTACCAAAAGAAAATGCTGAGGAAGCAGCCTTAGTAGAGGGTATTACAGTTTATGGAGCTAATAATTTGAGAGAAGTGACAGACCATATAAACAACTTGGAAGAGAAAAAAAGATCCGATAAAGATAAACAATTTGAAAAACCAAAAATAATTTCTCAACCTCAAACAGAAATTATTTATAAAGATAAAATCAATAATACAGATTTCTCTGATATTAAAGGGCAAGAAGGAGCTAAGAGAGGGCTAGAAATTGCAGCTGCTGGGGGACATAATATTGCGATGTCCGGGCCACCTGGAACTGGTAAAACAATGCTCGCAAAAGCTTTTTCTGGAATACTCCCTGATTTAAATAAAGAAGATATCCTAGAAATAACTGGAATTCATTCTATAGCTGGACTTTTAGAAGATAGCTTAATAACTGAACCACCATTTCGTTCTCCTCATCATACCTCAAGTTACGTTTCAATAATTGGTGGAGGAATAGTTCCTAAACCTGGAGAAGTTACTTTAGCTAATAAAGGAGTTTTATTCTTGGACGAATTCCCCGAATTTGAAAAAAGAGTTTTAGAATCTTTACGACAACCACTAGAAGATAATGTCGTCTCTATCTCAAGAGCTAGGGGATCAGCTATCTTTCCATCAAATTTTATTCTTGTTGCAGCAATGAACCCTTGCCCTTGCGGGAATAAGGGGAATAAACAAAAACAATGTATTTGTCGCCCAAGTGATTTAGAAAGATATAAAAGAAAATTATCAGGACCAATCATGGATCGTATTGATATTTGGATAAATGTTGAAAATATAGATTATGAAAAATTGTCAGACGGAACTAGAGATGGAGATAGTACTGAAATTATAAAAAGTAGAGTAGTAAAGGCTCGTAATATTCAAGGAAAAAGATTTAAAAATTCTCAAAGAAAAATAAAAACAAACAGTGAAATGAATGTCCGTGAACTCAACGTATATGCTCCACTTGATGAAGATACTAAGAAACTTCTGAACCAAAGTGCTGAAAGACTCGGGCTTTCCGCTCGTGCATATCATCGCACAATAAAACTTGCTCGTACAATTGCTGACTTAGAAGATAGTGAAAATATTTTACAATCACACATTTTAGAAGCTTTGCAATATAGACCTAAGGAGAATTAAACGAAGCCCCGCTTGGACGTATACGTCCAAGCGGGGCTGTTATTTTACAAAATTTTATTTTAAAACTATTTTTTAAAATGGAGGTTTGACTGTTGTTCCATTACTATTTATTATTTCAAAGTGAAGATGTGGCCCAGTAGAGTGCCCAGTATTACCCATTGTAGCAATCTTTTGCCCTTGCGTAACTTTTTGCCCGACAGAAACATTTATAGTTTGCAGATGGGCATAACGAGTACTCTGACCATTATCATGTTTTATTGTCACATAATTACCATAACGTCCCCCACAGGAATCAGATCCTTCTTTACAGTAAGAAACAGCTTGAGCAACAACTCCATCGGCAGCTACAACAATTGAAGTTCCACGGTTATTACCAATATCAACTCCATAATGGAAACTACCCTTACGAGGACCATAAGGTGAAGTAATCGGACCAGTTGCGGGGCGTAGATAATAACCAGATGGAGCAGTTTTCGTACTATATGATGATTTAGAGGAGCTAGAACTTGAAGAATATGTAGTTTGAATAACTCCATTTGGCACAAATACAACTTGACCTTTTTGAAGGGTATCACTAGCAGAAATACCATTAAATATTAAAATGTCATCTGTATCTGCATCATACTTTTTAGCAATACCGCTTATTGTATCTCCACTTTTAACAATATGCTTTACTCCAGTTACTGGTAAAATATTAAGTTTTTGTCCTATTGATATAGTTTGCCCAGAAATGTTATTCTCCCAACGAATAGTATTTACAGAAATATCAAATGTTTCAGCTATTTCTGACAAAGTGTCACCAGATTCAACAGTGTAAATTATTATCTGATCAGAAATAGGACTTCTTTCAAAAGAAGCATCAGGAACATAGACATCTTCATTGCATAGAAGAGAATTATCTTCTATTGTAAGATCTTTATCACTACTAACTGTTTTAACATCTGGGTTAACAGATGATTCAGAACTTATACTTAGACTCATATTTTGAGAATTACTACAACTGGTATTAGTATCCGTGCCAGAAACAATTTGCACCTCATCAGCATCAGCTTGTGTTCCTAATATATCAGAAAGAAAACTAGCATCCGCAAATAATGGGGTGCTAGCTATTGAAATAAATATTATGATAAACGAAAAGACCTTAAAGATAAAAGGCTTGGCAAATAATGATATTTTCATCCTCCGACAAGAACTTATATATTGACTATCGGATGAATCTTGTGATTGAGTTTCTATATACTTTAAAATTAATTATATTGGATATTTCTCCTCTTTCGGAATTACAGTACGACCGCATAAGCGAAAGCTGTAACTATAATATCTAATATAATTGTTACAATCATGCAGAAATGCTTGAAATATAAAGCTTTTATAGGGTTTCAGTATTTAGAGTAACCATATGTGATATACCCTATATATAAGGGTAGCCGATATACTAATTATAGTCAATAAAGTAATCCACAGTCAGTTGATAACTTTTAATAACTTAATTTTGGACAATTTTGAATAAAACCTATAAAAAGATACAATGGGGTCTATGTCATATTTAGATTCTCTTAATGAAAAGCAAAGGGAAGCAGTTCTCTATAAAAAAGGACCTCTTTTAATAGTGGCTGGAGCCGGAGCGGGAAAAACTAAGACTATAACTTGCCGAATAATTCACCTTATAAATGAGGGTATTAATCCTAAATCAATACTCGCCGTAACTTTTACCAACAAAGCGGCTAAAGAAATGCGTGATAGGGTTATGACAGAAACTGAGAAATCAACCAATCATTATGATTCAATGGATATCCCGTTTATCTCCACTTTCCACTCTTTGGGGGTTCATATAATTAGGGAAAATTCACATCTTTTGGGCTTAAATAAGCACTTTACAATTCTAGATGAAGGTGACGCTATTAGTATTATTAAAAATATCATGAAAAATAGAGATATAGACCCTAAACAATATGAACCAAGACGAATTAAGTCTATTATTTCAAGAGCAAAAGGAGATTTTTTAAATATTGAAGACTATATAGCCGATCCTGATAGTCCAATAAATAAAATTATCTCCATTATTTGGCGAGATTATGAAAACAAACTCAAAGAAGATGGAGCCCTAGATTTTGATGATTTATTACTTAAATCAGTTTTAATTTTAAAAAATTATCCAAAAGTGAAAGAACAATACCAAAACAGGTGGCAACATATTCACATAGATGAGTATCAAGATACAAATGAGGTTCAATATGAAATGGTTAAATTACTTGTTGGAAAAGAAAAAAATATCTGTGTTGTTGGTGATACAGATCAGAATATTTATAGTTGGCGCGGAGCCAACATAAAAAATATGTTACATTTTGAAAAAGATTATCCAGAAACAAAAGTCGTTATCTTAGAGCAAAACTATCGCTCAACAAAAAATATTATTGCGGCAGCAAATAGTGTTATCAAAAAAAATAATTATAGAGTTCCTAAAAATTTATTTACAGAAAATATTGAAGGTGAAAGTATTGATATTTGTGAAACTTATAATGAACAGGTAGAAGCAAATTTTGTTGCAAAAAATATTGAAGAAATATTGAAGAATGAAAAGGCGGAAGACATTGCAATCTTATATAGAGCTAACTTCCAATCAAGAGTTTTGGAAGAAGCATTACTCGGGAGACAAATACCTTATCAAGTTTTAGGAACAAAATTTTTTGAAAGAAAAGAAATTAAAGATTTACTTTCTTATATTAAAGCTTCTTATAATCATGAAAGTTTGGCTGATATAAAAAGAATTATAAATATCCCCACACGAGGAATTGGTAAAGTAACAATAATAAAATTATTTTCAGGAAAACTAAATGAGTTGCCACAAAAAACTCAAGAAAAAATAAATAACTTTTATAAATTATTAGATGATATTCATTTACATATAGAAAATCATAAACCCTCTGAATCAATAAAATATATTATTGAAAAAACTGGAATGAAAGAAGAATTATCGCACGGTACAAGTGATGACCAAGAAAGATTAGAGAATATGATGGAGCTTGTGACCCTTGCTCTTAAATATGATAATTACAAAGATGATGAATTTTCTCCCATGGAGAAACTTTTAGAAGATGCAGCTCTTTCTAGCGACCAAGATACAATGATGAGAGAAGACAAAAACAAAGGAGTAAAATTAATGACAGTTCATGCTTCTAAAGGACTTGAATTCAAGTATGTTTTTGTTACAGGAATGGAGCAAGATTTATTTCCCCATATTAAAGATAACACACAGAATAAAGAAGATGCCGAAGAAGAACGACGTCTATTTTATGTAGCAATTACTAGAGCAAAAAAGAAATTATTTCTTTCTTATGCAACAGAAAGAACTATTTTTGGCTCACAACAAATGAACACTCCAAGCGAATTTATTTACGATATTCCAGAAGAATTAACTTGCTTTGAACAAGAATTTTCAATTGAAAATGGTAAAGAAAAAATTGTTTATATATAAAATGTTATAATAAAATTATGATACATAAAGCTAAAAAAAGTTTAGGGCAAAATTTTTTGAAATCAGAAAAAATTTTAGAGAAAATTTGTAAAACTGGTGATATTAAAAAAGATGATATTATTCTTGAAATTGGGCCAGGAAAAGGATCTTTGACAAAAAAACTTTTAGAAAAATCTGGGACTGTTATAGCTGTAGAAAAAGATTACGAATTGATAGAAATATTGAAAGAAAAATTTTTTGATGAAATAAAAAATAAAAAGTTAATTTTAGTTGAAGGTGATATTCTTAAATTTGATATAGAAAAAATTCTAAATAAAAAAGAAAATTATAAAATAATTGCAAACATCCCTTACAACATAACTGGGGCAATTTTTAAAAAATTTTTGTCTTGTAATTCCCAACCTTCAAAGATGGTTTTACTTGTTCAAAAAGAAGTAGTGGAAAGAATTATTGCAAGAGATGAGAAAGAAAGTATTTTATCTTTATCGATAAAAATTTATGGTGACCCAAAATATATAATGACTGTTTCCAAAAATTTTTTTACTCCTAAGCCTAAGGTAGATTCAGGAATAATTTTAATAGACAATATTTCAAGAAAAAATTTTGCAAATCAAAATCAGGAAAAAATATTTTTTGAATTAATAAAAAATGGTTTTGCTCATAAAAGAAAAATTCTCAAAAAAAATTTAAAAGAACTTATTGGAGATAGTTCAAAAATAGAAAAGATTTTGGAAAAATTAAAAATTCAACAAAATATTAGAGCAGAAGATTTAGATCTAGAAAAATGGCTTGAGATTTCAAAAATTTTATCCACAGAAAAATAGAATATTGGAGAAATAAGTTGTATAATCAAGAGTATAATACCTCGGTTATATGAATAACATTAAGAAATACCTTCCAAGTAAAAAGTTTATCTCCGTAATTATATTTATCATTATTGCAATGATTCTATTTTTTGTTATTAAAGGAGCAATTGCTGTTCTTAAAAATAGAAAAATCGCAACAGATAAAGATGGAAACGTTAAGGCTGTAACCGTCAGTTCAATAATCCAAAAAGATAGTAATAATAACGGGATTGAAGATTGGGAAGAGTACCTATGGGGACTAGACCCCCAAAAAAATGGTCCTGAAAATAAAGAATTTATTTTAGCAAAAAAGAAATCTTTGGAAGAAAGTGGGCAAATAAACACTAGTGATAGAGAGGGGGAGCCAGAAGAAGTTTCTCAAAATGCAATGCTCGCAAGGCAATTGTTTGCAACAATTATATCTTTGCAAGGAAGTGGAGACTTGAATGATGAAACAATAGCTTCACTTACTGAATCTATTGGGCAAGAAGTTAAGGCAACAGAAATTCCAGATACATATACTAAAAATATGCTTACAATTGTTGATGATTCTTATGAAACAAGAACTAATTATATAAATGCTTTTGAAGAAATATATAATAAATATCAAGACGAAGATATGGGAGAAGAATTAATAATTATAGCTCAAGGTATTATTAATAACGACCAACAAGCATTATCTTCGATAAAAAGTATAGCAATAGCCTATCAAAATATGGGCAAAGACTTATTAAAAATACCAGTTCCAACCTCTCTAGCAGAAACATATTTAAGTCTTATTAATAATTGTGAGAAAGTAGCCCAATCAATAGAAGGATTAACTGGGCTTGTTAATAATACAATGGATGGAATGAGTTATATTCTAAATTATAAAAAATATAGTGATGCTCTTATTTCTGATTTAGAAAATATAACAGAATTTTTGCAATAATTATATATAAAATGCTATAATTTAATAGTTATTATGGAAAAAAATCCTAACCTAAAAAAACTATCTCAAAAAACCAAAACCAGTTTATTGGTAGTTTTTTTATTTTTTACTATAACCACAGAAACACTAGCTGCAAGCACTGGATTAAATTGGAGCAATCCAAATAAAAATTTAGCAAAAAGTATCTATAACATTTCAATGGATACAGTATTAAACACAAGTACTTTGATGCAAGTAGTTGGATGTCTTGGTATTACAACTGAACTTAGTGGTTGGTTTACAGGACTTTTTAGTTTTGAAAGTAAGGTTAGAAATATGATCACTAAAGAATTTGAGGCCCTTACTCAAGAAGATATAGATAAACTCGGCGAGGATAAATATAAAGAATTAGTATGTTTAAGATATAAGGGTAATATGGTAATGGCTGTATCAGGTATAGATAATAAAACATTTTCAACAGCAGTAGACGCAGGTTATAAATGCCCAACAATTCAAAAAACAGAAGATTACAAGACTCAAAAATTGCTTCAAGATCAACTTGAAATATCTCAAAGTAAAGAGAAAAGAGAGGCTTGTTTTAATGGACTTGCTTATACTTTAGCTAAAAATGAGTTAACTGCGATGACCAAAGAAACTTTGAATTGGGTAAATTCTGGTTTCAGTGGAGATCCACTATATGTCCAGAATATCACATCCCTCACTCAAAGTATTGAAAAAAATGTTATAGAAAGTGGAATTGAAAGATTAATTGATTCTGATTATAATTACCCATATGGAACTAGCTTTTCAAATTCAGTAGTAAGAGGTTACAATAGCGGATATTGGAATAATTCTTCTAATTTTCTTGATTCATTAACTTCTGATTTATCAGCTTTTTTGACAGATGAAGATTCTTATATGTCAGCTGATATTTTAGCTTCTCCTAAAAAAAGAAGTCAGTACTATAATTCTAGTTTTTCAGATGATTTTTCTGTAGGAGGATGGGATGGGTATTTAGCTTTGACTCAAAGAGATAACAATAATCCACTAGGATTCACAATGCAAACAGCTCAATACTTATCAGATAGAATTGAGCAACAAAGTACTGAAACAAAAAATGAAGTAACTCAAAATAATGGGTTTTTAAGTCAGAAAACTTGTACCTTGTGGAAAGTATATGATAAGAATGGGCCAGTTACAAATAAAGAAACCAATACAGTTGAAATAGATGGAGTAAAAAAAACAATAGTACTCTCAACTAGTCAAAAAACATCAACTTCTAAAACTAGTGAATATGACCAATGTGCTAATTGGAAAGTTACAACCCCAGGAAGTATTATTAAAGATAAAGTTAGTACATATATAAATTCTCCAGAAAGACAGCTTGAAGTAGCAGATAGCTTAAACGAGGTATTGAACACTCTCTTTACTGTATTAATAGAAAAATTTAGAAGTAGCGGGTTATATAATTTAACAACAGAAGAATATTCTGCTAGTTATGATACTACTAGTGGATATGGAACAAATGGATATGATATTGATACAGAAATTGGGGAAGATTATGATACAAGTACATACTATGTAGATTCTGGAAATTCTTCTTCTGCTTTTGATATATTAAGAACATTAGGTAATACATATATTCATGGAACATTCACAAAAATTGGAACTTGGGATGCGGAAAATAATGTCGCTAAAGATCTTGATGGAAACTATTTTTATGATGAAAATGGTGATCAATTAACTGAATCAAGCTTAAATATAGATACTGGTCTAAGAGAAAAAAGTTGTGATACAAGTGGTAACTGCACTTACGATACTATAACTGACCCTTCTTATTATTATCTAGTCGTTACAACTCCTGGAAAAACAAAGCTTTTTAATAATGGATATATTGGATGGGCAGATGGAGATAGAGCCTTTTGGAATGGAAGCGAATGGCAAAACTGGAAGAAGAATCAATCAAGCCCCATAAACACAAGGGGGGTAATCCAAATTCAACAAGATTACATTGTAGCAACTAAAGAAATTTTAAAGCTAACCCCGAGTGTTATGAAAAAACTCGGAGAACTTGATTATTGTATTCCTGGACCAAATCCAAATTTTAAATCTAATACAGTTGATACTAGCACAAATTTCTATAATTATATTGGGTCTCTTAGTGGTATATATAGATCAAGCTGGTTTGGTATAGATAGTGCCGCAGAAATTAGTATAGCAAAAAGTGGAGATCCTGATTATGATGATTATGTAGATACTTTTGACGATATACCATCTTTTTTTAATAATATTAAGTCTACCATTTTATATAAAATAGTAAATAATTTTGGATCAATAATAGATGACTCAAATTCTTCTTCAGATGAATTTATGAATTATATTGCACAACTTATACTTGGTGAAAGTACTAAAGTTGATATTACAAATACGATAACATTATTAATAAAAAAAATGGGGATACAAATAGATGATTTTTATTCAAAATATGAAACCAATTTTGAAGATATTTATGGAACAATGCGTAACCAATATAATCAAGTAGAAAATAAAAGCATAAATACAGCAACAGATAATAATACTGCATATCTTCCAATGATAGAAGATGGATATGCGGCAACTAAAAATATGGTTACCAAATCTGAAAATATAGAAGAGGAAACTAAAAATTACGAAGAGGAAATAACAACAGCGGTATCAAATATAGCTAGACTAGAAATTATTAAAGACCAAGTTTATCCAATAATAGCTGCTGCACAAAAACGCCGGGATGAGAGACTAAAAAGTGTTATTATCCCACTAATAAGAGCAGAGTATGGGGAAATGACAGAAGATGAAGCCATAGAAAAGTATCAGGATCTTTATTCTGATTGCTATGATGACGAATATATAGATTATATTGATTATTATGATATAACAAGCGATTCATCTTCAGAGACAGAGAGATGCAATGATGGAATTGATAATGACTTAGATGGATTAATAGATAGCGATGATCCAGATTGTCTAAAATATGAATGTTCTGATGGAATAGATAATGATAGAGATGGATCAATAGATAGTGATGATTCAAATTGTAGTGATTCTATATATGAAAATGGGTCAGGTAAAAGTTATATAGACGAAAGGGGTATATTATCTTATTATGACTCTGAAGGAAAAGACATAAAAGTTGGGAATGGTACATCTAGGCTAGTATGGATAGGAGTAGAAACAAATTGTACTGATGGAATAGATAATGATGGGGATAGATTAATTGATTCAGATGATACTGAGAGTTGTACTAATTATTCTAGATATGAAGGTGATTGCGATGATGGAATAGATAATGATGGGGATGGATTAATTGATTATAATGATAATGATTGTATAGCAGGGGCGATAGAATATTCATGTAGTGATGGCATTGATAATGATGGAGATTTATTAGTAGATAGTAATGACCCAGATTGTTAGTAGTTTAAGTAGTGATTCAGATAATGGCAGAAGTGGTCGTTGAAAAATAATTTTATTAATGAGTTAGTTATTATGGATAAAAAACACAAAAAAAGCAGAGCATTCCTTACAACAATAATAATTCTATTATTGATTCTTTTAGGTTTATATTTACTTTATCAAAATAAAGATTCTGGTAGTTCATCTTCACTTCTTAATAAAATATTCTCTTCATTAAATACTTCAGAAAATGGTAGCGAGATTGAAGTTGTACAAGCAGGAGAAAATATAGAGAAGGGTGATAGTGTCTCTGTCTTAACTGATACAGGTGGAGATACTGTAGTTGTTAAAACGACTGGGAATAGTGCAGTATATGGAACAGCTTATGAAGATATAGATGAGGGAGATGTAGGTAAAATCGTTAAAAAAACTAATAAAAATATTAATAAATTTCTTGAATCAATTTCTGATTTCTTAGATAATTTAATTTCTGATAAAACTGATGAAGTTAATAACATTATTGATAATGAAAATTCATCTTCGTCATCAAAAACAATTATCCCCACCGTCACCGTTACTGCTTCTCCAAGTTCAATCTCGTCTGGTGACTCATCAACAATTAGTTGGACTTCAACCAATGCTGTAAGTTGTGATGCTGGTTATGATTCTAGAGGAACAGGGGCTTCTGGGAGTTTTTCTACAGGAATTTTATCGACAACTACTTCTTATGCGGTTACATGTAAAGCTAAAAATGGAAACGTAATGAGTGATATGGTAATAGTGCTTGTTACAAATTCGTATGGTTCAGGAGACAATGGTAGCTCTGATCCAGATTCAAATAATGGTCCTGATCTTACTGCTGGTTCAGTTTCTCCAATAACAGTAACAGCTGGAACTATCCAATCATTTAGTGCAATAGCTAG
>Ga0153915_10003706_pt1 | contig 14028 bp, 12 predicted proteins | sample Opewatmetagenome_2_FD_107003 | JGI IMG/M metagenome (GOLD analysis project Ga0153915, IMG submission 107003) | Freshwater wetland microbial communities from Ohio, USA - Open water 3 Core 3 Depth 3 metaG | ecosystem: Environmental > Aquatic > Freshwater > Wetlands | place: USA: Ohio, Lake Erie... | reverse complement strand
CGCTCGACCTATGGGCGGTGCTCGACCGGCATCGCGCCGAGCTGGCCAGGCCCATGGAGCGCGCCGGCCGCAAGGCCAATTCCCTCACCCTCCCGGAGGAGGCCGCGGTATGACCGACCGTCTTGCCATCGCTCACGCGTACGAGCAGGCCCTGTTCGCCGGCCGGATGGACGAGGTGGCCGGCTACTTCACCGAGGACATCCTGTACTGGATCGCGGGGGCCCCGCCCCTGGGCGGCGAGTGGCGCGGCCGCGACGCCGTGATCCGCGCGTTCACCAACCGGGAGTTCGGCCTGGGCGCGGCGGACTGGAGCTACGAGGAGGTGTGGCGCGACTGGTACGCCGCCGCAGACCGGGTGATCGTGGAGATCCGGGAGCGGAGCTGGCTCAAGGGCTCCCCCGCCGACGTCATGGACCAGCGCACGTGCGTGGTGATCCGCTTCCGCGGCGACCGCATCGCGGAGATGCGCGACTACACCGACTCGCACCTCTACGAGGAGTTCCGGCGGCGGCACCCGGAGCTGCCCAGGTTCAAGACGCCCGACGCGCCACGCGCGCGCTGAGCGCGGGGCGGTCAGCCGCCCTGGATCAGCTTCGTCAAGGCCGGCACGATGCCCATCAGGCGCTGGTAGGTGGCGAGCTGGCCCCGATGGTACTCCTCCTGCGCGATGCCGTGGTGCCACCAGGCGTACTTGGTGCCCTGCTTGCCATCGAACCGGGTGTGGAACTGGAGCAGCGCCAGCTCGCCCGCGGCACGGAACCTCCGCTCGGCATCCTGCATCTGTGACTTGAGGAGCTTCAGCAGCTCCGGCTTGGTCTTCGCGCGGTAGGCGGCGCTCGCGTAGTGTCGCAGCAGCCGCGGCCACGGCCAGCGGCGCAGGTTGGTGTCCGGCCGGGTCAGCTCCCCGGTCATCATCATCGCGATCTCGAGGATGTGCTGCACCATCTCGCGGACGTTGCGCACCTCGGGCACGGGGCGGAAGTCGAACTTGCCGGCGGGGATGTTGCTCACCTCGGCGATGACGCCGTTGCGGACGTCCCACCAACCCTCGATGGTCTCGTCCAGCAGGGAAACGAACTCCGACATCGCGGCCTCCTGAGCGCGGGAGAGGAGACGACGCTAACCGGCGGCGCCGCTCCCGCGCCAGACCGGGACGCCGCGCGGCTCCAAGCCGCCGCAGGGGAGAGGCCCGGGACATCGCCCCTGGGACCCCGCCCTTGCCACCTCCCGCACCGGCGCGCAAGCTAGGTAAGGCGGCTCGATGCGCCAGGCATGCGTCCCATTCGCGGGGGAGACGAGGGATGCCGGCCAACCTCACGCCCGACTATCTGCAGGCCGAGGCCAGATTCCGCGCCGCCGCGACGCGGGAGGAGAAGATAGAGGCGCTGGAGGACATGCTGCGGGTCCTCCCCAGGCACAAAGGCACCGACAAGCTTCACGCGGACCTGCGCTCACGCCTCTCCAAGCTGCGCCTCGAGCCGCGGAGCGCCGTCGCCAAGGGGTTCAGCCACCGGATCCCGCGCGAGGGCGCCGGACAGGTCGCGCTGGTTGGCTGCCCCAACGCCGGCAAATCGAGCCTCGTCGCCGCCCTCACCCACGCCACGCCCGAGGTCGCCCCGTATCCCCTGACGACGCGCGATGCCACGCCGGGGATGATGCCCTTCGAGGACATCGCCTTTCAGCTCGTAGACCTGCCGCCACTGTGCCGCGAGCACGTGGAGCCGTGGGTCTACGACCTGGTGCGCGCGGCGGACCTCGTCTGGCTGGTCGCCACCATCGAGGAGGCACTCGGCGGCCCCGACACGGTCATCCAACTGCTCGACGCCAAGGGAATCGAGCTCCATCCCGCGGGAACCGACGCGCCGGCTCCGCCCCGACCCGGCTGGGTCGGCAGGCCGGCGCTATTGGTCGTGACCGGGATGGACCGCCCGACGGCCGAGCGCGACCTCGGGGCGCTGCGCGAGCTGCTCGAGGTGCCGTGGCCGATCGTGCCCGTCTCGGCCATGACCGGCACCGGGTTCTCAGAGCTCGGGCGGCAGACCTTCGCCGCGCTCAAGATCGTGCGGATCTACACCAAGGAGCCGGGGAAGGACCCCGACCGCGCGCGACCCTTCACGCTGCCCGTGGGGTCCACGGTGGCCGACCTGGCGCGGACCATCCACCACGACATCGCGGCGAAGCTCAGGTTCGCGCGAGTCTGGGGTCGCAGTGCGTTCGCAGGACAGGCGGTGGGCGAGGCCCACGTTCTCGTGGAAGGGGACGTGGTCGAGATACACGTGTGAGGTGAGAGATGCCGGGATCGGCCCGCGCCTGCCGCCAGCGACTTGCCGGGACTGACGTGCCCAGGGCGAGCACACACGCGCTGGCGTTGCCAACCGGCTCGTGGCCCGGCATCTTGCACCATTCCCCACAGTGACGTAGCTGATCCCATCCCCCTCCCAGCGGCCTGCGTCGGCCGGCTCCGGCGGAAGGGCGCGTTCGTCAGCCGCCCGATTAGGAGATGACGTGAGCGACGTCCTTGCTCGCCTCCGCGCAGCCCTGGCCGATCGTTATACGATCGCGCGCGAGCTGGGCGCGGGCGGGATGGCGACAGTGTACGAGGCCGAAGACGTCAGGCATCGCCGCAAGGTCGCCGTCAAGGTGCTGCGGACCGAGTTGTCGGAGGCGTTGGGCGCCGAGCGCTTCCTGCGCGAGATCGAGACGATCGCGAGCCTCCGGCACCCGCACATCCTGCCGCTCTACGACTCGGGCGAGGCCGGCGGATTCCTCTTCTATGTCATGCCCCTGGTCGAGGGAGAGTCGCTGCGCGCCCGGCTGGAGCGAGAGAAGCAGCTGGCGCTCGACGAGGCGCTCCGCATCGCGCGGGAGGTCGCCGACGCCCTGAGCTACGCGCACAGCCGGGGCATCATCCACCGGGATATCAAGCCGGAAAACATCCTGCTGGAGAGCGGGCACGCGGTCGTCTCCGACTTCGGCATCGCGCGCGCGATCAGCGCGGTCGGAGACCAGCCCCTGACGCGGACCGGGATTTCGGTGGGCACGCCGCAGTACATGAGCCCCGAGCAGGCGGCGGGCGAGAAGGATCTGGACGGACGCACGGACCTCTACAGCCTGGCGTGCATGCTCTACGAGATGCTGGCTGGCGTGCCGCCGTTCACCGGACCGACGGTCGAACGGCTGATCCACCAGCACCTGGTCGAGAACCCACCGGAGATCACGCAGTTCCGGCCGGCGGTGCCCGGCGAAGTGGCGGCGGCGCTGGGGCGCGCCCTGGCCAAGACGCCGGCGGACCGGTTCGCCACGACGACCGCGTTCGCGGAGGCTCTGAGCCAGACGATCGCCAGCGACGCGGGAGAACGCTCCGTGGCGGTGCTGCCGTTCCTGAATCTGAGCGCGGACCCCGAGAACGAGTACTTCGCCGACGGCATCACCGAGGACGTCATCGCGCAACTCTCCAAGGTCCGGGCGCTGAAGGTCGTCTCCCGCACCTCCGTGATGCCGTTCAAGGGGCGCGAGCAGGGCCTGCGCGAGATCGCGGCCCGGTTGCGCGTGGCCACGCTGCTCGAGGGCAGCGTGCGCCGCGCGGGCGATCGCGTCCGGATCGTGGCGCAGCTCATCGACGCAGCGACGGACCAGCATCTCTGGGCCGAGACGTACGACCGCCGGCTCACCGACATCTTCGCCATCCAGACGGAGGTGGCGCTGCACATCGCGGCCGCGCTGAAGGCGGAGCTGTCCCCCGACGAGCGGGCCCGGGTCGGGCGGCCGCCCACCAGCGACGTGCTCGCCTATCAGCTCTACCTCCAGGGCCGCGCGTACCTCGTCCGGTTCACCGCAGAGAGCATCCGCACCGCAATTGCGTACTTCGAGCGCGCCCTGGAGCGTGATCCGGCCCTGGCGCAAGCCCACGTCGGCATCGCGATGGCCTTCACGGAGCTCGCCGAGAGCGGCCTGCGCGACCCGGACGAGGCCTATCCGAGGGCGAAAGCCGCCGCCGAGCGCGCGCTCGCGCTCGATGGTGACCTCGGTGACGCGCACTGCACGATGGCCTACTGCAAGATGGTATATGAGTTCGACTGGGCCGCCGCGGAGGCGGAGGGCAGGCGCGCGCTCGAGCTCAGTCCGAACAGCGCGGACGGCTACGACCTGTACGGGCGTCTGTGCGCGTCGCTCGGGCGCCACGACGAGGCGATCGCGATGTACCGGCGGGCCCAGGAGCTCGACCCCCTGGCCCACCGTGTGGACGTCGCCACGGCACTGCTCCGGGCCGGCCGGTCCGAGGACGCCCTCGCCGCCGCCCGCGACGCGGTCGAGGTGGACGCCGAGTACGCGCGCGCGCACTCCACCCTCGGCTGGGCACTTCTCGGGATGGAGCAGCGCGAGCAGGGGCTGGTGGAGCTGGAGCGTGCCGTGGCGCTCGCGCCCGGCGCCACCATCTGGCTGGCCCAGCTAGGGCAAGCCTACGCGCAGACGGGACGGAGCGACGACGCGCGGGCGATTCTCTCGCGACTGGAGCGTGAAGCGCGCGACCACTACGTCTCTCCCTACCACCTCGCGTACGTGCACACCGGGCTCGGCGACCACGACCGGGCGATGGACTGCCTCGAGCAGGCGTTCGAGCGCCGCGCCGGGGCCTTGTACGGCGTCAAGGCCTCGTTCCTGTTCACGCCGCTGCACTCGCACCCGCGCTTCCAGGCGCTGCTCAAGCGAATGCACCTGGACTGACGAGTCGGGCGGGCGGCTCCGTGGCGGAGATTGAGGCGGCGAGGATGTAGCCCGGAGAGGGCCGGCCGCGTGGTCGAGACCGGCCTCTAGGTTGCGGCGGGGAGCGGTGCGGACGGCGCCGCGGACGCGGCAGCCGGCGTGGCGACGATCACGCTGCTGCCCAGAGCGCGGCCCGGTCCGGCGACAGCGCCCACCTCTCCGCCGAAGTACGCCTCCTCGCCGTGCTCGATGAGGTCCAGACCAGCCAGCTCGTCGTGTACCGTCGCGCGCGCCCCGAGGGTGAGCTGCACCAGCCCGTACGCCGCGGCGGTACCGACGCCGGCGATCGCCACCGCGGCCAGCACCGCCACCACCTGCACGCCGAGCTGCGCCGGGTTGCCGGCGAGCAGCCCGTCGGCACCCGAGGGGTTGGCCAGCTTCGAGGCGAACACGCCGGTCAACAGCGCGCCGGCCACGCCGGCCAGGCCGTGGCACGAGAACACGTCCAGCGCGTCGTCGAGCCTGGTGCCGGCGCGCACCTGCATCGCGGTGTAGCTCACGCCCGCGGCGAGGACGCCGATGGCGAGGGCCGCGGCGGGACTGACGTAGCCGGCTGCCGGCGTGATGCCGACCAGCCCGACCACGGCCCCGGTCGCGGCGCCCACCGCCGTCACCTTGCCAAGCCGCGCGGTATCGAGCAGCGCCCAGGTCACCAGCGCGGCCGCCGCCGCAGTGTTGGTGTTGAGGAAGGCCAGCGCCGCGACGCCGTTGGCGGCCAGCGCGGAGCCGGCGTTGAAGCCGAACCAGCCGAACCACAGCAGCCCGGCGCCCAGCAGCACCAGCGGCACGCTGTGCGGCGCGAGCGGCGAACGCTTGAAGTCCTTGCGCGGGCCCAGCAGCCGCGCCGTCACCAGGGCCGAGACGCCGGCGCTGATGTGCACCACGGTGCCGCCGGCGAAGTCGAGCACGCCCCGCGCCGCCAGCCACCCGCCCTGCCCCCACACCCAGTGCGCCAGCGGGTCGTAGACCAGGAAGCTCCACAGCAGCAGGAACAACACGTAGGCGCGGAACCGCATCCGCTCGACGATCGCGCCGGAGATCAACGCCGGCGTGATGATCGCGAACATCCCCTGGAAGAGGGCGTGCGCCGACTGCGGGATGGTCGCGCCGTAGGCCGGTGCGGGCGCGAAGCCGACGCCGCGAAGCAGCGCCCAGCCCAGGCCGCCGAGCCACGGGGTGCCGGGGGCGAATGCCAGCGAGTAGCCGGCCGCCACCCACTGCACGCCCACCACGCCGAGCGCGACGACGCTCATCATCATCGTGTTGAGGGCGTTCTTGGGCCGAACCAGGCCGCCGTAGAACAGCGCGAGCCCCACGGTCATCAGGAGCACGAGGGCCCCCGAGGTCAGCACCCAGGCGGTGTCGCCGGCGGACAACGCGGCCGCGGCCTGCGGGGTCATTGGACGGCTCCCGCCGCCACGGCTCCCGCGCCGCCCAAGGCGGCGCGCTGCACCTGGTCGGCGTTCACGGCCGTCAGCGCCTCGACGTTCTCCTCGCCGGTGCGGATGCGAATCACCCGCTCCAACGGCTGCACGAAGATCTTCCCATCCCCCACCTCCCCGGTGCGCGCCGCCGAGAGAATCGCCGCGATCGTCGCCTCCACGAACGGCTCGGAGACCGCCATCTCGATCCGCACCTTCTCGTGGAATTCCATCACCACCGTGGTGCCCCGGTACTGGCTGAGGACTTCCTGCTCGCCGCCGTGGCCGGCCACCCGCGTGAGCGTGATCCCGGTGACCCCCGCGCGATACAGCGCCGCCTTCACCTCGGGGAGGCGCTCGGGACGGACGATCGTTGTGATGAGCTTCATGGGCGAACCGTACCCAAGTTCGTGCAAGTTGTCAATGATTCTCTGTGCAAAATGCACGAATTGGCCATTCAACTGCACTGAATAGGACGATTGCTGCGATTTGTCGCTGAATCTCAAGGCGGCCCGCAGCGCGGTTCGGCGCGAGCTTACACTCCGCCGTCGCGGCCGGGCTACGGCTTACCGCAGCGCGACGTGGCAGTTCTTGAACAGGTCGGGATGCTCGGCCTTGCCGGTGAGGTCGTGCAGCATCTCGTGCTTTACCGTGAACTCGTCGTCCGCGTAGCCGCCGGGAAGGACGCTGTTGGGACCACCCAGCAGGATGGTGTGCGGCGGCAGCCACTCCCCACCGCAGAGGCCGTCGGGGGTGGCCTCGCACTGGAAGCCCGATTCACCCGCCTCACACGGCATGACGTACCAGTCAACGCGGCCGAGGTCGCCGCTCAGGCCCGAGCACTGCTCGACCTGCTGCCACCAGACCGAATAGATCGGCAGGGGAGACATGGGCTGGCTGCCGGCCGGCGCCGTCGGCACCTCACAGCCGGCGCCCGCCACACCCAGGACGGCGGCGACCACGCGCACAGCCGTGGCCGCGCCCAACGGGAGAAGCGACCAACGCGCGCGAGGGCTCATCGGACCTCCCGACTGGCGAGACTCCGGAGGATCCCCGCCTGGTGTATCTATTGAGTCCGCGCGCGGGGCGGTCAATCCGAAAAGCCACGAAACACGGGCTCGTGGTACCGCGGTTCAAGTGATCGGGTTCCTCGCCGCGCGCGGCGCGCGAGCGCTTCCCCGGCGCGGGCCGCAGTCCGCGAATCGCGAGCGCCACCGTCCCAGGGTGCTGTCGAGGCAGCCGCTGAGGGCCGCAATCCCGAGCGCCTCCCTCGCGCTTGACGGAAGCCGCGGCGCGACGCCTCTTGGCTCCACGGCGCGCCGCGTGCGCCACGATCGGCGCCGACGCGCGCGTGAAGCCGACCCGCCATTCTGGGAGCGAGCGATGAGCGACCACGATCCGACCGACAGCTCAAGTCTGCCGCGACGCGACTTCCTCAGACTGGGCAGCGCGGCGGCCGCGGGCCTGGTCGCCCGCGACCTGGTTCCGCACTTCAGCCAGCCGCTGCCGCCGCCGCCCTCGAATCCGGGGACCCAGGCGGCGATGCCCACGCGGAACCTCGGGAGGACGGGCTATCGCCCCGGCATCTTCAGCCTCGGCGGGCAGGCGCAGGTCGAGAAGCCGAACAACGAGGCGCTGGCGGTCTCGATCGTCGAGAAGGCGCTGGACCTCGGCGTCAACTACGTGGACACGGCGGCGGCGTACGGCGGGACGCAGCGCTGGAGCCAGCGGTACATCGGGCAGGTGATGCGGACCCGGCGCAACCAGGTCTGGCTCTCCTCCAAGACGCACGACCGCACCCGGGACGGGTCGCTCCGGCTGCTGGAGGAGTCGCTCCGGCTGCTCAACACGGACCATCTCGACCTCTGGCAGCTCCACAACGTGATGCGGATGGAGCAGATCGAGCAGATCTTCGCCCCGGGAGGCGCGATCGAGGCGCTGACCCAAGCGCGGGACCAGAAGATGGTCCGCTTCCTCGGCATCACCGGCCATTTCGATCCGGAGCCGTTGATGGAGGGCATCCGTCGCTTCCCGTTCGATACCATCCTGATGGCCATCAACGCGGCGGACCGCCACCAGTACTCGTTCGCCGAGCGGCTGCTGCCGCTGGCGGTCGAGAAGCAGATGGGGATCATCGGCATGAAGATCCCGGCGCGGTCGCGGATCCTGGCCGGATGGAACCCGCCGCCGCCCGATTCGCAGGCGCCGTTCGAGCGGCCGGGCGGCGGAACGCCGAGCACGGCCGGCGCCCTGACGATTCGGGAGGCGATGTACTACACGCTGTCGCACCCGGTCAGCACGGTGATCATCGGCTGCGACAGTCCCGCGCAGGTCGAGGAGAACGTGCAGCTCGCCCAGTCGTTCACGCCGCTCTCCGACGCGCAGCTGGCCGAGATCGCCGCGAAGACGGAGCCCATCAAGCGGCAGGCGCTGTTCTTCCGCCGTTGGGCGTAGCGGGGCGGGGCTGCGCGCGAGCCAGGCGGGCGTCACCCGCCTGGCCCGCGTCGCCTCCCGGCGCGAGGTGCTACCATTGAGCATGGCCGATCCCCGTTCCGTCATCGCGCGCGTCGCGGGCACGCTCGAGACGGTCGAGCGCGCGCAGCCCACGTTGAACGCGTTCATCACCATTACCGCCGAGGGGGCGAGCGAAGAGGCGCGCGTGGCCGAGCAGGAGCTCGCGGCCGGCGTGAGCCGCGGGCCCCTGCACGGCGTGCCGATCGGCGTCAAGGATCTCGTCGCGACGCAGGGGACGCGCACCACGGCGGGCTCGGCCATCCTCAGGCACTGGGTGCCGAAGCGGGACGCGCCGGTGGTGTGGCTGCTCCGTCTGGCCGGTGCCATCCTGGTGGGCAAGACCAACACGCACGAATTCGCGTTCGGCACCACCAACGACAACCCGCACTACGGCGCCGTCAGGAATCCGTGGAACCCGGCGCTTACCACCGGCGGCTCGAGCGGCGGCTCGGCGGCCGCCGTCGCCGCGGGCATCCTGCGGGTGGCGCTCGGCACCGACACCGCCGGCTCCATCCGGATCCCCTCGGCGCTGTGCGGCGCCGTCGGGCTCAAACCGACGTACGGGCTGATTCCCTCCAGGGGCGTGGTGCCGCTGTCCAGGACCCTGGATACGGTGGGGCCGATCGGCCGAACGGTGGGCGACGTCGAAGCGATGATGAGGGGACTGGGGGTTGGGGATTGGGACCTGGGGAGCAGCCAAGGCTCAGGGGTCGGGGCTGCCGGCAGCGGGCATGCGGGATCACAAACGCCAACCCCGAACTTCCAACCCGCGTTCTCACTCGAGCATCTCACGGTCGGCGTCCCGGAGCACTACGTCTTCGACCGCGTGGATCCCGAGGTTGAGACCGGCGTCAGGGAGGCGCTGCGCGCGCTGGCGGCGGCGGGCGCGGAGATCCGGCCGATTGCGATTCCGGAGTTGGAGCGGTGCTGGGAAGTTGGGATCTCGATCGTCCGGCCCGAGGCGCTGGCGTTCCACAGCCGCTGGTACCCTCGTCGCGCGGCCGATTACGGCGAGGATGTGGCCCGGTCGCTGGAGGCGGCGACCCAGGTCCCGGCGAGCGCGTACCTCGCGGCGCGCCGCGCCCGCAGGACGATCGCCCGCGCGGTGCGCCGCGCCCTGCGCGACGTGGACCTGCTGGCAGGCCCGACGGTGCCGATCCTCGCCTTCCCCAACGCCGACGCCTTCCGGCCCGTGCTGCCGGGCGGCGAGCTGCCGCGCCACGCCCTCACGCGGCTCACCTATCCCTTCAGCCTGAGCCGGCTCCCTGCGATCAGCGTGCCCTGCGGTCTGTCCAAGAGCGGCCTGCCAATCGGCCTCCAGCTCGCGGCCGGGCCGCGGCAGGAAGCGCTGCTGCTCGCCGCGGCCCGCGCCTTCGAGGAGGTGCGCGGCCCCTGGCCGGAGCCGCCCGTGTTCTTCGGCGCAGCCTAGCCGGCTACATCCCGCTCATCCCCTCCTGCTTCGCCGCCGCCACCGGCACCATCAGGTGCGCGTACGGCGTGCCGGCGTATCACGTAGGGCGCGAATCTAGGGGGGGTCTCCAAATCGCCAGGGGATCACTGTTGGTTGGCCACCATAATGACATCACCACCGTGTCATCGCGCTATCAATCTGCTTAGTGTCCATAATGACAGCAGGTTAGCTGTCCGACGATTTTCTGGTTGACTTTCATACGTTTGTATCACATAATACATACGTATGAAACATCATCCGGATCTCCGCGAGCGATTGATCGAAGCCGCGCGGCAGCTGTTCGCCCGGGACGGCTACGACGCAGCCAGCGTCCGCGACATCACGGCCCGCGCCCGGGCGAACCTGGGCGCCATCACCTACCACTTCGGCACCAAGGAGGCGCTCTACCACGCGGTGATCGAGCGCTTCGCGACGCCGATCGCGGACCAGATCGCGGCCATCAGCGTCGAGAGCGGACCGCCGCTCGAGCGCCTGGCCAAGGCGATGCGCGCGTTCATGGACCACATCTGGCGCCACCCGGAGATGCCGCGGCTGATCCTCCGCGAGCTGGCCTCCGACCGGCCGCTGCCGGAGCCCGTGGCTCGCGTTATTCGCCGGAACATCGAGTCGTTCAGCCGCATCGTCGCCGAGGGCCAGGCCGACGGCAGCATCCGGCCGGGAGAGCCGCACCTGATCGCCATGAGCGTTGCGGGACAGCCGCTGTTTCTCGCCCTGGCCGGCCGCGCGATCCGCGAGGCCATCGGGACCGATCCCGGTGATCCGGCGATCCGCACGCTCATCGCCGAGCACGTCATCAGCAACATGAAGCGGGCTCTCGCCGGCGCGGGGTCGGTTGCCGCCGAGCCGCAGCTTCAGGGGGCGCCATGATCGTCTCCCTTCTCCTCGCTGCCGTGCTGGCGGCCCAGGATACCACACACCTGTTGCTGGCCGACGCGGTCAAGAAGGCACTGGATACGAACCCCAGCGTCGGCGCCGCCAGGGCCGGACGCGACGCCGCCCAGGCAGCCGTGGGCGAGGCCCGCTCCCCGCTCTACCCTCGCCTCACGGCCAGCTTCTCGGCGACACAGTACAAGATCGGATACCTGGTCTATCCGCTCTCAGGGATCGACGTCCGTAACCCGCCGATCTTCAACAGCACGGTGAGCCAGGGCGCGCTGTCCCTCGGCTACACGCTGTTCGATTTCGGGGGCCGGCTCTCCCGGCTGCGTGCGGCGCGGTCCCAGGAGCGCAGGGCGTCGTCCGCGCTCGATGCCGCGCAGGCGGCGCTCGTCTCCCGGGTGGCCAGCGCCTATCTCAAGGTGCTTTCGACCAACGGGGTCCTCGACGCGCAGGAGCAGGAGCTGGCGGCGCTCGGAGCCGAGGCGCGGCGCGTGGCCCAGATGGAGACGCAGGGCAAGGCAGCGCACGTGGACGTGCTGAGCGTCGCGGCGCGGGTGTCACGCGCGCGGGCGGACGCGGTGGCCACCCGGACGCAGCTCGTCGTGGCCGAGCGGGACCTGGCGAGGCTCACGGGTCTCCCCGACGCGGCGACTCGCGCCGCCAACCTGCTCGGCCTCCGGCTCGCCGATACCACGGTGGCCGGCCGCGACGCCTTGGTCGCGCAGGCGCTCTCCGCCAGCCCGGACGTGAGCCAGGCCCAGCGGGCGGCCGAGGCCGCCGCGGCAGGCGCCGGCGCAGCCCGCGCGGCACTCTTCCCGCAGCTCCAGCTCAACGCCGCCTACGTCGAGAACGGGCATTCGTTTACCGGGTACCGGCCGTGGTGGAACGCGGGACTCCAGCTATCCTACCCGATCTTCGCGGGGGGAGCCCTGCGCGCGGCGGCCCGGGAGAACGAGGCCAACGCGCGGGGAGCGAGGGAGCAGCTTCGCGCGGCGCAGCAGACCGCCGAGCAGGGCGTGGACGCGGCGCTGGCCTCCGTGACCGCGGCGCGCGCGAGCGTCGAGGCGCTCGAGACCGCGGTGGCGCAGTCGGCGGAGGTCGAGCGAATCCGGCAGCTCAGCCTCCAGGTGGGCTCCGGCACGGAGACCGACTACCTGGAGGCGGAGGCGGCGCTGCTCTCCAACCGGGCGAGCCTGGTCCAGGCACGGCATGCGGAGATGGGCGCGAGGGTGGAGCTGGCGAGAGTGACGGGGGAATTGACCACGGAGTGGCTGGGGCAGGTCCTGGTGACGGCAAGGTGAGCTCATGAAGGTGATGGGTGATCGGGTGATCTGGAAAGGCGAGGCATGAACCGCAAGAGGGCAATTCCGATTGCACTGGCCGCCGTCGTTGTGGCGGTGGCAGCCTGGTTGCTCCTGCTCCGCGGCCATGGCAACGACGGCGCGCTCGACGCCTCGGGCACGGTGGAGGCCACGGACGCGCAGCTCGGCTTCCAGGTGGCAGGCCGCATCGACACCATCCTGGTGCACGAGGGGGACGCGGTGAAGGCGGGCCAGCACCTGGCGCGGCTCGACCAGACCGAGCTCACGGCGCGCCGGCAGCAGGCGGCGGCGCAGCTTGCGGCCGCGCGCGCGATGCTCACCGAGCTGGAGCGCGGGTCGCGGAGCCAGGAGGTGCAGCAGGGGCGCGACGCCCTGGCCGCTGCCAACCAGAGGCTCGCCGACGCCCAGCGCGACCTCGACCGCACGCGGCGCCTGTTCGATGGGGGCGCGGTGAGCCGGGAGGCGCTGGACAAGGCGCAGCTCGCCTTCGACGTGGCCCAGAGCCAGCACGACCAGGCCGCCCAGGCGTTGCAACTGCTCGAGGTCGGCCCGCGCCCGGAGCGGATCGACGCGCAGCGGGCCGCCGTGGCCTCGGCCCAGGCCGCGGTCCGTCTAATGGACGCGATGCTCGCCAACTCGGTGATCCGTTCGCCCTTCGACGGCGTGGTCAGCGTGAAGGACCGCGAGATCGGGGAGACCGTGGCGCCGGGTGCTCCCGTCCTCACGATCACCAACATGAACGACCGCTGGGTGCGGATCTACATTCCCGAGACGCGGATCGGGGCCGTGCATCTCGGCCAAGACGCCACCATCAGCGCCGACACCTACAAGGGCAGGATCTACCGCGGCGCGGTGAGCTTCATCGCGAGCCAGGCGGAGTTCACGCCCAAGAATGTCCAGACCCAGGACGAGCGCGTGAAGCTGGTGTACGCCGTCAAGGTCCGGATCACCGGCGATTCCACGTACGACCTGAAACCCGGCATACCGGCGGATGTGCAGTTGGGAGTGAGGAGAGCGCAGTGAAGCTGCGAGACGGCAAGTCACGAGTGGTTGCGAGACGGGAGGCCTGAGAGTGCCGAGTTCGCCGCCCGAGGCACCGGGCGCTGCGGCGCTCTCCGATCCTCCGCAAAGCGCCATCTCGGCGCGGGGGCTGACCCGGAGTTTTCGCGACCTCGTCGCCGTGGACGGGCTGACGCTCGAGGTGCGGAAGGGGGCGTTGTTCGGGTTGGTGGGCCCGGACGGCGCCGGGAAGACGACCACGCTCCGGATGCTGGCCGGGGTGCTCCCGCCGACGTCGGGCGACGCGCTGGTAGGCGGAGTGAGCGTAGCTCGGGACCCGGAGGGCGTGAAGCACCACATCGCGTACATGGCGCAGCGCTTCGGCCTCTACCACGACCTCACGGTGCGGGAGAACATCGACTTCTACGCCGACCTCTACCAGGTGCCCGCGGCGGAGCGGCCCCAGCGGCTGGAGCGCCTGTACCGCTTCTCCAGCCTCGGGACGTTCGAGCACCGTCTCGCGGGTCAGCTCTCTGGGGGCATGAAGCAGAAGCTCTCGCTCTGCTGCGCCCTGGTGCACCACCCGGAGATCCTGCTGCTCGACGAGCCGACGTTCGGCGTGGACCCCATCTCGCGCCGCGACCTGTGGCTGATCCTG
>Ga0153915_10003705_pt1 | contig 14029 bp, 7 predicted proteins | sample Opewatmetagenome_2_FD_107003 | JGI IMG/M metagenome (GOLD analysis project Ga0153915, IMG submission 107003) | Freshwater wetland microbial communities from Ohio, USA - Open water 3 Core 3 Depth 3 metaG | ecosystem: Environmental > Aquatic > Freshwater > Wetlands | place: USA: Ohio, Lake Erie... | reverse complement strand
GGCGCATGGCGCTGCCGAACGCCCGCGATTTCGGCGCAACCACGCCGACCTCGCGCTTCAATTGCTCCCGGGCTTCCTCCGCCAACCAGGGGTGTTCCCCCGGAGCATGATAGACCCAAAGCCATCCGGCCACCCATAAAAGGCTGCACCCGCCCGTGACGGTGAACGCCATCTGCCAGCCGCAGTGCATCGCCAGCACCGCCACGATCGGCGGCGCTATCACCGCCCCGATCGCGCCGCCACAGTCGAACAGGGCCATCGCGAACGCGCAGCGCTTCTGCGGAAACCAACTCGCAATGGCCTTCGATCCCGCCGGCGTGTTCCCCGCCTCGCCCATCCCCAGGATCCCACGAAGAATGCCGAAGCTGATCGGGCCCCGGGCCACCGCATGCAGAATCGACGCGACCGACCAGACGACAACCGCCACAGCGAGGCCCACCCGCGCACCCACCCTGTCGATCCACATTCCCACCGGGATCTGCGCCATCGTGTACGCCAGCAGGAACACCGTCGCTATCGCCCCGTAATCCGCCCCCGAGAACCCCAGGTCCCGGCGCAGGATCGGCACCAGCACCGAAAGCGCCTGCCGATCCAGGTAGCTGATGACCGTCGAGAGGAACAGCAGGCCCAGGATCAGCCAGCGCAGGCGCGAGAGGGTCATGGCGCACCCCGATTCAGGCACAGCCCGGCATCCCGGCGCACGCGCGCTGCCGGCGAGCCCTGGAAGAACGGTCGCCACGATCGGCGCCGGCCGGCCGCTGGCACCAGCCCAGGCCAGCCCCGGCGATGAGGGCCGTGCACCGGCCCGGCTCCATCCCGACGCTACCAAAAGCGGAACACTTCACTCCGTCCCCCTTTCTCCACGGTGCATTCCCCACCGTCCAGCGTCACGCTCCAGTCGCCAACGCGCACCTTCCCCCCATCCCTCGACACGGACGGGGCGCCTGTTCCGGGCCGCGTCGGGCACAGCACCGCGATATAGTCCATCGAACGGCAGGCCGTTCGATTGAACGCCTCCAGCTCCAACGAACTTCCCAACTTCCCTTCGTTCGTCCCGTCGGGGCTGTAGTCCCGACTGGAGCCGTGCATATAGCCCAAGCCCTCCTTGGCCTGCATCGCAGCAGTGCAATAAAGATTGATGTCCAGGCTCGCGAGAGGACGGGTGAAGCTCCAGTGACCGTCACCGATCTTCGCCAACCCGCCCTTGCCGTCCCTGTTGTTCAGGTGCAGCCGCCACGTGTATTTGTGTTCGGCGTCTTTCGCCTCCAGTTTGTCAACGATCACGAAGAAACCTGGTTCCTTCACGAACAGCACACAACGCCGCACGTTCGCCATGGGCGCGTGGTAGGCGCCCGCCAGCTCGTTGACGATCACGTCGGCGAGAGATCCCGATTGGCAGAGCACGACCTCCGCCTTCGGGGTCCCCCGAACATAGAGCTTCGACACATCCGAACGATTCCACCGATGCACCGGCCGATCCGGGAAAAGCTGATTCTTGTCGTCGATGGTGATGGTGTTCGCCGACTTGGTCGCCTTGTCCCACTGGTAGTGAAGCGTGCTTCGATACGAAGCCGAGGCGGGTGAAACGATGAGGTACTCCCCATACGCCCCCAGGCATATGGATCCCAGCTCCGGACGCTGATGACCGAACTGGGTACGCGCCCCATCACCCGAGCGCATGGCCATGACAATGCCATTCTCCCTCCAGGTGGACCGTATGAAACAATCGCCGCTGGAGAACACCCTGACCAGCGGCAACCCCGCCTCTTCGGGCGACTCCCCGCGCGGCGCATCATCCCCCAGGGAGAAGGACAGGAGTCTTTCCTGGAAGGAAGATGAGAACCCGGACCTCTCCCACAACCACGACGCAACCGGATCCTTGAATGCAAGCGCAAGCATCCGGACCACGATTCCACCGACCGGACCCTCATAACCATTGTCTCCAAAGGCGAGAATCTCCGGCTGCGTCCCCTTCCCGGATCCGGGGGTGGACAGAAACGGATATATCTCCCACCGGGCCGTGTGCCGGAGGCCCGTGTTCGCAAACAACCTCGCACGATCCTCGGCCTTCATTGTCAACACCGCCGGCACCAGGGCACTGGCCGGACCGTTGAAGTATCCCATGCCTTCTCCATAGCTGCCGTCGGCCTCGACCACCTGGCTTGCGTACCAAGCCATCGCTTGAAACGCCTTCTCCATCCCTCTCGTATCATCGAGATACTTCGAGGCGATGTACGCCCCGGGAGCTATGTACACCGTCCAATTGTTCGGAGCCGGCTTGTCCAGCCAATTCAGGCACGGCTGCACGCCCTTGGTCCTCAAGGCGCCTTCAATGGCGACCCGCTCCGAAGGCAAAAACAGGCTGTAAGTACATGTCAACGTCATCGCCACCGTGGAGCACAAGGACGACGTTTCGAGCTTCCCCAATGGACGCGCCGGGTCGTAGCCCCGCAGCTCGGCATGCATCCAGAACGCAAACGGCAACTGCGCAACCTGCAACATGTGCTCCCGGATGAAACGCCCCAATTCCTGGTGACCGGTATAGACGAAGACCAGGGACAAGTTCTGCAGTTGTGGGATATTGTAGATGTAGCGGTCCGCACCGAACCCCTGCCGGTCGAAATCCCAGCGATTCAAGGTGTCGGCGGCCTTGCTTGCCTCTTTCTCCCACAGCCGTCGGCCGTCTGGGTCATTCAGGAGAAAAACGCCGAGTTTCTGGAGCAGCTGCTGGTTCCCGTACAGAATCCCGTCGGGATATTGCCGCAACCGCTCAAGGTCGACCTTGAACTCCTGCGGCTGGATCTTCCGCAGGCCCGGCGGCCGGGCGATCCTCTGATCGCTGTAAACCGGGAAATCCTCTCCATCGGCGCGGGCCCCCATGGCGATCGTCGGCGACGCCAGGATCGCCAATGAAAGGGCCCCCAGGCAGCGGAGCGCCGCCGGATGCAGAGGCAGGCGAAGCGCGGGGTGCAGAAAACTTCGTGATCGGTCTCTCATGTTTGTCATGTCTGAATCCGGAAAGGCGGCCATTGCCCTGGCCGTCCGCCTGTCCCGGCATTCCCGATGCTCATCGGCCGTCGCGGCCCGTGAGCATCGGGACTTTCGCCGGGCAAGCCTTTCAGAAATCGATGTTCGTCGTCACCTGCCAGGAGATCGGATCCTGGATGACCCAGCGGGTGATCGTCCCATTGTCGTTGTAGCGATTCACGAGCGGATCATGCTGATTGAAGACATTCTTGATGTTGAGCTGGATCGACGCCGTCCGGCCCTTGCGGTACTTGAACCGGTAACCGGCCATCACGTCGGCCCTCCAGTAGGAATTGCCGTAGACGGGCTTCCCGGCCGTATCCACGCCCGTGAATATCTTGCTCTGGTGGTAATAGCCGCCGCCGACATAAACCCCCTTCAGCTTCTCCCACGGCAGGTCATAGCGCCCGAAGACGCTGACCTTGTAGCGGCGGGAACCGAGATTTTGCACGCCGTCGCTCGCCGTGTCCGTCGCGATCTCCGATTGATAATAGGCGACCTCCTCCGCGATCGTCGCGGTATCCCCGGTGCAGACGATGTTCTTGGTGTCGAATTTCGAAAGCCATTGGACGTTCTGTTTGTCCCAGGCCTTCCACTCCAGGAACATGTCGGACTGCACGGCATCCGTGACGGAGTATTTCGACTGCAGCCGGAAGTTCTTGGTGATGTTCGCGGTCGCCTCGAATTCATAGCCCGTCGACTTGTAGCTGTATTGCCCCGTCGTGCCCACGTTGTTGCGGGTGTCGTATTCCGACTGGGTGATGAGGCCTTCCGCCAGCAGCGTATCCAGGATCAGGGTATTCGCATCGCGCACATGGGTGCTGAACGTGGTGCGGTTGTAGCGGCTCTCGGTGTCGAAATAGAGTGCGCGCAGCGAGAGGCGGCCATCGAACAACGTGAAGGTCACCCCATAATCCTTTCCCACTCCACGGGGGAGCTCCGCCGGGACCAACTGGCCCGGCAGTCCCGACGGCGGCAGAACCAGCGAGCCGGCCGCAGGCTGGATGTTGTCCGAATAGTTGGCGGACAACGAAAACCAAGGCATGACGTGGTATACAGCGCCAAGGGTCTTCGTCCGGCAGATATTCTGATAGGTGCAGGTGGTCCCTCCCGTCGCTTCCTCATCGGTATGGGCCTGCACGATCTGACCGGTCACGCTGTCGCGCTTCGTGCCCAGTTGATGGGTGGTTATCGAGTCGCGTCGCACCCCGCCGGCGAGGACCAGACGGTTCGAGAAATAGTACGCCTGTCCGGCCGCCATCAGGGTCTTCTGGTCCGTGTAGCTCTCATAGATGCCTCCCGTGCTGCTGCCGACCCACGCCGAGGAGAGCGTGCGCCCTGTGACCGGATCCGTCACGTTTTTCAAAAGACCCGTCTTGAACGGCGTGTCGGCATAATAGGTGCTCCAGGCGTTTTCAGTCACATAGCGGCGGCGATAGACCCGGTTGTAGGAGTTCTCCGGGGTCGTGTTGAAAGCCGGCGCCCCGGTGGCGGCATCCACCCAGATTTCGGAGGCGCCGGCATACCCCAGGTACGAATGACTGTAGTCGTAATATACGCCGACACGGTAGTTGCCCCACTTCTTCGCGTTGTATTCGGTGGACAGCATCAGGCGCACCGAATCCGAAAGCGTTTCCTGGTATCTCCGGTTGCCCAGATTTTCGACGTACAATTGGCCGGCATGCGGGTTCGCGGTGCCGTCCCCTAGGTATTGGTTCGGGTCGCCGAACAGGCGGCTCGACGTCTGTCCGGGATCATACCGATCGAAATTGTGCCATTGGTTGTTGTAGGCCAATTCCACGAAGGTCTTCGGCGCCACTTGGAAGTCGGCATAGACCGAGGTGGCGTTGAAACGGGAGTAGCGATTGGCCCCCGGCCCCACCGGGTTGACCGAGTAATCGATGATGTTCGGGTCCGTGATCAGCACTCCGTCTCCCCCGGTCGAGCCTCCGTTCGTCACCATCTGGCCCTTGGTCGCGATCACACTCATCTCGTTGCCGAAATAGGTGACGCGCGGCTGGGAACTGGAGGTGGAATTCTTGGAGATGCCCACCGTGGAATTGGCCGCTGACTTGGCGTACGTCGGCCGCCCCGCATTGATCCAGCTCAAGCAGTAATCGTCGAACCCGAACGTTCGGCCCCGGTTGGAATCCACCTGGCCAAACTCGAATTCCCCGCGGACCTGAAGGCGGCGTGCGACATCGTACGTCACGGCGATGTGCGCCATGTTGTAGTCATCAAACTGCCATTGGCGGAAATTCTTGTCGTTTTCGTCGATAAGGTTGATGCGCAGGGCAAGCTTGTTGCGGATCAGCGTCCGGTTGACATCAAGGCCCCCCCGGTAGGTGCCGTTGCTGCCGCTGGTGAGCGAGAGGCTCTCGAAGCTGCGGGTCGCTTGCGCGCGCTTCGTCTGCACATTGTAGGTGCCGCCGGGCGACGCGATGCCGAACAGCACGGAGTTCGGGCCGCGGGACTCCTCGATGCGCTCGACGTTATAGGTGTTTGCCGGCAGGCCCCAATCGAAGTAGTTCCGCGTCTGCGTCGATGCCAAGCCGCGCATCCGGTAGCTTTGGTAGTTGTAGACGGTGGCCTGGCCGTTCTGGTTCTCCCGGTCATCGTCCAGGGCCAGTTCCGTGTTGGTCGAATAGCGCAGGGCGTCGGTCAGGTTGAAGGCGCCGATATCCGAAAGGAATTCCGTGGTCATCACCGACAGGGTCGACGGCGTGTCCGCGAGCCTGGTTCCGAAGCGGCTGCCGGCCAGCGTCTCGTTCGCCATATAGCCCACGTCCTTGTCCGAGCTCACCACGAAGGGATTGAGCTCGACCACGTCCTCTCCCGCCTTCGCCTGCCCGCTCCCTCCGGCGGCCGATTGCGCCGCAGCCGCGCCGGCGACCTGGCTTGTGGCGGTCTGCGCCTTGTTCTTCGCCGCCGAGGTCGTTTCCTCGGCCGGGATCTGCTGCGCGAAAAGGCCCCCTGAGGACAGGAGGCAGATCAGCCCGATGATGCGTGTTCTTTGGGGTATGCGTCTTGGTGTATTCATGACTTCTCAGGTTTCAAATGCGTCGAGTGGTTGGATCGCTTGGAGATCGTTCCCCGCCGCCTGCCGACATCCCGGTCGCTCCGCCAGGATTCCCGGCGGAGCATCGAGCGCGGTCTTTCCGGGGATAGGGTTTTTTGTGCGGGGATGCTTCATGGCACCAGGTGCCTGATGATCCCTCGATTGCCTTCCCTGGCTCGCGGCAAGTCAATACAATAGGAGAATCGGTTTTGTCTCTATTGGTTTTTCTAGTGGCCGCTCCGGGCCGGCTGCAGGATCCCTTCGCATAGGTGCTCGGGTTTCCCGCTTTCATGATTCGAGTTCTTTTGTTTCATTACAGAAAGCGCCAGGGCCTTCGGCGCCCGGTGCCCCGCGGCCCGGCGCCCGAACGCGGTCGCGGCTCCTTCCCGGGCGGCGGCGCCGCCCGGGGATCAAGGGGCCGGGGGGCGGGGGAGCCCTCCCGGTGGAGGCGTCGGGCCCGCCGGCTCCAGAAGCGGTCCGAGATCCGCCAGGAACACGTTGCGCGTGCCGCCCACGAATCCGTTGAACGCGACGTACCGCCCCGTCCGGTCCCAGGCGGGATGCGGGTCGACGCGCATCTCGCCGGCGGTCATGGAGACGTAGATCTGCAGGATCGTCCTCTCCACGCCGCGAGCAATGTCGAGAAACCGCAGGGGTGACGTGCCGTCTCCCGCGGCCACGGGTTCATCGGGATAGGCATCGGTCACGTAGAAGGGCAGCCCCCGGGGCTGCTGGCTGGGATGTCCGGAGCCGGGCCTGAACAGCACGCTCATTCCGGTGCCGTCGGCCGATACGCGGATGATCGCCAGGCCGCGTCCGCCCTCGACATTCAGATTCATGGACAGATGTTCCCCGTCCGGCATCCAGTTCATGTGATGCCCTCCCCTTCCCCATTGTTCGGGCGTCACGGCGGTGCGGAGGTCGGACCCGTCCGGCCTCATGGTGATGACCGCCCTCCGGCGTTTTCCCCCGTGAAGCGGAGCCCACTGGACGGAAGTCATCAGCCGCGTCCCTTGCGGATTCCATTTCGCCTGAAAACAGAAATACTGATAGTCTTCCGGATGGGGAATCTTGATGGATGGAACGGTCTTCTCGTAGATCTGACGCGTGCTCGCGATCAATCGCGAGCCGCCCGTGAGCACGTCCGTGATCGTGATCCCGTCGGCATCCGTCGGCCCCCCGACACGAGGAGGCATCTCGCCGTCCGGCACCACCACGCCGTAGCCGACCTGCGCCCTTCTCGAGGTGATGAGGTTGTGCGATGCCAGCCGGGTGCCGTCCGGGGAGACCATGAAGACGGTCCCTCCCAGACGTCGCAAACTCCCGGTCAACGGATCCAGTTGTACGGCGAAGGCGCGCCACGCCGCCGGATCGACGTCGTTGAAATAGAGTTCGTGATCGGTCTTCCCCCATTGCACGTTGGCGCCGACCTGCATCTCATATCCCCGGGATTGCGCCACCACGCGCTCCTGCCCGGTCTCAAGGTCGACGAGGATCACATCGCCGGTTTCCCCTGCGCGCGGCGGCCCGTCCTCGCGGGGGAAGCGGAATAGGGCCACATAGCGCCCGGATGGGCTGATCGGCGAAGTGTCGAAGAACCGATGGATGGTCCTTCCGTTGCTGAGTCGCACGACGCGGACGTCCCGGACCGCGGCCGGCCATTCCGGAAACCGCCGCAGGTCGATGGAGGAATCCGTCGAAGTCGCACCCAGGCGTCCTTCGGCGACAACCGCCGTCAACGCAAGAATCAGGCACAGTCGCCTCCACGTCTTCAGGAGACTGAAACACTGGATTTTCATGATAGGGAACCAAGATCGCCTGTCCCCTGATCCGGGCGTTCCCTCCGGTAGGCGGCCGCAAGCAGGGTGATCGGATGCGTGACCACCGTCGAGGAGTTGCCGGAGGCGCGCAGGCCGTTCTCAAGCTGAATGTGGCAGCCGGGATTGCAGACGGCAACGACGGTTGCCCCCGTCGCCGAAATATTCCGGAGCTTGCGCCTTTGCAGCCATGCAGCCGTCCTGGGCTGGGTGATGTTGTAGATGCCAGCGCTGCCGCAGCACCAGTTGCTCTCGGGGCATTCGCAGAGCCTCAGGCCCGGGATGGCGTTCAGGATCTCGCGGGGCTCGGAGGTCACCTTCTGGCTATGGGAGAGGTGGCACGATTCATGGTAGGTCACGGTCAGCTTGTCCGACGGAGTCGGGCGATCGGCGGCGGCCGGCGCCGCGCCGGGATGCCTGAACCGGATTTCGACCAACCATTCGTGGATGTCCCGCAGCTTCCGCGACCATTCCACCGCCCGCTCCGCATACCGCGGATCGCCGGCCAAGAGACGATCATAATGGCGCAGGTGCGATCCGCAGCCGCCCGCGTTTGAAATGATCGCGTCAACCGCGAAGGGGTCGATCAGGTCGATCAGCCGGCGCGCGGTCGCCTGCGCGGTGCGGGTGTCTCCATTGTGCGCATGCAGCGATCCGCAACACCCCTGAAGACGCGGCGTGAAGACCTCGCAGCCGTTCACCTGAAGCACATCGGCGGTCGCCCGGTTGATCGCGGCAAAGGCAAGATCCTGGACGCACCCTGTCAACAGGGCCACCCGGAACCGCCGTTCGCCGTGGGCAGGTTCCGTCTCGCGGATAAGCGCATCGCTGAAATGGCGGCCGATGGCGGGGGCCTGCGGCTCGAGCTCGCACAGGCCCCAAGGCAACAGCCGGGTGAGACCGATCCGGCGAACGAGGGCCTGCGCGCCACTGGCCTGATAGAGCCACAACAGGCGGCCGAGCGCGCGAAGCAGGCGCGGCCGCGTGAAGATCACCCGCAGCACGATCCATCGCACGGCATTGCGCTTGGGCGAGCTCAGAACGCGGGCCCGCTCCACCTCCGCGCGGGCCACCTCGAAAAGGTGGTCGTAGTCCACGCCCGCCGGGCATGCAGAGGTGCAGGCCAGGCAGCCAAGACAGAAATACATCTCCTCGCCGAAAGCCGTGGTGATCGTCAGATCGCCGTCGGCGATCGCCCGCATGAGCGCGACTCGTCCGCGCGGCGAATGCCGTTCGTGCCTCGTGGCCGCGTAGGTGGGGCACACGGCGAGGCAGGCGCCGCAGTGGATGCACTGCTGCAGCACGGCGTAGTCGAGGCTGGCGAGGGGACCTGCCGGAAGGATGGAGGTGGGACCGGACATCAGCGGTGGCTCGGAAAGGGCGCTCTCAGAGCGGATCGTCGGGATGGCGCGCGGGCGGCGGTTGGCTCGCGACCTCCGGAGAGGCGCTCAGGTCGAAGATCTTGCCGGGGTTGAGCAGCCCGTCGGGATCGAGCGCGCGCTTTATCCGGCCCAGCAGCGCGTAGGTGCCATCGCCGAGCTGCCGGCGCAAAAAGGCCTTTTTGGCCAATCCGATCCCGTGTTCTCCCGAGATGGTGCCCCGCCGATCCAAGGCGGCGGAGACGATCTCAAGAAAGGCGATCCCGACCCGCTGCATCTCATCGGCGTCTCGCTCGTCGACGAGGATCGTCGGGTGCAGATTGCCGTCGCCAAAATGTCCGAAGGTCGCGATCTCAAGCCGGTGGCGGGCCGCGATCGTCTCGACGGCCCGGACCATGCCTGCAAGTTCGCTGCGGGGGACCGTCACGTCCTCGAGAATCACCGTTGGCCGAAGGCGCGCCAAGGCGCTGAACGCACTGCGCCGGGCACTGGTCAGCTGGGCGGCTTCTTTCTCGTCGGCGGCACGTCGCACCGATAAGGCGCCCCCCTCACGGCATATCGTCTCGATGCTGGCGGCCTCTTCGGCCGCAGCCACCGGATGTCCATCCGTCTCGATGAGCAGCAGCGCAGCCGCGTCGGTGGGGAGCCCCACCCGGGTATAGGCTTCCACGCAACGGAGGGTCTTCCGGTCGAGGAATTCGAGCGTGCAGGGCAGGATCTTGGCCGCGATGATCCTCGACACCGCCTCGGCGGCTGCCTCGAGGCTGGAGAACGTCGCCAGCAGGGTCTGCCGCGCCGCAGGCTTCGGCAGAAGCTTCAACAGGACCTGCGTGATGACGCCGAGCGTGCCCTCGCTGCCGACGAAAAGATCCCGCAGATTGTAGCCGGCGACGTCCTTGACGCATTTGCTCCCGAGCCAGGTCACGGTTCCGTCGGCGAGGACGACCTCAAGCCCCATCACATAATCCCGGGTGACGCCGTATTTCAGGCCGCGGAGGCCGCCCGCGTTCTCCGCCACGTTCCCGCCGATCGTGCTGACCTTCATCGAGCCGGGGTCGGGCGGATAGAACAGGCCGGCGGCGTCCGCCGCATCGAAGATGCGCTGGGTCACGACGCCGGCTTCCGCATGAAGGGTCAGGTTGCGGGGGTCGAGCTCCAGGATCCGGTCCATCCGGGCGAGGCAGACCACGAGAGCGTCCGGGACCGGAACGCTTCCCCCGCTCAACCCGGTGCCGCTGCCCCGGGTCACCACGGGCACCCGATGAGCGCGGGCGGCCTTCAGCACCTCGCTGATGTCTTGGGCATTCCGCGGCAGGACGACCGCTTGCGGCAGTTGTCGCAAAGCCGCCGTGCCGTCGAATGCATAGGCAACCCGATCCTCGCGAGCCGTCAGGATGAGGTCGGATGGCAGCACCTGTTGGAGATCGCGGACGAACAAGCTGAACTCCGATGCATTCATGCGGGGATCTGGCGCCGCCAGGGGCGTGCCCTCCTTCGAACTGGCGGCGTGCAGGCGTTCGAAGGCGGCGGAGACTATCGGTGCGGTTCGATTTCAGACGCCGGTGGCGGCGAGGAAACCGCCATCGACGGGCAGCGTGATGCCGGTGACAAAACCCGACCGGGCGTCGTCCAGGAGCCAGCACACGGCGCCCAGCAGGTCGGCGGCCTCGCCAAAACGTTTCTGCGGCGTGTGCGCCATCACATTCTGGCCGCGCGCGCTCAGCTGGCCCTCAGGGGTCATCAGGATCTTGCGGCTGCGGTCATTGACGAAGAACCCGGGCGCCACGCCATTGACGCGGATTCCCGCGGGGGCGAGGTAAACGGCCAGCCATTCCGTGAAATTAACGATGCCGGCCTTTGCCATCGCATAGGCCGGGACTCGGGTCAGCGGCCGATAGCTATTCATCGACGCAAAATTCAGGATGGAGCCCCGGCCCAAGGCGGCCATTTCCCGACCGAACACCTGGCAGGGCACCACCGTGCCCAGCGTGTTGAGACGCAGCACGTCGTCAAAACGGGTCAGGTTGAGACCGAAGAACCCACGAACATCAATCGGCTTGTTGGGATCGAGCTCGGTCGGCACGAATTCCGTCAACGTCGTGATGGCATCGGCATGGTTTCCTCCCGCGCCGTTGATCAGGAAATGGCAGGCTCCGAGCTCTCGCGTGACGGTTTCCCGCGCCTTTTCAAGGGAGGAAGCATCCAGCACGTCGCACGCGACGGGAAGTCCGACGCCTCCCTCGGCCTGAATGACCGCGGCGACCTTCTCCGCGGCGGCCACGGAACGGTCGAGCAAGGCGACCTTTGCGCCTTGGCGCGCGAGTTCAGCCGCGATCACCGAACAGAGCGTGCCAGCGGCACCGGTGACGACGGCCACTTTCTTGTCGAAACATGGATTATTCATCGTGGAAAGGTACGGAGATTGAGGACACGACGCGCATTGGCGCCCGCGACGTCACGGACGAGCGCGCCAAGCGCCTGCTCATCCTCAGGAAAAATGCCGGAAGCGGTTCTTTCGCCCAGCCAGGCGCACAAGGTGCGCCGGAAATACTCATGGCGCACCATCGAGAGAAGGCTGCGCGAATCTGTCGTCATCCCGATGAACGCGGACAGCAGGCCGTAGTTGGCCGTCGCGTCCAGCTGCGCCCGGATTCCCCAGGCGTGGTCATTGAACCACCAAGCCGGCCCCAGCTGCACCCGACCGGGCACACCGTCCGCCGTGAACGATCCCTCGAGATTGGCCAAGACCGCGAAGTCCCCGGGGTTGAGCGGATAGAGGACGGTCGTCGGGAGCGCGTCCCCCTGCTCCAGATCGTCGAGGAAACGGCACAGGGCCGCCACATCGGTGGCCTGGCCGAGGCTTGCATAGCCACCGGCAGGGCCGGCCAGCCTTCGCAGCCGGGTGCTCGTATGCCGCAGCGCGCCCAGGTGCAATTGCAGGACCCACCCCCGGCGCGCATATTCATTGCCGAGAAAGCGGAGGATGCCGCTCTGGAGCCGGATCTGCTCCGCGTCGCCGACAGGCTCCCCTCCAAGGCGTCGCTCAAAGAGGGCAGCGGTATCACGGCCCGGAACGCCGAGGTAGGCGAACGCATCGAGCGCATGATCCGCCAGGCGGCAGCCGTGCCCGCCGAAATGGTCCAGCCGCCGGACGATGGCGGTCCGGAAGGAGTCGAAGTCGCGGACGGCAACGCCAGCGGCCTCCCCGAGTTTCGCCACCCAAGCGCCGTAGCCATCGGAGTCCACCGCCAACGCATCGTCCGCCCTCAGCGACGGGAGGACGCTCACCGGCCACCCGGACTCCGCCAGCCGCCGGTGGGCCGCAAGATCGTCGAGCAGGCGGTCGGAAGTGCAGAGGCAGGCGACGCGCCTCTGCGTCAGCAAGGCGCGCGCCGACCAGCCGGTCTCCTGCAGGTGCGCGTTGGCCTCGTCCCAGATGCGATCGGCAGTGTCCGGAGCGAGCGCGGTGGCGATGCCGAAATACCGATCGAGTTCGAGCGCGGTCCAGTGATGGAGCGCATTGCCCAAGAGTTTCGGCACCGTCGCGGCCCAGGCATCGAACTTCTGGCGATCGGATGCCGGCCCGGTGATATGGGACTCCGGAACGCCGGCGATCCGCATCGCCCGGTGTTTGTAGGGATCGTTCGCGATCCAAACCTGCGTCAGATTCTCGAACCGGCGATCCGCGGCCAGGTCGGCCGGATCGATGTGACAATGATAATCGATGATCTCGGCATCCCGGGCATAGCCGTCATAGAGACGCCGTGCGACGGGGGTGGAGAGCAGGAAGTCTTCGGTCAAGAAGTTGGAGTTCATAGCGTGAGATCAAACATTCTTGATGCGCCCGACGCGACCGACCCAGAAGATCAGGGCGCCGCACGCGGCCAAGGGCAGCAGACCGACAGCCCAGAAGACCGGCAGGTACCCCACGCGATCCACCACCTGGCCGACTGCGTAGGTGAACACGGCTCCGCTGATGCTGGCCGCCATGAGCGTGAACCCCATCGCCGTCCCGATCGTCTCCGCCGGGAACACGTCCGCATGCAGAGCGAGGATGTTCGCACTCCAGATGCCGAATCCGAAGGTGGCTACTGAGACCAGCGCGACGGCGGCCGCCGAGGACGTCGCGTGCATCACCGCCAGGCCACCGAGCATGGCGAGCGCGCCGACGACCATCAGCCCCTTCCGGGCTAACGTCACGCTCCAACCCCTGGAGAGCAGGAAATCCGACGTGGCCCCGCCGAACATTTTTCCAAGATCCACGGTGAGATAGGGAATCCAGCCGTACAGGGCGATTTCCTTCAGGGAAAATCCGCGCCCATTGCTGAGGTAGTCTGGCAGCCAGAAGACGTAAAACCACCAAACGGGCGTGGCCAGGAGACGCGTCACCATCAACCCCCAGAGTTGACGCTCCCGGACGATCCGGAGGAGCGGCGTCACGAAGCGGGCCGGCGCCTTCGGAGCAACGTGGCCGACCTCCTCCTGCACTTTTTGGCGGTCCTCCGGTGAAAGCCACGGGTGCGCGCCGGGCGCATGGTACACCCAAAGCCATCCGGCCAGCCATCCGAAGCCCAGCACTCCCGTGAAAACAAACGAAGCGCGCCACCCCATCCAGAACACAAGCAGCGCGACGATCGGCGGGGCGAGGATGGCGCCCAGCGCCGAGCCGCTGTCGAACACCGCCATGGCGAACGCGCGCCGGTGCTGCGGAAACCAGCTCGCCACCGCCTTGGTGCCGGCCGGCCAGT
>Ga0153915_10003704_pt1 | contig 14029 bp, 8 predicted proteins | sample Opewatmetagenome_2_FD_107003 | JGI IMG/M metagenome (GOLD analysis project Ga0153915, IMG submission 107003) | Freshwater wetland microbial communities from Ohio, USA - Open water 3 Core 3 Depth 3 metaG | ecosystem: Environmental > Aquatic > Freshwater > Wetlands | place: USA: Ohio, Lake Erie... | reverse complement strand
CCCGCCTTTGTTACCCCTGTCCCCCGAGCCGGTCGAGTCTGGCCCGCACCCGATTCACCAGTTCCCCCAGCACCGGGTCGGCGTCGGCCCATTGGGCCAGTGCCTGGCGATACTGGTCGCGGGCCTCCGAGTTCTTGCCCTGGCGTTCATAGATCTCGCCCCGCAGCACGCGCGCCTGGCCCAGCAGGAGCCAGCGGATGTCCAAACCGCTGGTACTCAGCTTGGACGGCTCGAACACGTCGAGCGCCTTGAGCGCCCGTTGGTCGTCACCCAGCTCGGCCCAGGCGTGCGCGGCGATCATCTGCCGGTAGCCCCACCACTGGGCCCGGGCCATGAACTGCTTGCCGGCGGCGGAGTCCGGCTGCTGCAGCAGGCGTCTCGCCTCGGCGGAGTCGCCCTGCTCCAGCGCCACCAGTGCCTTGAGCTCGGGTGGCGGCGTGCCGCCGCCGAGCGCGGAGAGCTCGTTGAGCGGGGCAGGATCGGTAGTGTCCTGCAGGTAAAGGCCCACTGCTGCCGGCCAGCCGAACTCCGCGATGCTCGCCCGGTTGGCGCGCGGAGCCCGGCGGGCGCTGTCCGCGATGCGCTCCCAGATCGGCCGCAGCTTGGCGGCAGGCGCCCCGAGCGCGGTGTACAGGTGGCTCTGCAGCAGGTGGCCGTACAACGACCGGTCGCCCAGCTGCTCGGACCCTGCCAGATCGGGATACCACCGGTCGTGGATCCGGGCTGCGAGATCGAGGGTCCGGCTGGCGAGAGAAACCTTCCCCGAGTAGGCCAGCACGTTGGCGCCGTTGCTCACTTCGCCCAGGGTCTCGAACGCCGGCAGCCGGCCAGCGTCGAACTGCTCCGCCTTGGCGCTGTCGAGCGCCTTCACCGCGACCCGCGCGGCTTCCTTGAGGTCTCCCTGCCTGGTCAAGAGCTGGGCTCGAATGAAATCCAGATCCGCCCGCCCCGCTCCTTCCGGCGAGCGGGTCAACCGATCCACCTCGGCCATCGCGGCGTCGAGCTGTTTGGCCGCGGCAAATCCGAAGATCAGCGCGTTCTGGGCGTGGGCGTTGCCTGGCTGGTGAGCCAGCCACTCGCGTGCACTCGCGATTCCGTCCGCCCGGGCGCGTTGAACCGCCTGCTTGAGACGCAGCGAATCGAGCCTGGGCTTGCCGCCTGCGTCGGCCACGACGATAGAATCACCCGGGAGGAGTGCCAGGTACGGCTCGTCCTGTGCGGTCATGCGGTAGATCGCGGTCAGGTGCTCGTACGCCAGGTAGTAGTCGGGATCCAGCGCGATGGCGCGCCGGAAGGCGCGGAGCGACTGGGTATGGCGTTCGGCGATGCGCTTCTGATCCGGGGCGTGGAACGTCACGTCCCCCAGTCCATACCAGGCATCTGCGTCAGTCGAGTCGCGGGCCAGAAGGGCGCGATACGCCGCCTCGCCCTTGTCGTAGTCGCCCTCGAGGAAGTACCGGTAGGCCGTCACCATCTGCCGGTCATGCTCCGGGAGCCGGTCGCTGAGCAGGGTCGCCCGCCGGATCGCTTGCATCCCGATCGAATCCGCCGGGCCGGCCAGCCAGCCACGGGTGAGGGAGAGCTTGTAGTAGGCCAGGCCGAACGACGAGTCCAACTCCACCGCGCGGCGGAACCGCTGCTCGGCGGATCCCAGGTTCCACCCGTTGAGATCCTCGAGACCCAGGAGGTAGGAGCGGAACGCCTCGAGGGACTGCGTGGTGGTGCGGGCCAGGTCGGCTCGCACGCCGGCCGGGGCGCCGGAGAGATTGAGCAATTGCGCGGCCAGCTGGTCGAACATCGGCCGCACGTCGTCGCCGGTCCGGCCCTCCACCCGGGCCACGTCGATCCGGCCGCCGGTGGCCACGTCGTACAGCCGCGCCACCAACTGGAGCGAATCGCCAACTTTGGTGAAGTCCCCCAGCGCGACTGTCCACACCCCTGCGTCGCGGGCCAGCCGCCGGGCCATTTCCAGCCCCACCGTCTGGCGGCTATCCAGCTTGCGGCGCTCGAGCAGGTCGTGGAGCCGCTCGTGGTCCACCACAGTCAGGTCGTTCCACTGCGACAGGTTCAGCGCGAGCATGTTGACGCTGCCCTCGCGCAGCCATTCGACCGAGGGGTCCTGGCGCAGGTTGTCGAACGGAAGGACGAGGATGGAGTGCCGGGGATTCACTCCGGAAGGAGGGCCGGCCGGCCGGAACGCGAGTGCGATGCCGAGGGCGATGACCGCGAGTCCGGCCGCCAGGGCCGCGACCCAGCGCCGCCGCCGCGGTGGAGCGGCGAGGGTCGCCGCGCCGCCTTCGCCGACCAGTGCCTGACGGAACTCGGCACCGGTCTGCCACCGCTGCGCGGGGTCCTTGGCGAGCGCCCGCATGATGGCGGCGCCGAGAGACGCCGGCACCCCGCTGCGGAGCGTCTCCACCGCCACCGGCCGCTCGGCCAGATGCATGGTCGCCACCGCCGCCGCGGTCTGGGCCCGGAATGGCGGGCGCCCCGCAAGCATCTCGTAGGCAACGACCGCGAGGGCGTAGAGATCGCTGCGGGAGTCGACCTGGTCACCCGCCGCCTGTTCCGGGCTCATGTAGGTCGGAGTCCCTACCGCGACCCCCTGGCCCGTCCGGACCCCATCGGGGTCGGCGGCCATCGCCCGCGCGATCCCGAAGTCCGCCAGCATCGCCCGGCCGGTGGCCTGGTCCAGCAGGATGTTCTCGGGCTTTACATCGCGGTGAACCAACCCTGCCTGGCCGGCCGCGTTCAAGGCGTCGGCCAGGTCGCTGACGATCCGAATCACCTCGCCCACCGGCAGTTTCCCTTCCCGGGTAAGCCGCTGCCGGAGACTCTCTCCCGGGACGAAGTCCATCACGTAGTAGAACACCCCGGTCGTTTCGCCGGCGGTGTGAATCGCCACGATGCTCGGGTGCCGCAGGCGCGCGATCATCCGCGCCTCGGCCAGGAACCGCTGAGTGATGGTGGTGTGAACGGCGAGGTCGGGATGCACCACCTTGACCGCCACCGGGCGATCGAGCGTGGTGTCTCGGGCGAGGAACACTACCCCCATACCGCCGTGTCCCAGCTCCCGCTCGAGGCGGTACTGAGACCCAAGCGCAGCCTGCAGGCGGCTGAAGAGCTCCGAGGGCGCTGTCACACTCAGTCCGTGTTCCAGGTTTCCGGGCCCGAGTCGGCCGGGGGAGGGGGATGGCCCTGAATAAAGATAGGGCATCCGGCATAGGGGACGTTCAGCCCGGGTCCCCATGGACGGCTCCCCATGGGCGGGACCCGGCTTTCCGGTGAACCTCGTCCCTGAAATCCGCACTCCGAGCCGGCAACGCGACCATAATATGACGCTTCCCGGACCGCGATGGTTGCAGGACGCGCCGTGGCTCGCTTGACCGGACGTTGAGCCTGGCGCATAGAATGGGGGCGACCTCTTGCCGGAGGTTCGCCTGTCCGCTTCATCAGCCATCGCCTCCCACCCGCCCGTCGTAGCGGCCGTGCTGCGCCCCGAGGAGCGCAGCCGGGTCGAGGCCGCGGGCACGGGGTGGTTTTCCCTGCTCCATGGCGAGTCCATCCCGGACGCCATCCGTACGGTCCGAGAACGCCCGGTGGATGCGGTGCTGGTCTCGGTGCACCGCTGTCGGGATGCCCAGCTGGATGCGCTCGGCCGGCTGGTCCGCGGCTTCCCCGGCATCCCGACTGTCGCACTGGTGAGCCGGCACGATGCCGAGGGGTCCGAGGCACTGCTACATCTCGGCGCGAGTGGTGTTCGGCAGGTGGTCGACGTGACCGGGCCGGAGGGTTGGCACCGGCTGCGCCAGATTCTCGGTCAGCCACTGACCCGTGACGTCGCGCGCATCCAGCAGCCGGTGCTGCTGGCGCTCGGGGACGTGCCCCCTGATACCCGGTTGTTCTTCGAGGCCCTGATCCGGCTCGCTCCCGACCTGCGCACGGCCAGGCAACTGGCGGAACGCCTGGGAGTCGGCACCACCACCCTCATGTCCCGGTTTGTCCGAGCCGGGTTGCCGTCACCCAAGAGCTACCTGGCCGCCATGAGACTGGTCCATGCGGCGCTCTACTTTGAGCGCCCGGGCTACACCGTGGCGGATGTGGCCTATCGGCTGGATTACTCGTCGCCGCAGAGCTTCGGCCGGCATGTGCGCACGCTGCTCGGGATCACCAGCTCTGAGCTGCGGCGGCGATTTCCGTTCGAGCAGGCAGTGGGGCGGTTCGTGGAACTGATGGTGGAGCCGTATCTGGATGTATGGAAGGGATTCAGGCCCTTGGCGCGGAAGGCCTAGCTCCCGGCTCTGCAGTGGCGAACTGGCGGCGGTGGACGTCCCCACCGGAATTCGAGTTTCGACTAGGGCTTCAGCCCCAGCCGTGTGGCAGTTGTAAGTGCTACGACTGGCCAGCCTGCTGCTTCGAGCGTCGCCCGGCCGCCTTCCTCCCGGTCCACGACCGCCAGGATGCCGAGGATCGTTCCGCCCTCCTCCCGGATCGCGTCGATCGCCTTGAGCGCCGATCCCCCGGTCGTGATGACATCTTCCACCACCACAACCGGGTCGCCCGATGTGAAATTCCCTTCCACCCGGCGGCCGGTGCCGTGCGCCTTTGCTTCCTTGCGAACGCTGAAGGCGTTCAGGATGGGAGGGGCACCGACGCTTTGGGCCGCGATGGCGTAGGCCACCGGGTCCGCGCCCATGGTGAGCCCGCCGACTGCACGCGGTGCCCAGCCGCGCTCCCGCAGGGCGGCGAGCCCCAGGCGCCCGATGAGGACCAGGCCCTCGGCAGACATGGTGGTCAAACGGGCATCGACGTAGAAGCTGGAGGAGCGTCCGGAGGCGAGCACGAAGTAGCCGCGCTTGACGGACCGCTCGAGCAGCAGGCGGTCGAGCGCGGCAGGGTCCGGCGCGGTCATTTCCCGAAGAGGCTCTTGAGGAAGCTCTTTCGCTCGCCCGTCTGGCGCAGCGCGGTGCAAAGGCGGGCGGTGAACTCGTCCACTGTACTGCTGCGCTTCGAGATGTCCCGCTCCAGGCCGGCCATGAGCGCCTCCTCCACGCCGTCGGAGAACCGGAGCCCCTTTGCGGCCTGGTTGAGCGGGATCGGTGGCTGGGTCAGCAGCTGCTGGAACAGCTCGCGCGGGGAACGGCCGGTGTAGGGCAGCGTGCCGGTGAGCAGGTAGTAGGCGATCGTGGCGAGACTGTACACATCGGCCTGGGCGGTCACCAGTTCGCCCGAGAGAGCCTCGGGGGCGACATACTGCAGCGTTCCGACGAAGAACCCGGTGCGGGTGAGCCGTTCCTCCGGCTTGAGGTCCGCGTCCCGCGCGATTCCAAAGTCGAGCAGTACCGCCCGCTGGGTCTCGGGCGTGTACATGATGTTCGCGGGCTTGAGGTCCCGGTGGATGATGCCCTGCGCGTGTGCGGCCGTGAGCGCGGCGCCGATCTGCTCGATGATCGTGGCTACCAGTATCGGTGCCAGACGGCCGGAGCGGGCTGCGAACTTCTCCAGCGCCTCGCCATCGACCCACTCCATCGCCAGATAGTACAAATCCTCCGTCTGGCCGTAGTCGTAGGTCTTCACGATGTTGGGATGACTTACCCGCGTGCCGAATTCCGCCTCACGGAGGAAACGCTTGACGGCCACCGGGTCCTGGGCCAGGCGGGTACGCAGTACTTTGAGTGCGACGGCGCCGCGCTCAGGGTGCTCGGCCCGGTACACCGTGGCGGTTCCACCCTCGCCCACGTGCTGCAGCAGGCGGTACCCGGCCACGGTCCTGCCGATGAGGCTGTCTTGGCTCATGGGATGGCTGCAAGCTACTTCTCCCTTGTACCCCGAGCAAGCGCGTGCTTGAGGTATGCGTGATGTCACGCTAAGCTATGTCATGACACCCTCCTACACGTTTTCTCGCGGCGCGGTGCGGTGGCTCGTTCCCGCCCTCGCGCTGACCCTCGTCGGGTGCGGGTCCTGGGGCAGGGCCGGCACCTCGCCGGCACCTCAGCCAGGCGAGTCGATCTCCCAGGTCCTCGATCTCAACGCGGCCTTCCGACGTATCGGGCGCCTGACGGGAGGCGCGCCCACCCCGTTCGTCGCCGACGTCGCCGTGTTTGCCGGGCCCGGCGATTCCTCCATCGCCGTTGTCGGCGTGTCGCTGGTAAATCAGAACCTGAGTTTCGAGCGGGACGGCGACGTCTTCGTCGCGCGGTACCACATCATGCTCTCCGCCCAGCCGGCCGCCGGCGGGGCGCCTGTCGTCCTGAACCGCGACCAATCGGTGCGGGTCTCCACCTTCCAGGAGACCCAGCGGAGCGAGGAGAGTGTCCTGTTCCAGGAAGGGCTCACCCTTTCGCCCGGCGTCTGGAAGATCGCCGTCCAGATCGGCGATCCCGCACCGGGCCGGAACAGCCGCGCCGAGGCTCAATACACCGTCCCTCGCTTCGGCCCCGGCAGCCTCACCGCCCCGGCTCTGGCCTACCAGGTCCATCCCCGCTCGGCTCGCAGCACGCCGATCTCGGTCATACTCAACCCGCGGGGTACGATCGCCTACGGGGGCGACAGCGCCATAGCCTTCGTGGAGGCCTATGCGCTGCCCGGTCCCCGCTCGGTCCCTGTCCGGCTCGTGGTCGGCCGCGACAGCACGGTTCTGGTGGATTCCCTGCGCTTCGCCGGGGGCCGCGAAGTCGAAACCGCAATCCTGCGCTTCGCCCCCGACAGCCTGCCGCTGGGGGAGCTGCATCTGGTGCTCGGTCCGCCCCCCGACACGACCGTCACCACCGCCCTCATCTCGTTCTCCTCGAACTGGGTGGTGACGAATTTCGAAGACATGCTGAACCTGCTCCGGTACTTCCCGCCCTCACCGGCACTTGACTCCCTCCGCAAAGCCTCGGCGGCGGACCGGGGCAGACTCTGGCAGGCGTTCTGGCGCAGCAGCGATCCCAATACCGCGACGGGGAACAACGAGGCCCTGGACGGCTACTTCCGCCGGGTGGCGCTGGCCAACCTGCGCTTCCGGGACGAGGGGGTCCTGGGTTGGCGGACCGACCGGGGCGAAGTACTGATCCGGTTGGGTGAGCCGGATGAAGTTTTCGATGCGAGCCCGCAGAGTGAGGGCCGCCTGATCCGGTGGGGATACACCCAGTACCAGCTGGCGTTGTACTTCGTGGACGAGACCGGGTTCGGAAGGTTCCGGCTGACCCCGTCCTCCCGCTCCGAGCTGGAGCGGGTCGTCGCGCTGTTGAGCCGGCGCGAGCAGTAGCCCGCGGCTTCGGCCGCCGGCGCCGGATCGGGGGAGTCGGGGACACCCGGCTCTCCTGCGTTTGACCGCCTGCCAGAACTATCTTCCGGGCCATGCCCCACCACAGCCCGCCGCAGCTGTTCCTGATCGACGGCTATGCCCTTATCTACCGCGCCTTCTTCGCGCTGATCAGCAGACCGCTCCGGACCAGCCGCGGAGAGAACACCTCCGCCGCGTGGGGCGTGGTGAACTTCCTGCTCCGGCTGCGGGAGAAGTACCGGCCCGACTATCTCGGCTGGGTGCACGATGCGGGCGACTCGTTCCGGACTGCCCTGTACGCCGACTACAAGTCAACCCGCGAAAAGCTGGATGACGAGCTGCAGGCCGATTTCGATCGCTCGGTGGAGCGGATTGAGCAGCTTCTCGCTGCGTTTCGCGTTCCGGTGGTGAGTGTTCCCGGCTACGAGGCGGACGACGTGATCGGGACACTGGCGCACCAGGGCGCCCAGGCAGGCCTGCAGGTGGTGATCGTCTCAGGCGACAAGGACTTCTATCAGCTGATCGGTGATCGGGTGGCCCTGCTGAACCCGGGCCGGGGCGGGCCTGGCGCGGTAGACGAACAGTGGGTCGATCAGTCCAATGCTGCCGAGCGACTGGGCGTGCCGCCGGAGCAGGTCGTGGACTACCTCGCCTTGGTTGGCGACAGCTCCGACAACGTGCCCGGCGTGAAAGGCATCGGGAGCAAAGGCGCCGCCGAATTGCTGGGACAGTTCGGCAGCGTGGAGGCGATGCTCGAGCGCACCGGGGAGATCAAGGCCAAGCGCGCCCGGGAGGCGTTGGAGGAACATGCGGCGGAAGCCCGCCTCTCACGCGACCTCGTAACTATCCGCAGGGACGTGCCGGTGATGCTGGACCTGGGTCGGCTGACGGAAACCGAGCCTGACCGACCCACCTTGCTCAAGCTCTGCGCGGAACTGGAGTTTTACTCGCTGGTCCGGCGCCTCGAAGGCACAGCCGGGCCAGGCGGGACCGGCGGCGATAGCCCACGGGCCGAGGCGGAAGCCCTGGACATACGGGTCCCTCCCGCTCCCGCGGACCAGGCCGTCCCTGTCTCCACTCCTCCTCCCCAGGCCGCTTCCGACCTTCCGGTCGCCTCTCCCATCACGGTGCGGGTTGTTGACGACCCAGCCGAGATCCCTTCGCTCGTCGCCAGGCTTCGCGCTGCGCCCCTGGTCGGGCTCGATACGGAAACGTCTTCCATCGAGCCGCATGACGCCGAGTTGATTGGGCTCTCGCTCGCGACTGGCCCGGAGGAGGCCTGGTACCTGCCCTTCGGCCATCGGCCACCGGACGGGGAACTCGCCGCGCCGGCACCGGTGCGGAACCTCCCTCCACTCACCGATCCGGCACTCTCGCCGATTGCCCAGCTCCTGCGCGATCCGGCAGTTCCCAAGGCCGGCCACAACATCAAGTATGACTGGCAGGTGCTCCGGCAGGCGGGGGTCGAGCTGGCGGGGGTGGCATACGATTCGATGCTGGCGAGCTTTGTCCTCGATCCCGGCCGGCGGTCGCACGGCATCGATACGCTCAGCCTCGAACATCTCGGCCGCCCGATGCGGCTCTACGCGGACGTGGCCGGGCGGGGAAAGCGCGAGATTCCCTTCGCCGAGGTACCGGTCGCCGATGCGGCCCAGTATTGCGGGACTGACAGCACCACCGTGCTGGCGCTCGAGCGCTTCTTCGCCCCCTCGCTCCGGGAGATGGGGTTGGCGCGCCTGCTTCGCGAGATCGAGCTGCCGCTGGTCCGCGTCCTGGTGGATATGGAGTGGGATGGCATCGCGATCGACCGGACGCTGTTCACCCGGATGTCGGGCGAGCTGAGCCGGGACCTCGCCGATCTCGAGGCGCGGATCGCCCGGGCCGCCGGGACGCAGGTGAATCTGAACAGCCCCAAGCAGCTCGCCACTCTGCTGTTCGAAAAACTCCAGCTGCCGGTTCTCAAGAAGACCAAGACCGGCCCCTCGACCGACGCGGACGTCTTGGAGCAGCTCGCGGCTCAGGGGCACGAGGTGCCAAACCTGATTCTCGACTACCGGGAGGTCCAGAAGCTCAAGTCCACCTACGTGGAGGTGCTGCCCCAGCGGGTCAACCGGGTCACCGGCCGGATCCATACCAGCTTCAATCAGACCGGCGCGGCTACCGGACGCCTGAGCTCGTCCGAGCCGAACCTGCAGAACATCCCCGTTCGAACCCCGCGCGGAGAGGAGATCCGCAAGGGATTCGTGCCTGGACCGGGGTACCGGTTCGTGGTGGCGGACTATTCTCAGATCGAGCTCCGGCTGATGGCGCATCTGTCCGAAGACCCTGCGTTCATCCAGGCCTTCCGGTCGGGGGGAGACATTCATCGCCAGACCGCGTCACTCATCTTTGGCGTGCCGGTGGAGCAGGTCACTTCCGAAATGCGCGCCCGGGCCAAGACGATCAACTTCGGGACCATTTACGGCCAGGGGCCTTTCGCCCTTTCTCGCCAGCTGGGAATCACCCAGGAGGAGGCGCGGGCGTTCATCACTCAGTACTTCGAGCGGTTCGCCGGCGTTCGCGCCTACCTCGACCTGCAGGTCAAGCTGGCCCGGGAGCAGGGGTACGTGGAAACGCTCTTCGGACGCCGGCGCTACATCCCGGAGATCAAGGAGAGGAACTTCAATCTGCGGGCCTTCGCGGAGCGGACGGCACAGAATACGCCGCTGCAGGGATCGGCGGCGGACCTGATCAAGATCGCCATGGTGCGGATTCACGATGCGCTGGCCGGGGAAGGGCTCCGGGGCCGGCTGCTGCTCCAGGTGCACGACGAACTGGTGCTGGAGGCGCCCATCGACGAGGTTGATGCGGTCGGGTCGCTGGTCCGCCGGCACATGGAAGGGGCGGCGGAGCTGAAGGTGCCGCTGGTCGTGGATGTCGGAGTGGGTGATAACTGGCTCGACGCCAAACACTAGGAGAACCCATGCGCTGTTTCCCGCTGCCCCTGGCAGGCTGCCGGAAGGACGGTCGGGGTCTCCGCGCCGTCGGCCGTTTCCGCTTCGTGGGCGGCTTTACCATCATCGAGATCCTGGCCGTGGTGGCTGTGTTGAGCATCCTGGCCGCGCTCGGCTATGCCCGGCTTCAATCTCAGAAGTACAAGGCCCTCGTCGCTGCGATGGTCTCGGACCTGCGCGCCATCGCCGAGGAGCAGGAGGCGCACTACTTCCAGAACCGGTTCTACTCGAACAGCCTCGTGGCGCTCAACGCCAATCCTACCCCGGGCGACACAGTCGTCATCATCGAGGCCACCGCCGCCGGCTGGTCCGGCCGCATCTACAACCCCAAGACCACCAAGCAGTGCTACATCGTTGTCGGCCAGGCCGCCCCCGTGGGCTCGGCGACGCAGGACGGTGTTATCAGCTGCTCTTGATCTTGCTCGGGCGGAGGCACTGCAGGGCGGGACTTGCCTGAGGCCCTCCCTGGCGGCCGCCAACGACGCGGTATAGGCCTTTGCCCGACTGCCCGGCCCAGTCACCGATCTCGCGGTGGGTCCGGATGGAGCGCTGTACGTGCTCGGAGTGCAGGGGAATGGCACATGGGGAGTCTGGCGCTTCTCGCACTGAGGCTCATCGCTCACCGCTCGCGCGCTGTACCCTGTGGCGCTTCCGCACGCCGGGCCACCAGTTCCATTCTCCTGCCAGGTGCATGATCGCCGGCACCAGCACCATGCGGATGATCGTGGCATCGAGCAGCACCGCCACCGCCAGGCCGAAGCCCAGGAACTGCATCGCCAGGACCCGCGCGAAGGCGAATACGCCGAAGACCAGGATCATCACCAGCGCGGCCGAGGTAATCACCGAGGCGGTGGCCGAGAGGCCCTCTTCGGTGGCCTTGTCGTTGTCGCCCGTCTTGTCGAAGGCCTCCTTCACTCGCGAAAGGAGAAACACCTCGTAGTCCATGCTGAGACCGAACACGATCGCGAAGACCAGCACCGGAATCACGACGAAGATGGCCGATGTGGGGCCGGTCAGGCCGAAGATGGCCCCGCCGATGTCGTGCTGAAACACCAGGACGATGAGGCCGAAGGTTGCGCTGACCGAGAGCGTGTTCATGATGACGGCCTTGATCGGCACCAGGACCGATCGGAACACCAGCGCCAGCATGATCCCGGTGCAGGCGAGGATGGAGATCACCAGGGCGGGAAAGCGTTTAAGCAGCACATCCTGCAGGTCCAGTGACGCCGCGGTGTATCCGCCTACCAGGATACTGGCGTCTTTCAGTTGCCGTGGAGGGGTCCGGGCCAGATCCCGCGCCCGTCGGGATACATCCATGCTCGAGGTGAGCGAGGTGCTGTCGCTCAGAATCACGTCCACCAGGGCAACACGAGCATCCTGGCTGAGGTACCCGTCGAGAAATGCGCCGTATTGCCTGCGCGCATCCTCCAGGTCGCTGTATAGGATGGAGTACTGCAGGATCGAGTTCCCCGGCTCCAGATCGACGATGCTCCTGACTTGGGCAACCCTTGGGTCGGCGCGGAGCGAATCCGACAGCGCCCGCAGCCCCCTGAGGCTGCCGGCGGAAACCACGGTCTGACCCTTGGGAACCTCCACTGTCACCCTCACGGGCAGGATGATGTTGGAGACCCCCATGTCCTCCAGCATGCGTACCCCTTGACCCGCCTCGGTCGCGGTGGGCCACCAGTTCCGGGAGGGGAGACCCACCTTGATCCAGAACACCGGCGCGGTGAGCAGGGCGATGATCGTTCCGCCCACTGCCAGGGCGCGGCGCGGGTTGCGGGACAGGCTCCGGGCCCATTTCTCCCAGACCGTGGGGGCGTGATACCAGGTGAGCCGGCGGGCCAGCCAGCGTGGCTGGTCGATCTGCCGCCCGAGCACCGCGAGGAGCGCGGGCAGCAGGGTTGTGGACAGGGCCACCGCAACGCTCACTACCACCAGCCCGCCGAGACCCACGCTCTTGGTCTCCACCAGCGGGGTGAACAGCAGGGCGGCGAAGCCCACCACTACCGTAAGACCGGAGGTGAACACCGCGGCCCCTGCGGTACTCAACGCTCTCGCCGCGGCCACCTGTCGCCGTAGACCCCGATTGAGCTCTTCCCGGAAGCGGGTTACGATCAGCAGGGAGTAGTCGATGCCCACTCCGAGCCCGAGCATCGTGGTCATGTTGAGCACGAACACGGACATCGGCGTGTAGTTCGCCAGGATCACGACCACGGCCAGCGTGATCCAGATGGCGAGAAACCCGACGATGAGCGGCAGAATCGCGGCGACCAGCGCGCCGAAGGCCAGCAGGAGGATGCCAGCGGTGAGGGGCAGGAGCCGGATTTCCCCGCGGCGGCTGTCGCTCGCCACCACCGACCGGACGTCGATGTCGAGGGCGGCGCGCCCCGTCAAACGGACTGTGGTCGTCGTGGTGTCGACGCCCGCGGCCCGGATCCCTGCTCGCACCAGCGCCCGGAGGGGCGCCACCAGGGCCGACACGCTGTCCCCGCCGTCCGGTCGGATCGCCAGCAATAGCAGGGTCTGATGCCCGTCACGGCTGAGGAAGGTGGAGTCGCCAGTGGATTTGAAGGTCGCGACCGTGCTGATGTAGGGCTGCGGGGCTATCCGATTGACCAGAGTGTCTACCAGGGGGCTGCTGTCCGCCCGCCCAGTGGTCCGGATCACGACGATGAGGAAATCATTCAGAGAACGTGCGAAACGCTCCCGCAGGATCTCCTCTGCCCGGCTTGCTTCGGTGGGCTCCCGGGTGCCACCCCGGACATTCAGCGCTTGCTCGACCTCGGGCGACCTCCCCGCCGCGAGGTAGCCGACTACCGCCCAGAACACGATGATCGCCCAGCGCCAGCGGATCAGGGCACGCGAAAGGAGTGATGCCACGGTGCTGGGGGTCTCCGGAGTACGGCGGGCGCAGGACGGCGCGCGCGAAGTAGGCGAAAGTCTAGAGGAGCGCGGTCCCTGCCGCTAGCCATGGCGCGCTCCGGGTCCCCTCACCGATATTCCCGGGCATCATGCTGCGCCGGCTCCTTACCGCGGTCCTTCTCCTGCTGCTGGCTCTCACCCTCCTCGCACGCCTCGGCAACCTTCGGCCGGGTCCTGCCGCGGCGGGGGACGCACGACTGGTGACGGCCGACCTCGCTGTCGGCGCTTCGCGTACCGATCGCCAGAGCCGGGCCGGCATTGATCTGCCCGGAGACATCGCCGCCCCCCTCGACTCCCTCACTCGCCTCACGGTGCGGCTCCGCCTCGTGGGGGAACCCGAGCGGCACTACCTGGACTCGCTGATTGCCGCGTCCGATTCGATCCTGCGCCGCTGGCCGGTGAGCAATCGTCCGCTCCAGTACGCGATCATCCCCGGTGGAGCGCCGGGGTTCCTGCCGGAGATGCTGCACGAGGCCCGCTGGGCGATCGACACCTGGGGCCCCGCGACGGTGGGGCTCAATCTGGTCGAAGTGTCGGACACCACTCTCGCCCTCCTGGTGATCCGGTGGTCCGACACCCTCTCCGGCGATCGCGCGGGATTCACCGACGTCACCTGGGATCGCGCCGGCCGCATCCGTCACGCCGAGGTTTACCTGGGCACCCGCTCACCGAACACCGGGCGTCCCCTCCTCACCGAGGCCCGTCGCGCGGTGGCGCTGCACGAGCTCGGCCACGCGCTTGGCCTTCCCCACTCGCCCAATCCCGACGACGTGATGTACCCGGTCGCGACCTCCACCTCCCCCAGCGATCGAGACCGCTTCTCCCTGCGGCTCCTATATCAGCT
>Ga0153915_10003703_pt1 | contig 14030 bp, 14 predicted proteins | sample Opewatmetagenome_2_FD_107003 | JGI IMG/M metagenome (GOLD analysis project Ga0153915, IMG submission 107003) | Freshwater wetland microbial communities from Ohio, USA - Open water 3 Core 3 Depth 3 metaG | ecosystem: Environmental > Aquatic > Freshwater > Wetlands | place: USA: Ohio, Lake Erie... | reverse complement strand
TGAAGGTAACAGCGCTCAAGGACCCGCCATTCTACGGCACTGTAAGTAGAGGTAGCGGCCAGTTTGGTGGTGGTTTAAGCCCGGGGCTCGTCACTACTACCGGCCTTGACACGGATGCGGATGGACGTGTGCTTAACTCGGAATTTAAACCCATCAAGGGCCTCTATGCAGCCGGAAACAATGCCGGGGGCCGCTTCATTACCGTGTATCAGAGCCCGCTCGCCGGTATAAGCATCGGCATGGCCATAACAGACGGTTATCTGCTGGGGGAGAGGCTGGCGGAGCTGTAAGTCTTCGTCACAACCTTTACAACGACCTTATGGATGGTTCCTGAGGAGATCAGGGGCATATGGGCGTCTTCCGGAAAAAAGATCGCAAAGGCCCCGCTTCTGACTGAAAGCCAGACATCCGGTTCATCCGCAAAGAACCGGATGTCGGATGCCTGATCGTATTCGCAGGATGGATGCTTGCACAATGACCTGGGCTTCCATCCCATGTCATCGGTTCCTTCCAGGACCAGTTGTATGTCAATATATTTCTCATGGGTTTCGAGTTGCTCATCCTCTTTCTTGTGACCAGGCTCCTTAGCTATCATCGCATAGACGCGTTCACCGTCTATCTCATATCTTCCCACCGGCATTTCTTTCAGAGCAGGGCTCAACAGAAACTCAATCGCCTTTGCAAATCCCTTGTTCAGCACCGGATAACGGTTTATATTCTCAAGTACATCAAGTATCATGTCTTGCCCCTTCCTTAAATAATAATGTTCACAATCACCTGGTTGCCGGTCACAGACACAGGTCCTTCAATACATATCAATAATTTACCAAATTCATGTTTTCAAGTCTTTAATATCCGCATTGATCGAACGGCGTTGCGGATAATTGTGTTGACGAAGGGGCGGCTATGAGGATCAGCCGATTGCCCGCCACAATATCTGTCTATGGCGCCATAAGGGCTGGAAGAAATGCATTTGCAGTCGATCTGGCTGTTGTCATGATTGCATCTTAATTCGCCGGGACAATGTGTCCCTTCTTTCTTAATAGTTGCGGGAATTCCCCCTCTGGAGACCAGAGAGGGAACTCCTTTCTTGTATTTCAGGCCATGCTATTTTTTGTATTCCTTGTACATGCCTTTGAACGTATCGTATTCATTCGGATCCGTATAGCTCCAGGTGTCGGTCCATGTCTGATAGGGCTCAGGAGGTCTGGGCACAAACACGGGGATAGTCGTTGGTGATACCTCATAGTAATTCTGTTTTGCTATGTCAGGCGGATGATTCATACCGGTCGGAGCCGGTGTTGCTTCCCCGGTCTTTGTATCGCCGGCAACTGCTTTGGCCTCGGAACCTATCGTCTCACCCATTCCTTTTTTAACCTCGATAGTCCCGTCAAGCGCCCATGAGGCATCTGTGTACACGTGCATATGCCAGATCTTCCAGTTTCCATCTTCAAAAACAAAATCAACTCCATACTTCTCGAACATCCACATGAAATTGCCTTTATTATCTTTAAATCCGCCTACTATGCCCGGTGTGTACCATACACCTTTGGCAGTCTGTCTGTCACCGGCCACTTCAACAACGGAGGACGTAATGGTATGCCATGCAAATTCGCCGGCCAGGCTTTCCCGGTCTTTTTGCATACCGTAGTAGTCCTTGATAGACGCCGGTCCTACCCAGTACCCGGAATTCTGCGCCCAACATATATCATCCCTCTTGGACCAGATCTTTTCCAGCTCTATATCGTTCTGCATTGAACAATGGTACCATGAATGAAGACTCATCAAGTTATTCAGCTGATGAAGGTCATTGGCGCGCTGAGCTAATTGTAACGCCTCAATTGCCTTGCTGTCATCGGGCTTTTGCTGAGTACAGCCGCCGAAAAGAGTCATCCCTATAATAAGGGATGCGGAAAGTATTGCCAAATATTTAATCTTTGTTCTCATAGTTTATCTCCTGAAATTAAAATAAGTTATACATAAAATTAAAACAAAGTGGACATAAAATTGAAATAAGGTAGACCTTGCCTGAAAGGACTGCCTCGAAATCATCCTGGTTTGATCACCTCCTTTCGATTTTCATGAAAAGTTAAAGTCGATTAAAATTAAATAATTAACTTGATTTAGCAATATACTTGCCCGCAATGCGTCCCATGGTGAAGGCCCAACCGATACTGTTGCCTGAAATTGGCGTTATGTAATCAGCGGAATATCGTCCGCCGGAGCAGTTGCCGGTCGCGTACAACCCCGGGATAGGATCATCATTATTATCGAGGACCCTCTGATTTTCATCGATCAAGAGTCCTGCCAGGGTAACCATGGCGCCGGCCGCGATGTCGTTCTTTGTAACAGTGCCGAAAAAGGGCGGTTTCACAATGGGATGCATGAGACTAGGGTCTTTGGCAAAGTCCTCATCAACGCCCTTTTTGGCAAGTTCGTTGTACCGCTCGATTGTGGAAAGGAAGTTCTTCTTCGCTTGACCCTTGTAACCCAGGTAGTCCGCAAGCTCATCGAGGGTGTCAGCGCAATAATGCTTGGACGGCATACCGCCTTCTTCTTCGTCGCCCCCGACGGTTCCCTTGACCATTCCGCCATTGGCACCCGTGCCGATTAATGCGTTCGATTCCTTTTCCAGACGGTTTAGAATCTTGGGTTTGGGCTCCACACTGCCGTGATCAAGGGGCTGATACTCCAATTCCTCGCGCCAATTGGCATCCCAAACCGCGCAAAGCAACGAACCTCTGGGCTGACGAAATCCCTGTGCTATTGAGGCCCAGGAGGCCTCATTCGTGTAGCGCTCGCCGTTTCCGTTCATGCGGAGGAAAGCCGTTTTCCCAAAAGCCCCGGCCAGGCTTACCATATCGATTGTATTCATCATCGCGCGCGGACCACGCTCCATGCGTCCTCCGGCCCAAACGCCCATTTTCTGTCCATCGCCGTCTCTGCCCATGCCTCTGAAATTTTCGAGTTGGTCCCTGGCCGGGTCGAGGTGTTCGGACATGAGGTCAAAAACCATCTCTTTATTGCGGCTGAAATCGCCGCAAGAGATCAAAACGCCTTTTTTAGCCGTGAACTTGATATAGTTTCCTTTGGCATCTTCGGCGATAGCGCCGGTGACCTTGTTTCCCTCTTTAATGATTTGCCGGGCCGGAGTTCCATAATAAAAAACAGCCCCCAGATCCCTCGCCTTGGCCGCCACCAGTTTCATCGCATCGGTCCAGCTGTATCCCTTGGTGTAGAAAAGAACCGTACAGCCCCAGTTCCTGAACCCGTTGATTTTACCGGTATAGTATTTGGGACGCGGGCTCCCGAAAACTTTGAGGCTTTTTTTGAAATCATCTGGAAGCGCCTCAATCAGCCAATCACAGGCAGCGCCGCTGTTATAGACATACTGTTTTACGAGCCTGGGATTGGTCCTGTTTCCCATGCGCCGCTGCCATTCCTCATAAAACTCCAGCGGATCAATCCTGTCACCGCCGGCGTCAAGTACAAACTTGGAATTGACTGTGCCTATTTCATTACCGAAGAAGGCGTATTTATCTTCCGTCTGCTTCTCAATCACCGCTACGGAAACGCCGTTTTCAGCAGCCGAACGGGCCGCTGCAACACCGGCAATTCCCCCGCCGAGGATAACGACGTCGGTTTCTATTGTTTTGGAAATCTTATTGTCCGGTATCGGCGCCGGGGGTGTTTTCCAGCTTTTGGCCTTATCCTCGGCATCTTTACTGCCTGCCGCTTCAGCAAGACTAAAACCGGAATAGGGGGACGCACCGGCCACTATAGCGCCTGTGGTTGAAACAGCCACGCCCTTTAAAAAACCTCGACGGCCGATGCTTTTTGAATGATTTTCTTTTGAAGATTCCATTGCTTCTCCTTTCTTTTCTGAAAATAGCGGTTAAGATATGTAAAAATATTTGTATCCCGACCTCGCAACAAAGGCATCGGGATTAATCCTTTAAAAATCACATATGGTCATCAGGATTAAGATACTAATCCCATTTCTGTAACACAGGGAGTTGGAAATTAATAGCCTGGTTACAGATTTATAATTAAATTAACAGGAGATTGGGCTGAATGGTTTTAATTGCCTATGATTGTGCTGGCATGATAACTATAATGAAAATTATTTTGCAAGAAAAAAAAGCATATCGGAATTTGTAGATATTGCACATCCATAAATTGTGGATTCCCGGATGAAGCCTTCATTGATCAGATTTCAACTTAAAAGACTCTCCAGCCTTTGCAGTGCCCTGATGTTATTGGAATGGAATCTGGAAGACAGATGAAAAGATGAAAATAATGTTTTAAATTCACCTTTTAACCTGTCCCCAAGTCTTTACTAACGCCATTTGTGCAGGCAGGAAGGACATTGCGGTCTGTGGACGCATAATGTCCCGCCGCATGCCGGACAGGTCCATCTTTCCTTTTCGTTTCGAATAAATTCCCTTATGCCCTTTTTTTTGATGTTCTCAAGATTCGCGATCATGCCCATGCCGTATTTTGTTCTATACCTCTTGTCCAGTTGCCTCAGCCTGGCGCATGGGAAGCTGCCGCAACCGAAGCAGTACTTGCCCCCGGACTGAACCATCTTATCACAGTTCTTGATCCGGCACCTGACGCATGATTTCTTTTTAAAAGTATCGTCGCCCCGGCAGCCCGGGCATGTATTCTTATCTCTGACATATGCAAGACAGAGGCGGCAGTTCATTCCACAGGGGGCGATAAGAGCTGGGAGAGTTGCATTTGTAGTCGATCTATTTGTTGCCATGATTGTCTCCTAAGTGACCGGGCAATGAATTCAAGTCGCATAAAGGAAAATTTCTGGTCAAGCCTTTGTTATAGGTTTCTTTCTTCAGGTTATATTTCTAATTCTAAATTCATAATGCCTCAATCCGCTGTCTTCCATACAGGAAGCAAATCAACTTAGATATCTCAAACCTTTAAACTGTTTTTGACAATATCAATTTCTATACAATCATGCATACAATCCATCCTCCCCTGAATCACAATGGATACTATCAGGAAAGGCAACAAAACCTCTCTTTTCACTGGTATGACTGTAGGAGGATGAACCTTTCGTGTCAAGATCGTATTTTTAATTATTTGTTAGAGATGATCTGTTGATATGGCAAAGAAACCTTCCGGGATTTAAAATTAGCCCCGGAAGAAAAATGTTATTTACAACCTCTCTGTCGGGGCTGAATTAGTTTTTAATATCTCCGACGATCTTCGATCTGACTTACTGGGCTACTAGCTCCACACGGCGGTTTTTTGCCTTGCCTTCCTCTGTCTGATTTGACGCCACAGGGGCTGTGGGTCCTGCACCGAAGGCCTGCAACCTGGTTGCCGCTATGGAATATTTGCTTACCAGTGCCTTCACAACAGCGTCCGCCCTGCTGTTGGAGAGTTTTATATTGGAATCAAATGTCCCCACATTATCGGTATGTCCCACCACAAACAATTTCAGATTGGCATCGGCTTGAAGCATCTTCGCGATCTCCTGGATGGATGCATCGGACTCAGGTTTGATGTCAGACTTGCCGGTGTCAAAGTAGATCCCATAAAGGGCAACCTTGCCGGTATCTTTGATGCTGCCTGCCATGCTGGAGGCATCAACTGTAACATCCTGTTCCATAGCCTCTTTTTTGACAACAGACAACGTATAGGCATCCACATTGCCAAGGGTTTCGATTCCAATCCAGTACTCCGCGCCATTCTGGGCAACCATTAGTGTCTCGATATTTTCCTTTTGATAAATAACCTTGCCTCCGATTTTTTGAATGGCATTCGCAAAGTTTCGAAAAACCTGCACTGCGCTTTTCTGGCTTGCGCCCTCGTTTTTGTAGTACTCAATACGGGTATATTCCCCTTCGACCTTGATCGCTTTATCATCTCCGGTCCTCATCTCCACACTGTCGAATTCTATATTATCATATCTGACAATGTGAAATCCCGGCATGCGGGACAGGAGCGGATGATCCTTGCTCCCGGAGATATCATTCGGGTCCGATTCAGCGAGCGCTATTCCATAACAGCCTGCCATTAGAGCCGTTAATAAAATTCCAATCAGCAATCTTTTCATTTAAATGTCTCCTTTCAAGTCGTTAATCTTAACAAACCCTGCTGTTGAATCGCGCGCAACTGTTTGAGGTAATTTTGGTAGATTTGATCAGCGACACCAAGTATCTTTTGCTTATCTGATTCGGCATATGCCTGTAGGCATAGGAACGACCACATAATGAATATGCCCAGCAAAAATAATAGAGATTTTCCCCTCATCCTTCCCCCTCTTTTTATAGCGCTCCCATGAAAATCAGATTAAATCCGGTCTTAACTCCCTGTTGATCTTTAAAAAACTCTTTTAATAATTTCGATTCCTAACCTGTCAATACTTCAAAAGAGCATTATTCCTTCTTCGTCTTTTCAGAACTTATCTTTTTAAGCCAACTGCGAATCGTCTCCGGATCGCCGACGAACTCACTGATTTTTATTTTAATAACATTATGATCATCGGTTTGTTTGAGGAGTTTGATATCATAGTAGGTCACAGTATCATTACTGTCTTCACAAAGTTCTTCATCGTCTTCATTCGTAAGAGTACCCTTGTAGAAATAGATTGTATTTCCGTTGTGAATCTCTTTTTTTCCATTTTCATCCATATCGAACAACTGTTTTTGTTGCTCCCACAACAAATTTGCATTTGCGGAATTTTTATATTCTGTATAGGTGATTTCACAATTAGCTTCTTCAGGCGCAGTGCACCCTCCGGGCAATTTATTGACCTTTGAAGCCAATACAATGGCGGTGCCCTCACCCCCAAGGCCAGCCGAAGACATGGTGTCTTCATTGACGGTAAATCCAGGAGGGACAAATTGCTTTAAATATTCTTGGTAGGTGTCAACTGTTTTGTTTTCCAACTTTGTCTTTTCAGAACTTATTTTTGTAATCCAATTTTGCATCGTTTGCCGGTCGCCAACGTATCCTTTTATTTCTATTTTTAAAATATTATGATCATCAATCTGTCTCAGAAAGTCAGCCCCATAGTAGGTTACTTTATTTAATTTGCTTTCATCAATCATTCCTGAGCCTTCGCCGTCTCCGGTATTTTCTATAGAAATATCCTGGTAAAAACAGATCATGTCCCCAGCGTGACTTTCTTCTTTTCCCTTCGCTTTTTTCTTTAAATCTGCTTTCATATTCTCATAAGTCTTGTCTGTAACTAAAGTCTGTAACATTGAATTCTCACGATAAAACTTCGAAAGTTCCATATATGTAATTTTAAACTCAGCTTTTTCGGGTCCATCAATCCGTTCAGGCAATTTGTTAGCTTTCACGGCTGTTATAGTTGTTGTGTCATAGGGAGACCCAGCAAGGGTAACGCTTCTCTTTTCATCAATGGTAAACCCTGAAGGGATAAGTTGGGTTAGAGCTTTAGGAAAAGTATCTGCCGCTTTAGCGGTCCTGATGTTCAAGTTAATACAGACAGTAAAAATCAGGAGAGAATAGAAACAACGTTGATAGGTTTTCATTGGATCGCCTCCTTTTTTGATTCCAATTCGGGAATATTTTAAAGCCCTCGATTTCAGGCAAAGCAAATTTTAATAGTTTCATCCGTTCAACGATCTCATCTTTTAGAAAAAATCTTAATCATTCCATGCCACATTTAAGTAGGTCCTCTTTCCCTCATCCCACTTAAAAAATCGCGAGGTATCACTGACCTTAACAACAATATCATCAAAAGACTGTTATTACAGGAATGTCATTTTAAAACCACTTCAAGATTCATGTCAGCACGATGTCAAATCACATGTTTTAATGATCGAAAGAAAACATTCAGAGCCCCAATTTAAATAATTTTTTAATATACAGGGGTTAATATCGCTTTAAAAAACGTTTGTGTACCATTAGTCGGGATTAACCAAAATGATGAATCATCATCAGACGCAATGAATCCGTATAATATATGCCCATCTTGAGGGAACATCTGACTAACGGTATGAGAAAATTCATCTAATATTTTCCACGGTTCAGCACCTGTATATGGATCATTAACCCATAGATCTAAAAGGTAAGTTTTACCTGGGACTGTATCAAATAAAACGCCTAATGAAGAAGACTCAGTATTTACTGTTGCATTAGCCAGCGCCTGAGCAGCCATAATGTTGGTTGATGAATCCCACAAAATACAGCCCCATAACATCCAAAAATAATTGTCACCTGATTTTGCTTCATCAGGTGTCAATACAACCTGGTCGCCTGTTGAACCCGTTGAAGGAAGACTGGCACCTGAACGCACCTGGGCAATCGCTGAGTCAAATTGCGCCTTGGTAAGCGGGGCAGGGGCCTTCGGGACACTTTTCATGAGTTCATTGGCCTTTGAAGTTGATGATTTAGTCGCCTGAAGGATCTTGACTTTAGGCATTGCTCTGGAGTTTGACTCTTTGTTCGCCTGTAAATCCCTGACAGAAGACTCTGAACTTTTATCCGCAGATGCGACATTGACGTATTGATTCATGGCGCCCTTTTTAACAATCTCCAGGACATATCCTTGGTCCGAATATGCATTGACCACTATCCAATATTCCTCATCATTTTGTGTGACCTTTAATGTCTCGTTATTGCCGCCGTCCTGATAACTGATTTCACCGCCAAGTTGTTGAATGGCGTTCGCATAATTACGGAGTATCTGCAACTGGCTTGGCTGCCTTGCCCCCTCATTCAGCTCATACCGTATCCTGAAAGATTCTCCCTCGATGCTGATGTTTCCCTCCCTGGTTGTCATCTCCACGCTGTCAAATTCCTTATTATTATATTCGGAGATATAAAACCCCGGCATGCGGGACAGTAGCGGGTGGTCATTGCCATCTGGAACATCCTTTGGGTCCGATCCTGCCAGCGCCATACCGTAACAGCCTGCTATTAAAACTGTTAACAAAAACCCCACTAAATATCTTTTCATTAAAATCCCTCCGTATATTATGTTTTAATAAACCTCGCTTATTTTTTTATTTTTACCTTACTCTTAACCCTATCCCATAGACTTGTTCCCTTGTCCACCTTATCCAATACACTGTTTGTATCTTCCATTGCCTCATCAGCCTTTTGGATTGGGTTGACACCTTCAGTATCTCCAGGGTCTTCTGAGGAATCCTCTTCACTTACTGCGGCTGCTTCGGAACTCTCCGAGTCCCCAGGTTCAGTCTTATCGCTTTTCTGAGAAACGCTTTCAACTGCGGTCTTATCGGCACTGGAATCATCTTTGGATGCGTTGTTCACGGAAGGTGTTTGAGTGGTTTTTTTGGTAGAACTGGCCTGAGGCGGCCCCATCTGTCCATATGATTCAACTTTGTTATAACCCGACGGGATTTCAAAAAGAGAAGGCTTCTGACTGGCGATCTTCAAATTTTTAAGCTCAGACTTCATCTTAATTGGAGACCCACTCTCTCCTTTAGTAAAATCTACATCCTGCTTCACGATAATATTGTCTTTGGTTATCCACAGGGTCCCTTTAAATGTTATATCATCAGGACATGACATGGATACTTTAGTTTTAATTGCCGTTATGCCGTTTACGACCTCGCTTTCAAGCGGGCTGCTGTTTGTCTCACATTCGCCGACATCCCACCGACCACCAATAGAAGCAATAAATACTTTCCCTGCATTCGGACCGGTAAGAGGCGTTTCCATATATACTTGCCCATTTATAGGGATCATCCAACTGACTTGTTTATCATTACGTGCAATATTTGTAGAAAATAGGCTGTTATCTTTATCATATTGTTCGATCCTATATTTTCCGCCTGATCCATAATAAACCTTAAACGTATCTGCATTAGTGAACTGCGAATCTATCAGATCCGCCGAATATTCCACAGTCGGGGCCTTCAGCTTTTCAACGGCCCATGCATTAAGACAAAAAAATACAGCAGTTATAAAAACAAATATGTTCAGTGTTTTCTTCATGACTCCCTCCATATTTTAATTGATTAATAACATCCAACTCCCCCGACCCCTCTTAAGATAGGAATTTTTTCTCTTATCCTTAAACCAGAAAGATGAAATTTTATTCACCTGTCCTGTTTAATCAGCTTTTTCAGAGAGGCCCAGTCGATCTGCTGAAGCATTTGTTTAGCCCGTTCAGGCTCGGCCTCAATTTGGACAACCATGGCCTGAACTGTCAGGTATGGAACACCATTTGCGGGGCTGAAAATAAATGAGCCATAGCCGTCATTTTTCAGTTTCCAGTTATTCCCCAAATACATCCAGGTGGAGCCTTCCAGCCAACGTCCTAAGCTAGTATCGCATATTGCTTCCTGAGATGTGCTGCGATAAACCTGGCAACCCTCAATTGAAGGCTGCTTTTCGCATTGCCAGACAGTTTGTTGGAAATCGTTGACCATCACCGTTACTATGACGCATGTATCCCGAGGTATTTTATTTTTCTCCAATTCATCTTCCTGACTAGCCCTGCGGTCCTGAAATTTTTCATCGATTTTTCCCATTTCTCCTGAAATGCGCTCGATTTCCTTGGTGTCATTTTTTTCAATTGCTTTATCAAAAAGTTCATTATATTTTTTAAGTTGATTCATTAATTCGGTTTGTGCAGGATCAGTTATATCTGTTTTTTCAAAGGCATCTTGAGCCGATTTGAGCCGTTTAGCGTCCTTCCACATCATTTCAAAACGAATGAAGAAAGGTTTCTTTTCGATACCTTCAGGCACAGCCTTTAGTTCCCCTTTTTCCGCAGAATTCACCTCATCACTTTCTTGAACCAGCTCCCAGCCTTGCGGGCCTGGTATTGCTTTTATTAAGGGATCTATCACCTTTTTGTAAAATTCCTTTTCTGCGGAAGTGGCATTACGGTCAATCCCTCCATCAGCATACGCGATGGAAAACGACAATAAGGTCAGTAATGTCATCAGAACCGGAATTGTCCCGATTGATAAAAAGTTGCAGTATCCTTTTTTCATTTTTGCCTCCATATGAGTTAATGGGGTGTTAATAAGTTGCTTTTATTTTACACAAATTATTGGAAACAGCGTTTTTATGCCGGAGAAAAACGAAACACAGAATATTCCGGTCAGAATTATTGTTTAACAAGCTCAACACGTCTGTTTGGAGCCCTGCCTATTCAATCGATCCGATCCGGATACACCTCAAGGGACCTTACCACAGGTCCAGTCACGGATCGGTCACGGATTTGATAAAAATCGACATTTACAGTGAAAATTTTCTATTTCGTCCCTCAGTTCTAATACCAGGGTGTTTTAATGGCGTAGGAATAATTACATAAAAGGATGTTCTTGCAGGATCGGCTCATGACCGGCGTGATGAACGGCCTAATGAAAGATACTCACAATGAAAATGCTTGAATATTGGGAAAGATATTGCAGTATTTATCCCGGAAAGTTCTTCTGATCATGCGCCTGCAAGGAACGATCTCAAAATAAAGGTCATCAAAACAGGTCTTTTGGTCAGGCATATGTCCATCTGAGGATGCAATGCTTTGGGGCCCATATCAGCGTGCATGATGCCGGCATGTTGCCAACCCTGCATCTTCCAGCTTGAGGGCAGGGCCGGGCATGACCCGGTTTATTAATGTGATTGTCGCCCTAGGCGGAAAATTCTATCTTGATTATTCCTTTTGACGAATCCGAACTATCCGAGATGACTCCCATTTCCTTGAGGGTATCTCCGACCTTCTCCCCGCTGATTACAATTAGAAACCCATTGTTCTGTTTGGTATGTTTGAAACTTGCTACATTTGGACCCTTTAATGTTTCTGCATTTGCATCCTGAGCGCCAGACAACATGCCGGACAGGGCGGCCGCCCCTGCAACAGTTACCATCTTCACGATAAAGTCTCTCTTGGATTGTTCCGGCGTTACGCTCAACTCTTCCTTTTTTTCCTGTTTGACGTTATTTTCCATAAACATTTTCTCCTTTCGATCAAGTTATTAGATTCTGGCAGCTGTAAATGCTGCCCATTCACCTTCCATTAATGTTTCAATAAGCCCGAAGCCTTTATTGGACAGCTCTTCCTGGACTCCTCTGTAATTTCGAACGGTCATGCCTGATGCTATCAGGACCCCTCTTTCTTTAATTGCATCCTTTATTACGCCTGCCTTTGTAATAATTAATTCGGCGGTGATATTTGCAGTCATTATATCAATGGGCGCAAGTCCGATCGGCAGGGGGTCCTCGCAGTTAAAGACTTCAATCACATCGTCCAGCTTGTTCCTGATCACATTTTTTCTTGCTGTATCCGCTGCATCAGTATCTGCCTCAATTGCAAAGACCTTTTTTGCCCCAAGCCTTGCCGAGGCGATAGCTAATATCCCTGAACCTGTCCCGAAATCAACTGAAGTCATGCCGGGTTTCATATACTTCTCCAGGGCTTTAAGGCAAAGACGGGTGGATTCATGCATGCCTGAACCGAATACTGCGCCCGGATCTATCTCCAGGACGATCTCGCCATCCTTGGCCTCATGGGTCTCCCATGGTGGACAAACTACTATGCGTTCCCCTGCCCTTACCGTCGTTACCCTTTTCCTGGCCTCGTCCTGCCAGCCGCGCACAAGGGTATAATCAATGGTCACAACGTGCGCCTCACTGTCAATGCTGAGGGCAGAGTCGGGGAGTTTATCTATCTCCGCCATAACACGTTTAAGTCTGTCCTGCATTCTTTCGTCTATGGGCAGATAGCCGTTAAAGCATATTTTCCATCCTTCATGTTCCATAAAAATATCAAAATCCCGGTGGGAAAAACTTTACTCATGGTTTATAAATAATTTTAGTTTCAAAATAATGTGTTTCAACGATAGGTTATTAATATACATTTCCTAACCAGTCATGGTGAGTCTATCATAGCTTATATCTTATGAGTCCCCAGGCATAGCTCGGCGGGAATCACGAACTACATAACAATGCCGATATTCTGTCTTGGCGAATTAAACAGTATATTTCTTGCAAGGGACAAGGGCAGACTTCATATTTAAAGTCTGCCTTTCCTTTTCCTGATCAAACTTGCTGCTATTTTACGATTTTGATAACCTGAACTTCCTGGTCGCCTATCTTCAGTCCAAATGCTTTACTTGCAGACACGCTGTATGTCATTACCTTATCCCCTACCTTAACACCTTTTGCGGATTTAAGTTCATATGAGCTCGTCTTTTTGTCTTCTGAAAATGTTATTACATTTCCGTTAATTCCGGTTACAACTCCATTTATTGACGCGGTGATTATTACATGATCGGGGTTTACTACTGCCTTGGAGCCGGACCTTGTATCCCCTGGCCCATCCGGGTTGGGCCTATCGGCTGGGGCAGCCGGCTAAGCCGTATCTGCATCCGCTTCTGCAGCAAGGACAGGGCTTGCAAGTGCTAAACACATGATTGCTATACTGATCACTTTTTGAATATGCATTTTATCCTCCGTAATAGTTTATTGATAAAAAAATGTTCGACACCTACCTCATTTCCTAACCATGCACCTCCTGTCAGAAGGCAGGCGCGGGCATGATACGATTTAAATCTATCATTATCTTCCCAGTGAAGATATATATGTGGATCTATTTAGTAACAGTTATTGAAACCGCCTCCCTTGCTTCTCTTTCCGTTTTATCGTATATGATTTTTACTGTATGGCCTTTCCTTATCTTATCCAGACTTATACCCTTGGAATCGGCATCATTAATCTTCGTAGCGGATGTCACGCTGAATGCCTCCTCACCTGATTTGCCGTTTATAATTATGATAGCGGTATCAGTCCCGTTTGACGGATTGGAGACGGTGACTTTCTTGACCACGCCGGTCATCTCGGTTGGATTAGGGTTATCAACTTTAAGCATGGCATTGGATACAGAAGCTACAAATATAAAGGCCAACGCTAAAATAGTTATTTTTTTAATGATTTGCTCCTTTAAATTTGAATGAATTTCATAGATTTTCTTTCTTTGATTCTTAAGGCCTTGCTCACTTTTCCTCTTGTGTCCCCGGCATATTATCTATGGCTGAAATCCCGACATGCTT
>Ga0153915_10003702_pt1 | contig 14030 bp, 14 predicted proteins | sample Opewatmetagenome_2_FD_107003 | JGI IMG/M metagenome (GOLD analysis project Ga0153915, IMG submission 107003) | Freshwater wetland microbial communities from Ohio, USA - Open water 3 Core 3 Depth 3 metaG | ecosystem: Environmental > Aquatic > Freshwater > Wetlands | place: USA: Ohio, Lake Erie... | reverse complement strand
CGAACAAAACCAGATGTATTTATTACCACCATCAATAGAAGAGATGATAGAAAAGAATCATCCGGTAAGAGTAGTAAATGAAATAATAGAAAAAATAAATATTGAACCTTTAATAAAATTATATCCGGGAGGAGGGACAAGTAGTTTTAATCCAAAAATGTTATTGAAGGTTTTGGTATATGCGTATCTGAAAAACATATACAGCAGCAGAAAAATAGAAGAAATGTTAAAGGAGAACGTACATATGATGGATAAGCGGAATGAATAAACCGGATCATCATACCATAAATAGATTCCGATCAGAAAGACTAAAAAATGTACTAGAGAAAATATTTTCACAAATAGTAGAACTGCTGGTAGAAGCCGGCCAGTTAAATATAAAGGAAATATATATAGACGGGACAAAAATAGAAGCCAATGCAAACAGATATACATTTGTGTGGGGAAAAGCTATAAAGAAAAGTAAAGAAAGAATAAAACAGCAATTAAAAGAGCTGTGGGAGTACAGTCAGAAGATAGCATCAGAGGAAGAGAAAGAAGAAAGTGAAGAAGAATTTGATGAGATAGATCCTGAAAAAGTTGAAAAGACAATAAAGAAAATAGATGAAGCACTAAAGGATAGTTATTCCGATGACTCACCCTTACTTTTTTTTGTAGAATTACTTAAATATTCAATTTCAATTGCTTTTCTTATTGCATTTAATGTTTCCTGTGATTCCCGCGCAATCTTTTTTCTTGCAAATAAGTTTACTAATTTAATTTTTAATGTATTCGAAGAATAATAATGATAAAATTCCATTTTTGTAGTTTTCTCGTCTATCCTGGTAAATAATGTTTCCACTACATAATCGTTCAGCAGCTTAGATATCCCCATAGTATCTTCCGGCAAAATAGTTACAATTTTTTGCATTGGGATAATTTCAATATCTTTTTCTATACAAGTATTTTTACCGTCGCTAAGATGACATTGATATGCAATATCGACGCCGCGGAAGTTTTGTTTGGATATCAGATCAACTTTATTTACACGCGGATGGTATTCTGCTATTCTGGTAAGATCCTGATTAAATTCCCAGACTTTTTCAATTGGAGCATTAATGATAACTTCTTGCTTTGATTGGAATTTTGATTTCATCTATTTAAATTTTTTCTCTTTCTTGCTCCGACCAAACTGAAATATACTTATTAAACAAATTGGATTTTGAAATGAAACCCAGATATTTACCCTGCTGTGTGACTACAATATTCCAGATTTGTTTTTCTTCAAAGATATCGAGGATTTTATGAATGTCAGAATTTAACTCAACAGAATAAAAATCTGAATTCATAATTTCATAAGCTAATAATACATCATAAACTTCTGAATTCAACATTATTTCTCTGATGTCATCAAGAGTTATAACACCTAATAGCTTTCCTTTTTCATCTACAACAGGGAAAATGTTCCTTTTAGTAGTGGCGATCTTTTTCATAAGTTCTCCGATTGTCGTATTCGGGTGAATCTTTAAAAAATCGGTTTCGACCAGGTCAATGATATTGATCTGCTTCATAAAATACTTTTCTTTTTCAGACCTGAACTCAATTCCTTTTTTAGCCAATTGCGCTGTATAAATAGAGTAAGGATGAAAATATCTCGAAATAAAAAATGATAATGCACTTACGATCATTAATGGAACAATTAAGCTGTAACCACCTGTCACCTCGGCAATAAGAAAAATGCCTGTTAAAGGTGAATGTAATACTCCACTGAGTATTCCTGCCATTCCTACTGCAATAAAGTTTGGATGATTAAGTTCGATAATGCCAAAATATTTCATCAGGTTAGCCAGCAGGAAACCTGTGAATGCCCCTGTAAATAATGATGGGGCAATAACGCCTCCATTTCCACCTGCATTCAGGGTAACAGAAGTCGCTATAACTTTTGAAAGCACAATCAGAAAAGCGAACAAAATTATTGCAAAATCCTTGTTAATAATTTTTAGCATCAAACTATTATTTATTATTACGTCATAGTTGCCGGACAAAAGGTTCATTATGCTGCTATACCCTTCTCCATAAAGAGGAGGAATAAGAAATATTAAAGCGCACAAAATAAGTCCGCCTGCTAATGCTTTTAAAATTTTATTAGAGTATTTATCAAAAATTTTTTCGGAGAAGTAAGAGATTTTTATTATATACAATGAAATAAAACCACACAGGATACCTAAAACAATATAGTATGGTATTGCCTCAAGATGCCATCCTTCTGTAACAAGGTAAAACAATTGTCCGCTATATAAAAACTTTGATAAAACTGCTGAAGACGCGGAAGCAATCAATAAAGGAATAAAAGAAGAGATAGAGAATTCTGGTAGAAGTACTTCAAAGGCAAAAATGACTCCTGCAATCGGGCTATTGAATATTGCTGCAAGACCGGCTGCCGATCCGCAAGCCAGCAGTAAAGTTCGGGTCTGGTAATTGAATCGAACTCCTTTGGCTACATTGGAACCAATGGCTGCACCGGTAGCCACAATTGGAGCTTCTAAACCTGCAGAACCGCCTAAACCAATCGTAACTCCGCTGGTAATTAGATGAGAAACTAAATCCTGCTTTGGTATATCTGAGGATCTTCTAATGATTCTGTAAATAACATTGCTCAATCCTATAATCATTCTCCCGCCGAAAAAAAGTTTTACTATGGTTATAGACAGAAGAATTCCGAAAAGAGGAGTAAAAGGTATTAAATAATCCAATCTCAATTCGTGAAAAAATGTTGTTGGTGCCTGCTGAAATAAATGCACTATATATTTCAGTGCAACGGCAGCCAGACCGGAAGTAATACCAACAGCAATACTGGAGAGAACGATAAAAGTCTTGAATTCAATCCGTTGTCGAAGTAAGGTTAGTACTTTTCTTAAGTAGAATTTAAAATTTACCCTAAGATATTTAATCCGGAATTTCATTTTCTTAAGTATAGTTACTCTAAAGTTAAAAAAAATATCCATTTATTTATATATTTTAATAATTGATCAAACGAAATCATCAAAAAGTTAAATATATAAGGTGTATTGTTTACATTTGTATGGGATTTACTTTGATGGACAGATAATTTGTTTTTACGTTTTTTTCAGATTGAAAAATGAAGTTTCTTAAATAAGGGATATATTTTATTATGAAAATAGGATTAAAAGAAAAAATTAAATCTATCAATAATATCAGGGTAGACCTTCTTAAAGAATTTATTGAGAGTGAAAAGTCTTCCGGATACACACTTATATTTTTAACTGTTGTGTCATTATCAATAACTAACAGCGCTCTGGGAATTGGATACTCAAATTTTTGGCAGACTCATATTGATCTGTCTTTCTGGAATATTTTCTTAAATTTTAGTATCAGCCATTGGATAAATGATGGATTAATGGCGATATTTTTTCTTTTAATTGGTCTGGAAATTGAAAGAGAAATCTATTCGGGTGAATTATCCACAATTAAAAAGGCAAGTTTGCCTGTAATTGCAGCGTTAGGCGGGATGTTGCTTCCTGCGGTAATCCACCTTTATTTTAATATAAACACTACGACACAAAGAGGGTTTGGTATTCCTATCGCAACAGATATTGCTTTTGCGTTAGGAGTTTTATCTATTGCCGGAAGACGAATACCGGGCTCTCTTAAAATATTCTTAACTGCTTTAGCAATAATAGATGATTTGGGTGCAATAACTGTAATTGCTATCTTCTATACAAGTGAGTTTTCGATAACTTATTTAATTGGTTCTCTTGGAATTTTTTCAGTCCTTTTATTTATGAATAAGGCAAATATAAATAAACTTTCTCCGTATCTTATATTAGGAGTTGTCATGTGGTATTTAATGCTGCAATCCGGTGTACATGCTACAATTGCAGGCGTGCTGTTAGCCTTTGCAATCCCTTTTAGGAAAAAATCTGATAATAATATATCTTATAATCTGCAGAAGCGTCTGCATAAACCAGTTGCATTTATTATTCTGCCGTTATTTGCTCTTGTCAACACATCTTTAATTCTTCCTGCTAACATCTTTACAAGTTTGACCAGCGATAACTCAATAGGAATTATTTTGGGGCTTGTCATTGGAAAACTGACAGGTGTTTTTCTCTTTTCTTATATTGCTGACAAAATTGGATTGAGTTTTTTACCACAAGACTTAAATTGGAAGTTAATTTTGGGTGTATCCGGATTGGCGGGTATTGGATTTACTATGTCTATCTTTATAACAAATCTGGCTTTTGGTGATAGTGAGTTTAATATGGCTTCTAAATTAAGTATAATTATTGCATCAACCTTTTCTGCTTTAATTGGGTTACTGATTCTAAGAGTTGCCACCCGTAGTGAATTTGGGTAATCAACAACCGTTGATAAAAATTATAGATAAACAATATCCTCTTTTTTATGAAGAAGCGAGAGGAAGAGCAGCAGGTAGTCTCTGATGTGGCGAGTAATGAGAAAATTCTTTCTGATATGATTGTGACCATTTTCTCCAAGCATTTTGGCATAAGAAGGGTTTTGCAAAAGTTGTTTCAACGCAAAGGCAGTTCCATCTAAACTATGTGTCAGAAGACCTGAGTACTTATGTGCAATCTGCAATGGTATTCCCCCAACTGCTCCGGCAATTACCGGTTTTGATTTCCAAAGCGCCTCAGCAACAGTCAGTCCAAATCCTTCTTTCAGAGATTTTTGGAGTATGACGGTTGAAGCTCTCTGCAAGGCATTTATTTCCATGTCGCTGGAGGGAGGGAGTAATAAAAGAAAAATATCAGGATCGTTTGCGGTAATCTCTTCAACTTCAGATAATACCTTAGCACCTTCAGTATCATCGGTTGCACCCCCGCCTGCAAGTACAAGCTGACAATCTATATATTTTCTTATCCGGTGATAAACTTTAACAACTCCAACCGGATCCTTTAAATAATCAAACCGGGATATCTGGGTTACGATTGGACGTTTTTTATCTATGTTAAACCTTTCCAAAACGGAGTCAATTGTTTCCTGCGGGAGATCCTTATTTTTATCACTCAGCGGATCAATCGACGGCGAAATAAGAACTTGCGGAATATTTAATTCACGGGCAAAAGAGGGGGCAGAAAAAATGCTTAAATCATATTGTTCAATATATTCCTTAAGAAAGTTCCATGTAAACGGATCGGGATTTGAAAAATCTATATGACAACGCCAGATCCACTTTTGTTCCCCTTTCTTTTTCCTTCGAATCAAAGCACAGGGCTGCGGATCATGAATGAACAAAATGTCTCCATTCAATTCCATTTGGTCAGCGTTTCTTTCATTTGTATCTAAATATATATCGATCTCTTCTTGTGTAAATTTCATATTTTGACCGTGAAGTGCATTGTGCATTTTCTTTGTAACTTCAAAAAATCTGTCGTCACCCTTTATTACATCCCAATGGGCATTAACTCTGAGTTCCTTAAGTATAGGAATCATCCTTGTCAAAATTTCGGCAACTCCCCCACCAACCTTCGTTGAATTAATGTTTTTAACTATAACGCCTGATAGTTTACTGGCATATAATTCCAGTTCGTAGACAACTTCCGGACCCACAAACTTTTCATAATCATCAAGCAAAGCCATAATTATACACCTTTAACCTTGTTTCAACCAGACCGACAAGCATTTTTCTTAAATTTTCCATTGTTTGAGTATAGGGATCTAATTTGCAAATTTCTTCCGAGAGCTCTTTTTCGTCTAGAGACGATAAAAGCCATTCACAGAAACCGGGAATTTTCCTAAAGAGTCTTGCTTCAAAAACGTGATAAAAAACCGAATTTATCGTAACTTTTTTGAGGCAATCGTAAAATTCAATCAAGTTGTTAGCGATATATTTTGTAGGAAAAACAAATGAACGTGCGCTCATAAAATGAAATTCTTCGCCAGGCGGACTTTTACGTGAAAAATGTTCAGTGTTTTGATTAATTGAAAATTCAATAATTTCGATAATTCTTTGACGAATTTCACTTATGGTAGAATATTGCCTTAAATCAAGGCTTGCAATTTCCTCTCCAACTAATTTATCATGCAGCACGTTTGTTACCCAGTAAGCAAAGTCATTTGGCGGTTCCGGGGAAAGGAATTCATGCTGCTCAAGGTAATGATGTGTATGGTGATATATGGACATATCCGGAGCTTCTTTTATCCCATCCAGTAATTCCAAAATATCAGTAGCTTTTTTCCCTGATAAGAACGTAAGATTTTGTCGGGAATAAAATCGAAATGGTTCTTTCGCATTTAACACCATCAGTAACTCCTAACCTCTTTAATAGAGTCTATTTTGTTTAAGAAAATAAGAACTTCACGTTGGTTTTTGACATAATAATCAGCTTCAGTTTTAATACTTTTTCCAACTCGTATTGTAACCGCATGATTTGGAATAATCCTGAACACATCCTCATCAGTTTTATCATCCCCAATATATACAATAATATTATTTTTATTTTGATATCGAATCACTCTTAAAAATTTAAGTAACGCCTTTCCTTTATCCCATTTAATATTTGGTCTTACCTCAATTATTTTTTTGCCAGAGGTTGTTTTAAAGTAATTCGGATATTTTTGTAATATATTTTTTACTATACTATTAACAGTAGGAATTAGATCAGCCCCAACATTCCTAAAGTGAATTGTTAATGTCAAATTTTTATCTTCGACAAACGCACCGGGAATAATCTTTAGTTTTTCTTTTAATATTACTGAAACCTTTTTAATCAATGGAAAGGTTTTTTTTAGTCCCGGGTGAATCCATTCATCTTTTTTTCTGTTAATCTGAAATCCATGATTTGAAATGAATATAACATTTTGAATTTGAACAAGGTTCTTTAGATCTGAGTAAGATCGACCGGAAACCAACACCACTTTTACGTTTCGTTTTCTTATTAAGCGTTCTAATAATTCACGTGTTGTTCGAGGTAGAACCGCTAATGACGGAGCTTTTTTAATAGGCACTAACGTACCATCATAGTCAAGGCACAGGACAATTCCCATACCGGAGGAAATATGGTTAAAAAGTCGCTCCCGAAAGTTCCCATTATTTTCAAAAAGATATAGTGGTAATTTTGGCATTAGGATTTCTCATCAACATTAATGGTAATCCGTAAACGCGATAAGGTTGTAATGATATTTGCAGCCCAACGGTATACATTCCTTTCTTTTAATATACTCCTCATTCTAAACATGCGTTCATACTTTTCCTTGGTGTTCATGTTTAGAGCAAAAAGGATTGCTTCGGCCATTTCTTCAATACTATAAGGATTTACTATGATAGCATCCTGAAGTTCTCTTGATGCTCCTGTAAATTGACTTAGTATTAGAACACCTTTATTATCATCACGGGAAGCAATGAATTCCTTAGCAACCAGATTCATTCCATCATGAAGAGAGGTTACCATACAAAGATCAGCAGCTTTATAAAAATAATTAATTTCATCGTGGCTGTGATGTGCTTTAAGAAAGACAATGGGTTTCCAGCCCTTTGTCTGGAACCGCCAATTAATTTTATCAACCGTCTCATCTAATTCTGCCATTAAATCGTGATACCTTTTGATATGGGTCCGGCTTGGAGCACCTATACCGATAAATGTAAACTCCCCAAGAAAGTCGGGATATTTTTCAAAGAATCTTTCAACCGCCGAAAAGCGTTCAGCAATTCCTTTTGTATAGTCAATACGATCCACACCAACGCCTAAATATTTAGATTTGAAACCTATTTTCTTAAAAATATACTCACTAAAATCTTTTTGAGATTGAAATGTTTCCGGTATTGCGTGATGCCTGTTTGAAAAAGCTATGCTGATTGGAAATGGTTTAACGAGTGTAACTCCACCAAGACGTTCAATTGTAAATTGATCCCGATTTATTTTAGATTCCAGGAAACGATCTACAGTTTCAAGAAAATTATTGCAATGAAATTGTATATGAAAACCTATCAGGTCGGCTCCTAAAAGTCCCAATAAGATTTCTTTTTTCCAGGGGCAAATTCCAAATACTTCCGGGTTAGGCCAGGGTATATGCCAAAACAAGGCAACATGAGCATCCAGTCTCTTTGTTTTGATTAAAAAAGGAAGCAAAGTAAAATGATAATCCTGAATAAAGATAAGCGGTTCCTCCTGATCCTTAATTTCTTCAATTACTGCATCAGCAAATTTTTGATTAACCTTTTGATAAGTAATCCAATCATCTAATTGAAAAGTGGGGCGTGTATGAGTAATATGGCAGAGAGGCCAAATACCTTCATTTGAAAAACCATAGTAATAACCTTCCTCCTCTTCTTTTGAAAGAAAAATTCTTCTTAAAATGTATGATGGCTCTTCAGGGGGAACAGTCATCCTTCCATTTTCATCTGACATTTCCGCGTCAGCATCTCCGCTGCCATGTGCAATCCAGGTCCCTCCACACGTCCTTAATATTGGGTCCAAGGCTGTTACCAAACCTCCTGCAGGAACAATACATTCAATGTTGTTCCCTTGTTTAGTATGCATATAAGGCTCACGATTTGAAACAATAATCAGGCTTTTATTATTAATCTCCTGACGAATGTGTTCTTTTAATCGCTCAGCTGTCCAAATGGAATCAGCTTGCAGACGTAAACGAGCTTCCTCTTGAGCACTAGCTCTTGCTACAGCAAGACTCTTGGCAATAAGAGCAGCTTCGTCTGCCAATGGCTGCAATATATCTCCTCTTTGCAGATTTACCCGTTTACTTGTTTTTCCGGTCCTCAATTCTCTCATCCATTCTGCAATTTTAGCAATAGGCCATTCTATACTCCAACGCACGACGAAAACTGTAGTAATAATAATCAGAATGGTTTGAATGAATAGACGGGCAAAATTTGTTCTCCATATATCTTTTATCCTGGAATCAATAAATGATGCATCATGCAGGATTAATAGAGCTCCAATAGTTTTATCATCAAGCAGAAGAGGACTTGCATATGAATGCATCGATTTTCCATCAATTACGAGAAATGATGAAATACCTTTTCCGTCTAAAAATGCTTCGCGAATGTGAGTAACTGAATCCTGAAGTTTAATGGAAGGATTTATACTTGATACAAGCAAATTAACAAGACTATCATATACAGCTACTCCAACCAGACTATCTCTACCGCCGAATTTTTCAACAAGATGTTTTAGGCGAACAGATGAATTTGCTTTTAATAAATCTTTTATGGATTCCTGCAAACTTTCCGCTAAGATTTCTGCCCGAACATCCAATTCGTGTGAGAGACTATCTCGTTCAAATTGCACTTGTTGGTATGTAAATACTGCTATAATGAGTGTTGCAACTAAAACAAGTGAAACTATGAGCTTAAGAGTAATTTTCATTATTACCGCCTTTTGTTATATACAATAATCCTGGTTTAATATTTACATTAAAGGAAACCTTTCTTTTTATATAATATTATTTAGCTCTCATATTCTTCTTTATAATACAAATATTAACTGCTAGAATCAATGTTAGAAGAATTGAGCTTCATAGATCTAATTCGTTCAGCAGCAGTGAACTTATTCAATATCAATTTTTTATAAATTAAATAATCCCAATCAATTTTAATATAATTAGAATTCCTCCAGCAACTAACGATAGAAGCATGAACATCGCAGCATAGGGAAACCCTTTCTCTTCTTTTTTGTCTTCTTCACGTACTGCCTTATCCGGTTCCGTTTTCATTGCTTCTCCTTTGATTTTTATATTTTATAACTTAATAGAAATAATAACCCGGTAGAGAAAATTTTAATCTGAACTTCTCAAAATTATCTGCCCGTCTAAACTGCGTTCAAACTTAGAATAAAATAGTTTATAGCTAATTTGAATAACCCGGATTCATTACTACGGAGATTATTTCTCTTATATTTATTTAATTATACCATCAGGAGAAATATGGGGGAGACCTGTCCTGGCAGTTATCAAAAAAATTTGAGGAATGAGATTTCTCTTTCTCCTTTACCAAAATGGTAAAGACAGAAGGTTTGTGTATAGTGACATTTGTGATAACGCAAAGAAATGCAGGATTGGATATGTATGCCTTATTTGACCATGTTAATTTAGTCAATTCGGTTTTTGGAGTCTGTTTTAGAGGAAGCGGGAACCCTTTACCACAGTCTATTTTTTCAACTTTGGCTGGTTTTTCACTCAATAGTGAAAATCCGCCGATGAAAATAATAACCAGGGTTACTATCAATAATTTATATCTTTGCCACATAATTATAAATATACTAAAAAAATGGCCTACTAAAAATTATCAGGGTCATATAACCAATTTGTTGAGGTTGAATTTAATGCAACTGCTTTGGCGTTTAGTGTATACTTCTACAGAATTAAGGCTGGAGACTATACAGCAGTAAAGAAGATGTTATTGCTTAAGTAACTTAATGGGGCTTCGGCCCCTTTTTTAATAACATATACTTCGAACTCTACCCTGTATACTCAAAATAAAACACAGAGGTAACTTATTATCAGTAATTGATTTTAATAATCCTTTCTGATCAATTATCTGATTCCATTTCTGATTCCGCCAAACCAAATTTTTAATCAGAAGGGTCTTCTAATCCATTGTACAGGTTTGAAATTTTTCTTAATTTTGCCCCGCACCCTTAGCTCAGCCCCGGGGTCTCGACTCGACAAAGTCGAGGCGGACTGGTAGAGCAGTAGACTCTTAATCATTTCAAATCCCTTCTAAAACAATAAGTTATAACCTTCTGATTCCGATTCTGATTAAAAAAATAAATATCTGATTTGGTCGTTAACATTAGCAAATTGTTTGGTTTACAGTTAAATTTTACAAGATTTCAACGATTTAAACAAGGAAAAGTCGCAATGGATTGTGAGTTTTTAGATGGGGTAAAAATGGGGGGGATTAGTTTAAAAATACACTCAAAAATTTGAACAATTAATTATTTAAAACAGGGTATAGGAATTCATTGGGCAACGATAGGGAGAGTTTTAGATGGGCGTTTGATATATTATATAAGGAAAATTTATTTAGTATTTCTCAGAAGGTATGTAATCTAAATCTTAATTATCAATTTTATTTGCTCGTAATTAAGGCGGCTTTTCAATACCGATAGGTCTGCCGCTGGCTTATTCCCATAATCTCTGCTCCTTCATCCACCTTTAATTCTTTTTTTCTCTATCTGCTTAATTATCTGTAATCTGTCTACTTCTTTTTGACTCATTGTCAGCATTCCTTCCATTTAAGCATTCTCCTCTTTTTTTGAGATGCTTAAATTTCTTTATTTTTTTACTTACATCTTTAATAAGTAAAAAGTCAATAGGTAAAGAATATCCCCGCCATTCCATTTCTTGGAAATCAATTATTTGGATGTTGTTTTGTGGTCTTCTTAAACAATAAATTCGCTGCTTTAATATCTATCGGATATGGCAACCATACCTCTTTTGGGACTTACCTCTGCCTTTAGCAGGGTTATTCTGATGTCATCAGAACCATTCCAGATATATTATAGGCATGCGTGTTGTTACCCAATCATTTCTAGCAGTCATTACAGACTAGTCAGTAAGAGGGGCTTACAACACGCGGCCATTGCAAAGATTTTCTAGGTATGAAATGACCTTTGAATTTATCGTTAAAGTCATTTTTAAGTTTTAAAACATTAAAGGTAATTTCTGCGATTTCTTTAGCTATAATTGTTCTTGCAACTGGTTTATTTTTTCTTCTCAACAAAGAATGGTAATAATTTCGAATAACTGGATAATACATTATTGCATGGATTGCAGCATTACTGAAGGTAAGTTTAAGATACCTGTTTCCATCTTTTGAGCACCGCTGTCTGGATTTACCTCCTGAATTTCGTGCAGCTGGAGAAAGCCTACAATATGAGAAAAAATGTTTAATATCTTCAAATCTTTTTATATCATCTACTTCCAGAAGAATAGTAAAAGCATTTAATTTACCTATTCCAGGTATCCAAAGAAGGCGTTGGATATCAGCATCAGGGATAAGAATAGGATGAAGCTGCTTTTCAAGGCTGAGTATCTGCTTTGATAATAAAGTTTCAAGTTCTGACAGTTGCTCATATTGATATCTGGATATACCCTCAAGTTGATCAGGGGAATCAATATTGTGTTTATCAAGGAGCAGGTGTATGGAATTAGTTACTGAAGTATGTCGTTCAACCATTTTAAGACGGGCACGCAAGGCGTCTCGCAGTAATCGCTTTTCATTTGATATTTTATGTGCTGCAGGGATGAAATCCATTCGAAGAAGCTGAGCAAGAGTGTGCGAATCTACCTTATCAGTTTTGACCTTAGAGTAAGCAATTGCTTTAATAAATTTGGCATGAGCAAGGACTAGAGGAATTTGTAAGGTAGTAAGAAGATCATTCAACCAATACCAGGTCATGGTTGATTCAACCGTTGCAATATTTTCATTTCCTAAATCAGAAAAGTATTGCACAAAATTGCAGGCAAAGTTTTTAATATTGGCCTGTTTGATGATTTTACCCGAAAAGTCAACAGTTGTCAGATAAGAAGTATGCTTGTGAAGATCTATTCCAGTGTAGTACATGATAACTCCAAAAGTTATTATTGGTATTGGGAACTTTAACCAATTTTTTTACTTATTGGAAATATCATTTCTATCGAGTCATTACAAAAAACAACTTTTCCCTAAATATTTATTGCATGTTTAACATTAACCTTTTAATTTATGTTAATCGCAGGCCGTTGTGCGCTATACCATACTCTTTTATAAACGTAATAAATTATGCAATACAAAAAATCGCTTTTAGCACTTGTTCTGATTTCGTTGATAATTTGTGAGAGTTGTAAACCACAGGCAATAACCATTTCACAAAGTCATGTGCAAGCTGTCTTTTCCGATGGTAGCAACATTCGAGTTTTTGAGGACAGCTCCATGCAGCCTGTTAATGTTGGAAAAACCGGTGTGCACAATGTCTACGATTTCAGTAAACGCCCTTTCTACCTTGCTGGAAGTGGCACGGTTTATTCAGTTACCAAAATCCCACAACTTGCATCGAGGTTCCCATCGAATGCAGTCGCACTCAAGGAAGGGACCGTGGTGATTGATTATCCAGTATTTTCCTTTTCCAATCAAAAGTTTTATGAAGAAGGGCGGGGAAGCAAAACTTCTGATACAACCGAGTCTTATGAGCATAACATTCCTGCAGATGAACTGGTGAGACTTCCCATAAAACTCAATACAGCGTTTAGTGTGAAAGATATCGTTGTACTTGATACAACATACGTTAATGGCTTGCCAACTAAATCATCATCCCACACTGTCTCGAAAACCGTGTCAGTTGATGGTTTTGGAAAATTACTGCTACCGGGAGGATTATCTTATGAATGCCTGAGAGTTCGCACAGTTTACTCCGGCCCACAAGATTACAAACTCTTCCAGTACTGGACACGGGAAGGCGCCATAATACATGTGATCTCACGTGCTTCCCAGCCTGATACCGGAATTATCGCTTCCGGATATGTAATCTATCTTTCTCATCAAAAATGAAATTGAAAGCGTTTAATTGAAAAGATGGAAAATGATAGGGATTTATAGATAAAATACACCTAAAAATTTGAATAATTAATTGCTCAAATCAGGGTGTGGAAATTCATTAGGAGACGATAGCGACAGTTTTAGGTCGGGGTTTGATAAATTATATGCTTTCCATATTAACCCTCCCTTAAATAATAAATTTTAGAGATTACTATGAGGCAGTAACCTTTTCAAATACCTGAGATATATTAAATCAAAAGACCGATAACGAAGATCTTGAATAAGGCAATTATGATCATAAGAACTACACATTCAAAAGAATTTATTATTTAATTTTGATAAATATTTTTAATAATTAATGTTTAGTATTATAAGATGAGGATGTAAAATGACTAACAATGAAATTGGGAAAGATGTTCCAACATTCCTTTATCAGAAATTGTGGGAAATATATCTTCTTACAAATGAAAAAAGAGTAAAGTCTTTTTTTTATTTAATTACATCTATAGTTATTCTACTAATTATTCTTTTT
>Ga0153915_10003701_pt1 | contig 14037 bp, 11 predicted proteins | sample Opewatmetagenome_2_FD_107003 | JGI IMG/M metagenome (GOLD analysis project Ga0153915, IMG submission 107003) | Freshwater wetland microbial communities from Ohio, USA - Open water 3 Core 3 Depth 3 metaG | ecosystem: Environmental > Aquatic > Freshwater > Wetlands | place: USA: Ohio, Lake Erie... | reverse complement strand
TCGTGCCGCAGCCCCTAGGATACGAGGTAGACAGACCCCCCATCCCCGCCTGCCTGCGCTCGCGGGGGCGGAGAAGCGCTCTTGGGTTTGAAGAATAGTCGTGACGTTACGGCCAAGTCAAGCCCGAACCGCCGCTTCTCGGCGACGGGGCAACCGGGCAACCAGGCGGCCAGGGATCCCCTGCCGGGCGTCCGGGCACTGCTTGGCTGCTCAACAGGTTTTCGATCCGCATGCCTAGCGCTGGTTCCGGGGGCGCGGATTCCGCTCGGACCGGACCGACGGGCGGCTGGGGCTTCCCTCGTGGCCGGGGAGCAACTGGTAGGCGAGGCCCTCGATGAGCGGCATGGGCTGAAACCCGAAGGCCCGGCGCACAGAATCCAGGGCCGTGATGGTTCCCACCGACAGCAGCTCCAGGTGGCGATAGGCGGGAAACGGGTTCAGCTTCACCCCGGCCAGGAGCCGGGTCGCCCATCCGGCCATCCGGTGGGAGACGTGGACCTTGACCCGGGGGACGTTCAGCATCCGGCCCACCTGGTCGGCGACCTCTTCATAACTCAGGTGCTGCGGCCCCCCGAGTGGAATGGTCCGATCGAGCGAATCCTCCTCGGTGAGCGCCCGGAGCAGGCACGAGACTACATCGGCCACCCAGATCGGCTGCAGCATCGTCTTACCCGTGCTGGGAAGCACGAGGACGCCGGTTCGCTGGAGCAGTCGGATCATCCCGCTCACCAGCCGATCCCCCACCCCGAACATCAGGGAGGACTGGAGGATCGCGTACGGGAGCCCGCTCTCCCGGAGCAGTTCCTCGGCCTGCCCCCGGCTGCGCAGGAATGGCAGCCCGGCCGCCGAGGCGGAGCCCAGGGGGCCCACCGTGAGGATCCGCTCCACCCGCGCCTGCCTGGCGCCCTCGATGAGCCAGCCCATCCCCTCGACCTGGACCCGCGCCACCATGGCGTCGCGGGCGTCGTGAACGGGCGCCGCCAGATGCACGATCTGCCGGCATCCGCGACAGGCGGCCGCCACGCCCTCGGCATCCAGGAGGTGGCCCACCACCACCTCGACCGGCCCCGGCCCCAAGGCCTCCAGCCCCTCCGAGCCGGCCCGCACCAGGCAGCGGACCCCCTCGCCCGCGCCGGCCAGTCGCCGGACCAGGTGACGGCCCACGAAGCCAGTCGCTCCCGTCACCAGAATCATCGCCACAGGTCCCCGGCCCGCGGGCGCCTCCGCGCCGACCCGCCGCCGCTTCGCTGGAGGTTCATGGGGTCAAGCCCGGCTGCAGGGGCGAGGCGAAGAACGCCTGGCGGTCGCCGCCCCGGACGATGAGCCGCAGGCTCTGGTCCTCCCGCTGGAGGATCAGCTCGATCGGCTCGCCAACCCGCCCCCGCCACAGGGCCGCGTAGAACTCCCCCCGTGACTCCACGGGCACCCCGTTCACCTGCAGGATCAGATCCCGCTGCCGCACGCCGGCCCGATCGGCCGGGCTCCCCGGCGTCACGCCCACCACGCCCACGCCGCGTTCCGTCGTCACGGTGTAGGTGCCGAGCCACGGCCGGGGCGCGCGGCTCGTCACCCGGCCCGCGCGGATCAGTTCCGGCAGCACGCCGGTCACGAGATCCACCGGAATGGCGAAGGCCACCGCCTGGTCGTCGGGCGCCGCAAAGGCGAGGATGCCGATGACGTGCCCCCTCGCGTCCAGCAGGGGACCGCCGGGGCTGAGGGGATGGGTCACCGCGTTGGTCTGGATCACGCGATCCAGCCGGTATTCCCAGTAGCCTTCGAAGGGTGGAAAGGCGTCAAGGCCGCCGGTGCCGACCGAGCGGAGCGTCCCGCCCTGGCTGCCGACGGCGACGCAGAGCTGGGCCAGCTTGAGGCTGCGCCCCGCCCCGAGGGGCGCGACCGTCATCCCGGGAAACGGGGGAATGTGGAGCAGGGCCAGGCCCGTCTCGCCATCGACCCCCACGACCTCTCCCGTGACCTGATGCCCGGAGGGGAAGGTGGCCGTCACCTGCTCCGCCCCCAGGACGATGTGGGCGGCGGTCAGGATGTGGCCCTCGGGAGTCACCACGACCCCGGCGCCCCGGCGCTCGCGTCCCAGGGCCCGGGCGGCGGGCCCGGTGGCAACGACCTCGAGATCGACGACCGCCGGCAGGACCCGGGCCACGGCGTCGATCACCGACTGGTTCGGATCCACCCCGGCCTGCGGCCCGGCACAGGCGCTGAGGAGCGCCAGGCCCGCCCAGACCACGACGCGCGATCGGGGCGAGAGGCGTTCGCCCGGCATCGGCAGGCGATCCCTGCGGGGACCTGGTCGCCTCGCCATGGACGTCGCTCCTGCGTGAAGGGGGCCCGAGCGGGGGGCGGGAGGCTTAACTCTTCTTCGATGTCTTGGCGAAGAATGAGGAAAAGACCGCTTCCGCCTTGGTGGACCCACACTTGGGGCACTTGATCCGCTTGCGGTCCCGCTGGGTGATGGACATCGTGAGCGTGAACCTCTTCCGACACCCGCCACAGCGAAAATCGTACGTCGGCATGGTCACCCCCTGAGTACGGTGCGGCGTTCGATGTTCGCCGGGAGCCTGGATCCCGAAACCGGGAAACCGGCAGCCCGGGTCCCGCGCTCCCCGTTATGAGGCCTCGCTGAGCTTGCGCAGCCGGCGCTTCATGCGCTTGATCTGCAGGCGGGCGGCGGCAAGTCCAACGCGATCCTTCCCCTCGAGGGCCGTGTGGCGAGTCGTCTTCAGCCCACGGATGGCCGCCTTGAGCTGGATCTTCCCCATCGCGGCCGTGGCGGGCTTCCGCTCCTCCTTGGGGCGGAGTCCCTGCTTCACCTCTTCCGCGATGATGGCCTCGACCAGCTCCTCCTTCTTCATCCCGGAGACGCCGACGATTCCGGGGTACTTCTCGAGGCAGAGGTCACGCAGCTTGGGCGTTGTCAGTTTCTCGAGATCGGCGCGCGGTGTGCCGGCCATGCGGTCCCTCCCGGTGGCGAGCCTTGGTTTCTGGTCAGGAGCCTGGTATCATCCAGGCATGCGACATCGGAACACTGCGACGGGATTATATCCGTGGGCAGGAAAAAATCAAGGGGGCGCAGCCGATTCCTGGGCGATCCGCAGGCGCATCCGCCCGGGAGGACTGCCGGGGTCCCTCCTGGCGCTGGGGGTCGGCTGCCTGGCCATGCTCTTCGCCGGCTGCGCCGGGCCACGGCTCGAGTTTGCGGGCGCCCCCGGCCAGCCCGCCATGAGCCTGGTGGAGGCAGGGCTTCAGCTCACCCTTCTCCCCAACACCTGGGACGGGTATCCGACTGCGCTCGGCCGCTATTACACCCCGATCGAAGTCCATATCCAAAACGATCGCCCCGAGGAGATTCAGATCCGGTACGAGGACTTCCTCGCGGTGGATGACGCCCAGATTCAGTATCGGGCGGTGGCACCCGCAGAGGTCGTCCGGGCCATCTCCGGAGGCGCGGCAATGCCCGACACCCGGCGCCTGGGCCTCCTCCTGGCATCCTCCGGTCCGTGGTGGCCCTCCCCTGCCTGGCCGTACCGTCGGTGGTATCCCTATGGCTCGTATTGGCCTTACGGCCCCTCGCCCTATTACTACGACTACTATCCCTGGCCGCAGGCGACGGGCTACGACATCCTGGCACGCGCGCTGCGCGAAGGCCCCGTGCTCTCCGGCGCCCGGGTCGAGGGCTTCCTGTACCTGCAGCTCGCGACCCAGCGCGCCTCGACCCTCACCCTCTCCTGGACGCCGAAGGGCCCGTCCGGACAGCCCCTCGCCACCCTCCGCAGCGAGTTCCGCGTCGTCCGCTGAGCCGGCCGCCAGCCCCGCCGGCGGGGTGAATCCGTGAATTGGTGAATCGGTGGATTCGTGACCCCAGACCCACTTATCCCTTCATCCACTGATCCCCTAATCCACTCATTCACTAATCCACTGCTCCACGAGTCCACTGCTCCACTGATCCCCCAGCCCTCAGACCATCTGCTCCACCGGCAGGACAAAGGCCTTGATGCCGCCGCGTCGCCTGGATCGATCCTCGAGCCCGTGCTTGAACCCTCGCAGCTCACCCAGGAGCGGCTCCACCTGGGCGTCGGGGATCACCGTGAACAGCATGGAGTCGTGACCCGGGAAGGTGTGGGTGCCGAAGCGCTTGCCCGACTCGCCGGTCCCGAACACCTGGTGGACCTCGGTGAACCCCGGGATCTTCAGCCGCTCGAGGATGGCCCGTACGGGTTCGTCGTAGATGAAGTTGAAGACGATCAGGACGCACTTCATGGCCAAGCCCTCCGCACCCCGGCCCGCGCACCGGGATACCCGTGACGTTTCCGGGACAGCCGCCCAGCGACCAACTGGCCTATTCACTCGACGCGATCGGTCAGTGCGCGCGCGGCAGGGGGCCGGTCCCCGGCCGCCTCAGTCGCCGGTCGAGGTGCGCTCGGCGGAAGGCCCCCTCGGCGTATCGGCCGCAGGCCGCCGCGAGACCGGGGCGGGGACCCAGCGCAGCCGTTCCCAGAACCAGGCGGGGAGGCGGCTGAGCCTCCCGGCCCGGATCGACTGCAGGTCGTCGAAGAAGCTGTAGAGGACGGGAGTGACGAGCAGCGTGAGGAGAAGGCACATCGCCTGGCCCCCCACCACGACCGTGGCCATGGCTGCCCGCGAGGCGGAGCCGTCGCCCTTGCCCAGGGCGATGGGGAGCATTCCGGCGATGATGGAGATGGTCGTCATCAGAATCGGCCGGAGGCGCGCGTGGTCGGCCTTGAGGATGGCCTCGGTGCGGGGCAGGCCCCGCTCGCGCAGGACGTTGGTGTAGTCCACCTGCAGGATGGCGTTCTTCTTGACCACGCCGAACAGCATCAGCAGGCCGATCGCGCTGAAGATGTTCATGGTGAACCCGGTGGCGAGGAGCGCCAGCAGGCCGAAGGGCATCGACAGGGGCAAGGAGGCCATGATCGTGAAGGGGTGGATGAAGCTCTCGAACTGGGACGCCAGCACCATGTAGATGAAGATCAGGCTCAGGCCCAGGGCGATCAGGAAGTTGGCCCGCGCCTCCGCCAGGATCTGCGCCCGCCCCAGGTATTTGGTGGTGTATCCCGGGGGGAGTTTGGCGGCGGCCACCTTCGCGTTCATCGCCCGGACCGCATCGCCGATGGGGAGGCTCGAGTCCAGGTTGGCAATGACCCCCACCTGGCGCTCCCGGTCGAGGCGGTCGATCTGGTTGGGCCCCTTCTCCTCCGTGATCCGGACCACGTTGTTCAGCTTCACCAGACCCAGCTTGCCGCTGGGCACGTACAGATCGCCGATGACCTCGGCGTTCTTCCGGAAGTCCTCATGGAGCCGCAGTCGGACGACGTACTGGTCGTCCGCCTCTTTGAACTTGGTGACCTCCTCGCCCCCCACCATGGTGCGCAGGCTCGAGGCGATGGCGTCCACCCCGACGCCGAGGACCGCCGCCTTGTCCCGGTCGATGTGCACCCGGATCTCCGGCGTCCGGCGCGCCAGGGTGGTGTCCACGTCCACCATCCCCGGGATGGTTCGCGCCACGGCGGCCAAGGCCTGCGAATGGCGGTCCAGCCCCTCCAGGTCCGGCCCCCGCACGATGAGCTGGAAGGGCTGCCGGCGGGCACCCGTTTGCCCGGTGGTGAACAGGTTCTGGACGCTCACGGTGAGGTCGGGGTACTTGGCCATGATACGGCGGGCCTCCCGCATCACGTCGTTCTGCGAGAACTCCCGCTCCTGCAGGGGCGGCAACCCGAAGAGCTTGCGCAGCCCGAGGTGCTGGGCGATGCGCTCGAACTCCGTGCCTTCCCTGAGCGGCGTCAGGCCGACGTAGAGGCTGGCATCGCTCACCGCCGTCCGCTCGCCCACCCCGATGGTCGTGAACAGCACCTGGACGCCCTCGAGTTTTCCGATCTCGGCCTCGACCTGGCGCAAGATGCGGTCGGTCCGCTCCAGGGACGAGCCCTCGGGCGCCTGGATGAAGAGCTCGAACTCGCTCTGGTCGTCGTCGACAAAGCTTTCCTCGCCGAGGTGGGGGTAGATCCAGAAGGTGGATGCTCCCACCAGCCCCGCCAGCACCAGGACCAGGGCCCGGTGCCGCAGGGAGAGCTTCAGGAGCCAGTCGTAGCCCCGCTCGATCACCCGGAAGAATTGCGACTCCTTGGACTTGTGCTGGGCTCCGTTTGGCCCTGCCGCCTTGAGGAATCGCGAGCACAGCATCGGGGTCATCGTGAAGGCGACCAGCAGTGACACCAGGATGGCACAGGCGGCCGTGATGCCAAAGCTGAAGAAGAGCCGGCCGATCCGCCCCTGCATGAAGGCCACCGGGACGAAGATCACGACCAGCGCCAGCGTGGTGGCCATGACCGCCAGCCCGATCTCGCGGGTGGCCTCCACCGCAGCCTCCATGGGGCTGCGCCCCTCCTCCTCGATGTAGCGGTAGATGTTCTCCAGCACCACCAGGGCGTCGTCGATGACGATGCCGGTGGACAGGCTCAGCCCCAGCATCGTCATGTTGTTCAGCGTGAAGTCCAGCGCCCGCATGATGGTAAAGGTGGCGATGATGGAGGTCGGGATGGAGATGGCCGCGATGATGGCGGAGCGGACACTGCGGATGAAGAACAGGACGACCAGGGCCGCCAGGAAGCCGCCCAGGATCATGTGGGTCTGGACTTCCTCGAAGGAGCGGCGGATGAACCGGGACTGATCCCGGACGGTCTCCACCCGGAAATCGGGGGGCAGGGTCCGGGCGATCTCCGCCAGCCGGCCCTTCACCGCGTCCACGACCCGCACGGTGTTGGTGCCGGATTGCTTGCGCACCAGCAGGGAGATGGCATTCTCCCCGTTGAACCGCGAGATCGTCCGCGGCTCCTCCGTGGCGTCGGTCACGGTCCCGATGTCCCGGATCCTGATGGGCGTGGCGGCCCGGGAGGTGACGATGACGTTGCCGAACTCCTCGGCGCGGGGGATCCGGCCCATGGTCCGCAGGACCTTCTCGTTGTCCCCGGCGGTGACCCGGCCCCCCGGGATCTCCAGGTTCTGCCGGTCGACCGCCTGCTTGGCCTGGTCGATGCTGACCCCGTAGGCCGCAAGCTTCCTTGGATCCAGGGTCACCTGGATCTCCCGCTTGCGGTCCCCGACGAAGGTGATGCTGCCGACCCCGGCGATGGTCTCGAGCGGCTGCTTGATCCGCTTATCGACCAGCTCGGTGATCTCGCGGGGGTCCCGCCGTGCCGAGACCACGATGGCCAGGACCGGGGCAGAGTCGGGATCGAACTTTTCGACGATGGGCGGGTCGGTGTCCTTGGGGAACTTGGCCAGGATGGTGGAGATCTTGTCGCGGACGTCCTGGGCGGCGGAGTCCGAGTCCCGCTCCAGGACGAAGACCGCGGTCACCCGAGAGTTGCCCTCGGTGCTGCTGGAGCGCAGCTCCTCCAGCCCGTTGATGGTGTTCACCACCTCTTCCACAGGCTTGGTGATCTGGGTCTCGATCTCCTCGGGGCTGGCGCCGGCCAGGCGGGTGGTGATGGTGATGGTGGGCCGGTCGATCTTGGGCAGCAGATCCAGCCCGAGTCGGTCGAAGGAGAAGAGCCCCATGACCACCAGGACCATGATCAGCATGGTGGTGAAGACGGGTCGCTTGACGCAGAGCTCGACGAGGAACATGGCGCGCAGTATAGGGGGACCCCTGGGGGAAATCAAGGGCAATGCCGGCCCGCATCGACCCCCACATCGATCCCTTGATCGCCCGCCCGCCCCGCGCTATGGTACCGCCGCCCGGCCGACCCCGGGGACGGGTGGCCGTCCCGTTGGGAGGCCCGCTCGAAAGGCCCCCTCGAAAGGATGCTGCCCATGAGGATCACGCACGTGCAGCCGCACCGGCTCTCCCTCCCGCTCCCCCGCCCCGTGAAGACCGCCCGGCACGACATCCGGGCCGTGGACACCGTGCTGGTCGAGATGCAGACCGACGCGGGGGCTGTGGGACTCGGATACTGCTTTGCCTTCGGCCAGCAGCGCGCGCGGGGCCTCCACGCCCTGGTCGAGGACCTGCTCCCCCTCTACGAGGGCCACGATCCCACCGGAGTCCGGGCGCACTTCGCCCGGGCCTGGCAGGCGATCAACTTCCTGGGGCACGCGGGCGCCGCCGTCATGGCGCTGTCCGCGCTGGACACCGCCTGCTGGGACTTGGCGGCCCAAGGGGCGGGGCTGCCCCTGCACCGCTTCCTCGGCGGCGCCGCGGACCGGGTGCCGGCCTACGCCTCGTCGGGGCTCTGGCTGGACTGCACGGCGGACGAGCTGGTGAGCGAGGCCCGAAGGTTTCTCGCCCAGGGTCACCGGGCCCTGAAGATGCGGCTCGGGCGCTCACCCCGGGAGGATCTGGATCGCGTCCGGATCGTTCGAGAGGCGATCGGTCCGGACGTGGCGCTCCTGGCGGACGTGAACCAGGGGTGGGACGAGGCGACCGCGATCCGTATGGGGAAGGCCCTCGAGCCCTTCGACCTCTTTTGGCTGGAGGAGCCGCTCCCCTACGAGGATCTGGAGGGATGCGCGCGGGTCGCGGCGGCATTGACGGTCCCGGTGGCGACCGGCGAGACCGACTACGGGAGCCTCGGGATGCGACGGCACCTGGAGGTCCGAGCCGCGGACATCCTGATGCCCGATTTGCAGCGGATGGGGGGCGTGACCGAGTTCCTCAAGGCGGCGACCCTGTGCGAGGCCTTCCACACCCCGCTCTCCCCTCACCTCTTCCCCGAGACCTCGTGCCACCTCATCGCCGCGGCGCCGAACGGGCTGATCCTGGAACACATGACCTGGTGCGAGGCGCTCTTCGAGGAGCCCCTCCGGGTGAGCGACGGGTACGTGGCGCTCCCGCAGCGGCCCGGGATCGGGCTGGGGCTGAGCCGGGACGCACTGCGACGGTTCCGGGTCTGATGGAGAGGCCGGCCGGTCCGCCTAGGAGGTCTTTTGCGGGGGGCGCTTGGCCGGCCCGCTGGTGGGGCGCTCGGTGTTTCCGCTCTGGGACCCGCCGGACCCCGACTGCACCTGCACGGCGGTGCCGGTGGCGAGCTGGCTGAGGTTCGAGGTGGCCACGGTCTCGCCGGCCTTCACGCCGTCCAGGATCTCGGCCCAGCCGTCGCGCCGCTCGCCGGTCTTGACCCGGCGCTCGTCGGCCTTGCCGTCCCTGACCACGAAGACCTTGACGATCCCGGCCAGTGAGACGACCGCGTCCTCCGGGACGAAGGGCACGTCCTTGTCCGTCCCGACGATGAGCGCGGCCTTGGCGAAGAACCCCGGCTTGAGGGTCGCGTCGGGGTTGGGGATGGCGGCTTCCACGGTGAAGGTGCGGGTCTCGACGTCCACCGCGGGGCTCACCCGGACGATCCGGCCCGCGAAGCTCCGGCCGGGGAAGGCCTCGACCTCGACCTGGACGGGGTGCCCCGCCGCGACCAGCGGGGCGAACCGCTCCGGCACATCCCCCTGGAGCTTGAGGGCATTCGTTCCCACCAGGCTCATGAGGGGGGTCTTCTCCTTGTAGGTCTCGCCCGGGTTCACCAAGCGCTTGCGCACAAAGCCGTCGAAGGGCGCCACCAAATCGGTGTCCTTCAGGCGCTTGCGCGCCAGCTCCAGCGCGGCCATCGCCTGCTCGACGCCGGCCTCGGCGTTCTTCGTGGCGGCGCGATCGCTCTCCAGCTGGGCCTCGCTGGCCCGGATGGACGCCGCCGCGACATCGTGCTGGGTCTGGGCCGAATCCCGTTGGCTGGCCGAGATGGCCCCCTCGCCAAAGAGACCTTGGAAGCGCTTGAGGTTCGTCTGCGCGTCCACCAGCAGGGCCTGGCTCCGCTCCAGGTTGGCCCGGTCGAGATCCAGGAGCTGCCGCGCACGCTGCAGCGCCTCGCGGGCTGCCTGGAGATTCGCCGTCTGCCGCTCCACCTCGAGGCGGGCCTCTCGCTCGTCGAGCTTGATCACGACCTGGCCCTTGTGCACGCGGTCGCCGAGGTCCACGAAGATCTTGTCCACGGTCGCCGGGACATCGTTTCCCAGCGTGACCTCCTCCTGGGGCATGAGGGTGCCGACGACTTGGATCGAGCGCCGGACATCCCGCCCCTCGGCCTGCGCCACGGTGATGGGGACCTGGCGGTTGCCTGGCGAGCTTTTGGCAGCCGCGGTGGCGGTCTTTTCGCGCGAGCACCCCCACCCCGCCAGCACGCACCCCGCCAGGAGCAGCACCACCAGGGATCGTGACCGTCTCATCGGCTCGCCTCTCCTCCCGTGCGAGGTCGCCATCCTGAGTATTATAGAAAAGCGTACCGGAACCCTCCGAGCAGGTCAACATGAATTCCCCACGCCCCCCAGTAAAATTGACAAGCGTTTCCCCTCTGGGCTATAAGAGGTGCACCCAACTCACCAAGGAGCCGCGCATGCCCCAGCGATCGCTCGTCGGTCCCCTGATCATCCTCTTCATCCTGATCAGCCTCGCCGGCCAGCTCTTGCCCCTGTACACCGATTACCTCTGGTTCCAGGAGGTGAACCTGACCTCCGTCTTCACCACCATCCTCTGGACGCGCGTGGTGCTGGCCGTGATCGCGGGTGTGGCCTTTGCCCTGTTCGTGTACGGCAACGTCCGCCTGGCCGCCCGCTCCTCCGGCGGCGACGTCTTGATGGAGCTCGAGGATCCCCTCGGCCTGCCCAGCCGGCTCGTGATCGAGCCGCTGTTCCGCCGCTTCCTCCTGCCCGGAACGCTGGTCCTGGGCCTCCTCGCCGCCCTCGCCGCCAGCAGCCAGTGGGAGCTGATCCTCCGCTTCTGGAACGCCCAGCCCTTCAAGGTCACGGACCCGGTGTTCGGCCTGGATCTGGGATTCTACGTCTTCAGGCTGCCCTTCATCCGGCTCGTGGCCGGTTGGCTGATGACGGCCTTGGGGTTGACCTTCCTCCTGGTCCTGGCCACCCACGTCCTCCACCGGGGGGTGCAGCTCGGCCCTCGGGGCCCCCGGGTCACTTCCCAGGCCCGGACCCATCTGCTGGCGCTGGGGGCGCTGCTCCTCGTCGTCAAGGCCGGGGGATACTATCTGGACACCTATGAGTTGCTGCTCTCTCCGCGGGGCCTTGTCTTCGGCGCGACCTACACGGATCTGAACGCCCAGCTGCCGCTGCTCCGGGTCCTCGCCGTCCTGGCGCTGGGCGCGGCGGCGATCTGCCTGTGGCAGATCGGCCGTCGCGGCATCCGGCCCGCCTTCATCGCCATCGCTGCCGTGCTCGTCGTTAACGTGGTGGGGCTGGGGATCTATCCCAATCTGCTGCAACGGTTTCGTGTGGTCCCCAACGAGCTGGAGAAGGAGCGCCCCTACATCGAGCAGAACATCAAGTTCACCCGGATCGCCTATGGCCTGGACCGGATCGAGGAGCAGGAGTTCCCGGCGGCCGAAACCCTCCGGGCCGAGGACTTGCAGCGGAACGATCCAACCATCAAGAACATTCGGCTCTGGGACCACCGCCCGCTCCTGGTCACCTACGCCCAGTTGCAGGAGATCCGGCCCTACTATCGCTTCGAGGACGTGGACAACGACCGGTACCTGGTGGAGGGGCAGCTCCGCCAGGTGATGCTCTCGCCCCGGGAGCTCTCCACCAGCCACCTCCCCAGCCGGACCTGGATCAATGAGCGGCTGACGTACACCCACGGGTACGGCGTCGTCCTGGGACCGGTGAATCGGATCACGGGCGAAGGCCTGCCCGAGTTCTGGATCAAGGACATTCCGCCGGTCTCCCAGGGCCCCATCAAGGTGACGCGCCCCGAGATCTATTATGGCGAGATCGGCAACGAGTACGTCATGGTGAAGACCCGTGCGCAGGAGCTGAACTACCCCTCCGGGGACAGCAACGTCTACACCACCTACACCGGGCGAGGGGGCGTCCCCATCGGGAGCTACCTGCGGCGACTTCTCTTCGCCCTGAACTTCCGGGATGTGATGCTGCTGCTGTCCAACGACATCGCGGCCGACAGCCAGATCATGTATTACCGACAGGTCGAAGAGCGCATCCAGAAGGCCGCGCCCTTCATCACCTTTGACCGGGACCCGTATCTGGTCGTCAGGCAAGGCGGCAGCCTGGTGTGGATGATTGACGGCTACACCACGTCCAAGGATTTCCCGTACTCGGAGCCGACGCGCGGCCTCGGCAATTACATCCGCAACTCGGTCAAGGCGGTCGTGGACGCCTACGACGGGACCCTGTCCTACTACATCAGCGAGCCGCAGGATCCGGTCATCCAGGCCTACGCGCAGGCCTTCCCGGGCCTCTTCCAGCCCCTCTCGGCGATGCCGGAGGATCTGCGGTTGCACATCCGCTACCCGCAGGGCCTGGTCACCGTCCAGGCCCGTATGTTTGCCACCTACCACATGCGCGACCCCCAGGTCTTCTACAACAAGGAGGATCTGTGGACCATCCCCCGGCGGGTCGTGGACGGGCAGGAGCGCGAGATCGAGCCGTACTACACCATCATGCGCCTCCCCGGCGAGCAGGGCGAGGAGTTCATCCTCCTCATCCTGTATAACCCCAGCAAGAAGGACAACATGATCGCCTGGCTGGCGGCCCGCAGCGACGGGCCGCACTACGGGAAGCTGATCGCGTACAACTTCCCGAAGCAGAAACTCATCTATGGGCCCCGCCAGATCGAGGCGCGCATCGACCAGGATGCCTTCATCTCCCAGCAGCTGAGCCTGTGGGGCCAACGGGGCTCGCAGGTCATCCGGGGGAGCCTGCTGGCCATCCCCATCGAGCAGTCCCTGCTCTATGTGCAGCCCCTCTACCTGGCGGCCGAGAAGGGCTCGCTCCCCGAGCTGAAGCGGGTCATCGTGGCCTTCGGCAACCAGATCGCCATGGAAGAAAACCTGGAGGCCTCCCTGGAGCAGATTTTCGGGGCGCCGGGCAAGCCGCCGGCCGCCCGGGGCGAGACCGCGGCCGCCTCCCCTGCCCCCGGGAAGGTGGATAGCTCTGTGCGCGGCCTGGTGGATCAGGCCTGGCAACAGTACGGTCGTGCCCAGGAAATGCTGCGGCAGGGCAACTTCGCGGGGTATGGCGACGAGGTCAAGCGGCTCGAAGGAACCCTGAAGCAGCTGCGGGAACGAGCGCGGTAGGGTCGAGTAGACACTTGCGCGATCGGGCGATTGGGCACCTAAGAGCAGAGGCTGTCAGTTGGGCCTCGCCTCCAGGGCGTCAGATGGCGGAAGGGCCTCATTGCTCGGCTCCCTGACCGCCCAGGTGCCCGCCTGAGGAGTCGCCGGCCTCCCGCCGGCGTTCCTGGTATTCCTCCACGGTCGAGCCGATCCACTCGGCGCCGTCGGTCCAGACCTCGCGCTTCCAGATCGGGACGATCTCTTTCAGCCGCTCGATGGCGTACCCGCACGCCTGGAGGGCCTCGTGCCGGTGGGGCGAGGCGATGGCGATGGCGACGCTCGCCTCGCCGATCGTGAGGTGCCCCGTTCGGTGCACGATGGCCACCCCGTCGACCGGCCAGCGCGCCCGGATCTCCTCCCCGATCTGCCGCATGGTCGCCGTCGCCATTTCCGGGTAGGCGTCGTACTCCAGGTGGTGAACCTGGCGACCGCGGGCAAACGCCCGCACGACCCCCAGGAAGCTGGCGATGGCCCCTGACGTGTTCCGGGTGACCGCCTCCACCAGGCGCACCAGGTCGAGTGGCTCCGTCGTGACCTCGTACTGGTCCGCCCCGCCGCTCACCGGCGGAAGCAGGGCGATCTCGTCCCCCGCCGCGAGGACCCGGCCGCTCTCCGCGTACTCCCGGTTGACCGCCAGCCGCAGAACGGGCGCCAAGCGTTGCAGCCTGGGATAGTCGGCACTCAGCCGATCAAGGACGCTTCCTGCCGTGGCCCCCTCGGGCACCTCCAGCGCGATCTCCGGGCGTCCCAGGATCTCCCGCACGGACGCGAATACTCGAACCCGGATCGTCACCGCTGCTCCCTCCTCTCCGGCTCATCACTGGGCGGTAGGTCGGGTGGCATGGGGTAGTGCCGATCCACGTCGTCATGC
>Ga0153915_10003700_pt1 | contig 14037 bp, 10 predicted proteins | sample Opewatmetagenome_2_FD_107003 | JGI IMG/M metagenome (GOLD analysis project Ga0153915, IMG submission 107003) | Freshwater wetland microbial communities from Ohio, USA - Open water 3 Core 3 Depth 3 metaG | ecosystem: Environmental > Aquatic > Freshwater > Wetlands | place: USA: Ohio, Lake Erie... | reverse complement strand
CCCTCCTTCAGATGTCTGATAGACCCAATTATCCGTTCCATCGTAGCTGCCCACGAAAAGAATATCCCCAGGAGCCAGCGTCCAAACATCTATTTTTATAGGGTCACCAGTATCCGGGTCCACTGACTCAGCAGCCGTGAAAATCCGGCCGTTGTCCAACGACTCCCAGATCACCTGGCGGTCATTGATTGAGCCAGCTAAAAGTACCCGTTTATTCAGGCTGTATTCGGTGGAAAGCAAGACCTGGTAAACCTGGTCTCCTTGAGAAGTGGAAGTACAAAAAATCCTTTCCCAGCTGGTTCCGCCGTTCTGGCTGCGCCAGAGGCTGTTGTGGATCTTCGCAGTCAGTAAAAAGAGGGTTTCATCTTCAGCATAGCCGGGCGAGACGGCCAGGTCCAGGATAACCTCAATGCGGGAATCGATCAGGCTGGTCTGAGACCAGACAGAGCCCTGATCGAAGCTGACCGAGAAAGCGCTCTCTTCACCGCTGGTCGCGGCATAAAGCCGGCCGGTATCCCCAAAGTCACTGGCCATAGCCACGCCAGTCACTGTGTCCCCGGAAGGGCTTTTAATACAGGCGGTCCAGGTGGCGCCGGAATCGCTGCTGAAATAAATCCGGGCAGAGGCAGCCGCGCCTGCCAGAAGCGAGACCTCTCCGATATCCCCACTCACTGCCAGGCCCTGGATATCCAGGCTGCTCAAACCTTCCGCAGCACCGACATTCAGGTTTACGATATCGACGGAGATCGAACCGTCCGAGGACTCCTGACCGGTCAGGGAATACACTCCGCCCGTAACAGTTCCGGTATTCAGAGCCAGGTATTGAGTATATTGGAGCGGTGAAATATTGGCATTGAAATTGTCCGGAAAAGCCAGATCGACCGAGACGGGAACGATCCCGGTCAGGCAGGCATCCGGAACAGTCTCACCCCAGGCGCCGCCAGCGAGGCGGGTTCTGGCCAGAGTATCCGACTCATCGGAAACCACGGCCATAATGAATCCATCCTCCGCATAGTCCGGGGAGAAAGCCGCTTGATAAACATCATAGCTGCCGATACCGGTATTCTGCCAGGAAGAAGCAGCGGTATCCAGCCAGTATAATCCTCCATATTCGTCTGAACCAATGTCCCGGGTAGCGACCAGCACCTGATCAGTCCCTTCCCCAGAGGCAACTGCCAGGGAGGTAATTTCAATCCCATTCTCCCCGGCCCCTCCGGGAATCGCTTCAAGAGCGGTAAAGTTCACTCCGGAATCAATAGAAGCATACACCGCTGCGGAGGTAGCGCAATAGACATGAGAAGGATCATCGGTGGCTATGGCGATATCTACCAGGTTCTCTTCGATTCTCCCGGTATACGACCAGCTCAAGCCTTGATCGACGGACTTGAAAAGCCGGTAAGTCGTCCCGGAAGGAGCGGTGCAACAATAAAGGGTGCCGTCCGAAGCCTGGGTAAGGCAGCTGACATCCGATCCGTCGGCTAAGACCCATCCACCGCTTAAACCATCCGCCGGCAGATTGACCGCAGCCCACTTCAGATTTTCCGCTACCGCCGGACGGGACAGGAGCGGCAATAAACCGCCCACGATAGCGGCTACAGTCAGCCAGATAATAATCCGCACTTTCAGGGCAGCGAAACGAGATCTCTTGCGGGTACCCGAATTCAAAGCCATAATTCTATACCCGGATACCTGGGTAAGAAAATTCGCAGGCATCCCGCTATTTTATAAAAATCCAGGCCAGTCCACAGAATAAGATATGGGCATTAACGAGAATAAGGTATTCACCGCAAAGGCCGACCATAGTGATGCGGCCTTCAGAAAACGACGTTACGGACAGATTATACTACAGTAATAATTTTAAGTAAATATGCGAATTATTCATATTTATGTTGTTGTTTTAGACGGGTATTGACAAGGTTGAGAACGCCATGATATAAACTATATACATAGAGTTGCTAGGTATTATGTTATACTAGGTGTCACAGGTTCACCATCTGGGAGCTTCAGAAAGCTGCCCTGAACGGAGTAAGGCCATGAAGATAGCCGTAGATGCCATGGGAGGGGATTTCGCTCCCGAGGACGTCATAAGAGGCTCGGTGATAGGCGCCAGGGAATACGGCGCAGGCCTTATCCTGGTAGGTCCGGAAACCCGGATCAAGCAGGAGATGGCCCAATGGGATACCTCCGGGCTGGATATCGAAATAGTCCACACCGCTGAGTACCTGGTCGAAGGGGAAGCTCCGGCCTATGCCCTGCGCACCAAACGCAACGCCTCGATAGCCTTAGCCGTCAAGCTGGTAAAAGAAGGCCGGGCAGACGCCGTGATGAGCAACGGGCCAACGGGAGGCGTAATCACCGCCGCATTGATGCACCTGGGTACACTGGAAGGAATTTCGCGTCCGGTAGCGGCAGGGGATTTCTGCGGGCTGACTCCCCGGACCGTCATGCTGGATATCGGCGGCAATATGGACTGCCGGCCGGACCAACTCCTGGATTTTGCCGTCGTAGGCACGGTCTATGCCCGCAAACTGCTCAATATTCCGAATCCCAAAATCGCCTTACTGAATGTCGGCGTTGAAGAAGGCAAAGGAAATACCGCCTGCAAAGAAGCCTATCCTCTATTAAAGCAAAGCGGTCTGAATTTTATCGGGAATATCGAAGGTCAGGACATTGCCACGGGCAAAGCCAATGTGATTGTCTGCGACGGTTTTACAGGGAATGCCGTGGTCAAATATTGCGAAGGCCTGGGTCGGACCATCGCCGACTGGCTGGCCGTAGAACTGAAAAACGATCTTCCGCAAACCAGAATCCAGGAAATCTCCAGGAAGCTGCTTTCCCAGATGATCAAAGCTGACAACACCGGCGGCGGACCTTTTTGGGCGGTCAATGGCCTGATCTTAAAATGTCATGGCAGAGCCAGATATCCTGAGATCGCCCTGACCGTAGGAAACGCTAAAAGATATGTAGATCTGGATATTATTAACGCTCAAAAAAAAGAACTGGAAGCCGTCCGCAGCCGTATGAGGAAAACAAACAAGGAGGATTATTAATGTTCCAGGTTGGTATTGTGACTGACAGCGTAACCGGATTGCCCGAGGATTTGATTAAGGAATACCATATCCGCACGGTCTCCATGGGCTTTGTTTGGAATAACAGGGTCTACAGAGACTATCAGGATATAACAATGGAGGAGTTCTGGAAGGTCTGGCCGACTTTTAGAGAAACTCCGACGACCAGCGCTTGCAGCCCGGGAGATTTCCTGAAGACCTTCCAGGACCTTTCCCGCGAGACTAATCAAATTGTCTGCATCACTATTTCCAATGTTCTCAGCGCCACCCATAAAGCCGCCTGCCAGGCCGCACAAATGATCAAAGAAGAAAAGCCGGGGCTGGAGGTAACGGTAATCGATAGCCAGACGAGCGCCTGCGGGCTGGGGTGGATAGTCCTGGAAGCGGCCCGAGCGGCTAGAGCCGGTAAAAGCCAGCTAGAGGTCATTGAGACGGTCAGGAATATGATGGGACGCTCCAAGTATATTCTGGCTCTGGAATCTTTAAAATACGTGATGAAGATTGGCCGGGCACCCGACGGCACTCCTCAGCAGGCACCTCCCAAGATCAGCCCGATCATGGGAATTGTGAAAGCCAATACCGGGGTGATGGAAAACCTGGACAGGGCCGCCAATATTGATGAAGCGCTGGCAAAACTCATCGATATAGTCAAAAACCATGTCGATACCTCCAAACCGGTCCATTTCTTACTAACCTATCCTGACCGCCGCGAGAAATGCGAACAGATTCAAAAAAACCTCTCGGATAAGTATCAATGTGAGGAAATTTTAATCGGGCAATGGACGCCATCCGCCATGGTAGCCACCGGACCGATGTACGGGTTGGGGTTCTATGTTTAGAGGAGGGTAAAAGGAGATTGAGAGGGATGGCCATCAATACCGCCACTATGCCCGGCGTATATAATGAAATTATCAGCACGTTATAAAAACTTTCCGGAGGCTGAAGGGGAGATTGTGATGGGAATAGACGGTATGGAAAGAATGGCCAGGGAGGAATTCCGGGGAGCGCGGCCAAGGGTCTTCGGGACTAACCCGGACGATCCGGAAAACGGGCGGACTTTCGTCTGGACGCAAATGGGCTGGTTTGAACGGGTGGCAGGGCCGTGGGGAGATGTGGCTTTCACTCCGGTAGCCGACTCCGAAGATGAACTGAAAAGCTGGCTGGCGCAAAGCGAGCCTAACCTGGACCTCGTGGAACTGGACAATGAGTTCGGCCGAACGGTATACCAGGAATTCATGGAGCAGGCCGAACAGCCGCTGTATCCGGAATCTCCGGAGACATCCAGCGAAGAGCCGTTTGAGGAACAGGATGTGACGTAAAGGGTTACTCCTTCAGCCTGGTGTACATGGCTTCCAGGTCTTCCAACCACAGTACCGGCACTGCTTCCGAAGGCATTCTCCAATCACTCCGAGGGGAGAGGCTTACGGAACCGATCTTGGGGCCTTCCGGCATACAGGTCCGCTTAAACTGGTTCGCGAAAAAGCGTTTCAGGAAGCTCTTGAGCCATTGGTTAAGCTCATCCAGGGTATATTGATTTTCAAATAGTCCCTGTCGCCGCACCTCATTAGCCAGGAAAAGGATTTTGCCCGGCCGCATTCCGAAACGAATGAAGCGGTACAGGTAAAAGTCTGCCAGTTCCACCGGCCCAATGATTTCCTCGCTTTTTTGAGAAATCAGACCGTTGGAAGGACGGAGCAGTTCCGGGGAGATAGGAGTGTCCAGGATGTCATGCAAAATACGGCAGGCCGCCGGATCATCCAGTTCATCTTCAGCTACCCAGCGGATTAAATAGCGGACCAGGGTTTTCGGGACAGAGACGTTGATATGATAATGGGAGACCTGGTCGCCCGCAAAAGTGCTCCAACCCAGGGCCACTTCGGTGAGGTCACCGGTACCCAGCATAATGGCATCCAGCTCATTAGCTTTATTAAAAAGAAAAGCGGTGCGGTAACGGGCCTGGACATTTTCAAAAACAATATCCTCATTGCCGTTATGTCCGAGGTCCTTGAATTGAGAATTGCAGGTTCGCCGGATATCCACTTCCCCGAAGCTCACCTTCAAAGCCCGGCAGAGCCGGGTGGCATTGCTGTGGGTACGCCGGGTAGTCCCGAACCCGGGGAGGGTGTAAGCTGAAATATTGGTACGCGGCAATCCGAGAAAATCCATGGTCTTCACGGCTACCAGTAAGGCCAGCGTCGAATCCAATCCTCCGGAGATGCCGAGAACCAGTTTCTTCTTGCCGGCGCCGGACAATTTTTGGGATAAAGCGCCGATCTGCATCGAAAAGATTTCCCGGCACCTTTCCGCTCTCCGGGCAGGGTCCGCCGGAACAAAGGGATGCGGATCCAGGGTACGCCGCAGCCCGGCAACAGCCACCTCGGGGACTCCGGCTTCAATCAACCGGAAAGACTTATCGGCAGGAGCGGCATCATAAAAACTGGTTGACTGCTGCCGGTCAAACGTCAGACGTTCGAAATCAATATCGGATACAATAATCTGAGACCCCTGGCACAAACGCCGGGACTCCTCCAGAACAGCTCCATTTTCGGCAATAATGGCGTGTCCTCCGAAGATCATATCATTGGAAGACTCGCCGATATTGCTGGAAACATAGCAATAGGCGGACAGACAACGGCCGGACTCAGAAGACACCATTACCCGGCGCCAGTCAGCTTTACCCAGGACTTCGTTGCTGGCCGATAAATTGAAGATCACATTCGCCCCGGCCACTGCCTGGTACTCATGAGGGGCAAAGGGAACCCAGAGGTCTTCACAAATTTCGACACCCAGGACCGCCGAAGGCAGTCCCTGGATTTTAAAGAGAAGGTCCGTACCAAAGGGCACCGACTGGCCAGCCAGATCGATAGCACTGCTGTGCGGGATTTTTCCGGAGGCAAACCAGCGATCATCGTAATATTCCTTATAATTCGGCAGGTAAGTCTTGGGAATCACGCCCAGAATACGCCCTTCATTAATCGCCACCGCACAATTGAAAATTTTCTGGTCGATTGAAAGAGGCAATCCGACAATCACCACCATTTTTGACCCGACGCTCTCAGACAGCAAGCGGTTTAAACCCTCTTGAGCGGCATTTAGCAAAACCGGCTGCTGGAAAAGGTCTCCAAGCGTATACCCGGTCATTGCCAGCTCCGGGAAACAGAGCACCTGCACGCCTGCCTGGTCAGCCTGGCGCATCAAATCCAGCATCGTATTCACATTAAAGGCAACATTACTGACCCGCATTTCCGGCACGGCGGCACCAATGCGCAGGTAGCCTAAATCACGGCTCAGGTTTAAACCCTGGTTCAATTGAGACCTCCTTGGAGGGATTTAGCAAAGTTGGGCTTTGCCAATTATTGTAGCACAACTGGCAATTCAGTGGGTATAAGAGGTTGACTGGAAATGGTAAAACTTAACGCCACTATTTGAACAGGGAGAAAATATTGCAGCCTATCCATTGGTTAATGGATAGGCTGAAAAAGGAGGGTAAAGATAAATTGGGCTGTTCCAACGACATCCACATTTAGAATAGCACGATTATCGCATTGTGTAAATCATCGAATAAGCCAATTGAGGGGGAGAGGGGGTAGTTTACAGTTTTTAGGTTCCGAATCCGCCATTGACCGGATCGCGAAAGACACCTAGGTGCGGAGGGAGGAAAGTGAAAACCGCAAAAAGCAAGATACCAATAACCCAAAGAGCCAGGCCTAACAGGGTAAAAACCGAAGGCAGGCGAAAAGACTGTACAAGCCGATAGCTGACAATCTGGCCGAAGACGACGGCAATCACAAATGAGGACAGGTCCACCGCCAGAATGCTGTCCCCGGTAAAAGCGGTATAGGAGTAAAAAATAACCACGATAATGACCGGCATCAGATAAGCCCCCAGGGCTTTGGCCAATACAAAACCGGACCTGAGGTCAACGGTCCGGCGGAAAGCCAAATATTCGATAATAGTCCAGACCAGGGCCGGCCAAAAAGCCAGCTTCAGATGTTCCCAGACGCTCTCATTGACTGCGGAAAAAATGCCTACCGGCGGCCAGCCTCCGCTCAACTCAAAGGTAAAATGCAGGAGGCTGCCAGCCAGCACAATAAATAATATTCCCCACATTTCCCAGCGGAAGAGACTACGCTTTTTAGTTATATTCTGTGATACCACGCCCTGAATTACCCCCTTGCTAGAGCGCCGCCAAAGACCTGCCAGGCCAGGGCAGACTTCGCTACCAGGCTCAGCAGGACATAGACTCTTTCACCAAAGAGATAGTCCCTCCAGGGACCGACTTTCTTGTATTGCAGCGCCATATTCAAAGCAAAACTGAAGAAAAAGACAAACAGGGTAGGCAGAATAAAATAGACAAAGGTCGGCACGGCATCAGAGGAGCCCGAGATGGAGCCAAAGAAATAAAGGGCGATCGCGATCCAGGGCACAATGCCCGCGATACAGCCGAAGATATAAGCCGTCCAGTTGACCTTTGGAGTAGTCTGATTATGTAATTCCATCATCAGGCCCCAGAGGTTCATGGTGCCGTTCAAGACGAAGACCAGGATTAGAGCGGCAATATCATACAGGCCGCTCAACATGGCAATCAGCACAATCATAATCGAGGAACTGAGGGCATACTCATACCAGCGGGCATAGTTGATGCCCCGCTTGAGGTTGCGAACATACCAGTTATAGGCCACGGTCGAGAGAGTGAAGTGAGCGATTGCCGATATCAGTAGAAATACGGACGCCAGAGGCCCGATAGGAAGGTTATAGATCGTATTCAGCACCGGCTTCAGAGAATTGGAAGCCTGATCAAAAGCGGGAAAGGCAGTCGTCACCGGCAGGGTGAAATTATTGCTTAAAGCCCAGATTGCTACCGCTTGCGCCAGATGGATGAATCCCATAACCGCGTTATAAATCCGCAATCGGGTAAATTGAGAAGCGGGATAAGTCTCCGCAGTCGACTTGCTCATCGCTGACACCTCCATTTTATTTTCGAAGTAATGATGTCACCCTCTCAGTTATGTAAGCTCTGATTTCATTATATAAAGATTAAGAGGAGTTATGGGAGGGGAAAAGAAGACTAAGAAGTTTAAGTTTTAATTCTGGGTGACAGTGGAGGTTCGCGGCACCTTCAGCATGGGAAGCAGGAGCACAAAGGAAATGAATCCGGCAGCCATCGCCAGGAGAAACGCCCACATCAGAGTACCGGTATAATCTGCCAGCCAGCCTGCCAGAATAGGGGCCAGAATGGAGCCAAATCCCATCAAGAAAGTCCACAGGCCCACAATCCCGCCGGCTGCCTGTTTAGAGAAAATATCCGAAGCGCAAGCGGCATATAAAGCCCAGCAAGCCCCATAGCCAATGCCATAAATGAAACAGACCGCCATTAATATCCAGCCGTGGCACAAGACCATGGCCAGACAACCGCCACCGATGAGCAAAGCACAGACCAGCAAGATGCCAATGCGGCCAACCTTATCCGACAAGGGGCCCAGGGTCAATTTCCCCAGCAAGCCTCCGGCCCCGATAAAAGTAATCAGCAAAGTGGCTGTGCCGTAATTGACCCCTATTTCCTGTACGGCATAGGTACTGAGAAAGGTGAAAGGAATAATAATGGCAAATCCGGTCAACATATAAGCGATGCCTATCAGCCAAAAACGTTTATCAACCAGGACCGGCTTGTAGAGCGAGATTGCCCCGGAACGTTTCTCTGACGGAATACCGGCAGCAGCGGTTTTTTCTAAAGGATAGTTGCGCATGAACAGGAGATTGATTGCGCCCACCGCCAATCCCATAATCCCCAGGGCCAGCCAGCCGGTGTGCCAGTTTGCCGCGTCAACGACCAGGGGAATGATAGTCCCGGCTACTATCACACCCAGGGTACTGCCGGCATCGATAAAAGCCAGGCTCATACCACGCCGCTTATTGCTGATCCAGCGGAGCGCCAGCACCATGACGGGGGTCCAGCAAGCCGCGCAGCCAATTCCGGCAATGGTAAAAAAGAGGCTGGCCTGCCAGACGGAAGAAGGATACTGCATCAGGAAAGTACCCACCCCCATCAAGGCCACGAAGCCGGCGATCAGATATCTCAGGTTAAAACGGTCGGCGATAATGCCCAGGATGGGTGAAAACACGGTATAAGCTATAAAATAGGAGGAATAAATCACGCCTGCCTGAGCCTTGGTAATGGAGAGCGAAAGCAACATTTCAGGAAGCAGGGTACCGTAGCTGTAACGAATGGAGTAAGCTGCCAGGACCGTACAAAAACAAGCCAGTAAGACGCCCAAGGTGCGTTTATTCATATATCAAGACTTTCACCGGGAATATATTATTATCGATCTATTGATATTAGCAAAATTTCGCAAAAATGGACAGAGAGTGGGAGAAATCTTATTGTGCCATGAAAGTGCTAAACTTTGGATAAAAGTATATAATGAAAGAAGATGAAGAGACAGTATGCGATCAGTATTGAATTCAGGTACCAACATCCTGAGCGGCGAGATTTAACGATAACAGGATGCAGGAGAAAGATAGTCTTTTAATTACGGTAGCCGCCAAGGCTACCGTCTCTGTTCTTACAGGATAATCTTAATATCCCAGGGTCGAAAAGGCTACCCGAATATTAGAAGCAAGGGAGGTGTAAAATGAAAAGATATTTTTTTGTTACACCCGAAGGCTTATCCTTTAAGCCCTCCTGTGATAGCCCTGAGCCCGATTTTGTTGAAATGGAATTTGCAACTAACAAGGATCCAACGATTCAAGATGCCATAAACGAGCTGATAGAATTAAATCAAAATGCGATGGAGCATAAATCTTTCAGGCCGTTTTCCATTCGTCTGGAGAATGATAATCGGAAAAATTTATGGGTAAGGGAGATCCGGAACAAGACTCCCCTGGCTTCCTGAGGCCTGGGTAATAATAAAAAAACTACTCCTGGCGTACCCTGATGGATATCGCTAATGGCTGTTTGGTGAAGCTTGGGTTAACCTGATTTGAATACGGCTTCAAAGTATCAAGGCGACCGCAAAGACGAGTTAGATTTACACCCTCACCTAGCCTCTCCGGCACCCAGAGGATACCCGCTATCCTGGTCCTTTCACTAAGGCAAGGGATAAAGGAAATACCAGGCGGGTGGGTTTGCAAACCCGCGCCTACGGAAGGGAATAACCCCAAAAGATAAAACCCTTCCAACCCTGATTGAAAAACCCCATTTGCCCCTTCTGTTATTCAGAACCGGCATAATCTGCTACACTATTTATTAGCGTTTATCAGCATTATTTACTAGCGTTTATCAGCATTCGAGAAAAGAGGTCACGCATGTCCAAATTTAAATTTGCTCCGGCAGATGACCGCTATGAGCTGACCAAAGTAGCTCTCGGTGAGTCAGATGCCGATTTAGCCATAGTGAATGGGAGCCTAGTTAATGTCTATACCGGTGAGCTACTAATTGGAGATTGCATTCTGATTAAAGGCGATAAGATAGCCTATACGGGCAAGTATCTTAAAAAAGGCATCGTGCCGGCCACCCGAATTATCGAGGCTACAGGGAAAGTAATAATACCGGGACTGGTGGCCGGGCATACTCACCTGGACTATATCTGCTCCACCTCTGAAATCGTACGCTGCAGCATCAGGACCGGCACGACCTCCATTATCACGGAAACTGCGGAGGCGGCTTTTAAACTGGGCTATCGCGGCGTCCTGGAATATCTGAAATCGATACGGAACCAGCCCGTGAAGTTCTGGTTTACTCTCCCACCGATGGGAACGATCAGCCCGGCAGCCTCTGAGCACCTGCTGACACTGGATGAGACGCGCCGACTGCTGAGGAGAGACGATTGCGTGGGGACAGGCGAGGTCTACTGGAACAAAGCCAATGCCGGAGAAAAACGGCAATTGGAGATTATTGCCGCCACTATCCAGGCCGGGAAAAAGGTGGAAGGCCATTCTGCGGGGGCAGCCGCGAATAAGCTCCAGGCTTATACCGCGCTGGGAATCACCTCGGACCATGAGCCGATTACCGCTGAGGAAACCCTGGAGCGGCTCCGGCTAGGACTATCAGTCATGGCCAGAGAGGGGGAAGTCCGCCAGGATTTGGAAGCCATCAGCCAGCTAAAAGACCGGAAGATTGATTTTCGCAGGCTGGCGGTCTCTACCGACGGGATCGGGCCGTGGGAGCTCCTGGGGCGGGGATTTATGGACTACCTGGTGCAGCATGCCATCGACCTGGGTTTTCCGCCGATACAGGCCATCCAGATGGGGACCCTCAATGTGGCGGAACATTTCAATCTGCAAGACATCATCGGCGGGATTGCTCCGGGCAAGTATGCCGATATCGTCATCATTCCGGAGATTGATACCATCAAACCGGAAACCGTGATCAGCAACGGGGAAATCGTCTTATTGAAGGGAGAATCGCAGGTACAGCCGCAGCCTTACCGCTATCCCTCTTTTGCTTACCAGGCAATCCGGCTGGAGAAAAATTTCAAGGCGGCGGATTTCGCGGTCCCGGTCAATACCAGCCGTACCACAGCCAGAGTCAGAGTGATCGATCAGCTAACCAACGTGCTTACCCGGGAATCCATTCTGGACTTACCGGTAGCCGAAGGCCATATAAGGATGGATGCCGCCAAAGATATCATCAAAGTAGCCGCAGTAGAATATCAGCATACTCACGGCCAGACCTTTACCGGCTTTATCCGGGGACTGGGCCTCAAGAAAGGGGCAGTGTCTACCAGCACCTGCTGGGACAGCACCAATTTGACCGTGGCGGGAGCCAATGAGGACGATATGGCACTGGCGGTAAATCGAATCCAGGAGCTGCACGGCGGTACAGTGGTCTGTCTGAACGGTAAGGTAGCGGCGGAAGCCGCCTTCCCAATCGGCGGGGTAATATCCGACGACCCGCTGGAAGTCCTGGCTGACAAGCTGACCGGAATACAGCGCCGGGCAGAGGAGATGGGATGCGTCTCGCCGGACATCCGCACGACGCTTTCCGTGCTGCTGACCCCGGCGATACCTTATCTACGAATCTGCGAGTCCGGATTATTTAATATTAGACTTAACAGCCCGGTAGACCTGATAGTAAACGGGGAGTAAAGGGATTACAAAGACATGAGTCCGGAAAAGCATTCGATAACCTGGGATGAAATGGAAAAAGGCCGCCGCCGGCTGGAGAAAGAAACCGGCACCATAATCAAGGACTGGGGCGGCAAACTGCCCTTTGCTTTCATTTATCCCAATACCTATTTCATCGGCATGTCCAACCTGGGACTACAGGCTGTTTACGGGCTGCTGAATGAGCGTGAAGAAGCCGTCTGCGAAAGGGTCTTCTGGGACAAAGAGAACAGTGAAAACGGAGCCCTGCCCTTATCAGTGGAGTCCCAAAGGCCCCTGACCGATTTTGCCGTCCTGGCTTTCTCTCTGAACTATGAGATTGATTATTTTAATATTGCACCGCTGTTAAAAGCCAGCGGCCTTCCTCTATATTCTGAAGAACGGGATGAGACTTATCCACTGGTAATCGCGGGCGGCCCCTGCATCACCGCCAATCCCATGCCCGTAGCACCCTTTTTTGATTGCCTGTGCATTGGGGAAGCCGAAGTACTCCTGCCGGCGATGCTGCCGGTATTAGCCGAAGGAATCTCCGGCAACCGCAACGATTTGCTCCAAGCCCTCTCGGGAATACCGGGAATTTATGTGCCCCGCTACCACCACGAATCCCCGGTCTCCCGCCAGTGGGTCAAAAAACTGGATGAATTTCCGACGCACTCCATCGTCCTGACCCAGGATACCGAACTGAAAGACCTGTACCTGATCGAAACAGAACGAGGCTGTGCGCACAATTGTCGCTTCTGCCTGGTCAGCAGTGCGTTCAGTCCCATGCGTTTTCATTCCGTTGATTCACTGGTTAAACAAGCCGAAACCGGTCTGAAATACCGTAAGCGGCTGGGACTGGTAGGACCGGCCGTGACCGACCACCCGCAAATCGAAGAGTTATTAGAAGAATTGCTGAAAATGGGGGCCCAACTCTCCATCAGCTCGCTCAGAATCACCTCGTTAAATTTAAAAATCCTGGAGCAGATGGTCAGAGGAGGACTGCGTTCGGTAGCCCTGGCTCCTGAAGCCGGGTCAGAAGGCCTGAGACAGGTCATCAAAAAAGGCATCAACGAAGCCCAGGCTCTGGAAGCCATCCGGATGGCCGCCGAAGCCCGGATGCAGCAGCTCAAGCTCTATTTTATGGTAGGCTTGCCCCAGGAGTCCGATGAGGATATCCGGGCGATCGCGGATTTAACGCTGGCCGGGAAGTCCCTTATCGAAAAAAAACGCGGCCAGACCCGCATCACTCTGAACATCTCCCCGTTTGTACCCAAGGCCGGGACGGTCTTTCAATGGCTGCCGATGGCGCCTCTGGATATTCTCCAAAAACGGATCAGTCTTTTAAAAAGCCTGCTGGCGCACCAGGGCATTCAGATCAAGAATGAGAGCCCGCAGTGGAGCGAAGTCCAGACCGTCCTTTCGCGGGGAGACCAGAGCCTGACGCCGATCCTGGCAGAGGTCGAACAGGAATCTCTGCCCGCCTGGCGGCAAGCGGTAGAGCAGCACCAGGTGGATATCGACTATTTCGCCCACCGGAGATGGGATACCCGACAAAGGTTGCCCTGGTCTATTATTGATTCAGGACACACTCCTGAGAAGTTAGCTGATGAGTTAAATGGGATTTGTGATCTAAGCCAACCGTAATTGCAGAATCTTCAGGCCGGGAAACACCAAGCAAGCTGGGCGGCATCTATCCTCTCCACTTCACCGGCGAAATTAGGGTTAATCGTTTCGATTGTTTAGTTTTCCTCAGAAAACTGGGGCTGAGGGGACGGCATGAAGACAGCAACACCTCCTTAAGCCGGGCTTCAAATAAAGCTCGACAAGAAGTAAAATTATGGGCAGCCAGAGGATGAGGGTGATAGGTATCAATAAACATTTT
>Ga0153915_10003699_pt1 | contig 14038 bp, 14 predicted proteins | sample Opewatmetagenome_2_FD_107003 | JGI IMG/M metagenome (GOLD analysis project Ga0153915, IMG submission 107003) | Freshwater wetland microbial communities from Ohio, USA - Open water 3 Core 3 Depth 3 metaG | ecosystem: Environmental > Aquatic > Freshwater > Wetlands | place: USA: Ohio, Lake Erie... | reverse complement strand
GGTCATGGAGGCCGCCGTGATCGGGGTGAAGCATCCCAAATGGGAGGAGCGACCGCTTGTGGTAGCGGTAAAGAGACCCGGCGCGAGCGTGACGCGGGAAGAGCTGCTCAAGTTCTTCGAAGGCAAGGTGGCGAAGTGGTGGATGCCGGACGACGTAACATTCGTCGAGCAGTTGCCGCACACGGCGACCGGGAAGCTGCTGAAGACGAAGCTGCGGCAGGATTTCAAAGAGTACAAGCTGCCGGGCGTATGAACGCCGCTTTCCGCAGCTCCCGCCGCAATTTTCTCAAGGTCTCCGCAGCAGTCGGCGGAGGCTTCGCGCTCGAGTTGACGGTTCCGGCGCTCGCCCAGGTCTCGGCGGCCGGCAAGACGCGCGCGTCAGGTCCCGAGCTGACGGCCTGGATCGTGATCCATCCCGACGACAGCGTGCTGATCCGCGTGGCGCGATCGGAAATGGGGCAGGGGAGCTCCACGGGCCTCGCGATGCTCGTCGCCGAAGAGCTCGCCTGCAACTGGAACAAAGTGCGAACCGAGTTCGTCTCAACCGGCGAACATATTCGCCGCAAGCGCGTGTGGGGCTCGATGGCGACGGGCGGCAGCCGCTCGATCCGAAGCTCGCAGGAGTATCTGCGCCAGGCCGGGGCGACGGCGCGCGCAATGCTGGTTGCCGCCGCGGCGAAGAGATGGGGACTTCCCGAGGCCGAGTGCCTCGCCGAGGACGGCGTCGTCACGCATCTGCCTTCGGGCCGGAGGCTCCGCTACGGCGAGCTCGCGCAGAGTGCATCCAGGCTCGAGCCTCCGCAGACGGTGGCGCTCAAGCACCCCAACGTGTGGCGGCTTGCCGGAAGGCCGGCGCCGCGCCTCGACATCCCCGACAAGGTCGTCGGCAAACCGCTCTTTGGCATCGACGTGCAATTGCCCGGAATGGTGTACGCCGCCATCGCCCAGTGCCCGGTGTTCCGCGGCAGGCTTGGACGCGTCTTCGACGAGCAGCTGAAGGGGATGCCCGGCCTGATCCGGGTGGTGCAGCTCGAGGATGCCGTCGCCGTGGTCGCGGACAACTGGTGGCGCGCCAGCCGGATGCTGAAGGCGCTGCCGATAGAATGGGACTTCGGCGCGAACGGCAGCGCCTCGACCGAGAGCATTCGCGACTTCGTCGCCGGCGGCCTCGACGACGCGTCCGCACCGATCGCGCGCCGCGAAGGCGACATCGAGGCGGGCTTCGCACGGTCGGCGAAGATCGTCGAGGCGGAGTACTACGCCCCTTTTCTCAACCACGCGCCGCTCGAGCCCATGAACTGCACCGCGCTCGTGAAAGGTGGCCGGGTCGAGGTCTGGGCGCCAACGCAGAACGCCGAAGCCGCGCACGCCGCCGCGGCGGCGACGGCCGGCGTGCCGCTCGAGAACGTCGACGTGCATCTCACCCATCTCGGGGGCGGATTCGGGCGCCGCGGTTTCCAGGACTACGTGAAGCAGGCCGTGGCGATCGCGAAGAGCGTGGAAGGCAGGCCCGTGAAACTGCTGTGGTCACGCGAGGAGGACATGCAGCACGATTTCTTCCGGCCAATGACGCTGATGCGCTTCACGGCCGGACTGGATGCCGAGGGCAATCTCATCGCCTGGCGCATCCGCGACGCGAGCCACTCGATCATGGCCGCCGTGCGGCCGCAGGAGATAAAGGAGGGCGTCGACCGGCACGCGCACGGAGGCATCATCGACTTGCCCTACGGCGTGCCCAACCTTCAGATAGAGTTCGCGATGAGGAACAGCCACGTGCCGGTGGGCTTCATGCGCACGGTGTTCCACTCGCAGAACCCGTTCATGCGCGAGTGCTTCCTCGACGAGCTGGCGCACGCGGCGGGCAGGGACCCGTACGAATTCCGCCGCGCCATGCTCAAGGACCGGCCGAAGGACCTCGGCGTGCTCGACGCCGCAGCCAAGGCCTCGGGCTGGGGGTCGCCTCTGCCCGCGGGCGTGCACCGCGGCATCGCGCTGCAGGACTCGCACGGCAGCTACGCGGCGGCGGTGTTCGAGGTCTCGGTAAGCGACGCGGGCGAGCTTGACATCCTGCGCGTCGTGGTGGCGGTGGACCCGGGCTACGTCGTAAATCCCGATTCCGCCGAGGCGCAGGTGCAAAGCTGCGTCGCCTACGGCCTCACCTCGGCACTGTGGGGCGAGATCACGCTGAAGGACGGCCGCGTCGAGCAGTCGAACTTCCACGACTATCGAATCATGCGCATCGCCGAGATGCCCAGAAGAATCGAAGCCGTGCTCGTTCCGAGCGGCGGCTTCTGGGGGGGGCTCGGAGAGACGCCGCTCGCGCCGCTCGCGCCCGCGCTGTGCAATGCAGTATTCGCCGCCACGGGCAAGCGCGTCCGCTCGCTGCCGCTCAAGCACCACGACCTTCGCAGAGCTTGATGCGACCCTGCGGACGGACCCTATAATAGCCACCCGCCCGGAAATCCAATCCAAAAACGGACACCAAGGAGACCCTGATGATCAAATTCACCGTCAACGGCCGGCCGCGCACCGCGGACGTCGAGCCCGAAATGCCGCTCTTGTGGGTGTTGCGGGACGTGCTCGACGTGAAAGGGCCCAAGTACGGCTGCGGCATCGCGCAGTGCGGAGCGTGCACCGTTCACGTAAACGGCGAGCCGGTGCGCTCCTGCTCGTTTCCCGCGTCCGCCGCGGCGGGTAAGAGCATCGTGACGATCGAAGGGCTCGCGGCGCGCGGCCGCCTGCATCCGGTGCAGCAGGCCTGGATCGACCATCAGGTGCCGCAGTGCGGTTACTGCCAAGGCGGCCAGATTCTGGCGGCGGTGGCGCTCTTGAAGAAGAATCCCAACCCCAGCGACAAGGACATCGACGAGTCGATGACCAACATCTGCCGCTGCGGAACCTATGCACGCGTTCGCACCGCGATCCATGCGGCCGCCGCCGCGATGAAGCCGGCGAAGGCCTGAGGGGGCGACCATGACGATGCGATTTGCTCCTTCCCGCAGAAAATTCCTGAAGGCCTCTGCCGCAATCGGCGGGGGACTCACCGTCGGCTTCCACGTTCCCGACGTCCTCGCGCAGGCCAAGGGTGCCGCCGGAACCGAGATCAACGCCTGGGTGGTGGTGCGGCCCGACGACACCGTGATCATCCGCTACGCGCGCTCCGAGATGGGCCAGGGCAGCATGACTTCCGCCCCGATGCTCGTCGCCGAGGAGCTCGAGTGCGACTGGAAGAGGGTGAAAGTCGAATATGCCTCGGCGAACGAAAACGTCAGGCGCAAGCGCGCCTGGGGCGACATGGCCTCGGTGGGCAGTCGCACTATCCGCTTTTCGCAGGAATACCTGCGCAAAGGCGGCGCGACGGCGCGCGAGATGCTGATCGCCGCGGCGGCGCAGAAGTGGAAGGTGCCGGCCGCCGAATGCACCGCTTCCGGCGGCGTCATCACGCACGCGGCCAGCAAGCGGAAGACGAGTTTCGGCAAGGTGGCGAACGACGCGGCGAAGCTCGAGCCGCCCAAGGAAGTGAAACTCAAGGAACCGAAGGACTGGAAGATTGCCGGCAAGCCGATCCCGCGCATTGACATCCCGGACACCGTCATGGGCCGGCAGCGCTACGGCATCGACGCGCAGCTGCCCGGCATGGTGTACGCGGCAATCGCCCAGTGCCCGGTGTTTGGCGGCACGGTGAAGTCGGTGGACGACGCCAAGCTGAAGGGCCGGCGGGGGATCATCAAGGTCCTGCCGATGGGTACTTTCGTCGCGGTGGTCGCGGACAACTGGTGGCGCGCCAAGGAAGCGCTGAAGGACGTCGCCATCGAGTGGGACTTCGGTGCGAACGCCGGCGCTTCCAGCGCGAGCCTCATGGATTTCTATCGCGCGGGGCTCGATGCGCAGACGGACATCGCGGTTTCGAGGAAGCAGGGCGATTTCGAACAGGCATTCTCCTCAGCGGCGAAGAAGCTCGAAGCCGAGTATTTCACGCCGTACCTGGCGCACTCCTGCATGGAGCCGATGGGCTGCACGGCGCTCATCAAGGAGGGCCGCGTGGACGTTTGGACTTCCACGCAGAACGCGGAGGCGACGCTCGCCGTGGCGGCGGGCGTGGCTGGCGTACCGCTGGAGAACGTCGAGGTGCACCGGACGCAACTCGGCGGCGGCTTCGGCCGGCGCGGCGGCGGCCAGGACTTCGTACGCCAGGGCGTGGCCATCGCCAAGGCGATGGAAGGCACGCCGGTGAAGATGCTCTGGACCCGCGAGGAGGATACGCAGCACGACCTCTACCGGCCGGCGAGCCTGGTCCGTGTGAAGGCGGGCCTCGATCCCTCGGGGAATCCCGTGGCCTGGTACTCGCGCGTGGCGTCCACTTCGATCATCTCGACGCTCCTGCACCTGCCGTTGAAGCCGCCGCTTTCACCGGCGGAAGGCATCGACCCGCAGGCGGTGGCCTCCTTCACCGACCTGCCGCACGCGATTCCCAACGTGAAGATCGAGTACGCTCAGCGCAACGCTCACGTGCCGGTGGGCTTCTGGCGCACCGTCGGCCATTCGCAGAATCCCTTCGTGCGCGAATCCTTCATGGACGAGATCGCGACGGCCGCAGGCAAGGATCCGTTCGAATTTCGCCGAGCGCTGCTGCAGAAGTCGCCCAAGGACCTGGGCGTGCTCGAGGCGACCGCGAAGGCGGCCGGCTGGGGCAAACCGCTGCCTGCGGGCGTATTCCGCGGCATCGCGCAGACCGAGGCTTACGGAAGCTATACCTGCGCGGTTGCCGAGCTTTCGGTCAATGGCAACGGAGAAGTCACGATCCGGCGCCTGGTGCTCGGCGTGGATCCGGGATACGTGGTCAACCCGGACAACGTGCTTGCCCAGATGCAGGGCAGCGCGGTCTTCATGCTCACCGCGATGTTCTGGGGCGAAATCACCATCAAGGACGGCAGGGTGGAGCAGTCGAACTTCCACGACTATCGCATGATGCGCCTGCGCGAGATGCCCAAGGTCGAGCTCGTGCTGGCGCCCTCCGGAGGATTCTGGGGCGGCGTCGGCGAGCCGGGCCAGGCGTCGATCGCGCCGGCCGTGTGCAACGCGATCTTTGCCGCCACCGGAAAGCGGGTCCGCTCGCTCCCGCTCAAGAACCAGGGGTTCTCGCTGGCTTGATACGCCGCGTTTGTCATTCTGAGGACCGAGGTGGAGGAAGGGGCCCCGCCTCCTTCTTGGTCCGAAGAATCGGCCCTTGCGGCATCAAAGGGAGACTTTTCGCTTCGCTCGGAATGACAGCGGTGGCATTGCTCGCTGTCGCTGTGGCTCACCGGTCTGCGGTCGCACAGGAACGGCCGGCCCGCTTCGAAGCCGTCGGAGACGCGATTCCCCAGCCGCTCGGCCCGGAACCGGGCAACGCGGCGCGCGGTCGAAGCGTCGTGGTCAATCGCCAAGCGGGAGCCTGCACGCTTTGCCACGCGGTGCCTGGCGAGGCGCTCTCGGGCAACATCGCGCCGACCCTCGCCGGAGTCGGCGCGCGGCTCATGCCCGCGCAGCTGCGGCTGCGCGTAGCCGACTCGACGCAGGTGAATCCCGATACCCCCATGCCCCCTTACTACAGGACCGATGGGTTGTCGCTGGTTGCAGCCGTGTATCGCGGCAGGACGATCCTTTCGGCACAGCAGGTCGAGGACGTGGTCGCCTATCTCGCAAGCCTGAAGGAGCCGTCCCGGTGAAGCGGCGCGAGTTCCTCGCCGGCTTGAGCGGCTCGATCGTGCTGCCCACGCTGCCGCGCGCGGCCGGGGCTCAGGTGACGCAGCTCGATCCGCACGTCTGGGCGATCACCAAGGGCGCGACGGTGAAAAAAGGCAGGGTCAAGCTCGAGCTTCCCCAGCTCGCCGATAACGGCAACTCGGTTGCCATGAAGGTCTCGGTGGAGAGCCCGATGACCGCGGAAGATCACGTGAGGGGCATTCACCTTTTTTCCGACCGCAATCCGGTCACGCGCATGGCCAGCTTCTATCTGGGGCCGCGCGCGGGCAAGGCGGAGGTCAGCTCGCGGGTGCGCCTCGCGGGCAGCCAGCGGGTGACCGCGATGGCGGAGCTCTCTGACGGCTCGTTCTGGTCCGATACGGCCGAGATCGTGGTGACGCTTTCCGCGTGTCTCGACGAGAGCTGAGATCCCGGGAGCGATCATGGCGGCGCGAATCCAAATGCCGAAGCAGGCAAGGCACGGCGAGCTCATCGAGATCCGCATCCTCATCCAGCATCCCATGGAGACTGGGTACCGCCACGACGACGTCGGGCACCTGATCAAGCGCAACGTGATCAACGCGTTCTCCTGCCGCTACAACGGCGAGGAGGTGTTCCGCGCCGATCTCTCCTCCGGGATATCCGCCAATCCCTATCTCCAGTTCTACACCGTCGCCGAAGCGAGCGGCGAGATCGAGTTCGCCTGGATCGACGACGAGGGCAAGCAGGGCCTGGAGCGGCAGTCGATCGCGGTCAAGGCATGAGCCCCGGCAGCGCTGCTGCGCGCTTCCTGGTCGCGGCGCTCGCGTGTACCGCGGCGCAAGCCCAGGAGCGCGGCATTCCCCTCGACCGGCTGAAGTCCGGTTCGGCGTTTCTCGGAGCGGATCTGCGCGACCTGCAGGCTGACGATTTCGCGAACCCCGGCATGCTGTGGGTGGAGCGCGGAGGGAAACTGTGGCGCGAGCCGGCCGGGAAGAGCGCGCGTTCCTGCGCGAGCTGCCATCAGGACGCCGAGACAAGCATGCGCGGGGTCGCCGCCCGCTATCCGAAAATCGATCCGGCGAGCGGGAAGCTCCTGAATCTCGAGAGCCGCATCAATCTGTGCCGCGCAGAGCGCATGGGCGCGGAGGCGCTGCGCCACGAATCGGAGGAGCTGCTCGCGCTCACCGCCTACCTCGCGCGCCAGTCGCGCGGCGCGCCCATCGGGGTCGACATCGGCGGTGTGGCGCGAGCGCATTTCGAGTCTGGGCGCGCCTTCTACTACCGCAGGCACGGGCAGTTGAATCTCTCCTGCGCGCACTGCCACGAGGCGAACTGGGGCCGCCGGCTTTTCGCCGAGACCGTTACCCAGGGCCACCCCAATGCGTGGCCTGCATACCGCATGGAGTGGCAGACGCTGGGGTCGCTGGAGCGCCGGCTGCGCGCCTGCCTTTCCGGGATTCGCGCGGAGATGCTGCCCTACGGATCTCCCGAGTACCGCGATCTCGAGCTCTTCCTCGCCTGGCGTGCGCAAGGCTTGCCGGTCGAAGCGCCCGGAGTCAGGCGCTGACCGAAGCCATGGCGTTGCGACCGGCCTCGCCGTAATTGCCATGTCCTGGTCGCTTGGCGCTCTAATTGACTGCGTCCCAGGGTTGGCGACCGGTCCGGGACCGACAAGGAGTCGCACGGGTGCAGAAGGGCCGGCGGGACCAAATCGCCGCGATGACGACCACGCGACTGGCATTCGCGCCGGGCCGGACCTATGCAGATCTTGTCGTTCCCACATGAGGAGAGCATATGAATCCGAATCGGACAATGATGGGCACTTTCGCAACAGCGCTTGTCGCCTCTGCTTTTGCGCAAACTCCGGGCGTGACCCCTCACTCCATACTGCTCGGCCAGTCGGCGGCGTTCTCCGGGCCGGCAGCGCAGCTGGGAATCCAGATGAATATCGGCACCAAGGCCTACTTCGATTACGTCAACGAGCAAGGCGGCGTCTACGGCCGCAAGATCGAGCTCAAGACGCGTGACGACAGATACGAGGGGAATCTCTGCGCCGATAACACGAAGAAGTTCATTCAGGAAGACAAGGTCTTCGCCCTGATTTCGTACGTCGGAACGCCCACGACCGTCGCGGCCATGCCGATCTTCACCGAGGCCAAGGTGCCGCTGATCGGACCCTTCACCGGCGCAGAAGCCCTGCGCAATCCGGTGAACCACTACATCTTCAACGTGCGCGCGAGCTACTACGATGAGACCGAAAAGATCGTAGAGCAGCTGGTATCGACCGGCAATCGCAAGATCGCGGTGTTCTACCAGGACGACGCCTACGGGCAGGCCGGTCTGAAGGGCGTGCAGATCGCAATGGACAAGCGCAACCTGAAGATCATCGCCCTCGGGAAGGTGGAGCGCAACACCACCAAGGTGCAGGACGCGGTCAAGATCATCAACGCCGCGCATCCCGACGGCGTGATCATGATCTCGGCGTACACGTCGATCGCGGAGTTCGTCCGCGAGATGAAGAACGCCGGCAGCACCACGCAATTCCACAACGTGTCCTTCGTAGGCAGCACTGCGCTCGCCGACGCTTTGAAGGACGACGGTTACGGCGTCGCGATTTCCCAGGTCGTTCCCTTTCCTTGGGGCCCTGAGGTCCGCGTCGTCAGAGAGTACCAGGAGATCTTGGCCAAGGACGGGCACACGGACTACAATTTTTCCAGCCTCGAAGGCTTCATCGTCGGCAAGGTGATGGTCGATGCCTTGCAGCGCGCAGGGAAAAACTTGACGCGCGAAAAGCTGGTCGCCACTCTCGAAGGGATGAACAACGTCGACCTGGGCGATTTCGTGGTCAACTTTTCCCCCACCAACCACAGCGGCTCCAAATACGTCGATCTGACGATGATCGGGCGCGCCGGAAAATTCATCCGCTAGGGAACACCATCAAGCTCGTCGCCGCCAGTCTGTACTTCGTCTCCAGCGGCCTTCGGCGATGAGGAGGCGCGGATTGGGCTAGAATCCCGCGCCTCGCTACCGAGACAGGGGAGAAAGAGACATGTCCGCAGGCCACGGTGCGCACGTCGATCCCGCCAACAAGCATGTCGCGCTGACCATCGCGGTCCTTGCGCTGGTGCTCGCATTTTCGGAAACGCTCGGCAAGGCTTCACAGACGAGCGCGCTCGCCTATCACATCGAGGGCTCGAACCTGTGGTCCTTCTTTCAGGCGAAGACCATCCGCCAGACGACCCTCCGCACCGCCGCGGAGGAATTGGAGGCCCAGCACGGAGCGAAGGCGCCGGAGGCGGTCAAGAAACAGGTGGAGGCGTGGAAGGGGACCGCCGACCGCTACCAGTCTGAGCCCGAAACCGGCGAGGGCCGCAAGGAGCTCATGGCGCGTGCAAAGGCAAGCGAGGCGAAGCGTGACCGCGCCATGTCGGCCTACCACCATTACGAGATCGCCTCGGCGGCGGTGCAGATCGCGATCGTGCTCGCTTCGGCTGAAATCATCACGGGCGTGGTGGCACTTCTCTGGATCGCGTACGGCCTCGGGGCGGTCGGCGTGACTTTCTGCTTGATCGGCTTTTTCTGGCCGACCGCGGTGCATCTCTTCTAGCGAAATTTCTCAGGCGAGCGCTTCGGCGACGAGCCGGTACGAGGTGCGCCGGCTCTCGTAGTCGCCGGTGATCGTGAGCACCATGATTTCGTCGGCCGAGAATTCCTCCTTCAGCGCGAGCAGCTTCTCGCGCACCTCGCCCGGATCGCCGTGCACCAGGCGCGCGCGCTGCTGCTCGACATAGGCGCGCTCCTGCAGCGAGTAGCGGTAGGCTCTCGCTTCCGCGAGCGTCGGCACCGGGGCATCGATGCCCTTCGCCATGTGCAGGCGGCGCAAATCCACGCTCGCCGCGAGCCGCTCGGACTCGCTTCGAGTCTTCGCGCAGATGACGAAGGCGCAAACGAGCGACCGGGGCTGCGGCTCGCGCGCCGAGGGCCGGTACTGCTCCCGGAAAGCGCGCGCCACCTCCGGGCCGCCGCGCGCGCTGATGAAATGCGCGAAGGCGAAGCGCAGGCCGAGTCGCGACGCGAGCGCGCCGCTGTAATCGGACGAGCCGAGCAGCCACACCTCGGGCGAGGTGTTCCCCGCGGGCTGCGCCCTGACGCCGGCGAAGGGATGGCTCGCGGGCAATGTTCCGTCGAGAAAACCGAGCAGGTCCTCCACCTGCTGCGGCATGCGATCGGCATTGCTGAACTCGCCGTCTTTCATCGCCAGCGCCGTGCGCGGATCTCCGCCCGGGGCGCGGCCGATGCCCAGATCGACGCGCCCCGGAAAAAGCGCCTCCAGCATGCGGAACACCTCTGCGACCTTCAGCGCGCTGTAGTGCGGCAGCAGCACTCCGCCGGTCCCGACGCGAATCCGCGAGGTCGCGGCGGCGACGCTCGACACGAGGATTTCGGGGCAGGGATCGGCAAGCGCCGCGATCGCGTGGTGCTCGGCGAGCCAGTAGCGGTGATAGCCCAACTCCTCCGCGAGCCGGGCGAGGGAAAGGGTTTCCGCGACGGCCTGCGCGGGATTGTGTCCGCTGATGACCGGGGACTGATCGAGCACCCCTAGGGGGATTTTGTGCACGTGCTTGTTGGGTCGAGACGGCGCAGCCGGGCGAGCGAGGGAATGCGGAGCCGGGAGCGGCGATGCCCGGGCTTCGGGTCACCGGCCGTGGTTTGATTTATCCCGTGCCTCTCCCGGGTGAATGCTCACGGGCTCAGTCCGTTATCCAGATGGCTCCGCCAATGAGGAGCGCGAAGAAGATGGTCAGCCACAGGATGCCGACGATGCGCTTCCTGTCGACGGCGGTGAATCCCTCCTTTTTCTTTGTTGCGAACCGGTATTCGACGATCATCAGGAGGATCCCGATGGCGGATACGATCAGCATCCATTTGAGCGCGTCGTTCACGGCCGGACTCCCTGCAATGCGATGCGCGCAGTTTACCGGAGTTGCGGCGGGGGTCGAAAGCGGGACCCCGTATCGATTCGCGCCAGGGCCAACCGAAGCGGCGCTCTAGCGCACCGAGTGTTGTGCCTGCGACCAGCGGTGCATGGGCAGCAGTGCAAAGGAAAAAAGGAAGGCGAACGCCCCGAGCGCGTAGAAGGCGGTCTGGATGCCGTACAGGTCGGTGAGCCAGCCCATCACGAGCGGCGTCGAGATGTGCGAGACGCTCCAGCCCAGCCCCGCGAGGGCCATCGCCGAGCCACGCGTTTCGCTCGAGGAGAAGGTGCTCACCAGGACCTGGAAATAGATGGTCATGACCCCCGAACCCAGGCCTACGCCGAGCATGACGGGCGCGATGAGTGCCGCATGGGTGAAGAGCGCGACCAGGCCTACCGCCGCGGCGACCACGAGCGCGGAGGCAAGCGGCACCGAGCGATCGTCCGCGCGCTTTACGAAGCGCGCCAGCACCAGGCCGGCCGCGATCGCGCCGAGCGCGCGCATGCCCACGAGCCAGCCCGCTGCTTCGGAGTCGAATCCCCGTTCGACGAAGAGAATCGGGTAGAACGATACGCTGAGCGAGAAAGGCAGCGCCGACAGGTACGCGCACATGAGCCCGAAGTAGATGGCGCGCCGCCCGAGCAGCATGCGGTAGGTGGCGAGCATCGGCGGCGGTGCGCTGCGCGCCGTGGGCGGTGCAAAGCGGAACGCGAGGCCGCAGGCGAATGCGACGAGGCCCATCACCGCCACCGTGAGGAAACCGGCGCCGAAACCCCAGGCGGCGATGATCATGCCGGCGCCGACCGTCCCGGCGATCTGGCCGAAGCTCGTCAGAGAGTTGAGCCTGCCCATGAGCTTGCCGCGCTCCCCGGGAAGCTGGCTGACCAGAGCCCAGCTCGAGGGCCAGTAGACCGCGCGCGCGACGACCATCGTGATCTGAGCCGCAAAAAGGCCGGCCAGGCTCGACGACGCCGCGAACATCAGTCCCGCTGCGAAGGTGGCCGCGAACGCCCCGAGCGAGATCTTCATGCCGCCGACGCGGTCGGTCCACGCACCGCCGATCAGGTTGAAGATCACCTGGACGACCACGGGGAGGGCGATCAGGCTCCCGATCGCGACGCCCGAGTAGCCGAGCTCGCGCGCGTAGAGCGGGATCAGGAGCTGCGTCATGCCGAGGGCGAAGTTCCAGACGAGAGCGCTTGAGTAGAACGGGCCGAAGACTCTGTAGACGGCGGGGTTCATCGCGTGGCGATTATGCGGGCCGGCGAGTGGGACGGCAAACGCGCGCGCGGCGTGTAAGATTCCCGTGTAAGGATCGTCGCCGCGGGCGCGACATATGAAACCATGAGGCTCCACCACGTTGTTGCGGCGAGCGCGCTGGTCCTTTCCGGTCCCGCGCTCGCTGGCGGCCGATCCTGCTCCGCGTTCAGCGAGGCGCACACCACCGCGCTCGTCGAGCTCTACACCTCTGAAGGCTGCGACAGCTGCCCGCCCGCCGACCGGTGGCTTTCCTCGCTCTTCGGCCGGGGCTTCCGCTCGGGGCAGCTCGTGCCGCTCGCGCTCCACGTCGACTACTGGGACTACATCGGCTGGAAGGACCCGTTCGCGAAAGGCGAGTTCTCCGCGCGGCAGCGCAGGCTTGCCATGCTGAAGCGGCCGGTGTTCGTCTACACCCCCCAGGTGGTGCTGCAGGGGCAGGACTTCCGCCGCTGGGGCTCGCCCGAATTCGCCGAAGCCGTGGCCCGCATCAACGCGAAACCGGCGCGCGCGCGGATCGCGCTTTCGATCGACGCGGTGACCTCGAAAGCCGTTCAGGCGGAGCTCGGCGCGCAGCTCTTCGATGCGGGGGAATCCAGGAATACGGTCGCGTACCTCGCCGCCTACGAGAACAAGCTCGCGACCGAAGTCAAAGCCGGCGAGAACCGCGGGCGGCGCCTCGAGCACGACTTCGTGGCGCGCGAGTGGATCGGGCCGATCCGCTTCGGCAGCGACGCGAAGCTCCAGGAGAAGCGCGCGCTGCCGCTTCTTCCCGGCGCCGACCCGAGACGCCTGGGCGTGGCCGCTTTCGTGCAGAACCGCTCGACCGGCGAGGTGCTGCAAGCGCTGATGCTCCCTACCTGCTCGCCCTAGCTCCCTGTCGGAGGGGCCGCGGCACAGTCGCGGGGTCTTGCGATCGTCCGTCCGGGAAACGAAGGCCCTCGCGTCTCCGTTGAGGTAGCATAGGCGCCACAACAACGATCGGGTTCCCGCCGTGGACTTTTCCCTCGCCTGGCTGATCGCGGGCTTCATCCTCGTCATCGCCGAGCTCGTGACGGGCACGTTCTATCTGCTCGTGCTCGGCATCGCGGCGCTGGTTGCGTCGGGAATCGGTTACGCGGGTGCAGCTTTCGTCTGGCAGGCCCTGGCTGCCGCGATCGTTGCGGTTGCGGGCGTCGTCTGGGTGCATCGCTACAAGCGGAAGATCCTGCCCGGCCGAATGCGGGGTCTGGACGTCGGCCAGCCGGCCGCCTTCGACTCCTGGATCGACAAGACCGCCGGCCACGCGCGCGTGAAATATCGCGACGCGCTGTGGGACGCCCACGTGGCCGGAGAGGTTTCCGGCGAACGCGGCGAAATTCTCCACATCGTTTCCATCGATGGCAACACCCTCAAAGTTTCCAAGACCCGGCCTGCGTAAGGCTTCGCAGGGCCCGAATGAGATTTCAAGCTCCGCGGGAGGCAGCATGATCGCGAAAATCGTCGGCGTCGTCATCGCCACTTTCATCCTTTTCAGCATCGAGATGGTTCGCCCCTTCGCGATTCCGTTTTTCATCGTCGCGCTGGTAGCGGTGTTCGTCATCGAGGGCGTGCGCGTCGTGCCGCAGCAGAGCGCCTGGGTGGTCGAGCGCCTGGGCAAGTTCAACGAGGTGCTCGAGCCCGGATTGAACATCATCATTCCCTTCATCGACCGCGTCGCCTACCGCCACTCGCTGAAGGAAGTCCCGCTCGATGTCGCCGAGCAAGTGTGCATCACCAAGGACAACACGCAGCTCGCGGTGGATGGCCTTATCTACTTCCAGGTCACCGATCCGCGGCTCGCCTCCTACGGCACTTCCGACTACGTCATGGCGATCACGCAGCTCGCGCAGACGACGCTGCGTTCCGAAGTCGGCAAGATGGAGCTCGACCAGTCGCTGCAAAGCCGCGACGTGATCAACCGGCAGATCGTCGCGGTGCTCGACGAAGCGGGCCGCTCATGGGGGGTGAAGGTGCTGCGCTACGAGGTGAAGAACCTGACCCCACCGGAGGCCATCCTGCGCGCGATGCAGGCGCAGATCACCGCCGAGCGCGAGAAGCGCGCGCTGATCGCCAAGTCC
>Ga0153915_10003698_pt1 | contig 14038 bp, 14 predicted proteins | sample Opewatmetagenome_2_FD_107003 | JGI IMG/M metagenome (GOLD analysis project Ga0153915, IMG submission 107003) | Freshwater wetland microbial communities from Ohio, USA - Open water 3 Core 3 Depth 3 metaG | ecosystem: Environmental > Aquatic > Freshwater > Wetlands | place: USA: Ohio, Lake Erie... | reverse complement strand
GACCTCTACAGGATTTCGAGCTCGCACGCCAAACGGCCGGTCAAGGTGTCAGTCGGCGCCGGCCCCGCGAACCTCGCGTGGCACGTCTACTTCCAGCACTACAAGAACGCGAAAGATCTGAGCTTCGCGCTCGCGCCGATCTTCAACAAGGAAATGAAAGACCTGGTCGCCGCGGGCGCCAGGTACCTGCAGTTCGAAGATCTCGGCGCGTGGCTGCCGCTCTTCACCAACAACAAGGACGACTACAAGTGGATTCGCGAAGTCGTCGAGCAGTGCTGCGACGGCGTCAACGCGAAGATCGGCTGGCACTTCTGCTTCGGCAACGCGTGGGGCAACGACATCCTCAGCGCGAACTTTCCGCAGGGCTACCAGACCGTGCTGCCCTACTTCTTCGGGACGGCGGGCATCAGCGAGTTCGTGCTCGACTACGCCAACCGCGCGATGGCCGGCGTCGACTTCCTGAAGAACCTGCCGAAGGACACGGGCATCCAGGTCGGCGTGCTCGACATCCGCACGAACGCGATCGAGCGGCCGGAACAGATCGCCGCGCGCATCCGCGAAGTGATCAAGCACGTGCCGCCCGAGAAAGTCACGCTCAGCACGGACTGCGGCATGAAGCCGCTGGCGCGCATGGTCGCGAAGATGAAATTGAGAGCCTTGGCCGAAGGCGCCGCCATCGTCCGCAACGAACTGAAATAGACGGTTGCATCTCGTCCTGATCGGCCCGCCAGGCTCCGGCAAGGGGACGCAGGCCAGCCGCGTCGCGCTGGCCTGGGGCGCGCCTCACATTTCGACCGGCGACATCCTGCGCCGCGCCGTGGCGTCGGGCAGCATGCTCGGCGACGCGGTCAAGGACGCCATGAGCCGCGGAGAGCTCGTCAGCGACGAAATCATGACCGACCTGGTCGCCGAGCGACTGGCCGATCTGGATGCGACATCCGGCTTCGTGCTGGACGGCTTTCCCAGGACTGTCGATCAGGCGCTGGCGCTCGACGCGCTCATGGAAGAACGCGGTCCACTCGCCGTCGTCGAGTTGAGCGTGCCCGACGATGAGCTCGTGCGGCGGATCGGCCATCGCCGAGTGCTCGAAGGCCGCATGGATGACAACGATGCGGTGGTCCGGGAACGGCTGGCCGTGTATTACAGATCGACGCAGCCCGTGATTGATTTCTACAAGGCGCGACGGACGCTGTTCACCATCGATGGCAACCTGCCCGCCGAAGACGTGACGGAACGGATCAACCTGGCCGTCAATCCGCTCGTCGATCTGTTCGTCACCCAGTCCAAAAACGCGAGCAGCTGACGCTTCGGCAGAACGACGTCAGCGGGCGACGGCCCCTTCCGCCGCGCGCTCAGCCGAGCGCTGCGCGCTCAGAATGTTCGGCATCGCGTAGTTGCCTTCGTGGCAGGCGTACTCGAAGACCTGCTGGCTGCGATCCTTCTTCGTCAGCTTCATCGTGAACGTCCACGGCCGCACCCAGGTGTGCGGGTCGTCGAACGTCACGCTCCAGTCGACGGCGGACGGCGACAACGGCGTGAATCGCTCGGTCATCTTCAGGTCTTCGCTGGCGCCGCGATACGCGCTGCGCGACGTGAAGTTGGTCGTCTCCACGACCAGCGTGTCGCCTTCCCAGTGCCCGCGGGCGTCGCCCAGATCGAGGCGGATGTTCCTGCTGAGATGCGGACGGCCGTCGAGCGGGATGACGCGGGTTTCGTGGATCATCTCGTAGCGGATCGCCGCATAGCCCTGCCCCTGCTCGATCTCGTAGTTGCTGCCGTAGCCGGCAGGCATCATTGAGTTCGGAATGCCACGCGTGATGCAGCGGTCGTAGAGCCCCATGTCCTCGTAGCTGTTGAACGGGCCGATCGGATTCGCGTTGGTGCTGACGCCGCGCTGCGGGCGACGAAGCCGCTGCAGTCCTTCCGGTGTCAGCGCCGGAATCTTGCCGTCCGGGGGATCGGTCACGAGCCACACACGGCTGTTCCTGCGCTCGAACGAATCAAAAATCAGATGCGTCGGAGGACGCAGGCCGCCCGCGAATTCCGTGCCCGCGACGCCGGCATTGAACTGCTCGGTCCGCTGCTGATTGATCTTCTTCATCTCGGCGGGCGTGATGTCCTCGATCCGGCGGCCGTCGAATTCAGCCGGCCGTTCGAGCGGCGTCCCGGTCTCGTCGTCATTGCTGTACACGCCGCTCAGATCCGGATCGCCCCATGGCGTCCGCGGCAGTTTGAAACCGGCCTTTGCCTGCTCGGCCGGCTTCGGCGAGCCAGGCGTCTGGGCCGAGGTCAACGTGCCGGCGACAAGGCCGGCAAGCGCGATGGTCACGACAAATCGTTTCGACATTGGGCGCCTCCCCGGTCAGGAGTCTACGGTTTCAGGTCCGAAAGATCATACGCCGACACCCGGTTGAGGCCGAGGTGCGGAACGACGAGCAGATTGCGGCCGGCAATGAAGCAGATATCGGCAGGCTGACGGTCGAGCTGGCGGAGCTGGCGCACTGCCCCGCTCGCGCTGATGTGGAACAGGCGGCCGCCGCCGACGTCGGCCACGATGTATCCGCCGCGGCCGTCGGGCTCGATGCCGTCCGGCGTGCCGATGGACTCCGTGGTCACCTGCGTGATCTCGCGCGTCGCGATATCGATAGCGAAGAGCGATCCCGGCGCGCCGCCGCCGCCGCGGCCCGGCCGGCCGTCGGTTGCCACGATCACCCTGTTGCCGTCCACCAGAATGCCGTTCGGCAGCTCGAGCCGCGGCGATTCGACGAACACGGACGCCACGCCATTCCGGACGACGTAGACGCGGTTCTGGAACGAGTCGGTCGCGTAGACCGTGCCGTCCGGCGCGGTCGCCACGTCGTTCAGGAACTTCGCGTCGGTCTTCACGCGCGATGAAATTCTGCCGGCGACGATGTCGATGCCGACTACCTCGTCGATATCCACGACGAAGAGCGTGCCTCGAAACGCGCGCAGGCCCTTGGGCGCGTTGAGGCCCGTGATCCAGTTCGCGTCGGCCATCTTTCCGTCGAGCGTGATCTTGACGATCCGGCCGTTGCCGTCTTTCGCGGCGGCGTCGCCGCCGATTTGCGACGAGAACAGGAACCCGGAAGCGGCGTCAAAGTACACGCTCTCCGGACTGTCCAGGCCCTGGGTGACACTCCACACGGGAGTCGCCACCGTTGGCGTCTGCCCGAGCGAGGTGGCCACGAGAAATGCCGCAAAAAGGCCGCGCATGTCAGCTGGTGAGTCTACCCCACCACCGCGAATTCAGTGGTCATAAATGCTTGACTGGACCGCGTCGGACTGCGATATTGTCGGGCGTGACCTCATCCATAAAAGTGCTCTCCCGGCTTGGACTTCTGGCTATTGCCCTCAGCGCGGCGGCTTGTTCGAACGACGCGACGCCGACCCCGAGCCCCACGACAACGCCGACGGGCACAGGGACGACTACGCCAGCCGCTGTTTGCGCGTTTTCGCTGTCGCCAACGAGCGTCAACGTCGCCCCAGCCGGCGGGTCCTCGACCATCAACGTCACGAGCGGAACCGGCTGCGCGTGGACGGCGAGCACGTCGGCCTCGTTCATCACGATTGCCTCGGGCGGCAGCGGGAGCGGCAACGGAAGCGTCGTGATCAACGTGGCGGCGGATTCCGGCTCGAATCGAACGGGGACGGTCACGATCGGGGGACAGACGTTCACGGTCAATCAGACCGGCGCCGGGATCATCGCCGCGTTCAACATGTTCGATCCGCTATCGCAGACGGGCGTGGTGACAGCGTGCCGGGTTCGAGGACCGATCAACTCGGTCACCATCTGTCCGCTGACGTCGACCTCGCGCATCAACGGTGCGAGCACGCTGGCGAACTGGGCGTGGACGGTGCAGTACACGTACGACGGCAAGGCGAAGACGCTCACCCAGAGCAGCGGCACGATTCAGGATTTCCAGTTCAGCGAGTTCTGCGGCTTGAGCGGCTCCAGCGCCGGAGGCACGATTATTCCGCTGACGGTGTCGCTGACCGTCACCGACAGCAACGGGGTTCAAGCCACGGCGACGTCGGGCACAGGCACACAGCCGGCGCTGCAGTTCGTGGCGTACACCTGCGGAAGCTGATTACTTCTTTCGCTTGAAGATGCGCCGGGAGACGTCCGGCCAGAATTCTTCCCAGACATTGCCGATCGCGCGAGTGCCAAACCCACTCGCGCTTCGCCATGTAGTCTGCTGCCACGTCGTGGCGCTTGGCGGAAGCCACGCGTTTTCGATCAGGTTGTTGACGGTGTTGCCGGCATATCGTCCCCAGGCGGGCGCCAGATGTCCGTCGGCGCGATGCGCGAGGACGACCGTTTTCAGCGCGTAGCCGAGCCGCGGCTTGATGCCGCGCTTTCCCGACGGGATGTAGTCGGCGCGCTCGCCCCAGATGGCGCCGACGCCTGCTTCAATCGAGTTGGAGATCGCGACATCGGCTTCGCGCTGCAGATAACGCTTTCCTGCGCCGTTCCACGTCTGTCTCCATTCTTCCGGGACGTTCCACGCCGTATTCCACGCCGACGCGATGACGCCGACGCCGAGACTCTTCGGGCCGATCGTGCCATCGACGATCCAGTGAATCCGCTCGCCGGCCGTCATCGGCATGTCGATGCGCGGTGTCGGCTGTTGCGCCAGCGCCGCGGCCGGCAGGCACATCATCGCGACGCCGAGCAGGAACCTTCTCACCACAATCTCATTTGAACACGTTTCGTGCCGTGACATGATCGTCGATGACGATGGGCATCGATCCGACGTGGCTCTTCTTGTCGATGATCCCTGGCGGGATCGGGTTCGTGCTGTTCATGTACGGGAAGAAGCAGCAGCGCTTGCCGCATCTCGTGGCGGGAATCGCGCTGATCGGCTACCCGTACTTCACGACGACGGCCATGTCGATGGCCGTCGTCGGCGCGGTCATTGGCGCGGCACTGTGGTTCGCCGTCCGCCTCGGCTACTGATGTAGTGCAGACCTTCAGGTCTGCCTCACACTGATGTAGTGCAGACCTTCAGGTCTGCCTCACACTGATGTAGTGCAGACCTTCAGGTCTGCCTCGCACACGCAGGCCTGAAGGCCTGCACTACTGGACCGGCTCTATCCGCAGCAGCGCCGCGGCGTCTTCTTCCGTGATCAGATACAGCAGGCCGTCGGGCCCCTGCCTGATGTCGCGCACGCGCTGGTGCAGCTCGCGCAGCAGCGGCTCGCGACGCATCTCCTCCCACTTGTCGTTGAAGACGATGCGCTGAATCTGCCCGCTGCGCGCGATCTCGCCTTCGCGCATGCCGCCGACGAAGACGTTGCGCTTCCAGCCGGGGAATCTGTCGCCGGTGTAGAACGTCAGCCCGGACGGCGCGATCGACGGCACCCAGTAGACGATCGGATCTTCCATGCCGGGCAGCGTCGGGCTGAAGCGCGGGCCGTTGTAGTCGCGGCCGTAGCTGACGATCGGCCAGCCGTAGTTGCGGCCGGCGCGGATGATGTTCATCTCGTCGCCGCCGTTCGGCCCGTTTTCCGTTTCCCACAGCTCGTTCGTGTACGGATTGAACGCGAGGCCAAGCTGCACGCGGTGGCCCATCGAGAAGATGTACGGCTTGTAGCCGACCTTGCCGACGAACGGATTGTCCGGCGGCACCTTGCCTTCGTCCGTCATCCGCAGAATCTTCCCGGCAAGATCGTTGGTGCCCTGCGCGCGATCCATGCTGATCTTCGATCCGGTGCCCGGACCGCCGATGCCCATGTAGAGCATGCCGTCGGGACCGAACGTGATGCGCGACGCTTCCATATCCACGTCGTCGGCGACGAAGATGTCGCGGATGTCCGTCAGGCCCTTGCCGTCCCACGTGCCGCGCAGGATCGAGTTGCTCGCGACCGGGTAATCGCGCGCGCCGTCGACGGTCTTCGCCGTGCCCATCGGCTTGTGGTACGAGATGTAGACCCAGTGGTTCTGCGCGAAATTGGGATGCAGTGCGATGTCCATCAGGCCGGCCATCGTCGCAATCGAGGTCACGGCCGGAATGCCAGCGACGGGATTCGGCTCGAGCTTCCCGTTGCGGACGACGCGAAGCCGGCCCTGGCGCTCAGTAATAAGGATGACGTTGTCCGGGAGAAACGCGATGCTCCACGGATGCGACAGTCCCTTGGTGACGACGACGGCGCGGAGGCCGCGCTGCTCGTAGCTGTCGAACAGGAAGGGAGCGTCGCCGAGCGGCGGGCTGTTCCACGCGGCAACGCGCGGCCCGGCCGGAACGGCGCCACGCTGATCGCGAACCGGCGGATAGGGATAGGTCTTCTGCTGAGCCTCGGCGACCAGACCGCCTGCGGCGGCAACAGTACAAAGGGCGATGGCGAACCTGGCAACTTTCGTCATGTAAAAACTCCGCGGGCCCAAAAGGCCCGCTCCACGTACGGGTGCCGTAAACTATAGCGCACCATGCGTAAGCACCTTGCCGTCGCTCTTACTGCCTTTGCCGCATCCACCGCGCTCGTCGCCGCGATTCCGGATCCCGTGCACACCGACGCGGGCCTGGTCGCCGCGGCGTCGAATTCACCGCAGGGCGTCCGCGTGTTCCGCGGGATTCCGTTCGGCGCGCCTCCCGTCGGCCCTCTGCGATGGAAGCCGACGCAGCCGGTCGCGCACTGGGACGGCGTGCGCAAGGCCGACGCGTTCGGTCCGGTGTGCGTGCAGCCGAAGGGCGTCGGACGGCTGAACGTCTCCGTCGACCTGCCCGACTCACCGCCGGTGAGCGAAGACTGCCTCTATCTCAACGTCTGGACGGGCGCGGCGCGGGCCAATGAACGCCGGCCGGTGATGGTGTGGATCTTCGGCGGCGCGTACACCGAAGGCGCCGGCTCGAGCCGGCACAACGACGGCGAAGCGCTCGCGCGCAAAGGCGCAGTCGTCGTCACGTTCAACTACCGCCTCGGGCCGTTTGGGTTCTTCTCGCATCCTGAGCTGGCCGCTGAATCCGGACACAACGCGTCCGGCAACCAGGCGGTATGGGACTGCATCGCAGCGCTCAAGTGGGTGCAGCGCAACATCGCCGCATTCGGCGGCGATCCGGCGAACGTGACGATCTTCGGCGAGTCGGCAGGCTCGGCGCTGTCGGCCGGTCTCGTTGGGACGCCTGAGGCGAAGGGACTGTTCCGCCGCGCGATCTCCGAGAGCGGGGCGTGGATGGGCCTGAGCATGGCGCCGATGCGCACGCGCGCGTCGGCGGAAGGTCCGGGCACCGGCCGCGGCGCGTCGCCGATGGCCGCGCTGCCGCTTGCGGAACTTCGCGCGAAGTCCACCGAGGAGATCACGAAAGGCCTGCGCGGCGCCGGGATGATCGCTGACGGCTGGGCGATCCCGGAAGACGAATCGATCACATTCGCCAGCGGCAGGCAGAACGCCGTGGACATCCTGATCGGATCGAACAAGGACGAAGGGTCGTTCATCCTGCGCGGTCCGACCGCCGAGCAGTGGACGGCGCGAGTACGCGGACGCTGGGGCGACCTTGCCGACGCGTATCTGAAGCTCTACCCCGCCGGTTCGGATGCGGAAGCCGCGAAGTCGTCGGAAGCGGCGTTCGGCGACGAGATGGCGTGGCACATGTGGCGCTACGCACAGGCACAGGCGGCCATCGGCAGGCGCGCGTACCTCTATTACTTCACGCACGAGCCTCCGACCGACCCGGGCAAGCCAAATCTGCGCGCGACGCACACGGCGGAAATTCCGTACGTCTTCAACAACCTGAAAGCCGTCCGCGTCTTCCCGGACAACAGCTCACCGGAGCTGACGTCGGCGTCGGAGGCGGATCGCACGCTCGCCGACATCGTCTCGTCCTACTGGGTGAATTTCGCGCGGACAGGCGACCCGAACGGCAACGGCCTCGCGCCGTGGCCGCAGTTCAAAGACAAAGCGACCGGCCGCGCGATGGTGCTCGGCGACACGCAGCAGCCGCAGACCGAAGTGCCGGCCGCGAAGTTCGCGCTCTACGATCAGCTCTACGCGAAGCAGATGGCCGCCACCGCGGGCGCAACGCGCTAGTGGCGTCAACGTCCGCCGCCCGCGTCGCCACCGCGACAGCTGCCGCCAGCCCCACCGTCGTGCCGGTGCTGGCGGCCATCAGCTTTTCGCACATGCTCAACGACACGATTCAGTCGTTGCTGCCGGCGATCTACCCGATTCTCAAGAACTCCTATCAGCTGAGCTTCTCGCAGATCGGGCTGATGACCCTGACGCTGATGGTCACGGCGTCTGTCCTGCAGCCGCTCGTGGGCCTGTTCACCGATCGCCGCGCGACGCCATACTCGCTGGTCTACGGGATGGCGTTTTCGCTTTTCGGCCTGCTCCTGCTGTCGGTCGCGGGCCGGCTCGCGACGCTGCTCGTGGCGGCCGGCCTCGTCGGCGTCGGCTCGGCGGTGTTTCATCCCGAGTCGTCGCGCGTGGCGCGCATGGCGTCGGGCGGGCGCCACGGCCTCGCGCAGTCGGTGTTTCAGGTGGGCGGGAACGTCGGCTCCGCGCTCGGGCCGCTGCTGGCGGCGTTTCTGGTGCTGCCGCGCGGTCAGTCGAGCATCGCGTGGGCGTCCAGCGTCGCACTCCTGGCGATCGCGGTCCTCTGGAAGGTCGGCGACTGGTCCAGCGCGCAGCACCGCGCGCCGCGCGCGGTGACGGCCAGCGGACACACGATTCACCATCATCACCACGTCCATGTCTCAGAGGGACGTGTTCGCCTGTCGATTGCCGTGCTGGTCGCGCTGATCTTCTCGAAGTACTTCTATCTGGCCAGCCTGACGAACTACTACACGTTCTATCTGATCAACAGATTCCACGTGTCGGTGCAGACGGCGCAGATCGATCTCTTCATCTTCCTTGGCGCCGTCGCCGCCGGCACGATCCTCGGCGGGCCGATCGGCGATCGCTTCGGACGCAAGCTCGTGATCTGGGTGTCGATCCTCGGCGTCTTTCCGTTCACGTTCGCCCTGCCCTACGCGGACCTGTTCTGGACGCGCATCCTCACGATTGTGATCGGGCTGATCCTCGCATCCGCCTTCTCCGCCATCGTCGTCTACGCGCAGGAACTGATGCCCGGACGCATCGGGCTGATCTCCGGCCTGTTCTTCGGCTTCGCGTTCGGCATGGGCGGCCTTGGCGCCGCAGTGCTTGGACGCCTGGCCGACGCGACGAGCATCGTGTTCGTCTACAGGATCTGCGCCTACCTGCCGCTCATCGGATTGCTGACGGGATTTCTGCCCAACCTGGGCAAGCGAGACCATGCATGACACGCTGGATCGCCGCGGCCGCCGGTGTCGTGCTCTTAGCCCAAAGCCCTCAGCCCTCGACTCTCTTCGAGGGCGCGCGCCTCATCCTCGGCGACGGCCGCACGATCGAGAACGGCGCCTTGCTCGTCGAGCGAGACACGATCACGCGCGTCGGCAGAAAAGGCGAGGTGTCCGCGCCTTCTGGCGCCGCACGCGTCGACCTCACCGGCAAGACCATCATGCCGGGCATGGTGCTGGCGCACGGCCACATCGGATATCTCCGGGGCACCACGTTCGCGCGCGAGAACTACACCCGCGAGAACCTCATCGATCATCTCAACCGCTACCTCTATTACGGCGTCGTCGCCATGATGAGCACGGGGACGGACCCCGGCGACCTGCCGTTCGAGCTGCGGAACTCGCCGCACCCGGGCGCGCTGTTCCGCACTGCGGGCGCGGGGCTCGCGGCGCCTGAAGCGTCCACGGGCAACCTCGCGATGCGAAGCGTGCCGTACGGCGTGACGACCGAGGAAGAAGCAAGGCGCGATGTCCGCGAGCTGGCGGCGAAGAAGCCCGACTTCGTGAAGATCTGGGTCGACGATCGCAACGGCAGCGTCAGGAAGCTGAGCCCCGCGCTGTACCGCGCGATCATCGACGAAGCGCACAGGCACGGCCTTCGCGTCATCGTCCACGTGTTCTACCTGGCCGACGCGCGCGATCTCGTCGAGGCCGGCGCCGACGGGTTTCTCCATCTCGTGCGCGACGAGGAGATGGACGACGCGCTCGTGAAGCGGATGAAGGCAAAGCACGTGTTCGTCACGCCGAATCTGTCGACGAGCGAGGCGGGCACGTACACGAACAAGCCGGCGTGGCTGGACGATCCGCTGCTGGCCGAAAGCGCGACGCCGGCGATGATCAGGAAAGCCGCGGATGTCTACGCCGCCCGCGCGGGCGGCCAGCCGCGGACGGCGGCAACGGCGTCGTATCAGAGACAGCAGCGCAGCATCGCGAGACTGAATGCCGCGGGCGTGACGATTGCGCTCGGCGACGACACAGGCATCGAGAACACGTTCTACGGCTACGGCGATCACCACGAATTGGAATTGATGGTGGCGGCAGGCATGACGCCGATGCAGGTCATCGTCTCGGCGACGAAAACGCCGGCCGAGCTCCTGCATCTCGATCGCCTCGGCACGCTGGCTCGCGGCAAGAGCGCCGACTTCCTCGTCCTCGACGCGAACCCGCTCGAGAACATCACGAACACGAAGAAGATTGTGAAGGTCTACCAGCGCGGCCAGGAAGTGAACCGCGCCGCGCTACGCGCGGGTTGGCGCCCCTGAAAGGTGGACCTACGCAGACCTGAAGGTCTGCACTACTTCTGTATAAACTTCTGGACTCTGTGCGTCCGCAGTTCCGCGGTGTAGATATTCCCTTTCGAATCGGTCGCGATCTCGTGGACCGTGCCGAACTCGCCGGGCGCCGTGCCGCCCTTCCCGAACGACGCGAGCACCTTCAGCGACTTCCGATCGAGAACATGAATCTGGTTGTTGATGTCGGCGACATACAAGTACTGCTGGGCGCGATCAGGTGAGAACGCCAGGCCGGCCGCCGACCGAGTGACCGTATCGCCGCCGACGATCACCTGCTGCCGGAATTCGCCGGCCGTCGTGAACACCTGCACGCGCTTGTTTTCGCGGTCGGCGAGGTAGACGAGGCCGTCGTTCGAGACCCTGACGGCGTGCGCGATGTTGAACGGCGTGCCACCGTTGGCGCCCCACGTGCGCTTGAACGTGCCGTTCTTCGCGTCGAAGACCGCCACGCGATGGTTGCCGTAGCCGTCCGCGACGTACAGCTCGTTCCTGAATACCGTCATGTCGGCGGCCTGCTTCACGTTCTCCCTGTCGGCATCGCCCGTGCTCTTCCCGGCGTGGCCGATCTGCAGGATGAACTTTCCCGCCGGTGTGAACTTCAGCAGCATGTCGTCGGACTTGCCTGGAGGAGGCGCCGCATTCGGCGCCGCGTAGCCGTTGTTGCCGCTGATCCAGATGGCGCCGTCCTGGCCGGCGTAGATGCCGTGCTCACGTTCGGGCCACTCGAAGCCGGCGCCAGGTCCGCCCCATCCGGCGAGGAATTTTCCGGACGCATCGAACTCGAGGACAGGAGCCGCCGCGTTGGCGCGCTGTGCGGCGGGAACCGTCAGCGGTCGATGGATCATCCAGACGTGATCCTGCGCGTCGACCGTCACCGACGACATGTCGCCGAGCACCTTGCCGGCCGGCAGCTGCGGAAACGACGGATCGACCTCGAAGCGAGGAACCGTCGTCTGCGCGCGCGAGCCGGCCGCAAGGCCGGCGGCGAGCACGAGCGACAGGAGGATCTTCTTCATTCGTAGAACTCCGGCGCTTTCTTCAGCTTCGCGTTCGTGGCGGCGTCGTGCTCGATCCACATCTGCGCCTTCGTCTTCTTCAGGAAGACATCGATATCGGCGCGGCTCTTCGCCGACTGCTCCTTGTTGAACTCGAAGCTCGGAAACCGGTTCATCGTCTTTTCTTCGGGGTAGTGATAGAGGTCGCCCGCGACGACCAGCGGACCGAACTTCTTCAGCTTCAGGAACAGCACCTGATGTCCCGGCGTGTGGCCGGGCGCGGATTTGATGACGACGGTGCCGTCGCCGAAGACGTCGTGTTCGTCCTTGTCGAGAATCGTCGTCTTTGCGGTCTTCAGCGCGGAGAAACCCGCCTGCTGGATGATCGTGCCGGCCGGCGGCGTGCCGAACATCACGTCGCGGTCTTCCTTTCGCACCAGCCACATCGATCCCGCGAACGCGTTCGCATTCGCCGTGTGATCGGAGTGATAGTGCGACAGGCCGAGATACGTGATGTCCGCCGGCGTGTAGCCGAGCGCAGCGAGTTGCGGCAGCAGCGGCTTGTTGACGGTCGACCTGCCCTCGGTGACCGGCGCGCCATCCGCCTTGAACGCGCTGTCGGCAACGACGCCGACGTCCCACAGCAGCGTCCCCTTCGGGTGGACGACGAGATAACACGGGACGAAGAAGTCGCGCACGGGAACTTCACCGGCCTTGAACCCGAACAGCTCGACGCCCAGGCCTTTGATCACGCCGCAGTCGAATATGTACAGACGCGGAGAGGCTGGAGGTGTCGGCGGCGCGGCCGCAGCAGTGGTGAGCAGCAGCGCCGCGGCGCTGGCGATCGTCGCAAGCCTAGTCCACATTCTTCTGATCCTTCTCGTAGCCGATTGTGAGCATGCCGGTTTTCGCGCCGTTGACCGTGCCCTGCTGGAACCATTCGAGCGAGGCCTGGAACAGCAGCAGGTGGTTCTTCTCCCACATCGCGTTGTGCGACGAGCACGCAAGGTCGACGAAGACCTTTTCCTGCGCGCCGAGATCCTCGTAATACTCGCGCACGCGCGCCGGCGGCACCTGCTTGTCGTGCACGCCCGTCACCATCAGCGTCGGCGTCTGATTCCTCGAGACGACCGCACGATTGAACCCCCAGCTCGGGACCGTCGGCGCCCGGCGCACTCCGGCGCCCCACGTGCCGCCGACGGAATCGGACGCGACCATGTCCGACCAGACGGCTTTGCTGACGTCCTTGTCGTACTGAGCTGAGCAGCCGACCTGGCGATCCCAGTTCGCGTCGAATTCCTTCTGCGACTGCGTGTTGAACACCACGGCGTCCTGCCGCGCGGCAGGCGCGCCATCGGGGCCCGTGCGCGCGTACGCCGGCGCGAGCAGCACGAGGCGCTGCACCTGCTCCGGATGCTGCGCGGCGTAGCCGCCGGCGCGCGGCCCGCCCTGCGACCATCCCGCGAGGTTGACGCGCTCGACGTGCCGCAACGCGCGGACGTAATCGACGACCGCCGCGATGTCGTTCCAATCCGAGGCAATCGTCGTCGCGCTACCCTGGAACGACGGGGCGCAGGGCGCCGCGATGAGGGCCGGCACGAACAGCGCCTGCTGCGCGCGCGCCAGGTTGCACGGGTCGTTCATCACGGTCGGGCGCGTCGAACGGCCGTAGCCTTCCATGTCCATCGAGAACACGTCGAAGCCGGCGTTCGCCAGATACGCCATCCAGCTGTAGTCGGAGTACCGCACGTCGAACGCCACCTCGGCCGGCGTGCCCGCGCCGTGCACGAACAGCACGACGCCGGACGAACCGCGATGGAGGCTGCGCGAGACGACGCGCTCGCGGACGTAAATCTGCGCGGTCTGCCCGCTCATCGCGGGCGCTGTCGACTTCACGCGGACGTAGTGATCGATCGACAGAAGCTGGCCGCTGTCGCTTCCCGATCCCGCCGACGAATTTCCGGCAGGCATGCTGGCGCAGCCGGCAGTGAACGCGAGGAGGCTCGCGAGAAACAAGCGCGTTTTCATGGCGCCACGATACGCGCATCGGGCCGCGTCTGTCGAGACGCCCCTGAACGGGCAGGAAGTGCTGAAGAAAGTGGCATATCAAAGTGTGTTACTTTCTCGCGCATGACAGCTCCTTACACCGGCCAGCAGTACCTCGAAAGCCTGCGCGACGACCGCGAAATCTGGATCTACGGTGAGCGCGTGAAGGACGTGACGACGCACCCGGCGTTCCGGAACACCGTGCGGATGCTGGCGCGGCTCTATGACGCGCTGCACGATCCGGCGCGCAAGGACATCCTGACGACGCCGACGGACACGGGCGGCGGGACCGTCACGCACAAGTTCTACAAGGCGACGAAGTCGGCCGAGGAGCTCGTCGGCGCGCGCGACGCGATTGCCGAATGG
>Ga0153915_10003697_pt1 | contig 14040 bp, 13 predicted proteins | sample Opewatmetagenome_2_FD_107003 | JGI IMG/M metagenome (GOLD analysis project Ga0153915, IMG submission 107003) | Freshwater wetland microbial communities from Ohio, USA - Open water 3 Core 3 Depth 3 metaG | ecosystem: Environmental > Aquatic > Freshwater > Wetlands | place: USA: Ohio, Lake Erie... | reverse complement strand
GCGGACGCCTTAGCGGGCAAGCTTCGGGATATTGTTCTGCCGCGCTGCGGATCTGAAATGACGGCAAACAGGCAAAGTCCCTGATCCCAGTGCGGGTAGAATCGTTGTTTGTTATGAGGGATTTACCGGTTGAGCCGGTTGTCCAAAGCTAGTAGCAGGCAAGGTATCGCTTGTCTTGCCGTGTTCCAGACTCCCTTGCCGCGCGCAGAAGGATGCGTCCGATGAGCGATAAAGAACATGCTTCAACCTAACATCAACGGAGGGCAACAATGTCATTACATATCGGTGACGAAGCGCCGGATTTCACGGCCGAGACGACGGCGGGAGCAATTCGCTTTCACGACTGGATCGGTAATGGATGGGCTATCTTGTTTTCGCATCCCAAGGACTTCACCCCCGTATGCACCACCGAACTGGGTTATATGGCTCGCCTCAAGCCCGAGTTCGACAAACGTAACTGCAAGGTCATCGGCCTGAGTATTGACCCCGTGCGCGATCACGACGAGTGGGCCAAGGACATTGAGGAAACGCAAGGCTACGCGCTGAACTATCCTCTCATCGGCGATTCGAATCTCAACGTGGCAAAGCGCTACGACATGATTCACCCGAACGCCGCCGCAAAGAAGGAAGGGAGAACCGCCGCAGACAACGCGACAATAAGGTCGGTTTTCGTCATCGGACCGGACAAGAAAATCAAGTTGATGCTGACCTATCCCATGAGTACCGGCCGCAATTTCGACGAAGTGCTTCGCGTGCTGGATTCGATCCAGTTGACCGCGAAGCATAAGGTCGCTACTCCGGTAAATTGGAAGCAAGGCGAGGACGTCATCATAGTGCCGACAGTTTCCGATGAAGAAGCCAGGCAAAAATTCCCCGGGGGCTGGAAGGCGCCGAAACCCTATCTGCGTATCGTTTCACAGCCGAAGTGACCGGATTGCCGTGATGATGTGCCCGGCCCCTCGTGGCCGGGTCTTTCCTGAACGCGGAAGCGGCAAGGCTATTCGCCACGAACGCCACAGAGTTCACAGAGGGTGGCTGTTCTTTTCACATAATCTTCACATCCGTCCCCGTAAGCTTGCCGTAGGAGGGAAGCTACAGCCTGCCGGCATCGAGGTCGCGGAACGGCTGGCCGTGGCGGCTGCAACATTCGGCTGTCGTTCCCTGTCCATGACATTTGACCCAACCTTATTGGAGACAAGGCATGTCTAAGAAAGCTGAATCCGGAAGCGCCGTAGCGGCTGAACCCGCGTCCCAGTTCAAGCAGTTGCAATTGTCGCAGAAGTTCGTTCACATCGGAAAGCTGATCGTCTTCCTGGTGACGTTTGGTCTTGCCTTCCCCCACATCATGGACATCTTCATGTAGATTTGAAGTCGTTTGGCCTGAGGCGCCGCGCGCGGCGCCTCAGGACCGCGTTGGGTAATTCCCGGTCTGCACCTCCGCCCACGTCCGTTTGCCGGGTGGCGGACGTGTTAAAATGTCCCTGTCGACGAGGCGGAGCGGCTTGCTCCCGCGGCAGCCAGTCCGGCTGCTGGCGTTCCGTATCGCGACGTTTGCGCAACCGTTCACAGGAGACACAGCATGTCCAACCAGGATCAAACTGCGCAGGGGAGCGCGGCGACGGTTTCCACGAACCCCACGTTCAAGCAGATGAACCTCTGGCAGAAATGCGTATTCGTCGGCAAGGCCGCGATATGCGTTATGTCGTTTGGTTTTATCTTCTCGCACATCTTTTCCAACGACTAAGGCAATCGCGGCCCTGACGCGCCACGTGGTGCGGCAGGACTGAGTTGGGAAATTCCCGAGAGTCTGCGCCAGCCCATGCGGCTGGTGAGGGGGCGTTTGCGGCTTCGCGCCCTCGAGCCGCGTTCAGCGGCGCACCTTATTCTTTGATTTGGCGGCGTTCTTGTTCGGCGCGCCCTTGCCGTCGGCGGATCGAACACTCAGGAACGATTCGACGATCTGTGCGAGCCGCTGCGGCTGGTCATGGTGCATCATGTGGCCGCAATCGTCGAGCCAGACTTCGTGGAAATCGCGAAATGCGCTCTTGCGTTCGGCCAGTTGCCCGGGCGTGTCCTTGATATAACCGGCGCTTCTTGAATCACGCGCAAATACCCACAACACCGGCGCGTTGACCTGACGCCAGCAGGCGAGCACCTCCTCCAGGCGAAACAAAACGGGATTGACGAGCTTGTGGCGCGGGTCGCTGACCAGCGTGATGTCTCCGGATGGGTCCTGTTTCGCCCAATGCGGCGCGAGAAACGCCGCCATGTCGTCGGGCAGGCGCCGGTTATTCCGTTTGAGGCGCGCCGCGACCTCCGTAAACGCCCGATAAGACTTGAAGCGCGGAGGATCTTTCAACTCATCGAGCCACCGCCGGTAACGTTCGGGCGCGAGATCGGGCGTGGTGCGCGCAAGGCCGAAACCTTCCAGCGACACCACCGTCGCCACGCGCCGCGGGCGAATTCCGGCGTAGGTGCAGGCGATCAGCCCGCCCATGCTGTGACCCACGAGATTGACCGGTGTATTGGGTTGGTAGAAGTCGAGCAAAGCGTCGAGATCGGCGTAGTAGTCGGGAAACCAGTAGCCGTGCCGCGCCCACTCCGTACGTCCGAAGCCGCGCCAGTCGGGAGCGATCACGTACCACTCGCGCTGGAAGCAGTCGACCACGAACTGGAACGACGCCGACACGTCCATCCATCCGTGCAGCAGGAACATTTTTGGATGGTGCGGCTCGCCCCAGGTGCGCACGTGATGGCGCAGGCCGCGAATATCATGAAAATGCGATTGACTCGGTTTCATGGATGCGGGGTAAGCGGTGGGCGGGATGTTTTATTATTATGACGGGATTATGAGCCGAAATTATGAAGCAATCGCGGCTTGAACGAAAGCAAGGGCTGGCAGGTGATGCGCTTGCGCGCATGCTGCGCGGCGTTGTCGTCATGGGGCTGGCCGCGCTGCTGGCGCTCGGTGCGCCGCAGGCGGTGGCGCAGCGTTTCGATCAGGGGTTGCTGTGGCGGATCGAGGGCGCGGGCGCCGCCCCGAGTCATTTGTTCGGCACCATCCATCTCGACGATGGGCGCGTCACCGCGCTGCCCGCTCCGGTTGCGCGCGCTCTGGACGGCTCAGGAAGCTTCACCATGGAGGTGGCTCTCGACTCCGCCAATGTGATGCAGCTTGCGAGCCGCATGGTCTATCTCGACGGCCGCGAACTGCCGGCCGTGACTGGCGAGGCCTTATTCGGCAAGCTCGCCACTTACACCACGACCCTCGGCATCCCGCCCGAACTCGCGCGGCTGTTCAAGCCGTGGGCGATGGCGCTGCTGCTGCTCATGCCGGCGCAAAGATCCGCAGACGTGCTCGACAACGTGCTGTTCCGCATCGCTGTGGAGCGGGGCAAGCCGGTCTATCAGTTGGAAGGCGTTGATGAACAAGTCGGCGCTTTTGAAGGCATGTCCGAGGCCGACCAGGTGGCGCTGCTCAGGCTTGCGCTGGAAATTCGCGAGCGCATGCCGCGCGCCACCGAGCAGCTGATCGGAGCCTACCTCAAGCGCGACCTCGGCGCGATGTGGCGCATCAACGAAGAGACGAGCGGCGATAACCCGGAAGCAAAGCGCCTCAGCGCGATTTTCACGCGGCGCCTGCTCGACGACCGCAATCTGCGCATGGTCGAGCGCATGCAGCCGCAACTCAAATCGGGCAACGGCTTCATCGCGGTCGGCGCGCTCCACCTCTACGGCGAACGCGGATTGCTCGCGCTGCTGCAACAGCGCGGTTACCGCGTGACCCGCGTCTATTGATTCGCCTGCACGGCGACGCCGACTCCGTGGTAGATTCTCGTGAGCCAACTTCGAAAATTCTTGCCGGAAGTTTACGGCGGCCAACGAAGATTTCTTTTTGTTTTAGATACTTAGTTTTTTGCGATGAACGAGGCTCAAAGCGCCGCAAAAAAGATAAAATACAAACGCCATGTTGAATCCGTCGTTTGTCCATCTACGGTTACACAGCGAGTATTCGATCGTAGACGGCATCGTGCGTCTCGATGCGGCGGTGGCGGCAGCGGCCGACGATGGCATGCCCGCGTTGGCGCTCACCGACCTCGCCAACGTGTTCGGCATGGTGAAATTCTACCGCGAAGCGCGCGCCCGGGGCGTCAAGCCCATCATCGGCTGCGATGTCTGGATCACCAACGAAGCCGACCGCGACAAACCGTACCGCTTGCTGTTGCTTTGCCAGTCGCGCGGCGGCTATCTGCGCCTGTGCGATCTGCTCACGCGCGCCTATCGTGCCAATCAGTATCGCAGCCGCGCCGAGGTCAGGAAGGCGTGGTTTGCCGAGACGGGCACTGACGGGCTGATCGCGCTCTCCGGCGCCCACCACGGCGAGCTCGGCCAGGCGCTCGCCACCGGCAACGAGCAACAGGCACGCAAGCTCGCGCGCGAGTGGCAACGTCTGTTTCCGCAGCGCTTTTATATCGAGCTGCAGCGGCTTGAATCCGGCGCCATGACCACCGGCGCGGCGTCGGTGCCGATCGAAACCTGCGTGCAGCGCGCGCTGCGGCTCGCCAGCGCGCTGAAACTGCCGGTCGTCGCCACGCACCCCGTGCAGTTCGTGGAGCCCGATGACTTCCGCGCGCACGAAGCGCGGGTGTGCATCTCCGAGGGCTACATCCTGTCCGATCAGCGCCGTCCCCGGCAATTCAGCAAGGAGCAGTACTTCAAGACCCAGGCTGAAATGGCCGCATTGTTTCACGATATTCCCGCGGCGCTCGCCAACAGTCTGGAGATCGCCAAGCGCTGCACGCTCGCGCTCGATCTCGGCAAGAGCCAATTGCCGAATTTTCCGACACCCGACGGGGAAAGCCTGGAGGATTATCTCAGGCAGGGCGCATTTGCCGGGCTCGAGCGCCGCATGCGGCAGCTTTATCCGGATGACGCGGCGCGCACCGCGCAGTTTCCGCGCTACCGCGAGCGCCTCGAATTCGAGATCACCACCATTCTCCAGATGGGTTTCCCCGGGTATTTTCTGATCGTCGCCGATTTCATCAACTGGGCGAAAGCGAACGGCGTGCCGGTCGGGCCCGGGCGCGGGTCGGGCGCGGGCTCGCTGGTGGCTTACTGTCTCGGCATCACCGATCTCGATCCGCTGCGCCACGATCTCCTGTTCGAGCGTTTTCTCAATCCGGAACGGGTGTCGATGCCCGACTTCGACATTGACTTCTGCCAGGACGGGCGCGACCGCGTCATCGATTACGTGAAAAGCAAGTACGGCGCCGACAGCGTGTCGCAGATCGCCACTTTCGGCACCATGGCGGCGAAGGCGGTGGTGCGCGACGTCGGGCGCGTGCTGGATCTACCGTACAACTTCTGCGACCAGCTCGCAAAGTTGATCCCGTTTCAGCCCGGCAAGCACATTACGCTGGCGGAAGCCCGCGAGATGGAACCGCAGTTGAAGGAGCGCGAGGAAAAAGAGGAGGAGGTAAGGGAACTGCTGGTGCTGGCGGAAAAGCTCGAGGGGCTGACGCGCAACGTCGGCATGCATGCGGGCGGCGTCCTGATTGCGCCCGGCAAGCTCACCGATTTCTGTCCGCTTTACGCCGCCGACGCCTCGGGCGCCGCGGTAAGCCAGTTCGACAAGGACGACGTCGAGGCGATCGGGCTGGTCAAGTTCGACTTCCTGGGGCTCACCACGCTCACTATTCTGGACTGGGCGGTGAAGTACATCAGGAATCAGGATCAAGGATCGAGGATCGAGGGGAAACCAGACGAGGCAGCTCAATCCTCGATCCTGAATCCTCGATCCTTTTCTTTGGACGCCATTTCCTACGACGATCCCGCGACCTACGCGATTTTCGCGAGCGGAAACACCACCGCGATCTTTCAATGTGAATCGCGCGGCATGCGTGAGCTCATGAAGCAGGCTCGCCCCGACCGTTTCGAGGACATCGTCGCGCTGGTCGCCCTCTACCGGCCAGGGCCGATGGAGCTGATTCCCGAGTTCACCCGCCGCAAACACGGCGCGCGCGTCGATTACCCGGACCCCCGCGTCGAACCCATCCTGAAACCCACCTACGGCATCATGGTGTATCAGGAGCAGGTGATGCAGATCGCCCAGGTGATCGGCGGCTACAGCCTGGGCAGCGCGGACCTGTTGCGGCGCGCGATGGGCAAGAAGCTGCCCGAGGAGATGGCGCAGCACCGCGGCACCTTCGTCGCGGGAGCGGCGAAGAACGGCGTGTCGGAGCGGAAAGCCAACGAAATCTTCGATCTGATGGAGAAGTTCGCGGGGTACGGTTTCAACAAGTCACACGCCGCCGCGTACGCGGTGCTCGCCTATCAGACCGCCTATCTGAAGGCGCACTATCCGGCGGAATTCATGGCGGCGACGCTTTCGGCCGACATGGACAACACCGACAAAATGCAACTCCTGGTTGACGACGCCGCCGCCAACGGGCTCGAAGTGCTGCCGCCGGACATCCACGCGAGCGACTATCGATTCATTCCGGTAGCGCTGTCGTCAGCGTCCCCTGCGGCAAAGGGGAAGAAGAGAGGGGTGATCCGCTACGGGCTGGGTGCGATCAAGGGCACGGGCGAGTCTGCAATCGGCCATATCGGCGAGGCGCGCAAGACGGGCGGACCGTTCAAGGACCTGTTCGATTTCTGCCATCGTCTCGACAAGCGTATCGTCAATCGCCGTGTCGTTGAATCTCTGATCCGCGCCGGCGCATTCGATTCCGTCGACGACCACCGCGCACGCCTGCTCGCCTCGGTTGGCATGGCGCTCGAGAGCGCCGATCAGGCGAGTCGCAGCGCGCACCAGGTGAGTCTCTTCGGCGACCTGGCTGACACCGGGGCCAAGGTCGCGCTCGCCGACGTGCCGCGCTGGAGCGAAAAGGACCGGCTGCAGAACGAGAAACTCGCGCTCGGTTTCTATCTCTCGGGGCACCCGTTCAGGAGCTACGAACAGGAGTTGCGCGATTTTGTCACGACGCGGCTCGACCAACTCGCAGCGCAGCCCTACCCGCAAGTGCTTGCCGGCATCGTCCACAGCCTGCGCACGCAGATGACGCGGCGCGGTCGCATGGGCGTGATCCTGCTCGACGACGGCAACGCGCGCGTCGAGCTGACCGTCTTCAACGAGCTATTCGAGCAGCATCGCCACTGGCTCAAGGAGGACCAGCTGCTGATCGCCGAAGGCAAGGTGGCGCACGACGATTTTTCGGGAAGCCTGCGGATTTCTGCGGACAAGCTCTATGATCTGCAAAGCGCGCGCAGCCGTTTCGCCAAAGCGATCCGGCTGACCTGCAATGGCGAATCCTCAGGCGGCAGGTTGCGTGAACTTCTGGCGCCGTATTGCAGCGGCAGCTGCCCGGTGTCGGTGGTCTATTGCAGCCGCGGGGTCACGTGCGAAATCGACCTGGGGGACGCCTGGCGCGTCAACCTCCAGGACGACCTGATCCGGTCGCTTGCGGATTGGCTTAAACCGGAAAACGTGAAGATTGTCTACCGCGCGGCGCACGCTGCGGCGATCAACCAGTAAACCCTGAAAGCGCAGGCGCGAAGGACGCCGAGGAAGATCAGGTTTTCTCACTTTTCGCTGTTCGCTTTTCCTTCGCGCCCTTTGCGTTTCAGCTTTTCAGTTCTTACTCCGTCGGCAGCAGTGAGAAATCCGCATAGTCGCCGCTGCCCTCGGTAATCCTTACGTCGCTCACCATCGCACTGGATGGACCGCGCCGAGCGCAGGCGATCATCGCGTCCACCGCCTCGGGCGTGCCTCGCACCATGGCTTCCACGCTCCCGTCGCGGCAGTTGCGCACCCAACCGGTGACGTTGAGCTCGCGCGCCTTGCGCTCCATATAGAAGCGGAAGCCGACGCCCTGCACGCGGCCGGAAATGCGCAGATTCTTGGCGATGGTCATCGATGTTGTGCCAGGGTCATGGAGTCGTTGCCAGGTGACGAAATCTGTTCTAATGTTCCGGGGGAATTATGCTACAACCTTTTCTGTTCAAGGAGACGGAAATGAGCCATGGTTTCAGAGGTGCATTGGGGATTGCGTTGCTGGCCGCAGGGCTGACACAGGCGGGCTGCGCGACGACGGGAGGGGGGGTGGATTCGAAGGCAAATATCGCTCCCGACAAGGTCGTCTATCACGTCAATGACAGTGCTGAGCAGGCGGATAACGCACTTCGCAACATAAATAACCACCTCGAAGTCAATCCCCAAGCGAAGATCGTGGTCGTGACGCATGCGCGCGGTGTCGATTTTCTTCTTGACGCAGCGAAGAACAAGAACGGCAATCCATACAACATTGCGGTCGAAGAGCTGAAATCGCGCGGTGTGCAGTTCGACGTGTGCGAGATCACGCTTCGCAACCGCAAGCTCGCCAAGAGCAAGTTCATCCCCGAGGCGACATTCGTGCCGTCGGGTGTGGCCGAGATCACGCGGCTTCAGCAGCGCGAAGGTTACGCCTATCTGAGGCCGTAAACCGTTCTTTCGCGGCGACAGGGGCGGCATTGCCGCCCCTGTTTTTTCCGGCGGCCTGCTGCGCAAGACTTGGCAAGCGCCGCCGTTCCCACCTACAATGGCGCGATAGCTCTCACATGTCGTTCGGGTAGGGGGTTCTGCATTTCCCGGCTACCCGCCAGCGGTAAGCCCACAGAAGTCGCCAATAAATGGATCCTTCGTTCCCGCGGCCCGTAGACCTTGCCGTTACTTTGGCCGTGGTCTGGATCGGGCTGGGCGTCATCGGGCTTGCGCTCATGCGCAGGCCCCGATTGATCCTCGACGCGGTGTTTCCCGTCGGCGCGGTGGTTGCATTGACGCTGGCCATCGTGGGTGTGTGGGCCATCAATATCCCGCCTAGCGCGGCAATTCTGCCGGCCGGTTTGCCCGACCTGCCGTTTCACGTGCGCGTCGATCCGCTGTCGGGATTCTTCCTGCTGTTGTTAGGCGGTGTCTCGTTCGGCATTTCGTTGTTTTCCTGCGGCTACTTCCGCGGCACCGAGGGCAGTGCGCTCGGGCTGTTGAGTCTGCAATACCACGTGTTCCTGGCCAGCATGGCGCTGGTGCTGGTCGCTGACGACGCATATCTGTTCATGGTCGCTTGGGAAACGATGGCGGTGTCCTCGTATTTTCTGGTCACGACCGAGCACCACAACGAGAAGAACCGCAAGGCCGGCTTCATCTATCTGCTGATCGCGCATCTGGGCGCGATCAGCATACTGCTCTCCTTCGGGGTGCTGCACGGCGGGCATGGCGATTACACGTTCGATGCGCTGCGCCGGGCGGAGCTGAGCGGTTCTTGGGCCACCATCGCATTCGTGCTCGCGTTTTTTGGATTCGGCGCCAAGGCCGGCATGTTGCCGTTGCACGCATGGCTTCCCGAGGCGCACCCGGCTGCGCCATCGCCGGTTTCCGCGCTCATGTCGGGCATCATGCTAAAGACGGCGATCTACGGGATGATCCGCGTCATCTACGATCTGATCGGCGGCATTCGCTGGGAATGGGGGCTCACGGTGCTGCTCTTCGGAGCGGCGACCTCGCTGTTCGGGGTGCTCTTCGCGCTGATGCAGCACGATCTCAAGCGCCTGCTCGCCTACCATTCGGTCGAGAACATCGGCATCATCCTGATCGGCATCGGGCTGTCGATGGTGTTCCTCGGCAGCGGCCATCCGGTCGCCGGCGTGCTGGGACTGATCGCCGGACTCTATCACACGCTCAACCATGCGGTATTCAAGGGGCTGCTGTTCCTCGGCGCCGGCGCGATCCTGAAATCGACCGGGTTGAGAAACCTGAACGAGATGGGCGGGCTGATCCGTTACATGCCGCATACCGCGTTCTACTTCCTGACCGGCGCGCTGGCGATATCGGCGCTGCCGCCGTTAAACGGCTTCGTTTCCGAATGGCTTACCTTCCAGGCATCCCTGCAGGCGCCCCTGCTCGAGAGCAGCGTGGTGCGGAGCCTGGTGCCGATCGTCGCCGCGGTGCTCGCGCTCTCGGGAGCGCTCACCGGCATGTGCTTCGTCAAAGTCTACGGCGTCGCTTTTCTCGGGCAGCACCGGCATGAACTCGCCGAGAAGCCGCGCGATGCGAGCGGATGGGAACGGGCCGGCATGTTGTGGCTCGCGCTCGGCTGCCTCGCGCTCGGGCTGCTGCCGGTGTTGATGATCGGGCAGTTGGACAAGGTCAGCCAAGTGCTGATCAACGCCGGTCTGCCCGATGCGGCGATGGCTTCAGGCTGGCTGTGGCTGGTGCCGACCTCGGGCGCGCAGGCGAGCTATAGCCCGATCGTGTTCCTGCTTGTGATCACCGCGGTGTTCGGGCTCACGTTCTTGGTGGTGCGCTACCTCTACCACGGCCGGCTGCGCCGTTCCGATCCCTGGGACTGCGGTTTTCCCGCGCAGACTTCGCGCATGGAGGACACGGCCGATGGCTTCGGTCAGCCGATTCGCCAGATCTTTGCGCCGGTTTTCCTGATCCACCGCGAGATTCCGCGTCCGGACGATCCGCAGCCCGTGTTCAAGCAGGAAGTCGAGGACCGGCACTGGTCCTGGATGTATCTGCCGATCGCGCGCCTCGCCGAATTTCTCTCCGGTCACGTCGGAAAACTGCAGCAGGGACGCATCTCGGTGTACCTCCTGTACAGCTTCCTGACGCTCATCGCCCTGCTGGTGTTCGCGCAATGAATCAGGCGAGCGGGATCGTCTTCCAGGTGTTGCAGTCGGTGCTGGTGGTGCTGATTGCGCCGCTCATGCTGGGCTGGGTCAATCAGTGCCGCGCCTGGCTGCAGAACAAGAGCGGCGCGGGGATCTGGCAGCCGTACAAGGTGCTGAACAAGCTGTTTCACAAGGACGCAGTGCTCGCGCATAACGCCTCGCCCCTGTTTCGTGCCACGCCGTATGTGCTGTTCGGCTGCATGTGGCTCGCGGTCGGCATCGTGCCGGTGCTGGCGACGGACCTGCCGTTCGCGCCGGCCGCGGACGTGATCGCGCTGGTCGGACTGTTCGCACTCGCGCGAGTGTTCGTATCGCTCGCCGGCATGGATATCGGCACTTCGTTCGGGACGCTTGGCGCGCGCCGCGAGATGATGATCGGTTTTCTCGCGGAACCAGCAACGCTGATGACGCTGTTCACCGCCTCCCTCATCAGCCACTCCACCTCGCTGGCGACCATCGTCGAGACGCTGGGTCAGCGCGAATTTTTGATTTATCCGAGCATGGCGTTCGCGGCAGTCGCTTTCCTGATGGTGCTGCTCGCGGAGAATGCGCGCATTCCGATCGACAACCCGTCCACGCATCTCGAGCTCACCATGATCCACGAAGCGATGATCCTGGAATACTCGGCGCGGCACCTGGCGCTGATCGAATGGGCCTCCAGCCTCAAGCTCACGGCCTATATCACCATCGGTTTTGCCATTTTCGTACCATGGGGCATCGCGCAGGCTGGCGACTGGATCGGATTGCTGATCGCGCTTGTCGCCCTGGTGATGAAGCTCGCATTGGCCGGCGCGGGGCTAGCGCTGATCGAGACGGTGTCGGCGAAGATGCGCATCTTCCGCGCACCCGAATTCCTCGGGACTGCCTTCCTGCTCGCCACGCTCGGCATGCTGACCCATTTTCTGCTCGAGGCCTAAAATGCCGTCGCTGCCGCTGTCCAGCCAGCTTATCAATCTGTTCGCAGCGCTGCTGCTGCTGCTCGCGTTCGCCATGCTCACGCAGCGGCGCATCCTGTCGCTCATCAATCTCTTCGCCCTGCAGGGTTTCGTGCTGGTGCTCAGCACGGGCATCGTCGCTTATTCGACCAATCAGAGTCATTTGTACTACTCGTCGCTGCTGACGCTGATCCTCAAGGTGCTGCTGCTGCCGTGGATTCTGCATCGCCTGATCCGGGCGCTCAACGTGCGCTGGGATGTCGAGCCGCTCATCAATATCCCGGCGACGATGCTGATCGGTATCGTGCTGGTGATCTTCGCGTTCAACCTGGCCACCCCGATTTCGCAAATCGCGGGCACCATTACGAAGAGCACACTCGGCATCGCTACCGCCAGCATCCTGCTCTCCTTCCTGATGATGATCACGCGGCGCAAGGCGGTCTCCCAGGTAATCGGCTTCCTGGCCATGGAGAATAGCTTGTTTTTTGCGGCGACTTCCGCGACCTACGGCATGCCGATGGTGGTCGAGCTCGGCATCGCGCTCGACGTGCTGGTCGGCACGCTCATTTTTGGCGTGTTCTTCTTCCACATCCGCGAGACGTTCGAAAGCCTCGACATCCATCATCTGGAGAAACTGAAAGAGCGCTGATGAGCATCGAACATCTCATTGCCGATGCTCATCCCTCACCCCCGGCCCCTCTCCCGGGAGGCGAGGGGAGATTCGAGGCGCAAATCGACAATATCGACTTGCGCGAGACATAACTATGGAACTGCTCCTGGTACTTGCCATTCCGTTCGCTGGCGGGATCGTGCTCGCGTTCTGGGGCCATCGCGGGTTCGCGCCCGAGCTCAACTCCGGAATGAGCCTGCTCACTTTCCTGGCGGCGGCGGCGCTCACCGGGCGCGTCGTTGCCGGCGGTCCGATGTTGATGTGGAACGAGAATTTCTTCGTCGATCCGTTCAACGTGTTCCTGGTCGCGCTCACCGCATTCGTCGCGTTCACGACGTCGCTGTTCAGCCGTCCGTACATGCGCATCGAGTTGAACCACGGCAGGCTGTCGCCAAACCGGCTGCGGCTCTATCACAGCATGTACCAGATGTTTACCTTCACCATGCTGCTCGCGCTGCTCACCAATAATGTCGGCATCCTGTGGGTGGCGATGGAAGCGGCCACGCTCACCACCGTGCTGCTGGTGAGCCTCTATCGCACGCCGGCGAGCCTGGAGGCGGCGTGGAAGTACTTCATCCTGTGCGGCGTGGGCATCGCGCAGGCGCTGTTCGGGACCATCCTGCTGTATTTCGCCGCGGAGAAGGTGCTGGGGCCGGGCGGCACGGCGCTGCTGTGGACGCATTTGAACGAAGTGAAAGGCGAACTCGAGCCTACCGTGCTCGGGCTCGCTTTCGTATTCCTGCTGGTGGGCTACGGCACCAAGGTCGGGCTTGCGCCGCTGCACAACTGGCTGCCCGATGCGCACGCCGAAGGTCCGACGCCGATCTCGGCGGTGCTGTCGGGTCTTTTGCTCAACGTCGCACTTTATGCGGTGGTGCGCGCCAAGGTCCTGGCTGAAGGCGCGCTTGGCACCCATTTCGCCGGCAACCTGATGATGGGTTTCGGGCTGCTGTCGGTGGTGGTCGCCGCCTTCCTGCTGTCGCGCCAGAAGGACATCAAGCGCCTGTTCGCCTACTCTTCCGTCGAGCACATGGGGCTGATGACCTTTGCCTTCGGCATGGGCGGCGCGCTTGCCACCTTCGCGGGGCTCCTGCATATGACGGTGCACTCGCTGACCAAATCGGCAATTTTCTTCGCTGTCGGTCATGCGGCGCAGAAATCGGGCACACAGATGATGGCGGACATCCGCGGGCTGATCGACAGCAATCCGACCATCGGCTGGGGACTGATGCTCGGCAGCCTTGCCATCCTCGGCATGCCGCCGTTTGGCGTATTCGCGAGCGAGTTCATGCTTCTGACCGCGGCCATGCACCAGCAGCCGTGGGCGACCCCGTTTCTGCTGGCGGCGCTTGGCGTAGCGTTCGCAGCGATTTTTGGCAAGGTGCAGCCGATGGTGTTCGGGACCGCGACGGTCAAGCGCCTGCCGCACCCGCCGGCGTTGATACCGGTGTTTGTGCATCTTGCGATCGTGCTGCTGCTCGGTCTCTATATCCCGCTTTATCTCGCCGAGTGGTATCGGCAGGCGGCGCAGCTAATAGGGTGAAGCGTGAAGCGTGAGGCGTGAGGCGTGAGGCGTGAGGCGAAACCGACCTGAGGATCGATGAAGCTAGAAGATTTCCAGAGTGAACTGAGGCAGCTGCCGGGCGCGATGCCGATCTGGCACGGGCGGGTCGACGCGCAACAGTGGCGGATGGCCTGCCAGCAGGTGCGCGACAAGGGCGG
>Ga0153915_10003696_pt1 | contig 14041 bp, 10 predicted proteins | sample Opewatmetagenome_2_FD_107003 | JGI IMG/M metagenome (GOLD analysis project Ga0153915, IMG submission 107003) | Freshwater wetland microbial communities from Ohio, USA - Open water 3 Core 3 Depth 3 metaG | ecosystem: Environmental > Aquatic > Freshwater > Wetlands | place: USA: Ohio, Lake Erie... | reverse complement strand
GGCTTCGACGGCACCACCCTGGGCGAGCAGCCGGACCTCTGGGTCCCCATCACCATGCGCGCCATCCTGGTGCGGGGTTGGGACGGGTTCGACGACCGGCGGAACTATTTCGCCTACCTGTTTGGACGGCTGAAGCCGGGGGCGACCCTGCCGCAGGCCCAGGCCGAGCTGAACGCCATCTACCGGCCCCTCATCAACGACGTCGAGGCCCCGCTCCAGGGCGACATGAGCGATCAAACCATGGCGCGCTTCAAGGCCCGGGAGATCAGCCTCACGGAGGGCCGGCGCGGCCAGAGCAACCTGCTGCAAGAAGTGAAGACCCCGCTCACCCTGCTCTTCGGCATCACCGTGGTGGTGCTGCTCATCGCCTGCGCCAACATCGCCAACCTGCTGCTGGCCCGGGGCGCCGCCCGCGCCCAGGAGATGGCGATCCGCGGCTCGCTGGGGGCGGGACGGGTGCCGCTGGTGGGCCAGCTGCTGCTGGAGTCGTTGCTGCTGGCCGTGGCGGGCGGCCTGGGCGGGCTCCTGGTGGCGCGCTGGACCCTGTGGTTCATCGGCTCCCTCTTGCCCAGCGAGGCGGCCGCCACCCTCCAGCTCACCCTGAACCCGGCCGTGCTGGGCTTTGCCGGGCTCCTCGCCATCGCGACCGGCATCCTCTTTGGGCTCTTCCCGGCCCTTCACTCCACCCGGCCCGACCTGATGACCGTGATCAAGGCCGGCTCGGGCCAGCCTTCGGGCGCCCGGGCCGCCGCGCGATTCCGCAACGCGCTGGTCACCGCGCAGATCGGTCTGTCCATGACGCTGCTGGTGGCGGCGGGGCTCTTCATCAAGTCCCTGGCCAACGTGAGCCGGGTGGACCTGGGCGTGAGGACCCAGAACGTGGTGATGTTCGGGGTCTCGCCCGCGCTGAACGGCTATCAGCGCGACCGCATCATGAGCCTGTATCAACAGCTGGAGGAGCAGCTCGCGGCCCTGCCGGGCGTCTCCAGCGTCACCGCCGGGCGGGTGCCGCTGGTGAGCGGCAGCAACTGGGGCAACAGCGTCAACGTCCAGGGATTCCAGCGGGGGCCCGACGTTGACAACGGTTCCAGCTTCAACCTGGTGGGGCCGGGATACTTCAGCACCCTGGGCATCCCCCTGCTGGCGGGACGCGAGTTCACCGTGGCGGACGCATTCGAGGCGCCGAGGGTGGCGGTGGTGAATCAGGCGTTCGCCCGGAAGTTCGGCTTGAAGAACGACGCGGTGGGCAAGTTCATGAACAATACCGGGGGCGACTCGCTCAACATCCAGATCGTGGGCCTGGTGCCCGACACCAAGTACAACGAGGTGAAGGGCGAGACCCTGCCGCTCTACTTCACGCCCTACCGCCAGGCCCAGGGCAACATCGGCGCCATGACGTTCTACCTGCGGACCAGCAGCGATCCAGGGACCCTCATTCGCAGCGTTCCCGTAGTGGTGGCGCGCCTGGACCCCAACCTGCCGGTGGAGCGGCTCAAGACCCTGGAACAGCAGGTGGACGACAACATCCTGCTGGACCGGGTGATCGGGATCCTGTCCGCCGCCTTCGCGTCGCTCGCCACCGTGCTGGCGGCGGTGGGGCTCTATGGTGTCCTGGCCTACACCGTGGCCCAGCGCACCCGGGAGATTGGCCTCCGCATGGCCCTGGGCGCGGACGGCCCCAACGTCCGCGGCATGGTGCTGTGGCAGGTGGGGAAGATGACCATCATCGGCGGGGTGCTGGGGCTCATCGCCGCGCTGGGGATCGGCAGGCTGGCGGCCTCGCTGCTCTACCAGATGAGCGGCTACGACCCGCTGGTCCTCACCGCGGTGGTGGTGCTGCTCACCGCCGTGGCGCTGGGCGCCGGGTTGGTGCCGGCGCTGCGGGCGTCGCAGGTGGATCCGATGCGGGCGCTGAGGTATGAATAGGCGGCAAGACGGTAAGGCGGTAAGGCGGTAAACTACACGCTAACCGCCTTACCGCCTTTCCACCTTACCGCCCCATCGCCCTCGCCGCGCCGTCCAGCCGCTCTTCCAGCTCGTGCAGGCGCCGCTCCAGGTCGGCCGGGAGCTCGCCGCCGCCCGGCGCCGCGGCCGCCGCCCGCTGCCGCACGAACCGCACGTAGCCCAGCCCCAGCGTGATCACCAGCGCCACCGTCATCACCACGAACCGCATGACCGAAGTGTCCGTGGCGATGATCCACCCCACCCCGTAGATCATGGTGAAGAGCCCGCCCAGCAGGAGGCCGTTGCTGATCACCGGGAGCTGCTCGGCGCGGATCAGGGAGATGGCCATCACCAGCGTGGCGAACGCGATGAGGATGATGCTGGTGATCCGCCCCCAGCGCTCCATGCCCGCCCTGGACGCATCCAGGATCTGATTACGCTGGTCGGTCAGCGCCTGCATCTGCTGCCGGTCGGCCGTCGTGAGGTCGGCGGCCGCCTTGGAGTTCCTGATGGCCTGCTCCTGGCGGCTCAGCTGCTGCATCCTCTGGTCCACGTCCCTGTCGGGCCGCGGATAGAAGGTGTACACCCCCACCCCCACGAATGCCGTGACCATGAGTCCTAAGAAGAACGAGAAGATGGTGTGCAGGCCGCTCTTGTCCGCGCTCGCCATGGTTGGCTCCGGGAGGTGGGATGACTAGATACAGGGGTTCGGCTGGTGAAGCGAGGGTGAGTTGAGGGTGAATCGGCTGCCGCCGCCGGAGGCGGCCGGACTATTGCGCGCCTGACACCCAGCCTCCACATCTAGTGCCATGACTGCTCCTTCAGCGGCGACCCCCTCGCTCCCCTGGCCCCCGCCCGCCCTGGAATCCATCCACGGCCGCCTCTGGCCGGTCATCGCCGTCCTGGCGTTCGCGGACACGGTCCTGGTTCCGCCCATGCTCCTGAGCATGGGGGCCCCCCAGCCCATCGGCAGCCTGGGCCCCTTCGGTATCGCGTTCTGGGTCCCGCTGGCCACCACGTTGCTGGGGTCGCTGGTGCTGATCGCGGGACTCTGGCGCCTGGCCCGCGTGCTGCGGGGCGCGCGCGACGCCGCCCGCGCCGGCCACACCCGCCGCACCATCCTGGCCGTGCTGGCCGATGGTCCTCACGACACCGGATTCCTGCTCACCGGCGCCAGGGTCTATGCCGCGCTGGGACCCACCGAGCGCGACACCATCGTCGCCGCCCGGATCTTCTCCGCCCTGTTGAGCCTGGGCGCGGTGCTGCTCATGCCCGCGGCGCTGAGCCTCTCCATCCTGCTGGGCCGCCTGCTGGTGGCGGGCGACATCTACCTCTGGACCCTGGCGCTGTGGGCGCCGTTGGTGCTGTGCGCGGGCGGCATCCTGGCCGCGGGCGCCGCCGCGCTGCTCGCGGCCAGCGCGCGGCGGCGGAGCCCCGCCTCGCCCGGGGCCCAGGCCGCCCTGCGGAGCGCGGTGACCGAGTGGAACGCAACGCTCACCTCGCTGCGGGGCGATCCCGCCTCGCGCCCGGCTGCGCCGGCCAGGCCGCAGGTGTTCGGCGCCGGCGCCGCGGTGGTGGTGCTGCTGGCCGTGCTGGTGGTGCTCCCCATCATCGCCCTGGTGGTGAGCGGAACCGTGGGCTCGGCGCTCGCCTCCTTCGCCACGCCCAGCGGCAACGTCAGGGCCCGGTTCGCGGCCGCGGAGATCCTGCGGCGCTTCACCCTGCCGCCGGATCCCTCCATCTCCCCGGAGATCGCGGGGCAATCTCTGCACGCGCTGCTCTCGGTGGGCGAAGACAGCGCCGCGCGCAAGGACCCGGAGCAACGGCCGGTGCGGGTCTACGCCCAGCCATGGTGGCCCAAGCGCCCGGGCGCGGCCGCGGTGCTGGGCAATGCCTGGGTGGACTCGCTCTTTGCCCGCCCCCGCTACAGCGCGGCCCAGCTGGACTATCTCCGCCGCATGGCCGCGCATCCGGCCCACGCCGAGTTCGCCACGGTGGCCCACTCCCCGGCCGCGGACGTGATCGGCACCCGGTACCACCTGCCCTTTGGGCCCGGCGTCACCATCGTGAACCTTCCCATCCCCAGCTTCGCCGGCATTCGCGAGGGCGCCCGCGCCCATCTGGCGCTGGCCGCCCTGGAGCTGGCTCAAGGCCGGCCCGCCCGCTCGGAGGAAGCCATCCGGGAAGTGATCTCGGTGGGGTTCCGCCTGCTGGACGACGGCCCCACCCTGATTGACAACCTGATGGGGATGGCGCTGGTGGACTTAGGCGGCGACGCCCTGCAGGGGTTCTACCGCGCCACCGGCAAAGCCCACGACGCCTCGGACCTGGACTGGGTGCGGACCGCCTCGCGCCAGGCCGCCGAGCGCGCGGTGGCGGGCGAAGCGCGCTGGACCGCGGGCGCCGGACTGCGCGCCCTGCCGCGGATCGTGCTGGACTCGACGCAGGCCAGGGGACTCCGCTGGGACTTCCTCGCCTGGACCGCGGTGTTCGCGCCCTGCGCCAACATTCGCTCCATCGCGTTTGGCCCGGGGCCGGACTACCAGGAGTGGCTGGAATCGGCGCGCAAGGGCCTGGTGCGACGTCCCAGCGATGAAGCGCTGCTGGATCTCACGCTCAAAGGGCCGACCGGGAGCGGGCGGTGCTTGCCGCTGTGGGGGGGGCTGAGAACCATTGGGCAAATGAGATAGGGCGGGAGGGATTAGGGGAGGGTGAGCAGCCAGATGTCCGCCTCCGTCACTCGCCGCGAGAAGTAGATCGTCCTGCCGTCCCGGGTGATCGCCGGCGGGCCAAGGACATCGCGGTTTGTCGAGGAGACTTTCCGCACTTCACCGGTCTCGCGATCCACCAGGTAGAACGCTTTGCCGCCCGAAACGAATAACAGGCGGCGGCTGTCGGGAAGCCATACCGGCCATTGGCCGTAAGACGTCAGGCGCCGGTACTCGTGCGTGGCGAAGGTGTACGTGATGATCCCTTTGTCCAGCGCGCTGGTCATCCCGGCCAGCCGCGCGCCGTCCGGCGACCAGGAGTGCGGACCGAACGGCGAGAGCGAGTCGGGCGGAGGGGGCAACGGCTCCGGCCGCTGCTCCTTCCACGGGCGATTGGGGTCGAAGAGGTACCCGACCCCGCCTTTCCCGATAGCACCGCCGACCATCCGGCGCCCCTCGGGGGACCACACGGGGTAGGACAATCCGCCAGGGTTGTCGGTCATCTGCGTGAGCCCGCTGCCGTCGGGCCGGATCTTCCAGATCTGCAGGGCACCTGAACGGTCTGAAAACGCCGCGATCCAAGCGCCGTCCGGTGACCACTGGGGCAGCCGGTCGATCGCGCTGTCGCCGGTGAGCTGCCGGGGACGCCCGCTGCCGTCGGCGCCCATCACGTACAGATGGCCTTCCGGATCCACCAGCGAGTACACGACCACATTCTGCCCGTCGGGGGAGGGGTCCGGGTTGGCCCACCGCTCCGAGCCGTGGGTGATCCACTCGGGCTCGCCCACCAGGACGCCGCGCGCGGGATCGAACGCGGCCCGCTGGATGTTGGTGGTGACCAGCACCGAGCTGTAGGCCACGCGCCTGCCGTCCGCCGAGAGGCTGACGTGGGCCAGGGAGGTGGCGGGCGTGGTGACGGGCTCCGGGCTGCCTCGAGCGCGGCCGGACCGCTCGTTGACGCCGACCCGCCACAGGTTCATGGCCCCGCCGCGATCGCTCACGAAGTACAGGTACCGGCCATCCGGCGACCACGCGGGGCCCCAATCTCGGCCGGTGCCCCCGGTGAGCTGGGTCGGCTCACCGCCCTCCGCCGGAACGGTCCAAACGTGCCCTCCAGGCCGGCTCAGGCGATGGAAGAACGCGATGCGACGGCCGTGCGGCGACCAGCTGGGCATGGAGGCGTCAACATCCGTGATCCGGCGCGTGGCGCCGCTCCGCAAGTCGGCTACCCACAACTCGCCTCGAGTCTCCGAATTCTGGGGATTGAGATCCACGTTCTCGGTGGCGAAGGCGAGCCGGCTGCCGTCCGGACTCCAGGCCGGCCGGTATCCGGCTGTGGTCACGCGTCTGGCCGCTTCGCCGGTGCGCCCCATCACGAAAATCCCGCCGCCCTCGCGCTCGGACCGGAAAGCGATCCGCTCGCCGTCCGGCGAGAAGGCCGGCTGGTCGTCCGCCTCCTTGGAGTCCTCCGTGAGGTTCATGGGATTCCGCCCGCCCACGCTCAACAGGTAGATGTCGCGGTTTCCCGAAACTTCCCCGGAATAGGCCACCCATTGGCCATCGGGCGAGAGGCTCGGGAACCACTCCACGCCCGGGTCGGCCGTCACCCTCGTGAAGTTGAACGCGGCGACACCCGCGCCGCCGCCCGTTCCCCGCAGCGCCAGCACCACGTACGACGCGGCCGCGATTACCACGATCACCGACGCCGCGGCCACCAGCCGGCTTCGCGTGAGGGAAAGCAGCCGGGCCGAAGCGGCCAGCCCCGGACCGGTTGCGGTCAATGCCTCGGCGAATTGCTGCGCGGTGGCAAAGCGATCGGCGGGAACTTTCTCCAGCGCCCGCATCACGGCGCGCTCTACCGTAAGCGGTACCGTGTCCCGCACCACCCGGATCCCCGGCACCGGCTCCAGTGATTTGCGGGCGATGATGGCCTGCGCGCTCAGGCCCACGTAGGGCGGCGCGCCCGCCAGCATCTCGTACAGCACGCAGGCCAGGCTGTAGATGTCGGAACGCGCGTCCACCAGGTTGCCGGTGGCCTGCTCCGGGCTCATGTAGAGGGGCGTCCCCACGGCGAGCCCGGACTCGGTGAGCTTCTGAGCGTCGGTCTCGGTGAAGGTCTTGGAGATGCCGAAATCCGCCACCACCGCGTGGCCGGCTTCGAACAGGATGTTCTCCGGCTTGATGTCGCGGTGGACGATGCCCCGGCTGTGGGCGTAGCTCAGGGCGTCGGCCACCTCCCGGGTGATCCCCAGGGCGTCCTCCAGGGGGAGCTGCTGCTCCCGGGTGAGACGATCGCGGAGGGATTCACCCTCCACGAAGGGGGTGACGTAGTAGGTGTAGCCGGCGGCCTCGCCGGAATCGAGCAGCGGGAGGATGTTGGGGTGGCTCAGCTCAGCCGTGACGTGGATCTCGCGCAGGAACCGGGCCCCCAGCGCCTGCGCGACCTCCGGCCGCAGCACCTTGAGCGCGACTTTGCGGCCGTGCTTCAGGTCGGTGGCGAGGAGCACCAGGCCCATGCCGCCCTGGCCCAGCTCCCGCTCGATGTGATAGCGGCCGGCCAGCGCCTGCTCCAGCCGGTCTTGCACCTCCGACATCGGGGCAAATATGAAGCCGGCGCCGATCCCGGGCCAGATTGATAGATTTCCTGCCCCCTCTCCAGCCAAACGCCATGCGACCCTTGTTCCGGGGCCTGAAGCTCCTCGCCCTCCCGCTCTCCCTGTTCCTGTCCGGCACGGCCGCGAGCGCCCAGTCGAAGCCCCAGGTGCACGTGATCGGCACCGGCGGCACCATTGGCTCGGGCGGCGACTACTGGCACGGCAACTCCACCCGCATCCCCATCGAGCAGCTGGTGCAGATCCCGGGGATGGAGCAGGTCGCGACCGTGACCACCGAGCAGCTGTGGAACGTGGGCTCCAGCAGCATCGGGCCCACCCGCTGGCTGGAGCTGGTGCGGCGCGTCACCCGGATCTTCCACGACGAGAAAGACCTGGCCGGCATCGTCATCACCCACGGCACCGACACCATGGAGGAGACCGCCTACTTCCTGGACCTCACCGTCCCGGACCAGCGGCCGGTGGTGGTGACGGGCTCGATGCGGCCCTCCAACATGCCCGGCACCGACGCCCCGGCCAACCTGCTCAACGCGGTGCGGGTGGCGGCGGACCCCAACGCCCGGAACCGCGGCACCATGGTGCTGATGGACGACCGTCTCTTTGCCGCGCGGGAGGTCACCAAGACCAACACCACCCGGCTGGAGACCTTCCAGGCCCCCGAGCGCGGCACCGTGGCCATCGTGGACCCCACGGGGATCTTCTATCACCGCCCGGCGGAGCGGGGGGGTAAGCCGCAGTTCGAGGTGAGCAAGCTGGATTCCCTGCCGCGGGTGGACATCGTGTACGTCTATCCCGGGGCGGACAGTGTGGCGGTTGACGCCTTCGTAGCCGCGGGGGCCAAGGGGCTGGTGATCGCGGGCGCGGGCCGCGGGGCCACCACCCCGGGGGAGCGGGGAGCGCTGGAGCGGGCCCGGGAGCACGGCGTGGTGGTGGTGATCAGCTCGCGCACCGGCTCGGGGCCGGTGCCGGTGGGGGATGGGAACGACGACCGGCGGGAGATCGGGAGTGGGGACCTGAACCCGCAGAAGGCGCGCGTGCTGCTGATGCTGGCGCTGACCCGGACCAGCGACCCCAAAGAAGTCGCCAAGATCTTCCAGGCAAATCAGTGATGCGTACGAGCACGGGGGGCGTCCGCGGCGAGCGCAGGGTTCCCCTGCGCTTGCCTCACACGCCCCGCCGCCGGACCAGCATTTTCGCCATGTAGCTCAGGACGATCGCCCCGTCCTGATTCAGCACGTCCTCCCGCGCTTCCACCATCCCGCTGTTCGCATCCACGAGATCTACCGAGCGTATCGTCTGCCGCACCCGGATGGTGTCCCCCAGGAACACCGGCCGCACGAACCGCAGCCGCTCCACCCCCACGAACGCCAGCACGTCGGGCCAGTGCTCGTGGTCCTGCTGCAGCAGCCCCACCGACATGGAGAAAACCAGCGCCCCGTGCGCCACCCGCCGGCCAAAGCGTCCCTGCCGCGCCGCCTCCTCGCTCAGGTGGATGGGGTTCTCGTCCCCGGTGAGCGTGGCGAAGGTCCGCACGTCGGCGTCGCTGATGGTGCGCTCCCCGGAGAGCGTCTCCTCGCGGGGAGCGAGGTCCTCAAAGGTTCTGGTCATGAGCGGGATAATACGCGGCGTGAAACAGGGGATGCACCTGGTGCCGGAGCGGGAGCCGCACCACCGGCCCCCGGCGGACGTCGAAGGCGTCGAACAGGAGGAAGGCGCTCCGGCCCGCTTCGGGATCGAGCTGCTGCACGATGACCAATCCCTCCCCGGGATCCCGCGGGTTGCCCACGAAGGCCGGCTCCCCACCCAGGAACGTCCCCGCCGGAGCCCGGTACACGTCGCTCACTCCACCCTCCCACGATCCGTGCGCCAGGTGATCCAGGAACTTGGGACCCGGCGACCCGGTGGTCGAGATACCCAGCAGCCAGAAATCCCGGTAGGGGCGGCCCAGCAGCCGCGCATCCACCGAGGGAAAGTCGCAGCAGGAAGCGTAGCTCAGCGGCCGGCGGGCCTTGAGCGTTCGCCGCTCCAGGTCCACCACGTAGCGCACCGGGCCGCCGCTGGGCGCCGTGCAGAAGAGGCTGGGCATGGGCTGGTAGTCGCCGTACACCGGAGCCTCCAGCTCCACGATGTCGCACACCAGCTCGTTCCCCTGCTCGAAGGCGTTGATCAGGTGGAGACAGTACCCCTGCCCCGCCTCCAGCTGGAAGGGCTTCTCTCCCCTGGCGCGCGGCAGCAGCAGCATCCGGCTTCCCCGCTCCGGCTGCCAGGCCAGGGCATCCATGATGGAGGCGCCGTCTTTGAGGAAGCGATTGAAGTCGAGCGTGAGCGGGCTCAGGAAGAACACCGCGTGGCGGCGGGTGAAGGCGAAGTCGTGGTTGGCGTAGGGCAGGTCCAGCGGCACGCGCGCGCGCCGGATCAGCCCCTGGCGCTGGCCCATCTCATACAGGTTGAGCACCGGCCGGGCCGCGGCGTAGGAGATGCCGAAGTTCAGCAGATGCCGGTTGGCGGGATCCAGCTTGGCGTGCGCCGAGAAGGGCGTCACCTCGTTCAGCTCGGCGCCAAAATCGAACTCCGCCTTGGTCTCGAGCGTATCAGGGTCCAGCTCCACCGGCAGCGACTGCTCGCCCAGGGCCAGCAGCCGCTTCCCATAGTGGCACACGTTCACGTTGATGGGCGATTCGATCATCACCTTCCGGCGCAGCCGGTCGCCCGGGAACGCGGTGCCGAAGGCGCGGTACAGGAACGTCCCGGCCGCTTCCTCGTCCTTGAGCTTCCGGGTGCGGACGAAGCGGCCGGCGAAGCGGACTCCCCCATCCGTGAAGTGCAGGGCGCAGACGAAGCCGTCGCCGTCCAGCCAGTGCCGGAGGCGGCGGCCCCCGCGCTGAAAGCGGGCGGGGCCAATGACGTAGTACGAGCCCCGCACCCACTGGGGAAGTTGCCCTTCGATGCCGGTGATGTCGTACGCCGCCTCGACCGCGTCGAACAGCAACAGGCGCTCGAGCGGCGGCGCGGGAGGCTCCTGGGGCGTCACGTCAGCTCAGGCCGCCGTCGAGGGTGAAGACCTGGCCGGTGGCGTAGGATGCGTCGTCGCTCGCGAGGTAAAGGGCCAGCTTCGCCACCTCCTTGGTGGTGCCCGCCCGCCCCGCCGGGATCTGGGCGTGGAGCTTGTCCCGGGCGCGGGAGCCGAGATCGGCGATGATCTCGGTCTCGATGACCCCCGGGGCGATAGCGTTCACCCGGATGCCGAACCGGCCCACCTCGCGGGACAGCGCCCGGGTGAACCCGATCATGCCGGCCTTGGAGGCGCTGTAGTTGGTCTGGCCCGCCATCCCCACGCTGCCGCTCACGCTGCCGATGTTGAGAATGACTCCGCCCCGCCGGAGCATGGCGCGGATCACGGCGCGGGTGTAGTTGAAGGTGCCGGTGAGATTGGTGTCGATCACTTCGTGCCAGACGGCCGGGTCCATGTTGTGGAGCGCCTGGTCCCGCCGGATGCCGGCGTTGTTCACCAGCACGTCAATGGGCCCCAGGGCTTCCACCGCCTGCTTCACCACCTCCTGCGCCCGGTCGAAATTCCGCACGTCGGCATGGAACGCCAGGGTGCGGTGCTCGCCGGTGGAGAGGCTGGCGGCCAGGTCGTCCGCCGCCTTGCGATCCTTCGAATAGGTGAACGCCAGGCCGTAGCCCGCCCGGGAGAACTCCTCCACGATAGCCCGGCCGATGCCCCGGCTGCCGCCGGTGACCAGCGCCACTTTCACCGGCCGCCTCCGTCCGCGGGGCCCAGCACCAGCGAAGCGTTGTTGCCGTCGCAGCTCACTGCGTTGACCAGAACGAAGTCCCCCTCCAAGGGCACCGGCTGCCGGGAAAGCGACAGGCCGTAGTCGGCCCCCTCGCATCCCGCCGTGGGCGGCGCCATGCCGCGCTTGAGCGCCAGCACGCCCACCAGCGCCGCCAGCGCGCCCGAGGCGCCCATGGCCTCGCCCAGCGCCGCCTTGGGAGCGGTCACCGGCAGCCGCGCCAGCCGTTGGCCAAAGACCTTCGACAGCGCCCGCGCTTCCATGGCGTCTCCCGCGCGGTTGCCGCCGGCCGCGGCGATCACGCCTCCCACCTCTTCAGGGGTCACACCGGCGCTCTCCAGCGCCAGCTCCATCGCGGCGGTCGCCCCCTCGGCCGAGGGGTCATAGGCGCTGATGGCCCGGGCGTCGTGGGAGCAGCCGAACCCCACTACCCGCGCCCACGGCGTCACCCCGCGGGCGGCCGCCGTCTCAGCGGTCTCCAGCACCAGCAGCGCCGACCCCTCGCCCGGAACGGTGCCGTCGCTCTCCCGGCTGAAGGGGCGCACCCGGCCCACGGTTGACACCACCTCGGTCTTGCGGAACCCCAGCAGCGATTCCTCGCACAGCTCCTCCACGCCGCCCGCGAGCAGCACCCGCGCCCGCTTGAGCCGCAGCGCCTCCGCCCCATAGTGGATGGCATACAGCCCTGACGCCAGACCCGCGCACACCGTGGAGTTGATGCCCCGCAGCTTGAACTTGATGGCCGCCTGCCCCGCGGGGGAGTTGATCACGGTGTTGGGGAACTCCATGGGATTCACGTAGGAGGGTCCGTCGGTGAGGCCGCTCCAGTCGAAGGAGACGATGCTGTGGAGCCCGCCGAACATGGTGCCGCAGATCATCCCCAGCCCGTCGTCGCCTTCCGCCGGCCGCGCGGGCCCCTGGCCCTCGAGCGCCAGGTGGGTCGCCACGCAGAGCAGGCGGGCGCTCCGGTCCAGCACCCTGATCCCTTTGTTGCCCAGCCATTGCTGCGGGGTGAAGCCGGCCACGTCCGCCGCGGTGACTTGGGCGCCGTTGCTGCCGTCGGTCCGGATCCCCGAGGTGCCCTGGAAGAGCGCCCGCTCGAAGTCCTCGACCCCGGCGCCGATCGAGGAGATCACGCCGGCGCCGGAGACCACGATCCGGCCGGGTGCCACGGTCAGGCCCGCTCGGTGGCGGAGAGACAGAGCGACGCGTTGTTGCCGCCGAACGCGTACGCGTTGTTGAGCACTACCCTGGGGTGGGTCTCGCGCGCCTGGTTGGGCACGCAGTCCAGATCGCAGTCGGGATCCGGCTCCTGATAGTTGATGGTGGGAGGGATCATCCCGGTGTGGATGGCCAGGGCGCAGGCCGCCGCCTCGATCGCGCTGGCCGCGCCCATGGTGTGTCCCAGCATGGATTTGATGGAGCTGATCGGCACCCGCGCGGCGCGCTCCTGGAACAGCGCCTTCACCGCGATGGACTCCACCCGGTCGTTGGTGGGCGTGCCGGTGCCGTGGGCGCTGATGTAGTCAATGGCTTCGGGACCCACACCGCTCTCGGTCATCGCCATGGCCATGGCCCGCACCGCCCCGTCGCCCTCCGGGTGCGCTGCGGTCATGTGGTGCGAGTCGCAGCTCAGCCCGTAGCCCAGCACCTCGGCGTACACGGTGGCGCCCCGCGCCTGTGCCGCGTCCAGAGGCTCCAGCACCAGCACCGCGGCGCCCTCGCCCGGCACCATGCCGCGGCGGTTCTTGTCGAACGGCTGGCAGCGCTCCGGCGCGATGGCGCCCAGCTGGGAGAAGCCGGTGTAGGTGATGCGGGAGAAGGCGTCCGCGCCGCCCGCCAGCATGAGATCCGCCTGCCCGCTGCGCAGCAGGTCGAACGCGTTGCCGATGGCGTAGTTCCCCGCCGCGCAGGCGGTGGGGATCATGAGGCAGGGCCCCCGCAGATCCATTTCGATGGCGATGTTGGCGGGGATGGTGTGACAGGGATACTTGGGCAGCATGTCGCCCGGCACCGCGTCAAGACCGTTCGCCTTGCGGATGTCGTTGTAACGCTCGATGAAGAGCGGCTCGCCCGAGGTGGTCCCCATGGAGACGCCCACCCGGCGCCGGGGATAGCGGTCCAGCTCCGCGCCCGAGTCCTCCAGCGCCATCCACGCCGCCGCCACGGCCAGCTGCGCCCCGCGGCCCATGCTCTCGGGCGGCCGGCGGCGCAGGTGGGGGGCCGGGTCGAAGCCCTTCACCTCCGCTCCCAGGTGCACCGGGAAGGCCGAGGTGTCGAACGACGTCACCGGCGCGATCCCCGAGGTGCCGGCCAGCAGCCCGTCCCAGAAACGCTTCCAGCCCGACCCGATGGGCGTCACCAGGCCCAGCCCGGTGATCGCGACCCGTCTCATGCCTTCAGCCTGGATCCGGCGCTACTGGCCGGTGGCCAGGTGGCGCTGCACCACCTTCACCGCGTCCGCCACGTTCTTGATGGTGCGGAACTCGTCGTCCAGGATGTCTATCTGATACATCTTGTTGACCGCCACCATCATCTCCATGGCCATCAGCGAGTCAATCTCCAGATCGTCCCGGAAGTCGGCCGTGTCGGTGATCTCCTCGGGCTCCCGCTCGGTGATCTTGGCCACGAAGTCCCGGACCGCCGTCCGGATCTCCTGCGCGTCTGCCACCTTGTTCGGCATGGGCTACATCCCTTTCATCAGTTGGGCCGCGGCCGCGGCTCGTTCCCGGGGCGCGATGTAATGGGCCAGGATCCGCGGGTTCAGGTTCCAGCGGTACGGCTCGCCCCTGCCCTTGTGGGCCGCGAACGCCGCCTCCATCGCCTCGGGATCGAAGTGGGTGTTCTCGATATCCAGAGAGGACACGAAGGGCCCATTGATCAGGGCCTCGGGGTCGCCGATCACCGACGCGTGGATGTGCGCCAGGATGTAGCGGGCGAAATGCTGCAGCCGCGCCAGGTGCTTCTCGATCACCGCGAT
>Ga0153915_10003693_pt1 | contig 14046 bp, 13 predicted proteins | sample Opewatmetagenome_2_FD_107003 | JGI IMG/M metagenome (GOLD analysis project Ga0153915, IMG submission 107003) | Freshwater wetland microbial communities from Ohio, USA - Open water 3 Core 3 Depth 3 metaG | ecosystem: Environmental > Aquatic > Freshwater > Wetlands | place: USA: Ohio, Lake Erie... | reverse complement strand
ACAAATCCCAAGAGCTGCTGGCTTACGTTAATCATTGCAGAGGGAAAAACTAGAGTAATCCGGCGGGGTTTTCAATCGCTGGGCCATCCTGTTGTCAGACTTATCCGGACAGCTATTTCAGATGTCAGTTTAGGCAGTTTGAAAGCAGGAACATTCAGGCATTTGACCAGCAAAGAGGTCAAAAGCCTGCGGTCATGCGCAAAAAAATGAAGGAGCTTTTTTTAAAGTCTTTAAATTCCATGAAAAATTGTCTTGACATTAAAAAAGAAAATAAATAATATTCGTTAAAAGCAAAGACAAATTATTATGTTATTAAAAAAAGAGTTTTTACACTGCTTGTTAACGCAAGATTACTATGGCGAATCATCATGAGGAGGGGGTATGAACAAGTCTGGACTTATTGAGGCCTTAAGCAAGAAAGAGGACATGACGGAGAAAAAGGCGATTGATTTAGTTAATCTCGTGTTCAAAGGTTTTACCGATGAACTGAGAAAAGGTGGCCGGATAGAAATCAGGGGCTTTGGTAGTTTTGTTGTGAGAAATTATATGGCCTATACCGGCAGGAATCCTAAAACAGGCAAGAATATCAGAGTTGCCCCTAAGAAGCTGCCTTTTTTCAAAGTTGGTAAGGAACTTAAGGCGAGAGTTGATGGTAAGTCATAGTTTATCTATTCGATATCGATAAACCACAATCAATAGAATCTGATAAATAGTGTTTCACTAAAATGTAGGGGTCATTTTATGATCCCTTTTTTAGCTTATCCATACCGTTGTTATGTGGATATCACCCCACCTTTTTCCCCTCCATCTATCCAGAGAGGCAAGGTTTGCAGATATGAGTATAAAAAGACTTTACAGGTAAGATTGTTGCCTTGAATAATCGACCAATGACAAATTCGAATACGGAAGAAAGAAGTCGAAGGTTCCCTTATCTCCACTTTTTCCTCTTTTTGGTCACCCTCCTGAGTACCTTAATCGCCGGTGCGTTACAGCAGGGGATAAACCTGATCGAAAATCCCTGGATGATCTGGAAGGGGATACCTTTTTCTTTTACACTTTTAATGATCCTGGGCGCCCATGAATTCGGCCACTATTTTATGTCCAGGAAACATAATATCGATGTGACCCTCCCGTACTTCATCCCGGCGCCTTCTTTTATTGGTACTTTTGGGGCATTCATCAAGATGAAATCCCCAATCATGGATCGACGCATTCTTTTAGATATCGGCGCCGCCGGTCCTCTTGCGGGTATGTGCGTAACGATTCCAGTCCTATTAATCGGTCTTTTCCTCTCGGAAATAAGGTATGAAACGGTTGATGCCGGGATTAACCTTGGCTCATCAATGTTTTTTTCTTTTATGAGCTGGATAGTTCATGGATCTTTGCCTGATGAAGTAAATCTTGTTCTGCATCCCATAGCATTTTCCGGCTGGATTGGTCTGCTGGTTACCTGCTTGAATCTGCTGCCCGTAGGTCAGCTTGATGGCGGCCATGTCGCATATGCGGTTATTGGTCAGAAACAGCGGGTTGTGGCGAAGGTTATCATAGCTGTTCTTGTGGTAATCGGCATTACCGGCTGGAGCGGCTGGCTTTTATGGGCAGGCATTCTGTTTATTATGGGATTAAACCATCCGCCGGTTGTGTATGACTGGATTCCTCTCGACAGAAAAAGGAAGGTCATCGGCTGGATAACCTTAACAGTATTCGTCATGACCTTTACACCTGTGCCGTTCTGATTTACATCAATCCCTCTTCGCGAAAGCTAAAGAACCTGTTTTCACCGACGATAACGTGATCATGGACAAGTATATCCAGCATCCTCGCTGTGTCCTGAATGGTTTTCGTTAACCGGATATCTGCATCGGAAGGCTTCACATGGCCCGAGGGATGATTATGGACAAGTATGATGGCAGAGGCCTTTCGTTCCAGCGCTGTTTCCAGTACTTTTCTCGGATACACAACGGCCTGATTTACAATACCCTCCTGAATGGTTTCCATATCGGTAATCCTGTTCTGGGCGTCCAGGTAAATGACGCAGAACCGCTCATCCTTCAGTCCGCCTATGGAAGTTTTGCAGTAATCCAGGAGCTCTCTTGTGCACGTAATCTGGGCCTTTTCCTTTGCCTTTTCTTTGAGGTATAAAACTCCCATGTCCTTTACAAGCTTGATCAGGACCGCCGTATGCGGACCAACACCGGTTATGCCTTCCAGATCACGTATGCTTGCATCCATGACGCCCTTGAGGGAACCGAATGTTTTCAAAAGGTTCTTTGCCAGAGGCTTGACATCTTTTAGGGGGATCGCGTAGGAAAGGAGAAGCTCTAATGTCTCATAATCATAGAACGCATCGACACCTGAGGCGGCAAATTTCTTTTTCAGTCGCTGACGATGATCTTTATAGTGGGGTGTATCGGGAGGTATGATCACGAAAATCTTACCTAATCCTTTCTTTCATGGGGTGCATAGAAAGTGATGTATCATGTCATTACTGAGAAAATACCCCCTCTCTATTTGATTCCTCCCACCAGGGGAGGGCAAGAGAGTCCCTCTCCCCTTGATGGAAAAGAATAAAGATGAGGGTAATGCCCACTGAAGCCTGTCCTCAAATGTCTTCATCGCGGACGGGAATGATGGGCAAAAGGGTGACCGTCAAATCAGCCGAAATTCGCGTTCACGAAATCCCAGTTGAGCAGATTCACAATGACCGCGGTCAGGTAGTCCGGCCTCCTGTTCTGGTAGTCCAAGTAATATGCATGTTCCCACACATCTATAGTGAGGAGAGGTTTAAGGCCATGTGCAATCGGTGTATCCGCATTGGCGGTTTTTGTTATTTTTAACTGACTGCCATCCAATACCAGCCACGCCCAGCCGCTGCCGAACTGGGTAATACCGGTATTCTTGAAATCTTCCGCGAATTTTTCAAAACTTCCCCAGGATGAGTTGATTTTATCGGCGATGGCCCCTGCCGGTTTGCCGCCTCCCTTCGGCTTTATGCACTGCCAGTAGAACGAGTGATTCCAGACCTGTGCGGCATTGTTGAAAAGGCCAGCCTTAGAAACATCCTCTGCCGTTTTCTTGATAATCGTCTCCAGAGGTTCATTGGCCAAAGCTGTTCCCTCGATCAATTTGTTTGTATTGTCCACATATGCTTTATGATGCTTTCCATAATGAAACTCCAGGGTGTTTGCACTGATGTAAGGTGCAAGGGCATCCTTCATGTAAGGGAGGTCGGGTAATTGGATAGCCATATTTATGCTCCTTTCTTTTTGTTACAACTATACCACATCGAGGTTTATCGACGCAAGCAACGACATATATGCGCATGCATTGAAATTTCATATGTGAAAAATGTGTTGACTATATATTACCCTTATATTAGTTATTTTAAAATAATAAATATTCGGGATAATTGGAAAGATTGGAAAAGAAGCATATCTTTATTCAGACGTTTGGCTGTCAGATGAATGTCCATGATTCGGAAAAGATCATGACGTTGATGGAAAGGTCAGGATATGAAAGTTGCGATGATATGAGGAAGGCTGATCTGATTATCATCAATACATGTAGTATCAGAGAGAAGGCGGCACAAAAAGTATATAGCCAATTGGGTCGATTAAAAGAATTAAAAAGGGAAAAACCTGGACTCATTCTTGGAGTGGGGGGATGTCTTGCTCAGCAGTGGGGTTCTAAATTCATAGAAAGAATACCTTTCCTGGACCTTGTTTTTGGTACACATAACATACATATGCTTCCCGAATTAGTAACAAGGATCGAAAAAACCAAGGCGCCGGTAGTGCAGATAGAATTTCAGGAATCTGTAAAATCGCTCAATATTCCGGCCCTGAGCAGCAATGGGAAGATAAGTGCGTATATAACTATAATGCAAGGTTGCAATAATTTTTGTTCTTACTGTGTTGTGCCCTACCTGCGGGGCAGGGAAGAGAGCAGATCATTTCGGGAAATTGCGGATGAGGTAAAATCACTTGCGCATCGTGGCGTCAAAGAGATAACTCTTCTCGGCCAGAACGTCAATTCATATGGCGCAAGCAATAGCAATGGACATGATTTTGCTGATTTGTTGCGGGAAATTGACAAAATAGGCGGTATTGAGAGAATAAGATTTACCACTTCACATCCCAAAGATCTTTCTGATAAACTAATACATTGCTTTTCAGAAACTGATAAATTATGTGAGCATATTCATCTTCCCGTGCAGGCAGGCTCAAACCGGATCCTCAAAATGATGAACAGATGTTATACAATTAAAGATTATCTGGAAAAGGTAGATAAACTGAGAGCGGTGTGCCCCGAAATCAGCATTACTTCGGACATTATTGTTGGATTTCCCGGTGAAACAGACAGGGATTTTCAGGCGACGATTGACATGATGAAAAAAATCAGGTTTGATGGTATATTTTCCTTTAATTACTCAGAACGTGAAGGGACTGACGCGGCAAAACTGGGAGACACGGTGAGCATATTTGTGAAGCGTGAAAGGCTGCGGTTAGTTCAATCTCTTCAGGAAGAACATACCATAGAGAAACATAGAGCACATGTAGGTAATATTGTAGAGATTCTCGTAGAAGGCATGAGTAAAAATTCACGGGAAGATATGACAGGGAGAACAAGAACAAATAAAATTGTGAACTTTAGAGGGAATCACGAATTAATCGGTAAGGCAGTTCATGTGAAAATAACCGATGCGTATCTCCATTCCCTGAGGGGTGAGCTTACCGAAGAGGAGGTTACTAAATGCTAATCAAGATGAAGGTTGCCGGATTAACGATAGATCCGCTCACAAATACACCTATTGTAATCTTAAAGGATATTGATGAGAAAAAAGCCATTCCTATATGGATAGGCCTCTTTGAGGCCAGCGCCATTGCCACGGAGCTGGAAAAAATTACTTTTTCCAGGCCCATGACGCACGATCTCATATATGAAATTTTGAAAGCGATAAAAATCGAAGTAATCAAGATTGAAATTCATGATCTCAGAAATAACACTTTTTTTGCGAATATTCATTTACTCAAAGATGAAGAGACAATAGTGATTGACTCCCGGCCCAGTGACGCTATAGCGTTGGCGTTGAGGGCTAATGCCACGATATTTGTTGATGAAAAGGTCATTGAAAAATCCAGGAATGTTGATTTCGGCAAGAAGATAACAGATCTCGATAACTTAAAAGACGATAAACTAAAAGAATTTCTGGAAAATCTTTCTCCTGAGGATTTTGGTAAATATAAAATGTGAGGTTATTGATTTTTTTCAGCAATCAGGGGTAGATTACTTCCCGCATTTGTGTATATCAAGGAAGTTACAGTAGTCTGGCGTAAGTAATGTGACATTGGTTTAGAAATAACCTTAATTAATATTGGTATTGCCACGAAGGAGTACGAAAGTGCTTGAATTTACAAAAAGGTCGTGGCTCTTTTTTTCGGAGAGATGGATAAAGAAATAGAGAATTTCGGAATTTACATGGAAATTGAGAGAAACTTGTCGCCGCATACAAAGAGAAATTATCTTGCCGATGTGAGGCAGTTCAAATTATTTCTTGACGCAAATACCATATCTATAAAGAAAAATGATAAGGATGATGAGATCAATATAGACTATATGGTCATCAGAGCCTTTTTGGGATCGCTCTACCGTGAAAGGCTTAAAAAGGTAACCATAGCAAGAAAGGTAACCGCCCTCAGGACATTTTTTGACTATCTCCAACGGAAAGGCAAAATTAAGGTTAACCCGGCCCAGATGGTTCAGGCGCCGAAGAGTGAAAAATATATTCCTGTATTCCTTTCCGTGGATGAAATGTTCAACCTGCTCGACGCGAAAAGCTCTCCTAATGCCGTCGGTTTAAGAGACAAAGCGATGATAGAGCTGTTTTATTCTTCCGGAATTCGTCTTAGTGAACTTGTAGGTCTGAACATGGGAGATATAGATTTTCACCAGGGTTTAATGAAGGTCAGAGGAAAGGGGAAGAAAGAAAGGATAGTCCCCGTTGGTGTTCAGGCCATGGCTGCTATAAACATATATCTTGATAAAAGATGCGAAATATCAAAGAGAAATGTTGAAAATGGTTCAGAGGAACCAACTTTTATCAGCAGTAAAGGTTCCAGATTGAGTACAAGAAGTGTGGCAAGGATCCTGGATAAATTGGTAAAGTTGAGCGGCTTAGGGAGAAAAATCAGTCCCCACACACTGCGGCATACATTTGCTACACATATGATGGAGTCCGGTGCTGATCTCAGGGCCATTCAGGAATTTCTCGGTCATGAGAGCCTTTCCACAACACAGAAATACACTTCCGTCAGTGTAGGCAGGCTCTTGGAAATTTATGATAAAGCGCATCCCAAAGCAAGGGATGAGCATTTCGACAGGAATGATGTTCGAACAACGAAGAAAAACCTATCAGGGAAAAGTAATACGCAAGACTCTTCCGGGGAGGTATAAAGCCGCTCATGATTATAAAGGGTACCACCATATTGGCTGTAAGACATAAAGGGAAGGTGACAGTTGCCGGTGATGGTCAGGTTACGATTGACGTAACAGTTATGAAACACGGTGCGAGAAAGGTGCGCCGTTTATACAATAACAAGGTGATCGTTGGTTTTGCAGGTGCAACAGCCGATGCATTTACCCTCTTTGACAGGTTTGATCAGAAGCTGGAGCAGTATAAAGGCAATTTGCTACGGGCGGCTGTCGAACTCACAAAGGACTGGAGAACCGACAGGGTACTGAGACACCTGGAGGCATTAATGATTGCCGTCAGCAAGGAGCATTTTTTGATCATATCGGGAAATGGCGACGTCATTGAATCCGACGATGATGTAATGGCCATAGGCTCGGGAGGTCCTTATGCACTGGCGGCAGCGCGTGCCCTGGTCAGGCACTCTGATTTAACTGCCACGGAAATAGCAAGAGAGGCTATGAGGATTGCATCAGAAATCTGCATTTATACAAATAATAACATTACCGTTGAGGAGCTGGATGTGCATCAAGCAACGGACGACGGAGACAATAAGAAATAAGGGGTAATGATTTTATGGCGTCTAAACAATTGACACCAAGAGAAATCGTAGAGCGATTAGATAAGTACATCATTGGACAGAGTGATGCCAAAAAAGCGGTTGCTATTGCTTTGCGTAACCGTTGGAGACGCCAGAATGTTTCTGAAGAACTCAGTGAAGAAATATCGCCTAAGAACATCATCATGATCGGGCCGACTGGAGTAGGAAAAACAGAAATTGCCCGGAGACTGGCGAAACTGGATAATTCTCCTTTTTTAAAAGTGGAAGCGTCAAAGTTCACAGAGGTCGGTTATGTGGGACGAGATGTGGAATCCATGGTTCGTGACCTTGTTGAACTGGCGGTCAACATGGTTAAATCTGAGGAGCAGGAAAACGTAAAACCTAAAGCAGCTGAGATCGCAGAGGAAAGGCTTCTCGATATTTTGCTTCCGCCCAAACCTGCTGATAGAAAGGTGGAAGATCTTATTACGGATAGACATATGGATATGCATGAAGTGGAGCAGGCTCCGCAATTTGATAACACCCGTGAAAAAATGCGAAAACTTCTCCGTGAAGGAAAGCTGGATAATCGGTACGTGGATTTGGAGATACAGGAATCCAGGAGCGGTCCTATGATTGAGGTCTTTACGTCTTCCGGCATAGAGGATATGGGATTAAATATCAAAGAGATGTTTGGCAATATTTTTCCTCAGAAGAAAAAAAAGACGCGGGTAAAAATTCCCGAAGCGCTGGAATTACTGGAAAATGAGGAAGCCCAAAGGCTGATTGATATGGATAAGGTTACAAAGGCAGCCATTGAAAGGGTGGAACAATCAGGGATTATATTCCTGGATGAAATAGATAAAATTGTGGGAAGTGATTCAACACATGGCCCGGATGTGTCCAGAGAGGGTGTCCAGAGGGATCTTCTGCCCATTGTGGAAGGTTCTACTGTAAATACACGGTATGGTATGGTAAAAACTGATCACATACTTTTTATCTCTGCAGGTGCATTTTCTTCCTCAAAGCCCTCTGATCTGATTCCGGAGCTTCAAGGGCGCTTTCCCATCAGGGTTGAACTCGATTCACTTGGAAAAGATGAATTCATCAGGATCCTCACAGAGCCCCATAATGCTCTCATCAAACAGTATATAGAGATGATGGCGACAGAGGGGGTTACGCTGTTGTTCAAAGATGATGCAATCGCCGAGATAGCTGAAGTAGCCGCGGTGGTGAATGAAAGAACGGAAAACATAGGGGCCAGGCGGCTCTACACCATTATGGAAACACTTTTAGATGAGATTTCCTTCAATGCACCCGATATGGCCGGGCAGGAAGTAGTCATCGACGCACAATACGTAAAGGATAAACTGGAGAACATCATCGAGGATGAAGATTTAAGCAGATATATTCTCTAAATTGGAGATTGGATATGGATAATGTAGAAAAATCCATTGAACGGGCCGAAATTCTTCTGGAGGCGCTTCCGTATATACGCAGGTTTTATAACAAGACCATCGTCATCAAATATGGGGGACACGCCATGGTTGATGAGGATTTGAAAAACCAGTTTGCCAGGGATGTGGTTATGATGAAGTATATAGGGATTCATCCCGTGGTGATTCATGGAGGCGGCCCTCAGATTGGGGGTTTTTTAAAGAAACTGGGCAAGGACTCCAGGTTTGTGCAAGGCATGCGGGTGACTGATGAAGAGACGATGGATATTGTCGAGATGGTGCTTGTAGGCAAGGTAAACAAGGAAATTGTGGGGCTTATAAATCAGCACGGCGGCAGGGCAGTGGGCCTGAGCGGGAAGGATGGAAACCTGATCCGGGCGGAAAAATATTTTTTAAGTGAAGAAAGAGCAAAAGATACGCCTCCAGAAATTATCGATATCGGTCTGGTGGGGAAGGTTAAGAGTATACATGCAGAGTTGATAGTATCCCTTGAAAATGATGGCTTTATTCCGGTGATTGCCCCTACCGGTTTAGGGGATAATGGTGAAACATATAATATAAATGCCGATATTGTTGCCGGCGAAGTGGCAGCGGCCCTCAAGGCGGAGAAGCTTGTTCTTCTTACGGACGTAGAGGGTGTTATCGATGCAAAAGGGCAGTTGATAAATACCATGAGTGACAGAGAAGTTGTGAATATGATTCAGACGGGAGTAATCAAAGGAGGCATGTATCCTAAGGTAAAATGTTGTCTCAAAGCCCTCAATGGAGGGGTTAAAAAGGCGCATATCGTAGATGGGCGTTTGAAGCATGCCATACTTCTGGAGATTTTCACTGATATGGGTATAGGGACGGAAATAGTATTGTAAGGATCATCAACGAGAAGGTTGATAGTATCGTAAGAATATGAGGATCAAGGTCAAAAGTAAAAGGAAAAGGTAACTCTGACCTAAAGATGAGATGCATGGATGGAATAGTTATTCCGTGATAGCTCCTATAATGGGGGAATAAGCAAAGATGACAACTGATGAATTAATGGCGCTTTCGGATAAATATATTATGGCAACGTACAGACGCTTTCCGGTGGTGCTGGTAAAGGGCCAGGGCGCCAGGGTGTGGGATAGCGAGGGAAAAGAGTACCTTGATTTTGTTGCTGGAATTGCCGTCTGCAGTTTGGGACATTCGCATCCGAAAGTAGCCGCGGCGATAAAAAGGCAGGTGGATATCCTTACCCATGTTTCCAATCTCTACTATATAGAACCTCAGATTAATGTTGCCCGGATGCTGGTGGAACATTCCTTTGCCGATAAGGTATTTTTCTGTAATAGCGGTGCGGAGGCCAATGAAGCGGCGATAAAACTTGCCCGAAAGTATGCTCATGAGAACATGGCAGGTGGAAGGTATGAATTGATTACCATGAAAGACTCATTTCATGGGCGAACCCTGGCCACAGTGACCGCCACCGGACAGACGAAGTTTCAAATTGGCTTTGCCCCGTTGCCGGAGGGATTTAAGTATGTGCCGTTCAATGATATTCCCGCCCTTGAGAATGCGATTACGAAGCATACGTGCGGAATCATGCTCGAGCCGATTCAGGGGGAAGGGGGGATCAGGATTCCCGATGATGATTATCTCAGGCAGGTCAGGAGAATCTGTGATGACCGGGGATTGCTGATGATTCTCGATGAGGTTCAGGTAGCGATGGGAAGGACGGGAACCCTCTTTGCGTATGAACAATATAATGTAAAACCTGATATTATCACGCTGGCAAAAGCTGTAGGTAATGGTTTCCCCGTCGGGGTAATGATGGCAACGGATAACGTCGCATCCGCCTTTCAACCCGGCAACCATGCCTCAACATTTGGCGGCAACCCCCTCGCCATGGCGGCATGCCTGGCCACGATAGATACCATCATGAATGGGGGAGTTTTGGAAAATGTCAGGAAAGTAGGCGCCTATTTCGTGCGAAAACTTCATAAGTTGAAAAATAAGTGCTCTGTAATCAAAGAAATTAGGGGAAGGGGTTTAATCATTGGTGTCGAACTGACCGAGGAAGGCGCGGATATCGTGAAGAAGTGCATGGACAAAGGACTTTTAATCAATTGCGCCGGCGGCAATGTTCTTCGCTTTGTTCCCCCATTGATTATTACGGAGAAGGATGTAGATGTTGCCATTGGCGTTCTGGGTGAGGTGTTGCAAAATAAATGAATAAGGATTTTTTAAGCGTATATGATCTCAATCAAGCTGATTTTGTGATCATATTTGAAAAGGCGTATAGATTAAAAAAGATGCTTAGGGAAGGCATACCTTATATTCCCCTTTCCGGGAAGACCCTCGGGATGATATTTGATAAATCATCGACAAGGACACGTATTTCTTTCGAGGTGGGCATTTACCAGCTTGGGGGAACGGCATTATTTTTGAGCAGTCGCGATACCCAGCTCGGCAGAGGTGAAAATATTTCCGATACCGCAAGAGTCATGTCTCGATATCTCGACGCCGTCGTGATCAGAACCTATTCCCAGGCGTTTGTGGAAGAGTTTGCAAAGTTTGCGACCATTCCCGTCATCAATGGTTTGACAGACCGGGAGCATCCCTGCCAGATATTGAGTGATCTTTTTACCATTATGGAGAAAAAGGGTAACTGTGAAGGGCTGAAGGTTGCCTATGTCGGGGACGGCAATAATGTCGCAAACTCCTGGATTGACGCGGCGGCCCGCATTCCATTTCAACTCAGCCTTGCCTGTCCGGAAAACTACGAGCCGGATGCAGAGATACTGGCAAGGGGGAGGAAAGAGGCGCGTCTGGAAATATCTCTCCATCGCGATCCCCTTGATGCAGTGCTCAACGCCGATGTAATCTACACGGATGTCTGGACCAGTATGGGCCAGGAATCCGAAAGGGAAGAGAGAACGAGCGTGTTCAAAGCGTATCAGATTAACAATACAATGCTTGCGCATGCGCGTGAAGATGTCATTATTATGCACTGCCTCCCTGCCCATCGTGGTGAGGAGATAACGGATGAGGTGATTGATGGTCCCCACTCTGTGGTGATTGATCAGGCGGAAAACCGTCTGCATGTGCAAAAAGCAATTATGGAAATATTAATGCAGTAGGAGGACGGATTCTTGGCTAATGAGGTAAAAAAAGTAGTTCTCGCCTATTCGGGAGGATTGGACACATCTGTTATTTTGAGATGGCTGATCGAGACATACAAGTGTGAGGTTATTGCATTTGTGGCTGATATCGGGCAGAAGGATGAACTGGACGGGCTGCGGGAAAAGGCTCTTAATACAGGCGCCAGCAAGGTCTATATTGATAATATGCAGGAAGAGTTTGTCCGGGACTTTGTGTTTCCGGCATTGCGTGCGAACGCCATCTATGAAGGATCCTATCTTATGGGTACTTCTCTGGCAAGGCCGCTTATAGCGAAGAGACAGATTGAGATTGCCGGGGTAGAAGGGGCCGATGCCGTATCTCATGGCGCTACCGGCAAGGGAAATGATCAGGTGCGATTTGAATTGACGTATAATGCTCTAAATCCGGATATCAATATTATTTCCGCATGGAGAGATCCAAATTGGATTTTTGATTCGCGGGGTTCAATGATCGATTATGCCCAGAAACATCGCATTCCGGTCACATCCACGAAGGAAAAGCCTTACAGCAGCGACAGGAATCTTCTGCATATTTCCCATGAGGGCGGTATCCTTGAGGATCCCTGGATGGAACCGAAAGAGGATATGTTTGTCCTCACGGTTTCTCCTGAAGCTGCGCCTGATACTGTCACATATGTGGAGATAGATTTCGCGAAAGGCAATCCCGTCGCGATCAATGGGGTGAAGATGAGTGCTGCAAGGCTCCTTCACCGCATGAATGAAATGGCGGGTACCAACGGGATAGGCAGAGTGGACATGGTGGAAAACCGGTTTGTGGGCATGAAGTCGAGAGGCGTGTATGAAACCCCGGGCGGTACGGTTCTCTGGGCTGCGCATCGTGCGGTGGAGTCCATTACGATGGACCGCGAGGTAATGCTGATGCGGGATTCACTCATTCCTAAGTATGCGCAACTGGTCTACAGCGGGTTCTGGTATTCGCCGGAGATGAAGGTGTTACAGAAATTTATTGATGAAACGCAGGAAAATGTTACAGGAACCGCACGTCTGAAGCTGTATAAGGGAAATTGCGTTGTCGTCGGGAGAAAATCGCCGTGTTCACTCTACAGCGAGGAATTTGTCACTTTTGAGAAGGACATGGTTTTCGATCAAAAGGAGGCTACAGGGTTTATCAAACTTAATGCCCTCAGGATGAAAATACAGGCATTGGTAAGAGGAAACAGGGATTAGGGGAACAATTATTTATTCTGAAAAGCACACAATAGAAAAGCATGATGAAAAAACAAAAAAAACCATGGGGTGGGCGGTTTCACGAACCGACAAATAAACTGGTTGAGGCGTTCACTGCATCTCTCGAGTTTGATAAACGTCTCTTTCGCTACGATATCGAGGGCAGCATTGCCCATGCAAAGATGCTGGCGCAACAGAGCATTATCACGAAAAAGGACGAGAAGGTTATTATAAGCAAACTTAAGGATATCCTTAAGGACATCGAAAAGGGGAGATTTATCTTTAACCCTGAAGACGAAGATATTCACATGGCCATAGAGAAGGTACTGATAGAGAGAACAGGTGACGCAGGCGGGAAACTCCATGCGGGGAGAAGCCGTAATGATCAGGTTGCTCTTGACCTCCGGCTCTATCTTCGGGATGAAATTGAACAAATTTTACATTTAGTGGACGCACTCAAATTGCAATTCATCATGCTGGCAAAAGCCGAAATAAGAACTATTATGCCGGGCTATACGCACCTGCAAAAGGCGCAACCGGTACTTCTTTCTCATTATCTTTTAGCATACTGGGAAATGTTGGATCGGGATGAAGAGCGATTGCGGGAATGCTTCAAAAGGGTAAATATCATGCCCCTGGGATCTGCAGCCCTGGCAGGAACAAGTCTGCCCATTGACAGGGCGTATGCGGCCCATTTGTTGAAATTTCCGGAAATGTCTCACAACAGCATGGATGCCGTGTCAGATAGGGACTATGTCGCCGAATTCATTTTTGTCGCTTCCCTCATCATGATGCACATGAGCCGATTCTGTGAAGATGTAATCCTCTGGTCGACGGATGAGTTCAATTTTCTGGAGATATCGGACGCCTTTACCACGGGTAGCAGCATCATGCCGCAGAAAAAAAATCCGGATGTAGCCGAATTGATCAGGGGAAAAACAGGGCGTGTGTACGGCAATCTTATAGCTCTGCTGACGCTGATGAAGGGGCTGCCCATGACGTACAACAGAGATCTTCAGGAGGATAAAGAGCCTCTCTTCGATACTATTGATTCGTTGAAAGGGTGTCTGGGGATCATTACAGAGATGATAAAAAATCTAAAATTCAATAGAAAGAGAATGCAAAAAGAAGCTTCCGGGGGCTTTTCTGCGGCTACAGATGTCGCTGAGTATCTTGTAATGAAAGGTATTCCGTTTCGCGAATCTCATGGTATAGTAGGCCGTCTTGTTGCGTATT
>Ga0153915_10003692_pt1 | contig 14050 bp, 11 predicted proteins | sample Opewatmetagenome_2_FD_107003 | JGI IMG/M metagenome (GOLD analysis project Ga0153915, IMG submission 107003) | Freshwater wetland microbial communities from Ohio, USA - Open water 3 Core 3 Depth 3 metaG | ecosystem: Environmental > Aquatic > Freshwater > Wetlands | place: USA: Ohio, Lake Erie... | reverse complement strand
GGCCGGGTCGCGGCGGACCCTGCTCCTGCTCCACGGCACGGGGGGCAATGAGCATGATCTTCTCGGGCTTGGAGCGGCGCTCGATCCTGCGGCCGCGCGTTTGAGCCCGAGGGGGAGAGTGCTCGAGCGCGGCATGCCCCGCTTCTTCCGCCGCCTGACCGAAGGGGTATTCGACCTCGAGGATCTGCGACTCCGCACCGGCGAGCTCGCCGAGTTCGTCCGCGCGGCGTCCAGGGAGTACCGCCTCGATCGGGACCAGATCTACGCGGTCGGATTCTCCAACGGGGCGAACATCGCGGGGAGCCTGCTGCTGACGGAGCCCGGGCTGCTGCGCGGCGCCGTCCTGTTCCGGGCGATGGTGCCCTTCGAGCCGTCACGGCCCGGGGGACTCGAGGGGAAACGGGTCCTGCTGAGCGAGGGGAGGGTCGATCCGATCGTCCCCATGGCCCAAGCCGAGCGGCTCGCCGCGCTGTTTCGCAGGGCGGGGGCCGAGGTGACGCTCGACTGGCGGCCCGGCGGCCACCGGCTCGAGGAAGCGGACGTTGAGGCGGCGCGCCGCTGGCTCAATCCTTCCCCTTGAAGCGGAGCAGCCGGCGCCGGTCCCGCTTGCTCGGGCGCTGGTCGTCCGGAACGAAGGCCGAGCGGCCGGCCTTGAGCTGGAATGCGAGCGTTTCCCTGGCGGCCCGGCTCGCGGCGGTCTCCTCGTAGAGCCGCGCCGCCTCGGTGGCCGGGCCCCGGCGGTCGGACAGGACGCACACCACCACGACATGCTCATACGGCCCCAGCCGGACCCGCACTTCATCACCCAGCTGTACCTGCCTGGAGCGCTTCGCCCGGTCGCCGCCGACCTGGACCTTGCCGCCGTCGATCGCCTCCGCCGCGAGGCCGCGGGTCTTGAAGAACCGTGCGGCCCAGAGCCACTTGTCGAGCCGAATCCTTCCGGCAGGGTCACCGCGATCCATGGCCGTCGTCCGTTCGGTTACGGAGGTCGCTCAACTCGAATCGGTGTATTCTACATCGACCCTGCGTGCCGCCCCAGCTTTCGCCCGACAACGCCGGAGGACCGCCCGGTGCAGCAGATCAAGGGAACGGTGCTCAAGTCCCGGCTCGCTTTCGTGGAGGAGCACGCCGGCGCCGGCGGCCTGCAGCGGGTCGTCGCCGCGCTCAGCCCTGAGGACCAGCGGGAGCTTCGCAACGTGCTGCCGGTGAAATGGTATCCGTTCCCGCTGGGCGAGCGGCTGGACGATGCCATCGTCCAGGTACTCGCCGGCGGGCAACCCTCGTTCTTCATCCGGCTCGGTGAGGCCTCCGCCGAGCGGAACCTCGCCACCGTGCACAAGGGCTTCGTCACCCCCGGACATCCCCAGGCCTTCCTGGCCAAGGCTCCGGTCATCTACTCCATGTACTACGAGACCGGGCGACGCGACTACGAGAAGACCGGCAAGAACGAAGCGGTCCTCACGACCCGCGACGCGGAAACCTACAGCGCCCCGGACTGCCTGACCGTCATGGGCTGGTACCGGAAGGCGCTGCAGATCTGCGGCGCGACCGCGGTGCAGGTGCGGGAGGAAGAATGCCGGGCGAAGGGTGGGGCGGTCTGCCGCTATCGGGTGTCCTGGGCATGAGCCTCGCCAATGCCGCGGGCGGCGTGAAGGCGACGGCGCCGGCCCGCGTCCGGCGGCGGATCGAACGGATCCGGGTGGGTTCTGGATGATCCGGCTTGCCCAGCCGGACGTGGCCCCGGCGGATCTTGCGGCCGTCACCGAAGTGCTCCGGACCGGATTGCTGGTCCAGGGTGCCAGGGTCGCGGCCTTTGAACACGAGGTGGCCCGGGTGGCCGGTACCGAGCATGCCGTGGCGGTCTCCAGTGGCAGCGCGGCACTCCAGCTCTCGTTCCGGGCGCTCGGCCTCCAGCCCGGCGACGAGGTCGCGCTGCCTGCATGCGGGTGGCCAGCGGCGGCAAATGCAGTGATTGCCGCGGGCGCCGAGCCGGTCTTCGTCGATGTCGACCCGGTGTTCTGGTCGCTCGATCCGGGCGCGCTGGCCGAGGTCATGCGGGAGCGGCCGCGCCTGAGGGCGGTGGTGTCGGCCGACCCCTTCGGCGGCATGGCCGACCTGGCGGCGCTCACCCGGGCCGCGGGCGGGTTGCCGCTCATCGACGACGCCGGCAGTTCCTTCGGCGCGATCCTCGATACCCGGCCGGCCGGCAGCTGGGGCACGCTCGGCTGCCTCAGCTTTCACCAGCGCATGATCGTGACGACCGGCGAGGGTGGGGCGCTCGCCACGGCGGATGCGGCGATCGCGCGCCGTTGCCGGATGCTGCGCAATCATGGCATGGAGCCGATGGCGCGAGCTCCCGATTTCGTGGAGCCGGGCTTCAACCTCCGGCTGACCGAGATGCAGGCCGCGCTCGGCCTGAGCCAGATCGCGCGGCTGCCCGGGATCGTCGCGAAACGGCGTGAGATCGCCGGCTGGTACGCGATCGAGCTCGGAGGCCAGGGGCTCGAGCTGCCAGCCGAGCGCGAGCCGGGAGCGCAGGTCTACCAGTCCTACGTCGTCCTTCTCCCGTCGGCGATGGCGTCCGCGCGTGGATCGGTGATGGCCCGCCTTCGTGAGGTCGGCGTCGAGACCGGGGTCCCGGCCTATCACCTGCCGCTGACCCGTCACCTGCGCCCGCGCGGCCGCTGGGCCCGGGGCCAGTTTCCCGTCACCGATTCGGTCATCGACCGGGCGATCGCCCTGCCGATGCATACCGGGCTCCGCCGATCGGAGGTGCAGGAGGTGTGCGGTGGCCTGCGGCAGGCGCTGGCGGAGCTTCCGCCCGGCACGCGCCATCCCTGATGCCTACAGCCGCGACAGGGCCGGCGGGTACCCGAGGGAGGTGTTGAGCCAGCGGATCAGGGGAAGCAGCCGGGCGAAATCCCGTGCGAGAGTCCGGGCGAGCCCGGGGCTCTGCACCTCGCGCAGTGCGAGCTCCCGCCCGCAGGTGAAGGACCGGTAGCGCAGCCAGCGCTCTGCCGGATGCCCCGGGGCATAGCCGCGGGGGAGTCGCTTCAGCATGGCCTCCTCGTCCAGATGGCCGAATCGACGGCGGAAGGCCGGTCGGTCGACCAGCCGGCCGAACCCCCGCGGATCGTCGGCGATGGCCGTCCGGATCTTCGCGAGGGCGGGCGGCGGCGGCATCCAGATGCCACCGCCGAGGAAGCACTCGTTCGGAGAGAGGTGGAGGTAGAACCCCGCACCACCGTGGGCGGCCTCTCCCCCGACTCCGCGTCCCGCGTCCTGATGGTAGAACCAGCAGGCCGCGTGCGTCTTGTAGGGCGATTTGTCCCGGGAAAAGCGTACGTCGCGGTGGATCCGGAAGATCGAGCGCCGGGGATCACCGAGGATCTCGGGTGCCACGACGGAGAGCCATACGTCGACATCCTCCACCAGCGCTGCGAGCGGGCCGCGTACTTCGGTCTCGTAGACGTCGCGGTGCGTCGCGAACCATTCCCTGGTGTTGTGACGCGCCAGCTGGCGGAAGAAACCGAAGGCGCGGGGGCTGAAGCCGGTGAATTCGCTCATGGGAGCCTCATCCGTGCAGGCGGTCGGAAGGCGTTCCTTGGCGCGGCGCGGCAGCCGCTTGATGGCCCATTCGCGGCGGAGGGCTGCCGATCGGCTGGCGGCCGCCTCCACGTACGCGAGTTCGACCGGGCGCCGCGCCCGGGTGTACTTTGCCCCCCGGCCGGCGTTGTGGGCGCGGACCCGCGCCATCGGATCGGTGGAAACGCCGGTGTAGAGGCTGCTGTCGCGGCAGCGGACGAGATAGACGAACCAGCGCATCGGACGTCAAAGGTAATTAGCTTTGTGAGCATGGCCTCCGACGCGAAAGCCACCGCTCGCGGTTCCGGGGCTGTCGCCTTCCGGCGCGCACCCGGTCGGACGCTCCCCGATCAGCGCACCCTGCTCACCTGGATTTTCATCGGCCGGATCCTGGCCGCCGTCGGGTTGCTCACCGCGGCGTCGTTGATCTGGACGACCGAGCCGGCCGTGTCGTTCATCGTGAGCGTCGTGGTGCTGCTGGCGTTCATCCTGACGGCCTACGGCTACTGGGCCATTCGGCTCCACGACGGCCGGCCCGGCCGCCTGTTCCTGTATGTCCAGGCGATGGCGGACCTCGGCCTGGTCAGCGCGCTGGTGCACTACACCGGGGGCTATGCCAGCGCGTTTCCGGCGCTCTATATCACGGTCATCGCGGCCTACGCTCTCCTGCTGCCGCTGGGGGCCGGGCTCGTCATTCCGCTGCTCGCGTCGGCGCTCTACTTCATCGACATCTTCTACTTCCAGCCCGTCACGCCGGGGCTGGGATTCTGGGGCCAGATCGCGATCTTCCTCGCGGCCTACGGCTTCGTTGGAGTGCTGGCGGCCCGGCTGCGCGAGGCGGGCGTCGAGCGGGAGACGCTGAAGACCGAACTCAAGCGTGTCCGCCTCGAGGCGGACGACATCCTGCGGAACATCCGGTCCGGGGTGCTGACGGTGGACGGCGCGGGGCGGCTGGCGTTCATCAATCCGATGGGCGAGCGCCTGCTGCAGATCGACGGCGCCAGGGCGACCGGCCTTCCGGTGCTCGATACCCTGAAGATCCGCTCCCCCGAGCTGTGGGCCGCGATCGTCGCCGCCATCCGGCACGGACGCAAGGTGAGCCGCTCCGAGGGACTCGTGCAGCTCGAGGACGGCCGGTCCTTCCCGATCGGACTGAGCACGACGACCTTCGAGCGCGACTCGGAGCAGTTGCCGTCGGTGACCGCGATCTTCACCGATATCTCGGACCTCAAACGGCTGCAGGAGCTGCATCTGCGGGCGGAGCGCCTGGAGGCGGTGGCGGCGCTGAGCGCATCGTTGGCGCACGAGATCCGGAACCCGCTGGCCTCCATCCGGAGTTCGGTCGAGCAGCTGGCCCGGTCCGCCCGGCCCGACGACGAGGACGAGCGGGTGCTGGCCCAGCTCATCGTGCGGGAGAGCGACCGGTTGAGCCGCCTGCTGAGCGAGTTCCTCGATTTCTCGCGGGTCCGCGCGTCGCGGTTCGTCCCGGTGGATCTTCAGGCGGTGGTCACCGCCGCCGCGCGCCTGGTGCGCGAGCATCCCGACTGCCCGCCCGACACGGTCATCCGGGTGCTCGGCCAGCGGACGGTGCTCGATGGCGACGAGGATCTGCTCCACCGGGTGGTCGCGAACCTGGTCCTCAACGCGGTGCAGGCCGCGAAGGGCCCGGCCGAGATCTCGGTGACGACCGGGCTGGCCCGGCCGTCGGAGCTGCCGACCGGCAGTGAAATCGAGAACCCGATCCGCCTCGAGATTCGCGACAACGGCCCGGGGATACCGGAGGAGGTCCGCGCCCGCCTCTTCGAGCCGTTCGTGACGGGTCGCGCAGGCGGGACCGGACTCGGACTGGCCATCGTGCAGCGCGCTGTCGAGGCCCACCGCGGGCTGGTGCTCGTGGACTCGGATGCCAGCCGCGGCACCACCTTCACCATCTTCTTCCCGGCCCGCTGGTCGGCGGAGGAAGCGGCATGACCCAGAAGCCGTCGGTACTGATCATCGACGACGAATCAGGCATACTCGACACGCTGCGCATCCTCCTGAAGAAGGAGGGGTTCGAGGTCACGACCGCCCAGGGTGGCAAGGCGGGCCTGGAGCAGATCCGCGCCGGCACCCACGACATCGTGCTGAGCGATGTGCGGATGCCCAATGTGACCGGCCTCGACATCCTGCAGGCGGCACGCGAGCAGGATCCCCTGACGCCGGTCATTCTCATGACCGCCCAGGCCTCGCTGCAGACCGCGATCGGCGCGGTGAACGCCGGCGCCTTCTACTACATCCAGAAGCCCTTCGCCAACGACGAGCTGGTCGCCATCCTGCGGCGGGCCTGCGACTTCCGCGCGGTCCGGGTGGAGAACAAGCAGCTCAAGCAGGAGATCCGGCGCCGCGATCGGAGTGGTGTGATCCGGCCCGTCGGCAAGTCGCGCCGGTTCCTCGAGGTGCTCAAGCTGGCCGAACAGGTGGCACCAACCGATTCCACGGTGCTGATTTCTGGCGAGAGCGGCACCGGCAAGGAAGTCATCGCGCGCTACATCCACCAGAACTCCAGCCGCGCGGACGGCCCCTGCCTCTCGATCAACTGCGGCGCGCTGCCCGAGAACCTCCTCGAGAGCGAGCTGTTCGGCCACGTGAAGGGCTCCTTCACCGGCGCGGTCCGGGACAAGCAGGGCCTCTTCGCCGCGGCCCGGGGCGGCAGCTTCTTTCTCGACGAGGTCGGCGAGATGCCTCCCTCGCTCCAGATCAAGCTGCTCAGGGTCCTCCAGGAGCGGGAGGCGATCCCGGTCGGCGCCACCGAGCCGATCTCGGTCGACGTGCGCATCATCGCCGCGACGAACCGCGAGCTCGAGGAAGAGATCCGGCGCGGCGCGTTCCGCTCGGACCTCTTCTACCGCCTCAACGTGATCCCCGTCGAATTGCCTCCGCTGCGCGAGCGGCGGGACGACATCGTGCTGCTGATCGACTACTTCCTGCAGCGCCTAGCGACGGAGCGCAGCGCCGCGCCGAAGGTGCTGAGCAGCGAGGCGCTCGACGCGGTGATGGTCTACGACTGGCCCGGCAACGTGCGCGAGCTGGAGAACGCGCTCGAGCACGCCGCGGTGCTGAGCCCCGGCGACACCATCGAACCCGAGCACCTGCCGGAGCGGATCACCCGGCGCCGCAAGGAGCCGCTGGTCGCGGACCGGGTGTTCGAGAACCCGACGCTCGACACCATCGAGCGCGCCTACATCATGTGGGTGCTCCAGGCCGAAGGCGGCAACAAGACCCGCGCGGCGGAGTCGCTCGGCATCGATCCCTCCACGCTCTATCGGAAGCTGAGCCGGTACGAGGAAAAGCCGGACCGGGAACGGGGTATCGGGTGACGGGGTTCGACCTCCGGGCGGGCGACCTCGCGGGCGCCGAAACGCTGGAGATCATGTCCGCCGCCCCGCGCTACAATCGGTGGCAGTACGACGTCATTGCGCCCTGGATCGGCCGGCGGGTCCTCGAGGTCGGCTCGGGGATCGGCAACATGTCGGAGCACATCGTGGCCGGCGGCCGTGAGCGCGTGGTTCTCACCGACATCGACGAGTGGTACCGGCAGCGGTTGCGGGAGCGCTTCGCCGGGCGGCCGGAGGTCATGGTCGACGCCCTGACGCTGCCCGACCCGGCGGCGCCGGCGCGCTTCGGTGCCCTGCACCTCGACACGGTGATCGCGCTCAACGTGGTGGAGCACATCGAGGACGATGTCGGCACCCTGCGCACGATGGGCGCCCTGGTGGGATCCGGCGGGCGCGTCATCATTCTGGTGCCCGCGCTGCAGGCCATCTTCGGCAGCCTGGACGAGGAACTGGGGCACTTCCGGCGCTATTCGCGGGCCTCGCTCGCCGCTGCGTTCCGGGCGGCGGGACTCCGGATGGAGCGGATGTTCTGGTACAACCGGGTCGGCGTCTTCGGCTGGTGGCTGAACGCGTGCGTCCGCCGGGTCAAGCGCATCCCGCTCGACCAGCTCAGGACCTTCGACCGCCTGGTGCCGCTGCTCAGGCTGGAGCGCGTCTGCCCGCTGCCCTTCGGCCAGTCCCTGATCGCCATCGGAACCCCGCATGCCTCCTGAGCTGCCCCGCCTGTCCGTCATCATCCCGGTCTACAACGAAGCCCGGACCCTGGAGAAGGTCGTTCGGATCCTGCACGACGTGCCGCTGCCGATGGAGATCGTGGTGGTAAACGACTGTTCCACCGACGGCAGCCGGGCCCTGGTGGATCGGCTCAGGGCCGAAGGGCTGGTCGACGCCGCGCTGCACCATCAGGTGAACCGCGGCAAGGGTGCCGCGCTCCGCACCGGCATCCAGCACGCCACGGGCGAGGTCATCGTCGTGCAGGACGCCGACCTCGAGTACGATCCGCACGAGTTCGGGCGCTTGCTGAGCCCCATCATCGAGGGCAAGGCGGACGCGGTCTTCGGGTCGCGATTCACCGGTGCCGAGCGGCGGGTCCTCTATTTCTGGCACGCGGTCGGGAACCGGCTCCTCACGCTCCTGTCGAACATGTTCACCAATCTGAACCTGACCGACATGGAGACCTGCTACAAGATGGTCCGGGCGGACCTGATGAAATCGCTGGTGCTCACCAGCGACCGGTTCGGCTTCGAGCCCGAGGTGACGGCCCGCCTGGCCCAGGCCCGCGCGCGCATCTGGGAAATCCCGATCTCCTACTCGGGCCGGACCTACGAGGAAGGCAAGAAGATCGGCTGGAGGGACGGCGTCGCCGCATTTTTCCATATCCTGCACTTCAATCTCTTCCCGCCCAGGCAAAGGCCGGAGTGAGGTGAGACGCGGACCCCGGCTGCTTCACGGCTCCGCGCTCGCCGTCGCCGCCGCCCTCGCGTTCCTTCCCCTGGCCAACTGGATTCCAGGCGGATATGAGGTCCCCTGGTATCGCGACGCGCTGACCGGCTGGCTGAGCGGAGGCGCGATTGTTCTCGGTGGGGCCCTGGTTCTCACGATCCTTTCGCGGACGGTCCCCCAGCTCTGGCGGGACGGACTGCTCCGACCGCTGCTCGTTCGTTACCAGACCCGCCCCGTGTTGATGTCGGGCATCCTCGCCATCGGCGCGGGGGGGCTCTACACCTGGATCGCGCTATACGTCTTCAGCGGCCGCCCGCTGCTCATCGACGAAATCGTCCAGGTCTTTCAGGCACGAATCTTCGCCTCGGGCGCCTTCTGGCTCCCCGCGCCGCCGCATCCCGAGTTCTTCAGCAGCCTCAATGTGATCGATACCGGCGGACGCTGGTACGGCCAGTTCCCTCCCGGCGGTCCGGCGATGCTCGCCCTCGGCACCCTGGCCGGGGCGGAATGGATTGTGGGGCCGATCTGCGGCGCCCTGGCGGTCCTCGCATTCGGAGCGCTGGTGGCGCGGATCGAGCCCGATCCGGCCGTGGGGCTGAGCGCGGTCGTGCTCTTCTGCCTGGCACCGTTCACGGCCTTCATGGCCGGCACGCACATGAACCACACCACGACCCTCATGTGGCTTCTGGTCGCGTGCGCGGCCCTCGCGGGCGTGGTCAGGCCCGGGCCGCCACGTCCCGCACTCGCGCTCCTCAGCGGCCTCGGGTTGGGGGCGGCGGCCGCCATCCGGCCGCTGGATGCCCTCGCCTTCGCGATTCCGGCGGGATCGTGGTTCGTTGCTCTCGCGCTTCGGGACCGGACCCGGGTGCGTGACCTGCTCGCGGCGGCGGTAGGTGTCGCGCTCCCCGTGGCCGTGCTTCTCTGGGCCAACCAGCGAACCACCGGCGCGCCGCTCCGATTCGGGTACAGCGTCATGTGGGGCCACACCCTCGCACTCGGCTTCCACGCCATGCCCTGGGGCACGGTTCATACCCCTGCCCGGGGCCTCGAGCTGATCAACCTCTATCTGCTGCGGCTCCAGACCTATCTGTTCGAGGCCCCCGTGCCCTCGCTCCTGCCGGGGTTCCTTGCACTCGCCTTCGCCCGGCGGCCGGCGCCGTTCGATCGCTACCTGCTTGTGGCCGGAGGTCTGGTGCTCGCGGGTTACTTCGCCTACGGCTTCGACGGCTTCTACCCGGGGCCCCGCTTTCTCTTCCCGCTGACACCGGTGCTGTGTCTCTGGACCGCCCGCCTGCCCGGTTTCATCCGGCAGCGCTGGGGAGCCGGACGGCTGCACCGGACGACCGTCTATGCCGGCGGTCTGAGTGCGCTCGGGGCCGTAACCCTGCTGCTGCCCATCCGGGCGGCACAGTACTCGAATCAGATGGTGAGCATGCGCTGGGACGCCGACCGGGCGGCTGAGCGGGCAGGAGTGCACGACGCCCTGATCCTGGTGCGGGAAGACTGGGGGGCCCAGCTTCTGGCCCGCATGTGGGCCGCGGGCATCTCGCGACCGGATGCCGAGCTGATATATCGCCGGGTGGATCGGTGCGCCCTGGAGCAGGCGCTGGTTCGGCTGGAAGGGAGCGATACCCGGGGCCGGGCCGCGGCGGCGGCCCTGCTGCCGCTCCTCGCCGACTCTGCGCGTCTGGTGAAGTCACCGTTCTCCGCCGACCCGACCGCGCTGACCCTGCCAGGCGCCGTCTACCCGCCACTCTGCCTCGCACGCCTGCGCGAGGACCAGGAGGGCTTCACGGTGTTCGCGCCGATGCTACTGGCCGGCGCCCATGGCAACGTCTTCGCCCGGGACCTGCACGCCCGGGATTCCCTCCTGCTCGCCGAGTATCCCGGCCGGCCGGTCTACCTGCTTCGACCGCACGGAACGTCGGTCGGCGCGGAACCGCGGTTCGACGAGGTCTCGCTCGACTCGCTGCGCCGCGCCTGGGACGTCGAGACTCGCCGGCCCGGCGGCAACTAGGGTTGCCCCCGCCGGTCCGCGCCTCGCGCGAGAGCGCTGTCGGCTCTGGCCTCGAGCGCCTCGAAGGTGCGCAGCCCGAGCGCGGTTCCCTCCCGTGCCACCGATCGGGCGGAGTCGGCCTCTCCAGCTGCCAGCAGACAGAGGAAAAGCCGAGTCCGGGCGACGGGGCGCATCCGGTCGATTGCGAGTGCCTGCTCGAGGATAGGAATGGCCTCCGCGCAGCGCCCGGTGCGGCGCAGCACCTGGGCGTACTCCTCGGACATCCTGGGATCATCATGATACAGACTCGCCGCCCTCCGGTACTGATCGGCTGCTTCCGCTAGACTTCCCTCGGCCGCGAGGTAGGCGCCGTAGACCGAGTAGGAACGGTAGCCGCCCGGTGCGTCGCGCTGCATCTGCTCGAAGAACGACCGATTCTAGCGCCACACGACCTGCCGGGAGGCGCTGCGGAGGGTACCTGCCGCGAGCACCCCGACCAGAGCGGTCACCACGGCAACGCGGCCCGCCCGGCCGCCGACGGCGTTTCTGAACAGCACTTCGAAGGTCGCTCCGGCCGCCAGGACCGCTCCCACCGACGGGAGCAGCAGTGTCCGTTCCGCCAGCACGATGCCTGTCGGGAGGAACACGTTGCTCATCGGAAGCATCGCGATGGCTGCCCAGAGGATTCCCGATGTCACGACCGGTGCCCGATGCCGGCTCCACCAGGCCACCCCCGCGCTGAGAACCAGGAGCAAAACCCCGGCGGCATGCCGTGCGTCGAAACTGCCTGGCTGGCCGAATGCGGGAGGGGAGTAGTCGGCGCTCAGGTGTGCCGGCCAGAGCAGCAGACGGAACCACTCTGGGACGATGGCGAACATGGTACTGGTTCGCCCGCCCGCGTCGAGCCCGGTGAAGGCGACACTGGTCGGTCCCGCTCCGAGGCCGCCGAGCACGCTGAAGCGTGCGGCCAGGATCGCGACGATGGCGAGCGTGAGCGCGAGGGCGAGCGGCCGGAGTGCGGCCAAGCGCTCTCGCCAGGGGCGCGGGTCGCGGACGAGGGTGAGCTCCAGTGCCGCGAGCAGGCCCGGCAGAACCAGCCCCTCCTCCTTGGCGGAACAGGCCGCGAGTGTCAGGGTGCCCAGTACCACCAGGTCCCGGGCGCCGGGGTCGCCAGCCGAGCGCATTCGGAGGTACCACAGCGCGGCCACGACCGAGGCGAGCGACATCGTGAGTTCCGCCTGCCCGACCACGTTGCCGGTGACCTCGACATGTACCGGATGAACGGCGAACAGCGCCGCCGCCGCCCAGCCACCGGCGGCGCCAAGCTGCCGCCGGGCCACCGCGTATACCGCGAAGGTCAATCCCAGATACAGGAGGAGGTTGCCGGCGTGGAACACCCACGGTGCTCCGTCTCCGATCTGCCACTGGAGCGCCAGGAGCCACACGGTGAGGGGCCGGTACATGGAGCAGCACGCGGTAGCGTACCAGTAACTCTGGGAGAAATACTGCCAGGGTTCCAGCAGTCTTTGCACCGAGGGATTCTCGCGCACGATGAAGACGTCGTCGTACACGAATCCGTTCCGCAACGTCGCGCCGGTCGACAGCAGAACGAGCAGGCCCAGCAGAATTGCCGGAACGGCGTGCTGCCGCCAGCCGGCATGTCCGACCGGTCGGTCCATCAGTGGGAGATCCCCGCCGCGCGCCGCCGGCGCGCGGGGCCGCCGGACCGAGGAGCGGGAGGGGTCGGTGTTCGTCGCTGGGTCCATATCCCCCTGATGCCATGCGTCGGCGCCGATGCGCCGCGAGTCGGGCGCCTAACGCTGGCGCCGCTGCGTGGAATCCACCGTGATCTGGATCGATTTCGGCGGCGCGCCCACCGCGATCGCGCTGTCGGCGGTATGGCGCCACCGCTGGTAGTTCGCGACCTCGGCGCCATAGGCGGCTCCCAGCCGGGTCTGGACTATCACGCCGCGGTAATCGCCGAGGTACATGAGGCACGCAACCAGCGACGACCGCACCTGGGACAGCCGGGGCTCGATGGCCAGCGCCTTCCTGTAGACCTCGATGGCCGGCTCGCACTTGCCGCTCAGGCGATACTTGTCTCCGAGATCGGCGTAGACCGCCAGGCCCTTCGGGTACAGCAGCAGGGCGGCCCGGTAGTTACCTTCGGCCGTTCGCTGCTGCCCCAGGGAGAACGCCAGCTCGGCGTAGGCGTACCGGATGCGGTAACTCAGCGGCGCATCGATCATCCCCTGCTGATACAGCCGGACCTGGTCATGCCACACGAGCTGTCGGGTGGCACTGCGGGCCGCCCCGGTGAGCAGCAGGACGCCGAAGGTTCCAGCCGCCGCCGCCCTGAGCCAGGGCCTCGAGGCCTGAAGGGCCCCGGTGGCCACAGGCACCAGGGCCCCGACGACGATCATCATGCCTGCGCTGGGGAGAAAGAGGGTCCGCTCCGCCAGCACGATCCCGGTGGGGACCAGGACGTTGTGTACCGGGAAGATCGCGATGCCGAACCAGAGTATGCCGAACGTCAGCACGGGCCGCGTACGCCAGGCACGGGCGGCGGCCAGGACCGCGAGCGCGAGCAGCAGGAGTCCCAGCCACTGGGCCAGTCCCCATTCAGTGGCTGCCACGATCTCCTGGGGCGAGTAGTCCGACTGGAGATGGGCCGGCCAGAACATCAGTCGGGCCCACTCCGGCACCACGCCGAGCATCGTCAGCGCCCGCCCGCCGATCGACTGCCCGGCCAGCGCCTCGGCGGTGAACGTCCCTACCACGTCGCCCCTCAGCACCAGGGTGCGCACTCCGACGAAGACCACGGCCACGAGCGCGCACCACAGATAGAACGGGCGCAAACCGCTGCAGCGCTCCGACAGGGGGCGGGGGTCGCGAATCAGGGTGAGCTCCGCCGCCAGGAAGAGGCCGGGAAGTATGACGGCGCTTTCCTTGAACAGGCACGTCAGGGCGTATAGGCCGAGCAGCCCGGCCTGGGCGCGCGTCGTGATCCGTCCTCCCGCCGAGCGGGCGGTGAGGTACGCGGCCAGCGTGACGATGGCCAGCAGTCCCACCACCAGCTCGGCCTGGCCGACTGCGAGCGCGACCGCCTCCACGTGAACCGGATGCACGGCGAACAACCCCGCCGCGGCCCAGGCGCCAGGCGGAGGGAGCAGCATGCGCACGAATCCGAAGAACGCGAGGCAGAGCACGGCGTACAGGCAGACGCTCACTACCCGGAAGACGAGCGGCCGTCCCCCGCCCACCGTCCACTGCACGGCGAGCGCGAGCGTGGTAAGCGGCCGGTAGAGACTCGGAATCCAGGGAGGGGGCCAGTACGGTGAGGTAAAGGCCTGCAGCGGATGGCTCAGCTGGTGGACGGCCTTGTTCTTCTCGACGATGACGGTGTCATCCTGCGCGTACTGGTTGCCGAGGGAGGTGACGGACGACATCAACGCGAGCACCACGATGGCGAGGGCGGGGAGTGTCGCGCGGAAGGATGCTCGCATGATGGGATGGTAAGCTAGCCCCTTCCGGATCGGCGAGTCTAGGGACGGTTCGCTCTCCGGCGCGAGTGGAGGATCATGTGCCGCCCGCCTCGCCGGGAAAGCTGGTTCCCGCTTCCGGTCTTGCAAAATCCCGGTTCCCTGATCGT
>Ga0153915_10003691_pt1 | contig 14052 bp, 8 predicted proteins | sample Opewatmetagenome_2_FD_107003 | JGI IMG/M metagenome (GOLD analysis project Ga0153915, IMG submission 107003) | Freshwater wetland microbial communities from Ohio, USA - Open water 3 Core 3 Depth 3 metaG | ecosystem: Environmental > Aquatic > Freshwater > Wetlands | place: USA: Ohio, Lake Erie... | reverse complement strand
GGCTCGCCTCGACCTGGACGATTACAACAACGAGGCGCGCGAGGGGCTGCACATCACCAGCATGTCGGGCTCGTGGCTGGCAATCGTCAAAGGCTTCGCGGGCATGAGGGTGAAGGCTGACATGCTCTACTTCGACCCCATCATCCCGAAGCAGTGGGCGGCCTTCTCGTTCCGCATCAAGTTCCGCGGGTACGTGATCCTGGTGAAAGTGACAAAACAACAGACAACCATCCAGAACCTCTCGGACCGCGACATAACCATAAAATTCAGGGAACGTTTCCTGCAGATCCCTCCCCGGCAATCGATCAACGAGCTAAATTAATAACGAGTAGGGACGGGATTTTTCCTGTCCCTATATTTTTCCTGACACCTCTTAATACTATCGCGAAACATGAAAGTCGGTCTTATTCCCAGTAGTTTGTTCGTCAAGAACAGGGGCAAGCTAAGCAAGCTCCTGGCCCCGGGCTCGGTGGTGGTAGTGCAACCGGCCGACAGGATGCCCAGGAATGGCGACCAGAACTTCGCCTACAGGCAGAACTCGGACTTGCTATACCTCACCGGCGTGGCGCAGGAGGAAACCATACTGCTCGTGCACGTGCCCCTCGATAAGCCGGACGAGGTCGTGGAGGTGCTCTACATCTTGAAAGCAGACAAGATGCTGGAGACCTGGGAGGGCAAGAAACTCTCCGCGGATGAAGCCAGGGCCATCTCTGGCATCAAGACGGTGAAGCACCTGGACGATTTCGAGAGAGACCTGGAGACGTTTAGCTCGAAGGCCGATATCCTGTACCTGAACCGGAACGAGAACCCCCGCTACAAGCCGGAGGTCAGGACCAGAGACGAGAGGTTCATCTCCCATATCAAGGAACGATTCCCGCTCCACAAGCTCGAGCGGCTTGCCCCGCTTCTCCAGACACTCAGGGTGGAGAAGGAACCCGAGGAGATCGAGCTGATGAAAAAGGCTGGCGACATCACCCGCGCGGGCTTCACGAACGTCCTGGCTATGATGAAGCCGGGCATCTTCGAGTTCGAGGTGGAAGCCGTCTTGTCGTCCACGTTCATCAAGGCAGGGGCTAACGGGCACGCCTTCGAACCAATCGTGGCCTCGGGCAAGAACGCCTGCTACCTCCATTACGTCAAGAACAACGCCGTGGTGGGCGAGGGTGAGCTGGTGCTCATAGACTTCGTGGCAGAGTACGGGAACTACTCGAGCGACTGCACCAGGACGGTACCGGCGAGCGGGCAGTTCACGCCGCGCCAGCGCCAGGTCTACGATGCCTGCCACTCCGTGTTCTTGTTCGTGCAGTCTATCGTCAAGCCAGGCACGACGATAGCGGCTATCCAGGCGCAGACCTGCCTGAAGATGCAGGAAGAATTGATGAAACTTGGGCTCTTCGGGGAGAAGGACGTAGAGGCGCAAGACAAGAGCTCGCCCCTCTACACGAGGTACTTCATGCACGGCGTGTCTCACTTCCTGGGCCTCGACACGCATGATGTCGGCAGCAAGGACATGGTGCTGGCACCCGGCATGGTCATCACCTGCGAGCCTGGCATTTACATCCAGGACGAGGGCGTGGGGGTGAGGATAGAGACGGATCTGCTCATCACGCCGGCTGGCAACGTTGACCTGTTGAGGGAAATACCCTCCTCGTCGGCCGAAATCGAGCAAATAATGACGCGAACGAGAACAAAGAATCCTTAGATTTACGAGTATATTTGCAAGTATGAAGACTATCTCCGGCACACTAGCATGCGTGTTTCTAGCGATGATTGCCTCGGCGCAACACATCGTGGTGAAAAATGGAACCGACTCGGCAACATACACCGATGTTGACCAGTACCTCATGGCGCACACCACCAGGGAGGGCTACTGGAAACTATACAATTCCAACAACCTGCTGGTAGAAGAAGGCCCGTACTCCGAGAACAAGAAGAATGGCAAGTGGACCCGCTTCTTCTACAACGGCAAGAAATCGGAAGAAGTGAATTACGTGAACGACAAGCCCTCGGGCAAGATGATATTCTACTACGAGACCGGCGGCCTGCGCGAGGAAGGCACGTGGGTAGACCGCCACTGGGTGGGCGATTACCGCATGAATTACGAGAACGGCAAGCCCCAGTACGTGTGGGTTTTCGACGAGGCAGGAACACGCACTGGCTCGCAGTTGTACTTCTACGAGAACGGTAACACCATGATAGAGGGTGACTGGAAAGCAGGCCTCGAGGCTGGCGCCGTGAAGGAGTACTTCGACGACGGGTCACTCAAGTCGGAGAAGAACTTCGCCAAGGGCATCGTCGATTCCGTGTCCATCAAGGTCTACGAGCCAAAGGCCAGGATCCCATCGAAGGTGGCCGCCACTAGTGACGTGGTTGAAGACGACTCCCTGAAACATTTCTACGGCAACGGGTACTTCTGCACCAAGAACAAGCTCGGCAAGAAGGACTACGACGGCATCTGGAAGAACGGCAAGTACCTCGACGGCCAGAAGTTCATCTACAACGAGAAAGGTTCTCTCTCCAAGATACTCATATACAAGAACGGGCTCAAGGTGGGAGAGAAGGACCCGGAGTAAACCGCGCCGGGCCACACATCAGCCACCAGCACGAGCAGAGAGGCGACACTTCCCGGGGAAGCGTCGCCTCTCTGCTCGTTTACACACCTCTCCTCGCGGGGCTCCCCCGTTTTGATGCCACACCGTCAGAATTCCCGCACCCCCCGGGCAACGAACCCGGTACTTCTGCAAGTAACACCGGGGAGACATCCGTGCTTCCCGGTGTGTAAAACACTTGTACATATAAGCAAAAGAGCGTAATTGCCCGCTTGGAAAAGTTGTACCTTCGCGGGCAACCCGGGAAGGAGGCTGTTGCCAGCACCGGCCATGGATTAAACGACGCATTCACGTGGCAGAAGATAAAGATACACAACTGATAGACGAGCTCTCTGGCCAGGACTACAAGTACGGCTTCGAGAGCAACATAGACACCGAGGTGTTCCCCGCGGGCCTGAGCGAGGACGTTATCCGCCGCATCTCCCAGGTGAAGAACGAGCCGGGGTTCATGCTCGAGTGGAGGCTCAACGCCTTCCGCCACTGGCAGAAGATGCAGCACCCGCGCTGGGCCAACCTGCACTTCAACGTGCCAGACTTCCAGGCCATCAGTTACTACGCCCAGCCCTCCAAGAAGGCAACGCTCAACAGCCTGGACGAGGTGGATCCCGAGATCATCGACACGTTCAACAAGCTGGGCATACCCCTCGAGGAGCAGAAGATACTCTCGGGCGTGGCCGTCGACGCCGTGTTCGATAGCGTCTCCGTGCACACCACCTTCCGCGAGACTCTCAAGGAGAAGGGCGTCATATTCTGCTCCATCAGCGAGGCACTGCAGGAGCACCCCGACCTGGTGAGGCAGTACCTCGGCTCGGTGGTGCCATACTCTGACAACTACTACGCCACGCTCAACTCGGCCGTCTTCAGCGACGGCTCGTTCGTCTACATCCCCAAGGGCGTGCGCTGCCCCATGGAGCTGTCCACCTACTTCCGCATCAACGCCAGGAACACCGGGCAGTTCGAGCGCACCCTCATCATAGCCGACGAGGGTGCCTACGTCAGCTACCTGGATGGATGCACCGCACCCATACGCGACGAGAACCAGCTCCACGCCGCAGTGGTAGAACTGGTGGCCCTCGATAACGCCGAGATAAAGTACTCCACCGTGCAGAACTGGTACCCGGGCGACAAGGAGGGCCGCGGCGGCATCTACAACTTCGTCACCAAGCGCGGGCTGTGCAAGGGCAACAGCTCCAAGATATCGTGGACGCAGGTGGAGACCGGCTCGGCCATCACCTGGAAGTACCCCAGCACCATCCTGCGGGGCGATAACTCGGTCTCCGAGTTCTACTCCGTGGCCATGACCAACCACTTCCAGCAGGCCGACACGGGCACCAAGATGATACACCTGGGGAAGAACACCCGCAGCACCATCGTCTCAAAGGGCATCTCGCTGGGCAAGAGCAGCAACAGCTACCGGGGGCTGGTGCGCATGGCCAAGGGTGCAGAGAATGCCCGCAACTTCTCGCAGTGCGACTCGCTGCTGATCGGCTCGCAGTGCGGCGCACACACGTTCCCCTACATCGACGTGCAGAACAAGACGGCCACCGTGGAGCACGAGGCCACCACCTCCAAGATTGCCGACGACCAGATATTCTACTGCAACCAGCGCGGCCTGAGCAACGAGGATGCCGTGGGGCTCATCGTCAACGGCTTCGCACGCGAGGTGCTCAACCAGCTCCCCATGGAATTCGCCATCGAGGCGCAGAAACTGCTGGCCGTCTCGCTCGAGGGGAGCGTGGGATGATTAGATTCAACGTGATGATGTAACACGGATATCCCCCAGCCCCCCTCGCCAAGGGGGCTCGCTGCAGGACAAGATAGATAAGGCAGTGCACCGATTCGTGATTTTGGAAAACTAACACTTAAAGTATCACGATCTCGAAGCCCCCTTGGCGAGGGGGCTTCGAGATCGAAAAACGAGGAAAGCGATATGTTATCAATCAGAGACCTACACGCCAACATCAACGGCAAGGAGATATTGCGGGGCATAAACCTCGAGGTCAAGGCCGGGGAAGTGCACGCCATCATGGGGCCCAACGGGTCGGGCAAGAGCACCCTCTCGTCGGTCATCGCGGGGCGAGACATCTTCGAGGTGACGGGGGGCGAGATCGTCTTCAACAACAAGGTGATAAACCAGATGAGCCCCGAGGACAGGGCACGCGAGGGTATCTTCCTCTCGTTCCAGTACCCGGTGGAGATCCCCGGCGTCAGCATCACCAACTTCATGAAGGCGGCCATAGAGAGCAAGCACAAGTACCTGGGCATACCGCCGCTCTCGGCGGGCGACTTCCTCAAGATGATGAAGGAGAAGCGCAAGATAGTGGAGCTGGACGACAACCTGAGCAAGCGTGCCGTGAACGAGGGATTCTCCGGCGGGGAGAAGAAGAAGAACGAGATATTCCAGATGGCGATGCTCGACCCCAAGCTGGCCATCCTCGACGAGACGGACTCGGGGCTCGACATCGACGCCCTGCGCATCGTTGCCACGGGCGTCAACAAGCTCAAGACGAAGGACAACGCCTTCCTGGTTATCACACACTACCAGCGCTTGCTCGACTACATAGTGCCCGACGTGGTGCACATCCTCTACAAGGGGCGCATCGTCAAGAGCGGCCCCAAGGAGCTTGCCCTCGAGATGGAGGCCAGGGGCTACGACTGGATCAAGAAAGAAGCAGGCGAATAACCAAACCCCGTTACGGCAATGCAAGATACCCAGATTAACGATAAGCTTTTCCACTGGCTCGGGGCGCAGCACCCGGGCGTGGCCAGAGATCGCGAGCGGCTCGTGGCCTCGTATGCCCAGGCCCAGGCGCCCTCGCGCGAGCACGAGGACTGGAAGTACACGGATATACTGCGGGTCTTCGAGCAGGATTACGTGCCGGCACCCGCGCTCGCGCTCACCGGGCAAGATCTGGCAACGCTGCTACCGTTGGCCGGTTACGCTGCCAGGCTCGTGTTCCTCAACGGCGTATACTCCCGGCAGCTGTCGGCAGTGGAGCAGGCAGGCATACGCGTCGATAGCCTGGAGGATTACTCCCGCACCGGTGCCTGCGGCTACAACGCCCTGTTCGATGGCACGGGGGTGAGCCAGTCAGGGAAGCTGCAACTGCTCAACACCATCTTCGCCAGCCAGGGAGTGGTGGTGAGCGTGGCCAGGAACGTGGTGGTAGACAAGCCCGTGTGCCTGGTCTACGTCAACTCGGGCGAGGGCACGTCGGCACTCAACACCCGCAACCTCATCGTGTGCGAGGCCTTCTCCCGTTGCACGGTGGAGTCGTTCCACGTGTCGCGGGGGCAGAACACGTTCTTCACCAACACGGTGTCGGAGATCTTCGCCCGCGAGGGTGCCTCGGTGACGTACAACCAGCTGGTCAGCGAGAGTACCGGCAGCACGATGGTGCATTCCACCTGCGTGCTGCAAGACGCTGCCAGCACGTTCGAGGCCAACAGTTTCTTGCTCGACGGCGGCATCATCAGGAACAATACCCGCGTTGCCCACAGGGGCGAGGACTGCACCACGCGGCTCAACGGTCTGTACCTGACCACGGGGACGCAGCACTTCGACACCTTCACGCACGTGGACCACGAGCAGCCCAACTGCACGACCAGCGAGCTCTACAAGGGCGTGGCGGCCGACAAGTCCACGGGCGTGTTCGCGGGCAAGATCTTCGTGGCGCCCGGGGCGCAGAAGACGCGGGCCAACCAGGCCAACCGCAACATACTCCTGTCGCCCGGGGCAACGATACACAGCAAGCCGCAGCTCGAGATATGGGCCGACGACGTGAGCTGCACGCACGGCAGCACCGTGGGGCAGCTCAACGCCGACCACCTCTTCTACTGCCAGGCCCGTGGCATCAGCCGCGACCAGGCGGTGAGGCTCTTGCTCCAAGCCTTTGTTGCCGAGGTGGTAGACAAGGTCGAGAGCGGCAACATGAAAGACTACCTGGAGGCAGCCTTGCCGGGCAAGATGAGTTCATGAACCTATCATAGAGGATACAATGGCATACGACGTACAACACATCCGCTCACAGTTCCCCGCCCTCGACCAGAAGGTGCACGGCAAGCAGCTCGTGTACCTCGATAACAGCGCCACGACCCTTAAGCCGCGGGTGGTGATCGATTCCCTGGTCGAGTATTATTCCACGGTAAACAGCAACATACACCGGGGCATACATTACCTGAGCCAGCGCTCGACGGAGCGCTACGAGCAAGCCCGCGAACGGGTGAGGGCGTTCATCAACGCGCCCCACGCCCACGAGGTTATCTTCACCAAGGGCGTTACCGAGGCGCTGAACCTCGTGGCCTACTCGTACGGCGAGACTTTCCTCCAGGCTGGCGACGAGATCATCGTCTCGGCCATGGAGCACCACTCCAACCTCGTGCCCTGGCAGATGCTCGCGCGGCGGAAGGGGCTAACCCTGCGCTTCATCCCCTTCGATACCGACGGCGTGCTCGACATGGCTGCCTACAAGGCCATGCTCGCCCCGGGGCGCACCAGGATGGTGTCGGTAACCTGGGTGTCTAACTCCCTGGGCACGGTCAATCCCGTGAAGGAGATCATCTCGCTGGCCCACGACGCCGGTGCCCGCGTGATGATAGATGGTGCGCAGTCCATCCAGCACATGCAGACCGACGTGCGCGACCTGGGCTGCGACTTCTACGCCTTCTCGGGCCACAAGGTCTACGGCCCCACCGGCATCGGGGTACTGTGGGGCAAGGAAGAGCTGCTCGACCAGATGGTGCCCTACCAGGGCGGCGGGGACATGATAGAGACCGTGACCCTGGAGGAGACCACCTTCAACAAGCTCCCCTTCAAGTTCGAGGCCGGCACGTCAAACTACGTCGACGCCTGGGCCCTGGCCGTCGCTCTCGACTTCGTGTCGGGCATCGGCATCAACGCCATCGCCGCCCACGAGCAGCACTTGATGGAACATGCCACCCGCCTGCTCAACGGCATCGATAACCTCGTGATATACGGTAACGCCCCCCGCAAGTCTGGCGCCATATCGTTCCTCTTCAAGGGTGTTCACCCGGCCGACGTGGGCATGATACTGGACAAGCAGGGCATAGCCATACGCACGGGAACCCACTGCACCGAGCCCGTGATGCGCTTCTACGGCATACCCGGCACCGCCCGCGTGTCCTTCGGCATGTACAACACCACCGAGGAGATAGACATCCTCGCCGCGATGCTCAAGCGGGTGGGGCAGATGTTCGTGTAGCGCGTGAGGTTGTTTCCCCTCGTTAGATCTTCGTTTACAAGCGTGCAGGCCTGGCAGGTTCTTGGAACCTGCCAGGCCTCTTTTTGCCATATCATCACACGTCAGGCTAACATTAACCGGTCGTCGTTGGCAAGATAAATGCCTGGTTCACAGCTGGCTTATTCTCAATACCTGCCAGCTGCATGGCACGACTAACTCCCAGCATTGTTCTTCACCTCGATCCTGGTTTTATCTTCATCATTTATCAATTTACATCTGCACCTCGCATACGCCCGTATCTGCACCTCGCATACGGGCGTATCTGCACCTCAGATACGGGCGTATCTGCACCTCGCATACGGGCGTATGCGTGATCGTGATGAAACATGCACCCTGTAGCCTCTTAATAATAAGGTATGATGCTACGCCAGCTTACCGTTCACGCGCGTGCCGCGGCTAGCTGGAGGGCGTATCAGCTGGCGGGGCTATGCTTGTGGCAACAGGGGCGCGTGGCACCGGGCCAAAAGCAAGAGAGGCTGCCCCGGGTTGGGGCGGCCTCTCTTGATGCTCGTGGTTTCGTGCCTCGCTGACTCTTACTTCAGCCTGACGAATGGTGCCAGGAGCCGTATGTAATAAGCCTGGTAGTAGATCGCTGGCTCGGAGAACTGCCAGGTGTTCACCGGCCAGGCGTAGTTCTCGTCGATGTACATCTTCAATACTGGCTGGCCCACGGCCGCCGAGACGTCCACGGCGCAAAGCTTCTGGTCGGAACACCAGCCATCGCAGCAGCCATCCCTCTTGAAGTCCTTGTTGGGACCGCCCGCCAGGTAGCCCGGGGGAGGGCCGATGGAGGTCTTGCTATCGCCCCACTTGGAGTTGCGGTTGAACCACTCGTGGTACACGCGGTTGACGCAGTTGTCTGCCCCCAGGGCGTACATGTTGGAGATGTAGACCGTGTTGAAGGGGTTGACGCCGTTGACGAAGTGGACGACGTTCTGCGCTCTCCTGGTGAATCCCGCGTCAGGCTTGCCGGCCAACCCGTTCTGTATGGCCATGTGATTCACGATACCGGTGGCGCACATGGGCATGATGCTACCCCAGTGGAAGGAGGGATCGGGGGAGTAGGAGCGGTAGAGGCTCAGCGTGTCTTGCCAGCCGTAGAACCAGGTCACCTTGTCGATGTTGCCCCGCTGCCCGTCCATGATAAGCCGCTTCAGCGCGGCGTCGGCACGGGGGTTCCTGGTGTAGTTGAGCAGCGCGGTGTGGTAGGCCACCAGGTAGGCGTCGCTGTTGTCGGCAATGTAGGGCTCCTGCCTCGCGAGGTTCTCTTTCAAGAAGCTGTTATACGCCTCGTCGCCCGTGGCCTGGAAGAGGTACACGGCGGCGTAGGTGGCTATCTTCTCCTGCCCGGTCACGCTGATGTCGGCATCGCCCATCTTGATCAGGCCGTTGTCGCACGTGTCGCACTTGGGGTTGGAGGAGTACCATTTCCAGGCCGTGACGGCACGTGTTTGCAGGTCGGTTGCCAGGTCGTGGTAGGCGGGGAACTGCCGGAGCAGCAGCGATGCCTGCGCGAAGATGCCGGAGAGCACGATGGTGGACGAGGAGCACACGGGGCCGTAGAACCGCTCGCCCCTGAACTCGCTGGGCGGGAACTTGGAGTCCCAGTTGATGACGCCCATCTTGATGTGCACCCCGCCGTCTGGCTCCTGCATCTTGCGCATCCAGCGCAGCTCCACCACCATCTCGTCGACGATGTCGGGCACGCCGTTGCCCGACTCGGGTATGTTCAGCTCGTCGGTGAACACCCCCGGGTTTGCCTCGTAGGCATCCAGCATGTAGGGTATTGTCCTGTAGAGGAAGGTGATGTACTTGTTGTAGTCGCCCGCGTCCCACCAGCCGCCGCTGAGGTCTTTAACCTTGGCGGGGTTCTCGCGGTCGTACACGTCGCGGCACTCGCCGTCCTGGTTCTTGCCCATCAGGTCAACGCTATCCGTCCACCGCTTGTCGGCGTAAGGCTCCACCTTCGCGGAGTTGCAGCGGTTGTAGTAGAACATCTTGCAGACGGCGTTGAGCACGTCCAGGTACACGTCGTTGGCGATGCGGAAGTCGTAAGACTTGGCGTTGTTAGCCTTGTCGAGCACGTAGTACGTGCCGGTGTCGGAGACGGGGGAGAAGTCGAACCACCAGCCGCGGTCGCCCGCCTGGTGATCGGTTTTCCCGTTGTTCCACGCCGCTGGCGAAGCCTTGAAGACAGGCTTGCCCGTGCGCGCGTTCACCAGTTCCAGCGTCTTGCCGGGCGCGTACTGGTCGCTGGCGTTGATGCCCGCCTGGGGATCGACGAGCACGGCTACCTTGTCCGCGTCGGGCAGGTAGCCGAACTGGTCGACGATGATGTACTTGCTGGTGTTCTGGCCCAGGGCTGCAACGCACGAGGCAAGCCCAGCCAGGAGTAAGGAGGATCTTCTCATAAACTACTTCGGTTAAATTGTGTGCTCAAAGATATGGATGCCTGTGGAGGATCAGGCCATTTATTAGATGAAGGGGGCTTCTTGGGCAGCCTACTGCGCTATTTCTCGCGGAAGTACTGGTCGAGCAGCTGGCTGGCCGCCACGAACGAGCTCAGCTCACCCCTGGTGACCTTCTCTTCAAGGCTGCCGATGCGTCCCTTCACGCGCTCATCCTCGTAGAAGTGCGACTTGATCTTCTCCATGATGGACTCGTGCATCCAGAAGCGCGACTGGTAGTTGCGCCGTTGCTCGAAGTAGCCGTTGGCCTTCACCGTCGCCATGTAGTCGCTGATGGTTTGCCACAGGTCGCCCAGCCCCTCGCTATTGAGCGCCGAGCAGGTCTGCACCCTGGGCTTCCACCCCGATTCGGCACGGGGAAAGAGGTTGAGTGCGCCCTCGTACTCGGCACGAGCCATCCGCGCCCTGTCGACGTTCTGCCCGTCGGCCTTGGTGATGGCCAGGGAGTCGGCCATTTCCATGATGCCCCGCTTGATGCCTTGCAGCTCGTCGCCAGCACCGGCCAGCATCAGCAGCAGGAAGAAGTCGACCATCGAATGCACGGCTATCTCCGATTGCCCCACGCCGACGGTCTCGATGAAGATGACCTCGAAGCCAGCGGCCTCGCACAGGAGTATTGTCTCGCGGGTCTTGCGGGCAACGCCACCCAGCGTTCCTGCCGATGGCGAGGGGCGGATGTAGGCGTTCGGGTCCACCGACAGCTTCTCCATCCGGGTCTTGTCTCCCAGGATGCTGCCCTTCGATTTCTCGCTGCTGGGATCAATGGCCAACACTGCCAGCTTGAGCCCCATCTCGGTTATAGTGACGCCGAAGGTCTCTATGAAGCTGCTCTTGCCCACGCCGGGCACGCCCGTGATGCCGATGCGGGTGGAACTCCCCGAGAAAGGCAGGCAACGCTCTATGATTTCTTGCGCTATGCTCTGGTTGGCGGGCAGGGAACTCTCCACCAGGGTGATGGCCTGGCTGAGTATCGTCCTGTTCCCCTCGCGGATCCCAGCCACGTACTCGTCCACGGTGAGCAGCGGCTTCCTCGCTGCCTTGAAGCGCCTGACGGCATCGTTACTCAACACGCCAGGAGGCTCTACCCCTGCTACTTCCCTCAACATGCTCTCGAATGTCCCGTCTTGATGTTCCATGTGCTTTAATTGATGCGGTAAAAGTATGAACTATTCGCCGTGCGGCAACCAGGCGCCAATGCTTTTGCTCTGCTGTTTTTTAACAGGTTGTCAACACGATACGCTTGAGCCTGTGTTTTACCCCAGCAGGTATTCCAGCGATTCCTCGCTGAGGTCGAGTGCGCTCTCGTCGACGAACATCTCTGCCAGGCGGCTCTTCTGCTCCTGCAGCTGCTTTATCTTCTCCTCTATGGTGTTCTGCGTGACGAACCGGTAGACGAACACCTTGTTCTGCTGGCCCATCCGGTGGGCGCGGGCCACGGCCTGCTCCTCCACGGCGGGGTTCCACCACGGGTCGAGGATGAAGACGTAGTCGGCCTGCGTGAGGTTGAGGCCCGTGCCTCCCGCCTTGATGGAGATGAGGAAGATGTTGCACGTGTCGTCTTCCTGGAACTGCTTGACGACCTTTTCCCTGTCGCGGGTCTCGCCCGTGAGGAGCTGGTAGCCTATCCCGTTCTGCTGGAGGTAGTCCCCAACGAGGTCGAGGTGCCTGGTGAACGACGAGAAGACCAGTACCTTGTGTCCCTCGGAGATGATGTTATCTATGCCGCGCGTCACCTCCTCGAACTTGCCCGACACGTCGCTAAACTGCTCGTGGCACAGCAGCGGGTGGTTGGCTATCTGGCGCAACCTGAGGAGCGATTGCAGTATGTTGGCCGTGTGTTTGTTGGGGCTCTCGCCCGTGCGCCTGAACTCGAGAAGAAGGTTGCGCACCTTCGATTTCTCTTCCTCGTACATCTTTTCCTGCGGGTCGCTCATCTTGCAGTATACCACTTGCTCCTGCTTCTCGGGCAGGTCGGTGAGCACGTCCTGCTTGTGGCGGCGGAGGATGAAGGGACCCACCAGCTGCTTCAAGCGGGCCGTTGCCAGCTGGTTGCCGTTCTCTATCTCGGAGCAGAAGTTCTCGCGGAAGAACCGCAGGTTCCCCAGCAGCCCGGGGTTCACGAAGTTCATCTGCGACCACAGGTCTTCCAGGTCGTTTTCTATCGGCGTGCCCGTGAGCACCAGCCTGTGCCTGGCTCTTAGCTGGCAGACTGCCTCGTATGTCTTCGACAAGGGGTTTTTCACCATCTGGCTCTCGTCCAAGATGACGTAGTGGAAGCTAGTGGAAGCTAGTAGCTCCGCATCGTTGCGGGCAAGGCCGTAGGTGGTCAGGACGACATCGTAAGTGGATAATTGCCTGGACGATGTTGCCCTATCGTTGCCAACGTGCCTGTATACCTTGAGACCCGGGGCAAACTTGCATATCTCGTTGAACCAGTTGTGGACCAGCGACGAAGGCATGATGATGAGCGATGGTTTGCCCCCCGGCAGCCGTGTTGGCTCTTCGTGGGGGAACAAGTCCAACTGGACGTTTGATGGCACTTCGTCCTTGGCAGGGGGCTCGAGGCACAGCTCTTCCCGCGTCTTTAGCAGGAGCGCGATGGTCTGCAGGGTCTTTCCAAGCCCCATGTCGTCTGCCAGGCAACCACCCAGGTTTTGAGATTTGAGGGCGTGCAACCAGCGGAAACCCTGTATCTGGTAGGGGCGGAGGGATGCCTGGAGCTGGCCTGGGAGCTCTACCGGGTCGAGATCGAGCTTCATGATAGACTTCAGCTTCTGCAGGGGTAGCGAGGTATTATTGCCTGCCAGGTACTCGGCGGCAGAAGCCATGTGGTGTTTCTCGAGCCTCATCGAATCACCCTCCTGCTTGCCGAAGATGAAGACGTTTGAGAAACGAGCGAACCACTCGGCAGGTATGAGGAATACCCTGTCGTTATGCACGAACTCCCGTTTCCCCTGGAGTATGTGGTTCTTTAACATGATGAAGGGCACCTTGATGTCGCCTATTTCCACCGTTGCCTTGAGGTCGAACCAGTCGTGGTCGAAGCTGGAGCTACTCACTATCTGGGGCTCATCGAGTGTCACGTGCTTGTTGTCTTGCGATAAGATCTCCACCTGCCTGTCGGCCAGGAACGAGGCGTTCTGCGTGAGCCACTCCAGGTTCTGCTCAACGCCGTCGCTCCCATCCTCGCTCAACTTGAGGAAGAAGTGGACGTCGGAGAGCAGGCCTCGCTGGCCCAGCTCGGAGCAAAAGGCGTCCTCTGCCTGGATGTTGCGCCCTATCTTCCGGTAATGGTACTGGCCATCTACGCCCGAGTATTCTACCGCGATCTTAGATTTCTTGCCGTGCTCGAAGGTACGCCTCTGGTACTTGTACGAGAGGAGGAAGCAGCTCTGGTTCGTCAGGTCGCGGTCCAGCTTCAGCACGAACTGCGGATCCTGGTACACCTCCTCTATGGTGAAGCCCCTGGCCTCCACGGGGAAATGCCTGACGGCGTTGAGCACGAAGGTGTCGAAGTACGATTGCTCCATTTTCTTTGGAATCTGTATCTTCCTCTTGGTGAAGAAGGGTGTGAGCTTCTTCGACTCTATGTTGTTGATTGAGAAGAATGTCTTCTCGGCTATGATGCGGCAAGGATCGTTGGACAGGATGTGGAAGGGCTTGCCCAGGAGCGAGACTCGCTTGCCATTGACGATGAGCGACTGCCCGTAGGTG